>Ga0070679_100000950_pt1 | contig 25176 bp, 28 predicted proteins | sample KBSC63BmetaG_FD_65652 | JGI IMG/M metagenome (GOLD analysis project Ga0070679, IMG submission 65652) | Corn rhizosphere microbial communities from Kellogg Biological Station, Michigan, USA - KBS C6-3B metaG | ecosystem: Host-associated > Plants > Roots > Rhizosphere | place: USA: Michigan... | reverse complement strand
TGGCTGGCGAGCCCGATCTACCAGGACTTCCTCACCGGCGACCGCAAGCTCCCGTGTGCGCCATGGGGCTCGATCACGCGCAACCCGTACGGTTGGAAAGGCCCGTGCTACCTGCTCACCGACGGGATCTTCCCGACGTACGACGCGCTGCTGGAGAACATCGAATGGGACTCGTACGGGCCGGGCAACGACCCGCGCTGCGAGCATTGCGGCATCCATTCGGGCTTCGAGCCCTCCGCCGCGTACGCGGCAACCTCGAGCGTGAAGGAGACCGTCCGGAGCATGGCGTGGACCTTGACCGGTTGACATTCGCTTGCGCGACCGGCCCGGAGGAACGGGCCGCGCGGCGGGCCGGACACCGGACTGCGCGCATCGGTGTCTGCGTCCGGCGCGGCGCTCCAGCCGGCGAGCTCGTCTCGTTCGGCGTCGCCGGGGGCATGAACGGGAGTCCGATCGGCACGTTGATCGACGCCACGCGCGTCGTCGACGAGCAGGGCGCGACGCTCTGGGAGGGCACGGGCCTCGGCCTCGGGCGCCCCGGGACGATCCTGGCCATGAGCCGCCTCGTGTACGACCCCGCCGAGCTCCGCCGCCTGCACGAGCGGACCGGTGCCGACGCCGTCGACATGGAGAGCGGCGTGCTCGCCGCCACCGGACGCCTCCGCGGCTGCCTGCGGGCGGTCTCCGACTCGCCCGGCGAGCCCCTCGGTCCGGTGGCCGAGCTGGTCACGCCCGAAGGACGTTTCCGTCCTCGGGGGCTCGTTGCGCTCGCGCGGCATCCTGCGGCTGCCGCCCGAGCGCTGGTCAACATTCGGACTGCGCTGCGAGCGTTGTCTAGCGCGTCCGCGACCGGAGGGAGCGGAAGCGCGTGACCGGTCGCGTTCTCCTTGCTGCCCCGAGATCTTTCTGCGCCGGCGTCGACCGCGCGATCGAGATCGTCGAGCGGCTGCTCGAGCAGCACGGGCCGCCGATCTACGTGCGCCACCACATCGTCCACAACGACCACGTCGTCCGCCGCCTCGAGGGGCTGGGTGCAGTGTTCGTCGACGGCGAGGACGACGTGCCGCAGGGAGCGATCTGTGTCCTCTCCGCGCACGGCGTCGCCCCGGCGGTCCTGCAGAACTGCGAGCGCCGCGGACTGCGCGTCGTCGATGCCGTCTGCCCGCTCGTCTCCAAGGTGCACGCCGAGGCGCGGCGCTACGCCGACGGCGGCCACCTCGTCGCGCTGGTCGGCCACCGCGACCACGTCGAGGTGATCGGGACGAAGGGCGAGCGCCCCGACCAGATCGTCGTCGTCGAGTCGCCGGAGGAGGCACGTGACCTCGAGACGAACGGAAAGCCGCTCGCCGTGATCAGCCAGACCACCCTCTCGTTGGACGATGTCGCCTCCACCGTCGAGGTGCTCGAAGAGCGCTTCGGCGACCTGCGCCGGCCGGGTGCCGACGACATCTGCTACGCGACGCAGAACCGCCAGGACGCGGTCAAGGAAATCGTGTCGATGGGCGCCACCCTGATCCTCGTGATCGGCTCGCCGACGAGCTCGAACGCGCAGCGGCTGGTCGAGGTCGCGCAGGCCCGCGGTGCCGAGGCGACGCTGATCGACGACGAGGACGCGATCGACGCGAATCTGCTCGACGGCCACGAGACGGTCGGCCTCACCGCCGGGGCGTCGACCCCGGAGGAGCTCGTCCAGGCGGTGCTCGCCCGGCTCGCCGAGGCGGGGTACGCGCTCGACGCCGAGGTCACCGTCGCCCGCGAGGACGTCCACTTCCGCCTGCCGCGGGAGGTGGCGGCCAGATGACCTCCGTCCAGATCCCTCATTCCGTCGCCGCGGCGCTGCCGACCCTCTCGGTGTTCGACATCACCAACGAGGTCTCGCGCGACGTCGCGTCGGATCGGGCCCGCAGCGGGATCGCCTACGTGACCGCGGCGATGCCGACCTCGCTCGTCCGGGTCAGCGAGCGCGAGTCCGGGTTCTTCTGCGACATCGAGGCGTTGCTGGAGAACCTCGTTCCCCGCGCGCGTGCCGACCGTGAGCGGATGCTGCTCGCCCTGCTCGGCCCGCGCACGGAGCAGATCCCGTTCGACGCGGGCCGCCTGTGCCTCGGCCAGTGGCAGCGGGTGCTGCTCTTCTGCCTCGACGGGGACACCCGCGCCGAGTACACGCTGACGCTTCTGGGCTAGAGCGCGGAATTACCCCGCTCCCGATCGTTATCATCGGCATATGGAACGGGCGCGCCGTCATCAGCGCCTCTGCTCGGTCCTCGCTTTCGGGCTGCTGGCGCTCGTCGCCGAGCTTGCCGGCCGCAGCCTGACTCATCGCGTCGACGTCGGCCGGCACGTGGCCAGCCCCCGCTACGCGCACACCGACTACTACCCGGTGCTGCTCGTCGTCGTGAAGATCGGGGTTGCGCTCCTCCTGGCCCGGTTGCTCTGGCGTGTGGTGAAGGCGCGGACGGCCGAATCGGCGGCCCTGCGCCTCCTCGGCGGGCCGGCCCACTTGCCGCGGATGCGCTTCCGACTCTCGGCGCGCCTGTGGCTCGCCTTCTTCGTCCTCACCTCGGTGATCTACCTCCTCCAGGCCGACGCCGAGGGCATCGAAGCGGGCCGTTGGCCTCTGCTCTCGCCCTGGCTGCACTCGTCGGCGCTCCCGGCCTTCGCAGTGATCAGCGTCGTCTGTGCGCTCGCCTGGAGTGCCGTCCAGAGCTGGCTCGCCGACTACGAGCAGCACGTCCACGCGACGGCCGCCCGCGCCCGGCGGCTCGTCGGGCGGGCGCCGCTGCGCGTCGCCCGTCCACGGCGGGTCGTCCTCGCCGTGCCGCCGCGGCACATCTTCGGGCTCTCGCTCGAGAGCCGGCCTCCTCCGCTCGCCGCGTAGGTAGAGGGGCAGTCCCGGCGGGGACTGGCCCCGGTTCCGACGCAAAGGAGGCATCGAAATGACGCAGTACGCAACCGACTTTTCGCGCACCCGTATCCGCAGTTCGGCGCGGGCGGTGGCCGTGCTCTCGCTCGGCCCGCTGGTGATCGTGGCGGGGATCGTCTGGGCATTCGTCCAGCCCTGGCGGGTGACGCTGCTGCACCCCTACGACCAGGGCTTCTGGTGGCTTGCGGTCGAGCCGCCGCTGCTCGTGATCCTCGCCGGGGTCCTCTTCCACGCATTCGTGGCCCGGCCGCTCGTCGAGGACCTGGAGGAGCCGGGATAATGCAGCCGCCTGCGGAACACGTCCACTGGCTGTTCGCGACCGGGGTCCTCTTCGTCGGGTTGCTGCTTCTCGCCGAGGCGATCGTCGGCCGGGAGGTGTGGGGTCGGCGGCGCTGGCGCGCCTACCTGTGGCCGGCGCTCGTCTTCGGGCTCGGCGTCCTGATGTGGCCGGTGATGGTCTTCTACACCAACTCGACCGTGCACATGCTCGCCCACTCGGCGTGGGCGCAGACGATGATGCTGGCCGGGGCGGCGGAGCTCGGCCTCGTCAGCGGGAAGTTGAAAAACGAGGCGTGGCGGCTGTGCGTGCCGCTGATGCTCGCGGTCTCGGGCGCGGCGTTCCTGATCCACGAGGCCAACCCGTGGCTCTATTCGCGGTCGGCATTCGTCCACCATGCGTGCGGCTGGATCCTTCTGCTTGGCGCGCTCTTTCCGCTCGGTGCGGCGTTCAAGCCGCGCTCGTGGGTGTACGCGGGCGGCTACGCGATCGTGATCGTGGCGATCTCGATCGCGCTGTTCTCCTCGCGCGACGTCGCGCCCGTCTTCGGCCACCTCGATCCATCGGCCGGGGTGCAGCACCGATGAGACGCCTCGCGGTCGTCCTCTTCGCGCTGGTCGCGCTCGCGCTGCCCGCGACGGCGTCGGCGCACGCGACGCTCCTCTCGACGCAGCCCGCGGTCGGCCAGCGGCTGGCCCAGTCGCCGCGGGTGGTGACGCTCTCGTTCGACCAGAACGTCAAGACGCTGCCGAACGGCATCCGCGTGTACGACGAGGCGGGGACGCTCGTCTCGGGCACGGCACGCGGAGTCACCGGAGACCCGCGTGCGGTGGTGGTCTCGCTCCGGCGGTTGCCGAAGGGCGCGTACACCGTCCGCTGGAGCGCGATCTCCAACGACAGCCACGTCGGCCACGGCGTGTTCACCTTCGGCGTCCGCGTGAACGCGCCGGCGCTGAGCGAGGCCTTCGGCGCTTCGGGGCCGACGACCGCGGAGCACGTCGTCCGCTGGCTCTACTTCATCTGCCTCGCGCTGCTCACCGGCGGTCTCGGCTTCCGGCTGTTCGTGCTCCGCGGCGACGCGACCCCGGAGGCGGAGCGCCGCTTCTACCGGCTCACGGGCGCCGGCGTGGTCGGCGCGCTCGAGGTCGGGATCGTCGCCTTCCTGCTTCGCGCGCAGGACGCGCTCCAGCTTCCGTTCACGTCGTTCCTGTACGGCGACCTGTCGCCGTTTGCGAAGGACACGCGCTTCGGCGAGGCGTTCGTGGTCATGGAGCTCGGGTTCTCCTTCGTGGCGGCGCTGCTCTTCCTCGCTTGGCTGACCGAGCGCCGGTGGCTGCTCTGGCCGGCGTTCCTGCTCTCGCTCGGTCTCGGTTCCGGCCTGTCGCTCGCAAGCCACCAGGCCGACGACCGCGGCTGGTTGCCGTCGTTCGCCGACTGGGTTCATCTCTCCGCGGCCACGCTCTGGATCGGCGGGCTGCTCTCGCTCGCGCTCGTCGTGTGGAAGGACCGTGCGCTGAGACGGACGGCCTTCTGGCGCTTCTCGGAGATCGCGGGACCGCTGGTCGTACTCGTCGTCGCCGCCGGCGTCTACATGACCTTCGAACGCTTCCCCGCGCTGCACGACCTCTGGACGGTCGAGTACGGGCGGCTGCTGATCGTCAAGCTCGGCCTCGTCTCCCTCGCGCTCGCCTGGGGGGCGTTCCATCACTTCGTGGTCCGCCCGCGGCTCGACCGGCCCGCCGTCGCCGCTCGGCTCTCCCGCTCGCTGGCGGGAGAAGCGGCGGTGGCGATCTCGATCCTCCTGCTCGCCGCGATCCTGGTCGACTCGAAGCCGCCGGCGAAGCCCGCGCCGTCGCGGAGCGCCGGCGCCGCCGAACCAAGTAACACAGTGTTACAGCTCGGAACACCGCGCAGCTCCAGCGCTTCCCGAGCAAGTAACACAGTGTTACAAGGGTTCGGCTCGAGACCGCTTCCCCGATAACGTCCCGGTCGATGCTCTGGGCGATCTCGGGAGGAGCCGGGTTCCTCGGCCTGCACCTCGCTCGGCGGTTGCTCGCCGACGGGCACCAGGTGCGCACGCTCGATCTCGCGCCGCTCGACGACGCCGAGCTCGAGCGGTCGGTCGAGGAGGTGCGCGGCGACATCCGTTCGGCCCGGGACGTCCGCCGCCTGGTCGACGGAGCCGGAGTGCTCGTCCACGCCGCGGCCGCCCTGCCGATCCAGGCGTCCCGCGAGTCGATCCGGTCGGTGAACGTCGGCGGGACCGCGACGCTGCTCGCCGCCGCCGCCGAGGCCGGTGTCCGCCGGCACGTGCTCGTCTCGTCGACGGCCGTCTACGGCGTGCCGAAGGTGCACCCGATCTACGAGGACGCGCCGCTCGTCGGCGTCGGCTGGTACGGCGAGTCGAAGATCGAGGCCGAGCAGGTCACGCGCGATTTCGGCCGCCGTGGGCTCGAGTTCACGATCGTCCGTCCGAAGACGTTCGTCGGCCCCGAGCGGCTCGGCGTCTTCGAGATCCTGTTCGACTGGATCCGTGACGACCGCCGGATCTACATGCTCGGCACCGGCGAGAACCGCTACCAGCTGCTCGCGGTCGAGGACCTGGTCGACGCGATCGTGCTGGCGGCCGAGCGCCGTGAGGCCGCGGGCGAGACGGTGAACGTCGGCGCCGGCCGGTTCGGAACGGTTCGCTCCGACCTACAGACGGTCATCGACCACGCCGGCTCGGCGTCGCGGCTGACGGAGGTCCCGGCGCGCCCCGCCGAGATCGCGCTGCGCACGCTCGAGCTGCTGCGCGTCTCGCCGCTCGCCGAATGGCACTACAAGACGGCGCACCGCGACTCCTTCGTCGACGTCGGCAAGGCGGAGCGGCTGCTCGGCTGGACGCCGAGGTTCTCGAACGCGGAGGCGCTCTGCCGGACGTACGACTGGTACCTCGCACATCGCGAGACACTGAAGGCGGCGGGCGTGACGCACCGTGTGCCGTGGAACCAGCAGGCGCTCGCCCTGCTGAAGAAGGTCAGCTAGGCCGCGACCTCCAGCCGCGTGTGCGAGCGTTTCGCCTCGTACATCGCCTCGTCCGCCCGGCGGAGCAGGTGCTCGACCGCCGGCGATGCGCTCCCGAGTGAGAGGGCGATGCCGAAGCTGGCTTCGACCGAGGCCGCGGCAGCGTCGCCTTTCCGCTCCTCGTCCCAGGCGGCCAGGGCACGCTCGACGACGGCGCGGGCGTCCTGCTCGCTACAGCCTCTGAGCACCAGCGCGAACTCGTCGCCGCCGACCCGGAAAGCGACGTCGTCCTCCCGGACGGAGGCGGCGAGCACGCGGCCGAAGCGGGCCAGCACCTCGTCGCCGACGGCGTGGCCGTGCGCGTCGTTCAGCTCCTTGAAGCCGTCCAGGTCGCAGTAGACGAGCGCGACCTGCTCGCCGCTCGGTTGCGAGCGGCGCAGGCAGGCATCGAGCTCGGCCATGAACGAGTGCCGGTTGCGGAGCCGCGTCAGCGCGTCGTGCTCGGCCAGGTAGCGCTGCGCCTCGTACTGCTTGACCGACTCCAGCGCGACCGTGGCCTGGTTGGCGAACAGGCGCAGCGCCTGGAGCGTCTCGGTCGTGGGGAGGAGGTGGTCGAGGGGGTCGTCCACGAGGATCACACCGAGGCACGCACCCTGGCGGTCGACGAGCGGGACGACGAGCCAGTGGCGCTGCCATGCCCATGGGCCCCGGCCGTTGCGCCGCGACCGGTGGACGCCGTCGAGCCTCGGCAGGCGCGCCTCGGCGTCCTCGCACGGGACGAGGAAGCAGCCCTCGCGCTCGTAGCGCGGGTCGAAGAGGCGGCGGAGCTCCGACAGGCCGAACGGCAGGCGCAGCTGGGGATCGTCCAGCTCGAACCCGGCCGCGGCGGCCGGGACGAGCCCGTCCGTCGCGGGCTCGTGGAGCTTGACCACCACGTGCTCGAAGCCGAGCGCCTCCGCGATACCCGTTGCGACCGCCTCGAGCACGCTCGTGCCCGCGGCGGTCTCGGTCAGCCTCGACGAGATCTCGAGCAGCCGCTCGAGCGACCGCCGGTGCGCGGCGGAGACCGCCATCTCCTGCGCCCGCTGCACGGCGCGGGCGGCGTGGCGCACGACGGTTGCGAGCAGGTGGAGCTCCTCGTCCGACGGCCGGCGGCCCGACTTCGGCTGGGCGACGTTGAAGACGCCGAGCAGATGACCGTCGGTGTGGTGAAAGGGAACGAAGATCTCGTCCTCGGCCTGCCAGGCGTCTGGGTGGCCGTCGTGCGCGACGTCGGGCACGACGCGATGGCCGCTCTGCTCCGCCCAGTCGTACTCGCCGGCGTAGACGGGATAGGCGCCGGCGCGAAAGAACCTCGGCTGCAGGATGGGCTCCCAGATGCTCCAGTCGTACGTCGCGCCGAGCAGCGTCGGCAGGCCGGGGTCGTCGCCGTACACCGTCGTCACCTCGAAGTCGTCCCAGTGCGGCCGGTAGAGGTTGATCAGCGCCGCCCGGTAGTCGAGGCTCTCGGCGACGACGCGGGCGACGGCCTCGAGCGCGCGCGGCAGGTCGTCGGCGTGCTCGACGACGGTTGCGCTCTCGAGCAGCGCGTGCAGCCGCGCGAGCCGGTGCAGCTCCCCCTCGTCCAGGGCCGCCGGCGCGACGTCGTGCGCCTCGACCTCCACGGGCGAGCGCCGCTCGCCGGCCACCTCTGCCATCAGCGCGGCGACGACGTCGGTGTCGAGCTGGGTCCCCGTCGAGGCGGCGAGCTCGGCGCCCGCCTCGCCGCTCGTCCGGGTGGGACGGTAGGTGCGGGCCGAGACCATCGCGTCGAAGGCGTCGCAGGCGGCGACGATCCGCGCGACGAGCGGGATCTCGTTGCCCGCCAGGCCGTCGGGGTAGCCGCTTCCGTCGTACCGCTCGTGCGTTGACCGCACGAGCGCACCGACCGGGTCGAGCGAAGGGAACGAACGCAGGAGCTTCTCCCCGGCCAGCGTGTGGCGCCGTACCTCCTCCCACTCCTCCTGGTCGAGCGGCCCGGACTTCGCGAGGACGGCGTCGCTCAGCGCGAGCTTGCCGATGTCGTGCAGCTCGGCCGTCCGCTTGACGAGCCCGCGCTCGGCGACGCTCAGGCCGAGGCGGGCGGCGACCGCGTCGGCGAGCCGGGCGACCTCGCGGGCGTGGCGCCCGAGCGTCGAGTCGTGTGCCTCCATCAGCGTCAGCAGCAACTCGCCCACGCGATCGGGGAAGACGAGCCCGCGGCGCCGCTGGTCCTCGAGCCGCTCCTCCGCGAGCGCGAGCGCCGCAGGGCCGCTCGCCTCCAGGGGGATCATCGCCGCGCCGAAGGAGCAGTGCATCGGCTCCGGGTGGCCGACGGTCAGCCGGTCGAGCGCGTGGCCGACCTTCTCGATCAGCTCCGGGGCGCCGCCCTCGAGCAGGAGGGCGAACGCGTCCGAGCCGAGCCGGAAGGCGCGCGAGAATCCCGCCGCGGCGCGCTCCAGCGACCTGAGGATCGCGTCACCGGCCTCGTATCCATGCCGCGTGTTGAACGAGCGGAACCCGTCGACGTCGGCGACCAGCAGCACGCGCACGGGCGCGTGCTTCTCCCGCTCCAGCGAGCGAAGTGCGTCGAAGAGCTCGGCGCGAGTGCCGCAGCGTGGATCGGGCGGTTTCTCCCAGGCGGCTCTGACCGCCGTCGGCGGTTGGAACATTCAACACGTATCGGCTGCACGTCGTGGGGGCGAATCCCTCGAATGGCGGCGCCCCTATACTCGCCGCGTGGACGTGGCCGACTACCGGGACCGCTTCCCGATCCTCGCCGAGACCACGTACCTGATCAACCACTCGCTCGCGGCGATGCCGGTCGCGGCGGAGGACCGGGTCGTCGAGTACACACGCATGTGGAGGACGCGCGGCATCCGCGCGTGGGGCGAGGGCTGGTGGGACCTGCCGCTGACGGTCGGCGACCAGGTCGGGCGCATCGTCGGGGCGCCGCCGGGCACGATCTGCATGCACCAGAACGTGACGATCGCGGTCGCCGTGATCCTCTCCTGCTTCCGGCCGGCTCCGGCCCGCAACCGGATCGTCTACCTGGAAGGCGAGTTCCCGTCGGTGCGCTACCTGCTCCAGGCGCAGCCGGACGTGGAGATCGAGGTCGTCCCCGACGTGGACGCGCTGCTGGACGCGATCGACGAGCGCACGCTGCTCGTCCCTGTCAGCCACGTGCTCTTCAAGACGGCCGAGCTCCAGGACGTCGCTGTGGTGCAGCGGCGTGCGGAGGAGGCCGGCGCGCACGTGATCCTCGACGCGTACCAGTCGGCGGGCGCGGTGCCGCTGGACGTCGGGCGGCTCGGCGTCGCCTTCGCCACGGGCGGCTCCGTCAAGTGGCTCTGCGGCGGCCCCGGCGCGGGCTGGCTGTACGTCCGCCGTGACCTGATCGAGCGGCTCGAGCCGACGCTGGTCGGCTGGCAGGGCCACGCGCGGCCGTTCGCGTTCGAGCCGGAGCTCGAGTACGCGGACGGGATCGCCCGGTTCCTGACCGGGACGCCGAACGTGCCGGCGCTCTTCACGGCCACCGCTGGTTACGACGTGATCGAGGAGGTCGGCGTCGACGCGATCCGCCGTCGCTCGCTCGACCTGACCGGGCACCTGATCCGGCTGGCCGACGCCGCCGGGTTCGAGGTGACCTCGCAACGCGAACCGGCGCGGCGGGGCGCAAGCGTCACCGTCCGCATGCCGGGATTCGAGGGTGTCCACCGTGAGCTGGCAGAGCGGCAGATCCTTTGCGATTTCCGCCCGGACGTCGGCCTTCGCCTCGGGCCGCACTTCTTCAACACCGAGGAGGAGCTGGACTTCGCCGTCTCCGAGGTGGAGGACATCGTCTCCTCGAAGGCACACGAGCAGCACCTGGGCACCGCCGCGCACTTCTAGGGCGACGGTGCCGCAGAGCCCGATCGACGCCGCGCCGGTCTTCGTCCAGCAGGTGCCGGCTCATGGGCAGGGATCGCGCCAGGCGTTCAGCGAGAGGTGCTTGCGCATCGCCGCGAAGCCGAGCGCCGCCGCCTGCGCGCAGAACCGCGACGTCTTCAGCTTGTACTCGATCTCGAAGACGGGCTTGCCCGCGGCGACGAACGGGCTCAAGGCGTCGCATTCCTTGTACTGGGCGCACTGCTCGTCGATGGAGAAGTCGAACGACGAGGCGAGCTGCGGAACCTGGTCGAGGTCGTTCTTCAGCCCGACGCCGAGGCCGCGCGAGTGCGCCGCGTCTGCGAGCCAGCGATCGAACGTCAGCTGGTCGGCACCGGTCAGGTCGAAGCCCGTCCGGTTCGCGTAGCCGTCGACGTTGTCGAACTCGACGGCGTCGAACCCCTTGGCGACGCAGAGGTCCAGCCGGGCGTTCAGGATCGGGCCGAGCACGTCCAGGCGCCGGACGTCCAGCCAGCGCTCGCCGGGCCAGCCGTTCGACTTGCCCTTGACCTCCTTGGGGTACAGACCGGCGTCCGGCCGCCACTTCTCCCAGGTGCCGGCGTCGACATAGCAGATGACGTGCCGGCCGAGGCCGTGCAGCGAGGAGACGGTGGCGGCGTCGGTGTCGAACGCGTCGAGGTCGTAGACCGACGCCTGCACGGTCTGGTCGACGTCGCCGTCGAACTGCACCTGGAGAGTCGAGCCGAGCGGCGGCTTCCACCAGCCGGCGGCGCCTGCCGAGCCGCCGGCGAGCACGACCAGTGCGCCGGCCACACCGGCCAGGAGGACGAGCCGTCTCACGCCCAGGAGGTTAGCCCGCGGAGTGGGTGCGGAGGAATCCCTCGACCAGGGTACGCACACGGCCCGGCCCGGCCACGAGCGCGACGCCGTGCTTCCCGCCCGGGACGATCGCGACCGACTTGTCCGTCACCGGCGTTGCGTCGAACATCGTCTTCGCGTCGGTCGCGTAGATGCCGCCCTCGTCGACCTCGGCTGCAGCGAAGAGCGCCGGCACCTGCAGGTGCTTCGCGGCGGTGACGGCGTCGAGCCGGAAGCTCGCCGGTGCCGAGAGGCTGACCACTCCGTCGATCAGCGGCCGGATGTTCGCGGCGGCGACGACCGCTGCGTTCCCGCCGAGCGACGCGCCGACGACGAAGACCCGCTTCGCGCCCTCGCGTCTGGCCTCCTTGACCGTCGCGGCGATGTCGGCCGAGAACCGCAGGCCGGCCGGGAGCGGGCGATACTGCGAGCGTCCTGCGCCGCGGAGGTCGAGCGCGAGGGCCCGGTAGCCCAGGCTCGCGAGCCGGGTCGCGTACGGAGCCCACTGGCAGAGGTCGGCCCCGGACTGGTGGACGAGCACGACCGCCGTCCTTCCCGTGCCCCAGCGGTGGGCGACGATCCGCGTGTTGTCCGCCGCGCGGAGGTTCAGATCCGGCCCCCTGGCGGCGGGGCAGCCCGGGTAGGCCGGCGCAGACGTCGCGCCCGCGGCCAGGACCGCGCAGGCGAGAGCGATCGTCGCGAGCAGCCTGCCCATGCCCACTACGACGCCGATCCGCCGTGGTGGTTGGCGGACGAACGACGGCCGTTCTGCTGTCCCTTCCCGCCCATGTCTCCTCCGGCCGGTCCCGGGGACAGTCCCCGGACCACCCCGAAAGGACGAGTTCGCAGCCGAGGCTCGGCGCAACCACGCGCCGCTGCCGTCCGCTTCGGTCGTGTCAGGAGGACTGTCCCCCGGACTCGTTCGGATCAGGCTCGGCCGGAAGCGGCCAGCTCGCGCAGCCGCGTCGCGTACGCCGGCGCGGTCGGCGCGTCCTCGTGCTTGAAGTAGGCGTAGACCTCGAGCCCGTCCGCGAGCACCGGTCGGAGCCGGTCCGCCAGGCCGCGCAGTGCGGCCTCGTCGTACGGCGGATCGCGGAAGCGCAGATAGCGAAAGGCCGCCTCGCCGTCGAGCGCGCCGACGACCGCGGCAGGACCTGTCTCGGCGCCCGCCCAGGACTCGTGGCGGAAGTCGAGCGCCCACCTCAGCGCCGGGTCGAGCGAGTCGAGCAGGCGCGCCAGGAACGCGTCGTCGCGGGCCTGCTGAACGACGATCCGCACCGGTCCGAGCTTCTCGCCGAGCGCGCGGCAGCGCTCCGTAAAGACGCGGGCACGGTTCGGGTGCGGCATCTTGACCGCGAACCGGAAGCCGTCGGGTGTCTCCGCCGCCCAGTGTCGGAACCGCTCCTCCTCGGGCAACCGGTAACCGGTCGTGTTCAGCTCGACCGTGGCCAGGCTCTCCGCATAGAAGCGGAGGAACTCGCTCTGCGGCGTCCCGGCCGGGTAGAAGCCGGGCTTCCACGTCGGATAGGAGAAGCCAGAGGCGCCGACGTACAGGCGATCCGTCACGGCGAGTCCTGCAGGGGATGGACGACATCGGCGGCGAGCCAGGCCATCGGCCGGACGATAACGGCGTCGACCTGTGCCCCAGCTAGACTCGGGCGTCCGTTGGCGGTCACGACCGAGGTGATACCCGAGAACACGATCCGCGTCCTCGACCACGGGTTCGTCCGTCTGGACGGCGTGATGGCGAGCGACCTGTCGGTGGTGAACGGGGCGCGCGTGTCGTTTGCACGGCGGAAGGACGAGCTGGACGACTCCGACGAGGGCCTGATCCGCTTCCTGATGCGCGACCGCCACGGGACGCCCTTCGAGCACAACTCGTTTCGCTTCCACATCCGCTGCCCGATCTTCGTCGCGCGCGAGTGGATGCGACACCGGGTCGGCTCGTTCAACGAATTCAGCATGCGTTACGCGAAGGCGACCGACGACTTCTACGTCCCGGCGCCGGAGGACGTGCGCGCCCAGGTCGGCAAGCCCGGCGCGTACACGTTCGACCCGGTCGATCCGGAGCTCGCCGAGCAGACCCGTGACCAGCTACGCGCCGTTTACGACACCGCCTTCGAGACCTACGAGCGGCTGGTCGAGCTGGGCGTCGCCCGCGAACTCGCCCGCTGCGTGCTGCCGGTCGGCGCCTACACCGAGTTCTTCTGGACGATCAACGCCCGCTCGCTGATGAACTTCGTCTCGCTTCGCGCCGCCGAGACCGCCCAGCGCGAGATCCGCCGCTACGCGGAGGCGGTCGAGCAGTTCTTCGCCGAGCACATGCCGGTCACGCATGCGGCCTTCGTCGCGAACGACAGAGTCGCGCCCTGAGGGCGCGACCAGCAAGAGAGCGCGCCAACCGCGCCCGAAGGGCGCGCCCTGACGGCCCGCCGTAGCGAAGCTCAGGTCGTGAGCAGCACCTGTGGCCGCGGGTGCTGCCTGCTGCTCGTGACCACCCAGCCGTCGAAGCCCTTCAGCGTGTACGGGACCGAGAAGTGCACGGTCGTCCGTCCGGCTCCCTTCACGTTGAAGGCCCCGCACCAGGCGAGGATCTTCCCCTGGCGCGTGAGGTAGAGCTCGTACCACTGCCCCTTCGGGAGCGGCTTCAGCCCGCTGGCCCGGACGAGCAGCGGCCAGTTGCCGACCTCGTCGCGGTCGCCGATCAGGATCGACGCGCGGGCGGTGCTCGGGCTGCTCGCCGCCGGCGGGTGCATCTCGATCGGAGTGCCCCGCGCCTGGAAGTCGCTCGAGCCCCGGTCGCCGACGAGGTAGCCGACCCCGAAGGCTGCGGCGGCGACGGCGCCCGCGAGCAGGAACGCGGCGCCCTTTCGGCGGCCCCACGCCGAATGCCCGCGGCTGCGCGCAGCTGCCGGAGCTTCGGCGAGACGGGGCGAGAGCTCGGGCGGCGGGCCGGCCGCGAGCAGCATGTCGTGGGCCCTGCGAAGCTGTGCCAGCTCATCGGGCGTGCCCTCGTCGCCGACGAGGTCGAAGAAATCGGGTGTCTTCTGGCTCATCCCAGCTCCTCCTCGAGCGCCTCCGAGAGCCGACGCAGGCCGCTCCGTGTGCGCGTCTTCACGGTACCGAGCGGGATGGCCAGATAGTCGGAGATCTCGCTCTGCGACAGCCCGCTCCAGTAGGCGAGCTCCAGGACGGTCCGCTCGCTTTCCGGCAGCTCCTCCATCGCGCGGTGGACACGGTACGCGACCCACGACTGCTCGGCCTGCTCGGGGGGGCCGGGATCGTCCGACGGCGAGTCGGCCAGCTCGGCCGGCGGCTCCGTGCGTGCTCGCCCGCGGTCGGCGATTGCGTTGCGGGCGACCGCGTAGAGCCAGGGAGCGACCGGGCCGCGGTCGCGCTTGTAGCTCCGCGCCGCCCGCCACACCGACGCGAACGCCTCCTGCACCGCGTCCTCGGCGCGGCCGCGGTCGCCGAGACGCCGGATCGCGAGCCCGAGCACGGCCCGCGCATAGCGCTGGTAGAGGTCGCCGAACGCGTCGCGGTCGCCGTCGGCGACGCGCGCCAGCAGCTCCTCGTCGGTCGGCTGGATCGCGGACACTCGCGGCATCGTCGCGCCTTCGGAGCGCGACGGCAAGCGGAGAGCGAGGGCATCGGAGTATCCCATCCGTGCTTCTACGCGTTTCAGGCCCGCCCGGTTTGACGAGCGACTATGCTGGCCGCGCGTTCGCACCAGCCAGAGGAAAGGAACCGATGAGCACCTACGAGCAGATCGTCGCGCGGGAGCTGAAGCCCGGCCTCCTCGAGCTTGACGGGATCTCCCGCGAGACCATCGAGGCCCACTACCGGCTCTACCAGGGATACGTCGCCAAGCGGAACGAGATCCTCGGGAAGCTGGACGAGGTCGATCGCGCGAGCGCGAACCAGGTGTACTCGGATCTGCGGTCGTTGAAGGTCGACCTGACCTTCGCGATCGGCGGGATCAAGAACCACGAGATCTACTTCGAGCACCTCGGCGGTCACGGTGGCGCCCCCGACGGTGCCTTCGCCCAGCTCGTCACGCGCGACTTCGGCTCGGTCGACGCCTGGCGGACGGACCTGGCGGCAACGGGGATGGGCGGCCGCGGCTGGGCGTGGACGGCCTACGACTGGGACGAGGGACGCCTGTTCAACTACCTCGGAGACGCTCAGAACACCTTCCCGATCTGGAACGCGACACCGCTCGTCGCGCTCGACGTGTACGAGCACGCCTACTTCCTCGACTTCCAGACCGACCGCGCGTCCTACATCGAGGCGTTCTTCAACAACCTCGACTGGGGTGTCGTGAACGACTGGGTCGAGAAGTACGGCATTCCCCTGCGTTAGAATCGTCGTTCGGGCGATGCCGGCTCCGTCGGCGTCGCTTGCCGAATAGGGCACGACGCTGACGCTTGCACTCCTGATCGCCGCCGGCTATCTCGCCGGCAGCATCCCGACGGGATACCTGCTCGTCCGCGCGGTCAAGGGCGTGGACATCCGGACGATCGGCAGCGGGACGATCGGAGCGACGAACGCGGCCAGGGCGTTCGACGGCGGCGCTTCCCGCCTGGGGATGCTGATCGCGGTGATGGCGATCGACGTGGCCAAGGGCTTCGCCCCGACGTACGTCGCGATGGACATCTCGGGGGCAGGCGCGGCCGTCGCCACGGGCAGCGCGGCGCTGCTCGGCAACTACCGGCCGGTCTTCCTGCGCTTCCAGCGCGGCGGAAAGATCGTCGCGACCGGCGGCGGCGTCCTGTTCGGGCTCGCGCCGAAGGCGGCCGCGATCGGCGCCGGCCTCTGGCTCCTGGTCGCCCTGATCACCCGCTACTCCTCGGTCGCGTCGCTGGCGGTGGCCGTCCTGATGCCGGTGCTCGAGGTGCTGACGGGCAGCCCGTGGGAGGTCGTCGCGTTCACGGTCGTCCTCGCGGCCTCGATCGTCGTCCTCCACCGCGCGAACATCGTCCGGCTCCTGCACGGAACCGAGCACAAGCTGTCGTTCCGGCGGGCGGCTAGCTCTCGAGCGGGGCCATCGTCAGGCCCCGTCGCCTGAGCCCGTTCCAGTAGTGCTCCGCCACCTCGCGGTGGCCCGACCAGACGACCGCGTCGCCCGTCGTGTGGATCCGGTTGGCGTAGGCGAGCCCCTGCTCGAACGAGACGTCGGGGAGAACGGTGGCCAGCGCGGCGGCGACGCCGTCGAAGGTGTTGTGGTTGTCGTTCAGGACGATCACGTGCCACGGGGGGCCGAGATCGGTGCCCGTTCCACGGTCGAGCCGCTCCTTCGTCTGGCTCATCCCGTCAGCCATTGTCTCAGCTCGGTGTGCTCCGGCGGGCGCTCGCCGCGCTCGAGCTCGCCGCGCAGCTCCCCGACGGTTCCGTAGCGCTCGGCGAGCACGTCATGGGTGTGGATCGTCTCGAGGTTGACCTGGCGCGACCACAGGAAGTCGCCGTCGGCGAGCTCGCCGTAGGTCTCGAGCGCCTCCTTCAGCGCGACGCGGACGGAATCCTCGACGAAGCGCGGCTGGAGGTGCGCGTGCTCCACGACGAAGAGCTCGTCGGGCCGCTTCAGCAGCTCGTAGATCGGCGAGCTCATCGACCGCTCGACGATGTCGACCAGGTCCTCCGCGTTCACCGGCTGGTCGGTGCCGACGTACAGCGTGCCCCGTCCCCGCTGGTTGTGCGTCGCGAGCGGGACGAGCTCGAGGATGCGCTCGACGTCACCCTCGCCGAATCCCGCCTCGGCCAGGCGCTCCGACGCGCGATTCCGGACCAGCCCCTGCGCGCAGGGGCAGGCGTTGATCCCGGTCGCCTCGACGCCGATCACGCGGCGCGTCCCCGTCTCGGAGGCGGCCGCGATCCCGATCAGCGAGACCATCTCCTGCGTCCGCATCCGGGTCACTGGCGTCTCCCGCTGGATCGGGTAGCGGGCGGTCACCTCGACCTCCGCGCGCAGCGCGTGCTGCCGGGCGGCGACCGCGGTCGCGATGTGCTCGGCCAGCTCCTCGACGAGCAGCGCCTCGTCGATCACGACCTGGTCGACGGCCTCTTCGAAGAGCTCTGCGAAGCGCGACATGTGGACGCCGCGCTGGGTGGGGTCCAGGTCGACCGAGCACGAGATCTCGGCGGAGACCAGCTTCTCGTACGGGCCGCGGCGCAGGCGGATCGCCTTGCTGACGCCGCGCACACCGGCGCGCGAGAGACCGATGCGGATCTCGGGCTCCGACGACTGGAGGTCGGTGGTGCTGGTCAGCAGATCCGAACGCTCCATCTATGCTCAAACGTACCAGCACGTGACCGACGAAACGACCTTCCCGAAGCTCGTCAGCCTGGCCTGCCACGACCTGCGGACGCCGCTCGCCACCGTCTACGGGTTCGCGCGCACGATCGCGCGGGCCGAGGGGCTCGAGCCGAAGCTCGCCGGCTATGCGGAGATGATCGAGACGGCGTCGCAGCAGCTCGCCGAGCTGGTGGACGAGCTCTCGCTGGCGGCGCGCATCGAGGGCGACCGCTACGAGCCGAAGCTGCTGCCGGTCTCGACCGGCGAGCTCGCCGAGGCGGTTGCCGCGAAGCTCGGCGCCGAGCGCGTGGATGTGTCCGGCGCCGGCGCCTCGGTCGAGACCGATACGGACGCCGCGCGCTCGGTCGCGGCGCTCGTCCAGTGCGCGCTCCGGCACGGGGGTCTCGAGCAGGTGGCGGTCATCGCCGACGGCGCGGAGCTCCGCGTCTCCCCGATCACGCCGGCATCGGCGCCGGTCGTGCTCGGCGAGGACCTCCGTGACCTGGGCGCCGCGGTCGCGGTGCTCCACCTGCGGCGGCTGGGCGGTTCCGTCGCCCTCGACGGCGAGACCCTGACGATCCGGTTCGCCTGAATGCCCGAGCTGCCCGAGATGGAGGCCTGGCGCCGCGCCCTCGACGAGCCCGTGTCGGCGTTTCCGATCGAGAAGGCCGGGCCGGCGCACGTCGCCACCCTCAAGACCTTCGACCCGCCGCTCTCGGCGCTCGAGGGGCGCCGCATGGCCGGCGCCGAGCGGCGCGCGAAGCGGCTGCTCTTCCCGACCGACGACGGCGAGCTGGTGCTGCTCGTGCACCTGATGTCCGCGGGCCGTCTTCGCTACCTGCGCCCGGGCGAGAAAGGCCCGAAGACGCCCGCCTTCCGCCTCCGCTTCCAGGACGGTGCCGAGCTCGTCCTCACGGAAGGGGGCCCGAAGAAGCGGGCCGGCGTCTGGCTGCTCACGCCCGACGCAGCGGAGGCCGAGCTCGCGCACCTCGGCCCGGAGGCGCTCGGCCTCGGGGTCGACCGGCTCGCGGAGATCCTGCAGGCGGACTCACGGCGGCTCCACTCGCTGCTCCGCGACCAGCGTGCGATCGCCGGTATCGGCCGCGCCTGGGCGAACGAGATCCTCCATCACGCGAAGCTGTCGCCCTTCGCGCTCTCGACCCAGCTCGAGCCCGGGGAGGTCGAGCGGCTCGTCGAGGCGATCGACGACGAGCTTGAGCGCGGGCTCGAGCTGCGCGAGCGCGGAGCCGGCGACAAGCAGGTCTACCGGGTGCACAACCGGTTGGGGGAGCCCTGCCATGTTTGCGGCACGCCCATCGCCCGCGTCGACTACGAGGAACACACCGTCTTCTATTGCAGCCACTGCCAGACCGCCGACCGGGTTCTGAAAGACCGGAGGCTGTCGCGGCTCCTGAAGTGAACTAGCGAATGACGGGGACCGACGCGAGCGTCGACCCGAAGCTCGCCGCCGCCGCCCTGCGGATCGTCCCGTCGCGCTGCAGCGACGCGATCGCCTTGCTGACCGCCGGCCGCAGCTTCGATCCCTTCGGGAGGACGACGCCGTAGCGCTCGGTCGGGCCCAGCCGGCCCGCGAGCGCGCCGTAGCGGCTCGGAGTCGCCCGCTTGGCGGCCGCGAGCACGGGCAGGTCGAACACGAATGCGTCGCAGATGCCCGTGGTCAAGGCGTTCAGCGCCTCGCCGGCGGTGGCGTACTCGAGGACCAGCCCCTCGGGCCGGAGGACGTCCTGCACGTACTCGAAGCCCGTCGTCACCTGCTTCGCGCACACCTGCAGCTTGCGCAGCCGCGCGAGCGTCACCGGCCCGGTGACGTCGCGGGCGACGAGGACGCCCTGGGTCGAGGAGTAGTACGGCACCGAGAAGTCCACGAACCGCGCGCGCCCCGGCAGGATCGTCACGAACTCCAGAGCAACGTCGTACGGCTTCGCGCCGGGGAGGAAGAGCCGCCCGAAGGGGTAGTCGACGAGCTTGACCTTCAGCCCCATACGCCTGGCCAGGGCCGCGGCGACGTCGACGTCGAAGCCGTGCGCGTTCCGGAGGGTGCCTTGCGCGAAGCCGGGGTTGCCGAGCTCGATCGCCGCCGTGAGGACGCCTTTGCTCTTCGTCGGCGGCGCGTGGCCGCCGGCGAGAGCGCCCGCGGCCAGCGTGGCAGCTGCGACCAGCGCCACGGGGAGCATGCGAGACCGCTTCGACACCATCGCGATGTTTACCTGAGGACGGCCACCCGGTCCCAGCCGGCGCCGAACCAGTGGTTTGCGAGCCGGGTGACGGCGCCGGTGCTGGCGAGCGAGCGCAGGGCGGCGCCGACCGGCCGCGTCAGCTTCGATCCCTTCGCGAAGACCGCCCCGTAGTGCTCGTCGGTGACGATCCGGCCGGCGATCGGTCCGTACAGATCCGGCTCGTCCTGTCGTGCCGCGACGAGGATCTCGAGGTCGGCGATCATCGCCTGGCAGAAGCCGTCGGACAGAGCCCGCAGCACGTCGATCGGCGATGGGAAGCCGTGCGGCGCGCGCGCCGGCCGCAGGACGGATCGGACGTACCGCATGCTCGTCGTCGCCGTCTGGGCGCAGATCCGCAGCTTGCGGAGCTCGGCCAGGGTCGTCGGTGGAGGAACGCCGGGAGCGACCAGGACGCCCTTGTCCACGACGAAGTACGGGGCCGAGAAATCCACCGACCGCGCCCGCTCGGCGGTGATCGTGACGTGCGCGATCGACACGTCGAAAGGCTTCGCCCCGGCCGTGAAGACCCGTGCGAACGGCACGTCCACGAGCCGGAGCTGCAGGCCGAGCCGGCGGGCGAGCGCACGGGCGAGGTCGATCTCGAACCCGCTCGCGCTCTTGACGACCCCGTTCTGGACCGAGCCCTCGGCCAGGCCGATAGTGCCGATGTCGACCCCCACCGTCAGAGCTCCCGGCACCTTCGTCGGGAGCGCGGCGGCGCGGTCGACCGAGCCGGCCGCGGGCGTGGCGAGCGCCGCCGCAACGAGCAGCGGAAACAGGATCGGCTGACTAGAGCGCATCGTCGCCGCTGTGGAGGGCGCCCTCGAAGCTCTTCGCGAGCGGGCCGAAGCCGGCAAGCGGATTGCGATTCTGGGGCGGACGGAACGCCCACTGCGAGCGCAACAGGGTCGCGAACCCCGGGCCGGTCGCCAGCCGGTCGTCGTTGTAGCCGGACTGGATGCCGTGTGCGTTCGTCCCGAAGAAGCCGAACTGGTCGGCGAACACCTCGAGGAAGGGGGCGCACTGGCCGCCGACCCGGAAGCAGCCCCTCCACTTCGACGACCTGGAGAACAGCGTCTTGAACTGCTCGTGGGAGAAGGTGTCCAACCCGAGGAAGTCGACGAGATGCCCGAGCTCGTGCGTGATCACGAACCTTCCCGATGAGCTGTGCAGCTGGGAGCGGTTGACGATCAGGAAGTACCCGTTGCCGGGGTCGAAGCCCGCGCAGGACGTCTGGGCGCCGCAGTTCGGGGCCGAGTTGGTGAGGACGCGCACGGTGATCGCCCCGCCGATCACGTCGACGATCCTCCGGCCCATCGCCGGGAGCTGATCCACCGCCTTGACGAAGTTCTCCCGGTCGCTGCCGGTGAAGCCGGGCCCGGTCGCGAACGACCTCGACGTGAGCACGGTCGGCACCGGGCTCGTCTTCACATGAACCGAGCGCGTTCCGATCTTGAGCGTGTAGTCGAGCCCGTAGCCGAGCTGGGGGCCGGTGATGCGGTCGCGCCCCTTGAGCTGCACGAGGATCGCCCCCTGCTCGGCCGGTACGGCGGTGGCCGCGACCTCGATCGTGACCAGGTCGCCGTCCCGGTTCTGCTGCAGCGAGATCGCCGGGATCGTCCCGCCGTTCGGCGGGAAGAGGACGGCGAGCGAACCGGCCACGCCCGGGTCGACGACCCCGCCCGCGAGCACCGGTGTCCTGAAGGGGCGCTGCGGGTCGAGTGCGGCTGCGACTGCGACGGTGCGGTCCCTGCGCAGCACAGCGATCGACGTGTCGCGCGGGTCGAAGACTGCGCTCTTGACCTGGGCGGCGGCGAGCGCGGAGCCGGTCGGGACCCTGGCCGTGACGAGCGTCCCGGTGCCGCCCGCGGAGGAGAAGGCCGCCTTCGGGTCCTGGCCGCCGAGCAGTGCGGCGGCCGCCGCGCGCACGGCCGGGTTTGCCCCGACGGCCGGCAGCCCGACCGCAGCGCGATCCTTGAGCACGCTCGGCGTCAGGTCGACGTCCGCCGCCGGCGCAGGAGACGGCAGCGCGATGCAGGTCACGGCCGCCGCGGCTCCGAGGACGAGGCCCGCACGAAGCCGGGTCGGGCGGAGCCCGATCGAGCCGCAGGAGTGCTTGGCGACGGCGGCCATGCTTCTCCCTCCCGGATTTCTCGGGCCAATCCTAGTACCTGTTCTCTGAGCCCACCAGCCCCGCGCCGCCTGGCGCCACGTAGGGTCACGGCGTGGACGCGATCGCGGTGACGGTGCGTCGCGGGAGCCTGGTCGAGGCCGTCCATCGCGTGCACGCGGTCGCGGTCGAGGACGGGCGGATCACCGAGTCGGCCGGTGATCCCGGCCTGGTCACGTTCTACCGATCGTCGTCGAAGCCGCTCCAGGCGCTCCCGCTCGCCCGGGAGCGCGAGGACGTCACCGAGGTGGAGCTCGCGATCGCCTGCGCGTCGCACCGGGCCGAGCCGCCGCAGCTCGAGGCCGCCCGCAGCCTGCTCGAGCGCGCGCCGGCGACCGAGGTTGATCTCGAGCTCGGCCCGCAGGAGGGACGCGGGCCGAGCCTGCTCTCGCACAACTGCTCCGGCAAGCACGCCGGCTTCCTCGCGGTCTGCCGCGCCCGCGGCTGGCCGATCGAGGGCTACCGGCTGCCCGACCATCCGCTCCAGCAGCTGCTGCTGAGCGAGATCGCGGCCGCGGCCGAGCTCGACGCGCACGAGGTGGCGACCGGGGTCGACGGCTGCGGCGTGCCCACGTTCGGGATGAGCCTCGAGCGGATGGCGTACACGTTCTCGCGCCTCGCGCAACTCGATGGCGGCGGGCGGATCGTCGCCGCGATGACCGCGCACCCCGAGCTGATCGGCTACGAGCGCGGCGCGACCGACACCGATCTGATGCGCCTGCGGCCCGGGTGGCTTGCCAAGGGCGGGGCGGAGGGGCTGATTTGCGCCGCCACGCCGGAGGGCGCCGGGATCGCGCTGAAGGTCGAGGACGGCAACATGCGCGCGCTGCGCCCCGCGCTCGCCTCGTTCCTGGGCCTCGACGACGGGTTCGCCGCTGCGCCGCTGCTGAACAGCCGCGGCGAGCGGGTGGGGGAGATCGCGACGTGATCTGGGCGAAGGTCGCCGTCGCCGCACTAGCGTGGCTCACAGCCGCTCCACTCCCGCAGCCGCGCACGGAGGTCGGCGCGGCAGTGGTCCGCGGCCGGATCGTGGTGGTCGGCGGGTTGACCGCCGCGGGCGTCCCGTCGGCGCGTGCCGACGCGTTGTCGCCGGCGACCGGCCGCTGGCGCCGCCTGCCCGACCTGCCCGTCGCCGTTCATCACCCGTTGGTCGCCTCGGGCAGCGGCTCGGTATACGTCGCCGGCGGCTACGGGGGCCGTCTCGGGGCCGGGGAGCGGCTGCGAACGGTGTTCGCCTTCGACGGTCGGCGGTGGCGGGCGCTGCCGCGGATGCCCGAGCCACGTGCCGCCGGGGGTGCCGCGGTTGTCGGCGGGCGGCTGTACGTGGTCGGAGGCGTCGGTGCTTCCGGTCTGGCCCGGCGGGCCTTTGCGCTCGACCTGCGCACGGAACGCTGGTCGATCGTGCCGGCGCCGACGCCGCGCGAGCACCTCGCCGTTGCCGCCGCCGCCGGGCGGATCTACGCCGTCGGCGGGAGGAAGGCGGGTTACGACACGAACGTCGCGACGTTCGAGAGCTGGGCGCCCGGCGAGGAGCGGTGGCGGCAGCTTCCCGGCGTCCCGCATCCACGCGGGGGCACAGGTGCCGCCGTCGCCGCCGGCCGGCTCGTGTCGGTCGGCGGCGAGGAGCCGGCCGGGACGATCGCGTCGGTGTACGCGTGGGACCTCGCGCGCGGCGGCTGGCGGCGGCTGCCCGGCCTGCGAACGCCCCGCCACGGGCTCGGCGTCGTCGCGGTCGGAACGCGGATCTACGCGATCGGCGGCGGGCCGACGCCGGGGCTCGCGGTCAGCGGCGCCGACGAGTACCTCGACCTCGGGTGAGGCGTGCGGCCGTGACTCTCGGCGCCGTTCTCCTCCTCGCCGGCTGCGGCGGGTCGAGCACGGCCCCGCGTGCCACTCTGGTCGCCACCCTCGGCGACTCGATCACGGCCGGTTCCCCCGGCTACGACCCCGACCCGCGGATGCGCGAGACGCTCGGCTTCGGCGCGAACCAGAAGAGCCAGTGGCAGTACTGGGCGCAGAAGGCGCAGCCCGACCTGCGCTTCCGCAACTGCGGCGTCTACGGGCAGCGCACCGACCAGATCGCCCGGCGGCTGGACGAGTGCGCGAACGGGGCGCGGGTGCTGGTCGTCCAGGGCGGGATCAACGACATCGCGCAGGGCCGGCCGGTCGAGACGGCGGCCGCGAACCTCCGTCGGATGGTCCGCCGCGGCAAGGAGCTCGGTCTCGAGGTCGAGGTCGCGACCCTGCTGCCCTGGAACAACGGCTACCCCGAGGCCGACCCGAAGATCCGCCGGCTCAACGGGCTGATCGGCGAGCTGGCAAGAGCCGAGCGCGTCCCCGTGCTGCCCTTCTACTCCACGCTCGAGGACCCGGCGCGGCCGGGCCGGATGAGGGAGGAGTGGACGTCGGACGGCGACCACCCGTCGGTCGAGGGCTACCGGCTCCTCGGTGAGCGGGCTTTCCGTCTTCCGTAGCCCCTTCCGGACCGGTCCGTGGGACTGTCCCCGGGACACCGCCTTCGGTGGACAGTGCGTGACGCTTCTGTTTCCAGGGACAGTCCCCTGGACTTGGCTCCAGAAGTCGTGGCTGTCGGGTACAGTTCCGGTTTCCGACGCCCTGCGACTCCAGGAGGTGGCACAGATGACGAAGTCCTCGCTTGCCGATCGCCTCCGGCGCAGGGCGCGCTGAAAACGGAATCCAGGCCAGAGCAAGCTCTGGCACGGATGCTGTAGCTAGCCGAGTAGCGCGTTTCCTGCCGCCCGTTCCGGCTGTCCGAAATGGAGTCGAAGCCAGAGCAGGCTCTGGCACCGACGCGTTTGCTAGCTACAAAGGAGATTTCGCGTTGCTTACGCACCTCGGCTGGGTTCCAGCCATCGAAGACCAGTTCGCCCCGTTCGCCGCCGACGGCCTCGAGCCCGCGCGCGTCGCCGTCGAGCAGCGGGGTGCCTACCTGCTCTACACCGCGCGCGGGGAACGCTGGGCCGAGCTCTCCGGCCGGCTTCGCCACGGCGCCGGCGGGCGCGGCGAGCTGCCGGCCGTCGGCGACTGGGTCGCGATCACCGATCCCGACGGCGCCGAGCGGGCGCTCGTCCAGGCGGTCCTGCCGCGCCGGACGAAGTTCTCGCGGATGGCGGCCACGGACGGCGGCGACGCGGTCGAGCAGATCGTCGCCGCGAACGTCGACGTCGTCTTCCTGACCGCGGGCCTCGACGGCGACTTCAATCCCCGGCGCCTCGAGCGCTACCTCACCCTGGGCTGGGAGAGCGGCGCCGCCCCGGTCGTCGTCCTGACCAAGGCCGATCTCTGCGCCGACGTCGAGGCGGCACTGCTCGATGTCGAGCCGGTTGCGATCGGCGTTCCGGTCCACGCGGTGAGCAACGTCACCGGCGAGGGGGTCGATGCGCTCGCGCAGTACTTCGGCCTGGGCAGGACCGTGGCTGCGCTGGGCTCGTCGGGCGTCGGCAAGTCGTCGCTCGTCAACCGCCTCGCGGGCGAGGAGCTGATGGC
>Ga0070679_100000943_pt1 | contig 25235 bp, 22 predicted proteins | sample KBSC63BmetaG_FD_65652 | JGI IMG/M metagenome (GOLD analysis project Ga0070679, IMG submission 65652) | Corn rhizosphere microbial communities from Kellogg Biological Station, Michigan, USA - KBS C6-3B metaG | ecosystem: Host-associated > Plants > Roots > Rhizosphere | place: USA: Michigan... | reverse complement strand
GGCGGCAGCGTTTGTGAATCGATGCGACGCACCGTCGTCACCGTGACGCGCACGCCGTGCTCGGGCCCGCCCTGGATGTACTGCCGCCCGGGCACCGCGATGATCGCGACCGACACGGGACAATCCTTCGGCCACACGCTGAAGCTGTACGAGTCGAAGAACGCGATCGGTCGGAGATACGAGTTCTCCAATCCGTTCGCGCGAATCACCTCGAGCGACGCCGAGCACAGCTCGTCGAAGCTGTAGCCCAGGTCGAGCTCATAGAAGCTCGCCGACTGCGCGAAGCGCTTCATGTGCGCGTCGAGCCGGAAGATCGCCGGACCCTCCGCGGTATCGTAGCTGCGCATTCCCTCGAACACGCCGGTGCCGTAGTGCAGCCCGTGCGCGGTGACGTGAATCTGCGCCGAATCCCACGGTGTGAGCTCGCCGTTCAGCCAGATGAACTCGGACTTCGTAAATGGGGCCATGAGTCGGATCCTCTACGGTGTGGCTTCAATTCGCGCCGGTACGTCGCGCTCTTTAGTATAGAGCGCGCTGGCTTTCGTCGCGAACCCAGGTCATCCCGAGCCACAGGCGAGGGACCTGCACTTGTCGTCATCCCGAGCGTAGCGAGGGATCTGCACGTTTCCGCTTTCCCCAGAGCAAATGCGCGCCACAGCCCTCTTTCTTGCTTGCGTTCTGGCGTCGTCGGCGAATGCCCAGCGCGGATCAACCGCCACCGAACAGCTCGTCGGCAGAATCCTGCTCGCCGAGGACCGCCGCGACTCCGCCGGCACGGCGTTCGAGCAAGGAAAGAAAACTCCTGACAAACGCATTCAATACATTGCTCGCCGCGCCGAGGCGCGCGTGCGCGATCCAAAGTTCACGAAGCGCGACTCGATTCCCGGCGCACCGACGCTTCCCGCGCCCCCGAACTATCCAGATCCTGCGTGGCGCCTCCGTTTTCGCGCGATCACCGCTCGCTCGAGCTGCGCCGAGCTTCGCACCGCGCTCGCCGACAGCGCGTGGGCGGTTCGGATGCACGCGGCCGACGTCGTCGGCTCCACGTGTGCGAAGGATTCCGTCATCGTCGGAACGCTGCGCGCGTGGGCGACGGCGCAATACACGACCACGCGTGCGCGCGGCGAAGCGTCGTGGCATCCCGCGGCGCACGCGATCGTCGCGCTCGCGCGGATCACGCCGACGGACGCGCGCACCGCGCTGCCGCTCCTCATGACCTCGACCGTGCCGAACGTGCGCGCGTACGCGGCGCGCGCTGCCCGATTCTCGAGCGACACGGCAAACCTCCAGCATCTCGCCGGCGACGCGAACGACAACGTGAAGGAAGCCGCGATCGACGCGCTGTCGTCGGTCGCGGGACATCGTGGCGACGACCAGTACCTCGCTGCGCTCGACGCGAAGGGGTATCAAGCGGTGCGCGCGGCCGCGCGCGCGCTCAAGGGTTCGCCGAGAAGTGGCGACATCTCGCTCGCCGCGCTGCACACCGCACTTCGCTTACGCGCGGATTCGAGCGAGACGTCGCGCGACGCGCGCCAAGCAGTCATGGAGCTTCTCGCCGAGTTCGCGACGCCGGCGCAAGTGCCCGAGCTCATCCCGCTCGCGACGGACTTCGACTGCGAGGTCGCCAACACCGCGTCAGCGATCATCAAGAAGCTGCACGCGAACGCGCCGCCCAAGTGCACGCCGCTGCCGATCACGCTTCCGCCCGACGCGGTCAGCCTCGCACTCGGCCGCGAGGTGCGCATCCGCGTGACGATGGCCGATTCGAGCGGCGGCGGGTCGATCGTCGTGCGGCTTCGTGGCGACGTCGCGCCGATCATGGCTGCGCGGATTCTCGAGCTCGCGCGTTCGGGCTACTACAATGGGCTGGTTTGGCAGCGCGTCGAGCCGGACTTCGTGGTGCAGGGCGGGGGATTGGGCGCGAACGAGTACGTCGGCAACCCACGCTTCATCCGGGACGAGCTCGGGACCGTCCCTCACGTTCGGGGCACCGTGGGCATGAGCACGCGCGGGCACGACACGGGCGATGGACAATGGTTCTTCAATCTTCGAGACAACCGCCGTCTCGATGCTGACTATACAGTGTTTGCTGATGTCGTCGAGGGCATCGATGTCGTCGATGGCATTCTCGAGGGCGACGTGATCGCGCGCATGGACGTGCTCCCGTGAGGCATTGAACGGCCTTCGTCATAAACATTCCGGATCCATGACTGAGGCTCTGGTCGCACAACAACTCGCTGCGCTCGCCGCGTAACACGCGCGCACCTCCCCGTCACGCGCGACGCGGTCGAGCCAGCGCTTCAGCTTCGGCAGATCATTCGGCAGCCGCTCGCGCCGCGTCGGCGTCGTTGCCTCGGCGGGCACGATCGCAATCGGAATCGACTCCTTGTGCACATCCATCCCGAGATAGATGATTGGGCGAGCAGTAGCAGACTGTGATGACATCGGCTCGTCTCCGTGGGCGACAGCTCGACCGTCGCGCGTGCCACTGGCACTTCTAGTTCGCACCGAGGAGCTAGTCCACGTGAGAACCGAGGGCCAGCCCAGTCATATTTTCCAGGCCGCCACATCGATCTCGATTCGCATAGCCCGTCAACGACTCACAGCTCCGGATGCTGCGACACCTGGCGGCCGATTTTCGCGCCGCAATCGAGCGCGCCCGCGCCGAACGGCTGCCGGGAGCCCTGCCATACTTTCCCGACGGCGCGTGTCGCGTGACCAGCCGACTGTTTGCCCAGCATCTCGGGCGCCGCGCCGCCGCCCTCGGTCGTCCGCAGCTGGTCAGCGGCATCTTGCCCGGTTCCGAGTCTCACGCCCGTCACATCTGGCTTGAAGTCGATGGAGCCGTAATTGACCTAACCGCCGATCCGTTCGGTGAAGCCGCCGTCGTCGTCGGGCCTCGAACCGCATTTCATCATTCTCTCACTTCGCTCGTCGCCGAGGATGCAGGCCACGTCCTCGCCTCGCTGAGCGCCGACGACTTGGCCCGACTCGATCGCCAACTCGCCGTCATTGAATCGCGCCTGGTCGGCTCTGCCTCGCCGGCGACCTGAAGGTCGACGCATGGGCAACAGGACTTACGTGCTGCTCTCGAAATGGCAATACGTCTGTGCCGCCCCTATTCTTGCTCTCGCGTTCTCCTCCCGGCTCGAGGCCCAGTCTCGCGAGCGTTTCACCCTTGCCGGTGTCGTGACCGACACCACGGGCGTCCCGCTCAATGGCGTTGAGGTGCAGATTGGCGCGTTGAAACGAAAGATGTTCAGTGATAGTGCCGGTGTTTTTCGTTTCCGCGACGTGAAACCGGGTTCGTACACCGTAGCTGCTCGCCGAATCGGTTTCTTCCCGCAAACGCAAGACGTGGTCGTGCCGGATAGTGGGGCGATCCTCAGATTTGGCCTCGTTCCATACGTGTATTCTCTGTCGCCTGTCGTCTCTGCGGCGGTTCGCAGTGGACTAAGTGGGGTCGTCGGCGACACGACGTATCGTTCGATCGAAGGCGCTGAGGTGGCGGCGCTCGCCACGGACAAACGGGCACAAACCGACTCAGTCGGTTCCTTCTACCTGCCACTCGGCCCCGGTCAGTACGTCGTCCGTGTCACCGGTGCTGGCTTCAGCATCCGTCTGATCAGTGTCACGATTCCCAGGGACAGCGGCAGGCGGCTCGTCGTGTGGATGACTCCGACTACGGGTTCATCCGCGAGGGAGTTTGCGAACATCTTCGACCTTAACTCGCGGCTGCTAAGGCGCGGCCCCATGTCGAAACTCTATACGCGCGAGGACATTGTGCATATGAATCCGACGGACCTTCGGCAGCTGCTCGTCGTCGGAAGCGGCGGGCCTGTGCGAGACGATTGCCGGGCAATCATTGACGGTGGGCCGTCGACGGCGCCGGTTTGGGCAATCGCGCTCGAAGACATCGAGATGGTTGAGATACATCAGCTAACGGTGCCAGGCGCCATCGTCCGAGGTCGCGCCGGCGCGAGTCGCCCTCCAAGCGGGTGCTCAGCTACCATATACGTCTGGCTCCGCAAATAGGACGATGGCAATGCTTCAAGAGGCGTGTCGCGCGCTCGAGGCTCTCCTTGAAGACAATTCGACGCGCGTGCCGCGCGCATTCGTGCTACATTAGCCGCCTCTCCTCCCCGACTTCGTGCCGAACGACGACGTTCTCTCACGACTGACCTCCGCCCTGCACGGGCGCTACCACATCGATTGCGAGCTTGGCGCCGGCGGCATGGCGGCCGTCTTCCGCGCCCACGACGTCCGTCACGATCGCGACGTCGCCATCAAGGTCCTCCACCCTGACCTGGGCGCCGCGCTCGGCGGCGACCGATTCCTCAGCGAGATCCGGACGACCGCGCGGCTCCAACATCCGCACATTCTGCCGCTGCTCGACTCGGGCACTGCCGACGGACTGCTGTACTACGTGATGCCGCTCGTCACTGGAGAAACACTGCGCGCGCGGCTCGAGCGCGAGAAGCAGCTGCCGGCCGACGACGCGATTCGCATCGCCGGCGAGGTCGCCGATGCGCTCGCGTATGCGCACGAGCTGGGCGTGATTCACCGCGACATCAAGCCCGAGAACATTCTGCTCCAGGGCGGCCACGCGACGGTCGCCGACTTCGGCATCGCGCTCGCCGTGCAGCAGGCGGGCGGACAGCGCATGACCCAAACGGGCCTCAGCCTCGGCACGCCGCAATACATGAGCCCCGAGCAGGCGATGGGCGAGCGCACCGTCGATGCGCGCAGCGATCTGTACTCGCTCGCGGCCGTGACGTACGAGATGCTGGTCGGCGAGGCGCCATTCACAGGGCCGACCGTCCAGACCATTCTCGCGCGCGTCATGACGGAAGAGCCGCGGCCGATCGTCGCGCAGCGCAAATCGATTCCCGATCACGTCGAGTACGCGGTCATGCGCGGACTCGAAAAGCTGCCCGCGGATCGTTGGAGCTCGGCGCGTGAATTCGGCGCGGCGCTCGAGGGCGGGGCGTCGGCGTCAAACGCGAGCATGGCGACCGCGCGGCACCGGAGCGACGCGCGCGCTCGACCCTCTGTGACGGTCCAACTGAGCCAACCCATAGTTCTCGCGTTCGCGGGAATCGCGCTGGCGAGCATCGCGTTTGCCGTGTGGTCGCGCTCGAATGCCGGCGCACCGCGCGAGCGCGCCGACGTCGTGCGATTCACGATTCCGGCCGTCGCCGGTGAGCGCGCCAACCCACTGGGCTACTCGACGCTGGCGATCTCGCCCGATGGGCGGACGCTCGTCTTTGTGGGGCTGGGCGACGACAAACGGCCGCAGTTGATGCTTCGCGCGCTCGATGACATCGCCCCGCGGCCGCTGCCGGAAACGGCAGACGCGAGCAATCCGATCTTCTCGCCGGACGGCAAGTGGATCGCATTCATCCGCGGCAATCAGATCTTCAAGATGGGACTCGACGGCAGCCGTCCGCAGCAGCTCGCGAGCGCGCCGTCGATTTTCGGCGGCATGAGCTGGTCGTCGACGGGCGTCATCATCATCTCGGGCAACGTTGCGCTGTATACCCTCCCCGAAAATGGAGGGCCGCTTCGCGAGCTCGTGAAACCAAACCGGAGTGCGGGGGAGCTCTACTTCATCGCGCCAGTCGTCATCGACGCCGAGGGGTTGGTGCTCTTCGGGAGCCAGCCGAGCAGCTCCGCGGCGGGTGCCAAGCTCGCCGTCGCTTCGTTGAAGACGGGCGAGCACGTGGCGCTCGGCATCGCGGGTGATCAGCCGCTCGGCGTGTTCGGCAATATCCTCGCCTACGTGACGTCCGCGGGCGTGATCATGGGCGTGCCATTCGACGCGCGAGCGAAAAAAATCACCGGAGCACCCGTGCAACTGGTGAGTGACATCGCGATCAACAACACGAGCGGTCTCGCGCGCGCGTCGCTCGCCGCGAACGGCACGCTCTTCTATCAGAGCGGCACGCAGACGTCGCAGGTCGTGACGGTGGGCGCGAACGGCAGCGCGAGCCCATTGCTCGCCGAGGCCCGCGAGTATGCGTTCCCGCGTCTGTCGCCGGATGGCCGGCGGTTGGCGATCGCCGTCGGTTCGGCGGGTCGGCGCGACGTGTGGCTGTTCGATCTGAGCTCACAGACGATGACGCGGTTGACGAGCGAGGGAGTGTCGAACGATCGGCCCGAGTGGAGCCCGGACGGCAAGCGTGTCCTGTATCGCTCGGAGCGCGGAGTTCGCACCGCGATTTGGGCGCGCCCCGCTGATCTGAGTGGCGAGGCCGTGCCGCTCGTCGCCTTTCCAAGCGCCGACGTGTTCGAGGCGGTGATGTCGCCCGACATGCGGAGCATCGTGTACCAGCTCGACACCTCGGGAGCGGACGTCTACTATCGCGCGCTCGCGGGCGACACGACGCCGCGCGTCGTGTCCAACAGCCAGCAGGGGATCGAGACCATGCCGCGTCTCTCACCCGACGGACGATGGGTGGCATTCACGACGGACGAATCCGGACGTGTGGAAGTCGTGGTGCAGCCATTCCCAGGTCCCGGCGGACGCGTGCAGGTGTCGTCGGGCGGCGGCTCCGAACCGATATGGTCGCGTGATGGCAAGCGGTTGTTCTATCGCGGCGATGGCCGCTTGATGGCGGCGCGGATTGCGCCTGGCTTGGGCTTCGCGGTCGCGGCTCGGGACACACTGTTCGCCGACTCCTTCCAGTTCGCACCCAATCCGCACGCGAACTACGACGTCGTCGGCGATGGAACGCATTTCGTGTTCTTGAAAGCGGCGAGCGACGGGAACATGATCGTCGTCACGAACTGGAAGGAGACGGTGCGGTCGAGAATGGCCAGCCGCTGATGCGCCGGCTCGTCACGCAGGACCTACGGCTTGAACGTGTAGACGTACGTGTTCGTCGCCTTGCCTTGTGCTTCGAGGAAGGTCAGCGTTCCCGAGTTTCCTTCCCACGTCGCGCGGTCGGTGAGCGTCGGATCCTGACCGTCCTTGAAGGTCAGCATCGCGCCGGACACGGTCCATGTGCCGAACGTGCTGTCGACGAAGACGTCGACTCGACCGTCGATCGTCTGTCGAAAGGTCATCTTGGAGACATACTTGCCGCCGGTGGTGAGACTCATCGTGCCGGCGGTGACTTCATAGGTGTAGTTAGAGTCTGTGAAAATAGCGACCGGCAGCGCCTTGGCGTTGATCGACGAAACATTGTACGTGCCAAGCGGGTTCGATTGAGGCAGCCCCGACGACGGCGTGCCCGATACCGGCGAGACGGACGCATCGCTCGCTCCGCACGCGGCGAGCAGCACCATGAGGAATATGGCAATCGTTCTTTTGGTCATTCGAGTCACTCCGTTCGTGCGAGCGTTCATCGGTGCGGCGATCATCATCGGCCTCACTGCCTGCGGGTCCGACAGCTCGAGCACGATGCCATCCGGGTCGGGCAACAAGACGTACGACATCAACACCTTCAATCAGACCTTCCTCCCCACCATTCAGGACATCGCCGTCGGCGACACGGTGCGGTGGACCTTTTCCGTCGCCGGCGACAATCTCGGCCATAACATTCTGTTCCAGCCGCGCATCGACGGCGCGCCTCCCGACTTTCCCTTCGAAATCCGCTCGGGCACGCGCAGCGCCGTCTTTACGACGAAGGGCGAGTTCCACTACGTGTGCGCATTGCACGGCGCCATGACCGGTGTGATCATCGTGCGCTGACCGACGCGCGGCGCGCTAACGCGTCACGCCGAGCGTCGTCGGCTTCCACGTCGGGAAGACAAAGTCGAGGTTCGGGTTGCCGAGGCGTTTCTGCACGATCTCGGACAATACGTCGCGGTAGTCGATGCCCACCGGGACATCCTGCCCGTCCTCGAGATTCGCGCGGTCGAGCGTCTTCCAATTCTTGGTGAGTACGCGCCCGCCCGCGATCCCCTTGCCGATCGCGAACATCGCGCCGCCGCGACCGTGATCGGTGCCGGCGCTCGCGTTCTCGCGCACGCTCCGCCCGAACTCTGACATCATGATGACCGTTACGTTGTACTTCCCGAGCGCGATCACGTCAGCGTAGAACGCGCCAACCGCGGTCGACAGATCGCGCATCAGCTGCGCCATCGAGCCGTTGAGCGGTCCCGTGTCCGCGTGCATGTCCCAACTGTCCGCGTCCACCTGCGCGGCTTCGAGCCCCACATCAGCCTTGATCAGCGCCGCCACCGACCGCAGGGCCTGTCCGAACATGCTCGTCGGATAGACCGCACTGTTCTCCGTCTTGTAGCCGTTGAAGTTGACCGCTTTGAGCAGGTCCACTGTATTGATGGCATCGAGCGCCGCCGACTTGAGCGGCTCCTCCGCTGTCGCGAAGTTCCCTTGCAAGAGGCCCGTGCGCGCCGCGATGGTCGCGCTCGAACCCCCGATCGTGAAGTGCTCCGGATCGGAAATCGGCAGTGTGTGCGTCGCGTAGTACGGATCACCGGCGGGAGCGACGAGCGTTTTCTGCAACCCCGTCGCGACTCCAATCGCGCGCAGCGGCGCAGCGGGCTTGGCCGGCGGAATGCTCGCGAGATGTCGGCCGAGCCAGCCCGTGAAGATCGTCGCGTCCGCGGGTTTGCCGACTTCCATGAATCGTTGCGCGTCGAAGTGTGAGCGCGTGTCGTTCGTCTGAATGCCGGCGCCGTGGACGACGAGGAGATCCTTTGCCGCGAACGCCGGCGCCAGACCCGCCATTGCCGGCGCGAACGCAAAGAAGCCGTCCAGATTCACGCCGGGATTCGTCGCCGCGTCCGGACGTGGAATGGCGATCGTCGGGCGCGCCGCGTAGTACGCGGGATCGCCGAAGGGCGCCACGAGCACCAACCCGTCCGCGCCGCCGCGCAGGAAAATGGAAACGATGATGTCGCGATTCGATGCGTAGCTGTTGGCCAACGCGATCTTCGGCAGCCACGCCGGAAACATCGACGCGGCCGTGATCGTCGCGCTCGTCTGAAGGAACCGGCGACGCGAGAGCGCGTTGTACTCCTCGCAGCCACACCCTTCGTGCATTTCGTCTGACATGGATCTCCCGGTCGGTGCCATTAATACCAGTGGAACGCATTCGAGCTGATCGCCAAGGCGAGCAGCTCACGCACCTTCGCGTCGGTGAGCGTGGTGGTGCCCGCGTACGAGAGCAGCGCGGTGCGGAACGTCACCGGCATCTCTCCGCCGAAAAAGTTGTGATCGATGAGATCCACTGCCGCGGCCGGGGAGCCGGCACGATATGGCGCGGTGTCGACGGCAATCGTCGCGCTCGACTGGAATTGCGACAGCGTCGTTGCGCACTGCCAGCGCGGAAGGATGCTGCCGGCCCAATAGTCGATTTTGTCGGGATAGCCGTCGGGCGTATCCCACACATATGCTTCGTGGCCGAGCAGCTGCATCAGTCCCTCGTCGACGGGTTTGGTCGACGTCACGGACGGATTCAACGAGCGCAGCGCCGACACCGCGTAGTGGAACGGCCGCTTGAGCTTCATTGGTGCCTGCGAGACCCATTGCTCGTTGAGCATCGCGCGGAGCATCGCCTTGATGTCGCCGCCCGTCGCGCGATACACGGCCGCAATCCCGCTGATCTGCGCGACGGTCGGCGTCGGCGTCACCATCCATTTGAGCATCTTGGTCGCGATGAACCGTGCCGTGCTCGGATGGTTCACCAGCAGGTCGAGCACGGCCTCGCCTTCCTGTTGCCCAGCCGCACCGCTCTGGCCTTTGATCGTCGTTCCGAGAACCACCTTGTCCTTTGTATCGTGGAGCGATGGGTTGTAGGCGAAGTCGCCGTCGTGGTCCACCGTCCATCCTGTGAGTACGCGCGACAACTCGGCGACGTCGTTTTGGGTGTATCCCCCATCGACGCCGAGTGTGTGAAGCTCCATGATCTCGCGCGCGTAGTTCTGGTTCGGCGCCTTCGCGTCGCTCACGTTCTGGTCGAGATACACCATCATCGACCCCGAATGCGCGCTCGCCTTGAGCAGCTGTGGGAAGGTCGTCATGGCGTATTTGCGAATGACGTCGCGCTGATCGTTCACCAGCAGCGACTCCACTTTGTTGCGATCCTGATTGAAGTGATCCGTCCAGAATTCCACCATACGCTGGAAGAGCTGCCGCTTGGAGAACACGGCGCGATACATGCTGGCGCCGCGCAATTGATCGAACACGTCGTCGTAGTTGATGAGCACCAACTCGGCCGTCGGCTTCACGAGATAGGGATAGTGCGCCGCGATCCAGTTCTCGACCGCCGAGTCGTCGATGCGGCTGTAGTTGAGCTGATAGTTGAGGTAGCCGTTCCAGCCCATCTGGTTCGCTTGCGCGAGATCGGCGCCGGTCATGCCCATCGTCATGCGCCGCACCAGACGGCTCAGCCCACCGGTGTCCCACTCGGCGAATGCAGCCGCGTTCTCGCCTGGCGCGACGCCGGGTTGCGGCGGCACGTTCGGCGGCTCGACCCGATCGGTTGGTCGACTCTTCCGCGGTCGCCCCTGCTGCGCGCGCGCCGTGCGTGGGATGAACGACGCGGCGGCGAGGGCGCCAAGGGCGACGAACGTTCTGCGCGCCGTCGGTGTGGCATCCGGTGTTTCGGTCGCGTCGGTGCTCGATGAGGATCTGCTCATGCTCGTTCCTGGACCGCGGGAGAAAAGCGCTCAGCGAAATGCCGTGACAGAAGGTCGCGACAATGTGGTCGAGACCGTCGAGCCGCGAGGTGAGGCTCATCACACCACCGCCGGTGATTTGACGCATCTTTTTCGTCCCAGGGACAATCGTTACGGCCTGTGTATTGACTCGTCGCGGACGCGGATGCGAGGGCAATGATTAGAGCAGTCTCATCGAGCCCTTCGCCAGGTGGCCGTGTGTATTGGCCGGGCGTGCGTCATGTCCGTTTCTAGACGCGTTTTCCGTATATTGCGATTGCCGTCTTTACGCTTCGTCCCTGGAGACCTACGACATGCGTGCTGCTACCGGACTTGCGCTCATCCTGTCGGTGCCCGTCTCTCTCGCCGCCCAGACCGCGACTCGTCAGGTCGACCTCAAGGCGCTGGCGGATTCCGTCGCCCCCAGAGGCACAACGCTCGAACGCACGCGCACTCTGGTCCATTGGGTGAACGACAACTTCACATGGTCCTACACCGACTATGTCAAGAGAACGCCGCAGGAGATCGTCGCGCGTCGCGCGGGGAACTGTGCGGAGCTTGCGTCCGTGCTGCGCGCGTTTCTCGATGCCTCGGGCACGACGTCGCGTTGGGTTCACGAGATCAACGTGCAGCCACACCCGACGCCGCGGCGACAGAATGATGCGGCGGCGATGGTCGCTCAGCGGGGAATGGGCTACTCGATCTTTGGACTGCAGCACAACGACCACGTTTGGCTGGAAGTGTGGGACGATGCCACGAAGTCGTGGTTCCCAGCCGATCCTGCCTATGGCGTCGTCGGCCTCAACGAGTGGTTGCCGGCGCGGCTGGCGATGGCCAACCGGCCCAAGCCGCGCGTTGCCGCCGTGGCACCGATCGCCGCGGACATGTTGGTCCCGTTCGTCGTCACCGCCGGACGGGACCGATCGGGGCCATACACCGACGATCGCACGGACACGTATCTCGTCGACGGCTTCAATAAATTGTACGGCGGTCGTCTGACGACGCTTCCCTCGTGGTCCAAATGGGTGGAAGCGGTGCATTCGCTGGCGCCGCACGCGCGTGCAGCGCTCGATGGCAAGGAGAACCTGCACACCTACAACGCGGATATCGCGAAGCTCAAGAAGACGTACGACGATCTCTCACGTGAGGCATCGGCGAACGGCGTCAGGATTCAGCCGAACTAGGCCACGCGTCCGAACACGTTCGAGCCAAGGAGGGACGAAGAATGATTCGATGGTACTGGGTAGGTTGCGCTCTGCCAGCTGCACTCGTGTGCTCTACCATCGTGCGAGCGCAGGAGGCGCCGACGCTCACCGCGGGAACGCACGTCCGCGCCATCGTCCCACTCACCGCCAACGCTCCGGACCCGCTTCGCTGCGAATCGACGGTCGTGCAAGCCGCCCGCGACACGCTCCTCCTCTCTCGCGTTGGCACGTGCCCGCTCGGGACATACAACGGCGCGGTCAGCGTTCTGTTTGTCGACCACGGCTCCCGATCGAAGCACGTTGCCATCGGGATTGCGAGCGGAGCCGTGATCGGCGGAATCATCGCGCGGCTCGTCGCCGGCAATCGTTGCGCCGACGATCCATGCGACGTTCAGACCGCGGTTGGCTTCATGACCATCGGTGGTGCCGTGATCGGCGCGGCGAGCGGGCTTCTCATTGGCGCGCGGCTCCCCGCAGGTCAGGAGTGGGGACCGGCCCACGCCGTGCGCGTACTCCGCGTGGGAAGCGTGATCTTGCGTCCCGACATACGACTCTCACTGCGAGCGCACGCCAGCAGCTTTCCACAGACTCGCTGATCGCTGTGTGATGTCGCGGGAAGGCCGTGATGTCCGGATTCGCGGCCGCTTTGCGTCCGGGGAGCTACGGGCGTTTTCAAATGGGCATCGTGCTGGGAGCGCGATGCCCTGCCCGCATCCGGCTGGGAGTCGAGACGCGTCGGCCCCGGGATGATCCGTAGGTCACGTTCGCACAGACCGTCGAGGGAGCATGAAACAGGCTCGATCCGTAGTACGCACGCTCACGATTGCGGCGCTGTTGCCGCTGGTTCCCGTCATCTCATGTCGGGAGGCCCCCACCGCACCACGCGTCACACCAGGCACCAGCTCGAAAACGCTCACCTCGACTGCGGCCACGTCGATCACCCGCCAGCAATCGAAAGACAATTCCGCCGCGGCCCAACAGCAAGTGTCGGTGCTGCTTGGCCAACAAACTACGGGAGGCAACCTCGTCGTCGTCGCGTTCGACTACAAAGGAGCGGAGCTCACGTCGATCACGGACTCGCAGGGCAACACGTTCACCCTGGCCGGCTCAGAGGTCACGAGCCCCGGCGGCGCGCGGACGCGGATGTACTATGCAAACAACATCAAAGGCGGCACTGAGCAGGTGACCATCGCGCTGGACCGGGCCGCGGACATCCTGGAGGTGAACGTCGCCGAGTATAGCGGAGCCGACCCGGTGTCGCCGCTCGATGCCAGCGCCGGGACGTCAGGGACGCAAGCCTCCGTCGACATCCCAATCGTCACGACCGCCGACAACGACATGCTCGTGGCGTACTGCAAGGGCGACCGCCGTTGCACCGAGGGCTCGGGCGAGGGCTTCATCGGCTTTCTGCACACCAATAGTCAGAATGTTCTCGAGGACAAGACGGCCGGCGCGGCCGGCACGTACTCGGTGACGGTGGCGAACAACAAGCAGCAGGATGGCGACGGCTTCGCGCTGGTGGCCGCGGCATTCAAGCCGCTGTCGGCGGTCGCCTCCGTCGTCGTCGCACCGGACACCTCGACCATCGCGTTCGGCGCCACGACCTCACTCACGGCGACGCTCGCAGATTCCCGCGGCAACGTGCTGACGGGACGAACGGTGGCCTGGTCGTCGAGCAACGCGAACATCGCCACCGTGGACGCAACGGGCCTCGTGACCGGAATAACCGCCGGAACCGCGACGATCACGGCCACGGCTGAGGGACAGAGTGGGATCGCGACCGTGACCGTTTTGCCTGCGCCTCCAGTCACCTTCGTGCAGGCCAAAGCGCGGGGCCAGGCAGCGCAGACGCTCTCGGTCCCGTTCAATGCGGCGACCGCGGCGGGCAACCTGGTCGTGGTGGCGTTCGACTACACGGGCACGACGTTCACGTCGATCACCGACTCGCAGGGCAATGAGTTCGCGCCGGTCGGCTCAGAGGTCACGAGCCCCGGCGGGGCCGCGACGCGCATGTACTATGCGAAGAACATCAAGGGCGGCCCGGAAACGGTGACCGTCACAGTTGGCGATTCCACTTCTTCGCTGGAGGTATACATCGCAGAGTATCGCGGTGCGGATCCGGTTTCACCACTCGACGGGAGCGCGCAAAACACCGGTCCTACGGACAGTCCGGTCACTAGCGGATCGTTCGTCACGACGTCGGCCAATGACAGGGTCGTGGCGTACTGCGTCGGCGACACGTACTGCGATCCCGGCCGAGGCTTCGCGACCCGCTCGACCCTGCATTCCAATCTTCTCGAGGACCGCAAGGTCGGTGCCGCGGGTTCGTTTGCTGCGACGGCGTTCGCGGGCACTGGCTGGGGGATCGTTGCGGGCGCCTTCAGGCAGCGCATCTCGGGCGCACCACTGCCGCCTCCGACGGCGACGGCCGTCCGAGCCCACCGCGCGGGACAGCCATACATCCACTAGGGTCGTAGCATTCAACAATCCTCAATGCGGCCCGAGTCCTTTTGGACTCGGGCCGTCCAGCCGTCACCGTAGAACGTCAGGGAGTCGCGACGTTGAGGCGCGGAAACACGACGCCAGTTTCGATATCGCTACGATCGAAGCGGCGCGCCGCGGTTGAGATGGGACTCGCGCTGACGCGCGACTGAAGGCGAGGTGCGTACGATCAACACGGCCAGGAGCGGGATCACGATCGCGTAAACGTACTGCGTCCGAGAGACGCCGATCCCGAACGGAAACCAGATGCCCGGCACGCCGATCGGGTCGAGCAGCTCCCCGCCGAATAGCCCCGCGACAATCGCCGCCAACGTCGCGAGCGCCAGAATCCGCAGCAGACCGCTCCGCACAATGCGCACGCCGAGCACGAGAAACAGCGCGATGAACCCGAGTCGGGCGCCGCGTGTCACGCTCGCAGCACTGAACGCGGCGCCGATCATGGCTGCGATCGCCAGCACCACGGCCGATACGTCGATGCTTCGCCATGGCCGCGGGCACCACCGGTTCCACGCCAACGCCCACGCGGCCACTGCTGGGACCCAGATCCACGACGCCAGCCATGAGTACGTCGTGAGTGGTTGCAGATCGGTCCACGCCACGATCGCATTATTGAGCCGCCGCGATGCCATGAACGCGAGGGCGATGCCGGCAAAGATGAGGAAACCATCATGGTTGGTCCGAGATCGATACGCGAGCGCCAAGCCGATGAGTGCCAACATCGCGATCGGCTCGACCGCATCGATGACGTAGCCCGCGATCGTGCGCGCCCACTGCGCGCGGTGGAGCCCGTCGCTGGTCGGCCGTGGAGCCAGTATCGGCGCGCTGTGCATGCCGCCGCCGTCTGCGCTGGCCGCAGAACCAGGAAGCATGTAGACGCGGACCGCGAGCACGCCGCGCGTTCCCGCTGCATCACCGGGAAGTGCAAATCGCATCGGTCGCGTGCCGACGATGCGCGGCACCGCGCCGAGCCGGCCAGACCCGCCTAACAACCGGCCGTTCCAATAGAGCTCGTAGCCGTCCTCGACTAGCGTCGGTCCCAGAATGTCCCACGGCGCGCGACCTGCCGGCACCATCACCGCGCGCCGGTACCAAGCGTACCCGTGATAGCTGGAATGACCATGCGCCATCCAGCCGGCGACGTAATCGGCAACCCGACATCACCGTCGTGACTGCCCGGCGCAGCGGTCATGTCGATCGTCTCCCAGGCACGATCGTCCGTAGCGGTGTCCGCCCAGTGCGGATCATCGCCGGTACGAAATCGCCACGCGCCATCGAGCAACGTCGCCGCGGCGCGAAGCGCCGGCGGATCGGGGCGGCCGCCCATCGCGAGATCAGCGACTACGATGGCGAATAGCAGCAGCGTCGCGATGACGATGCCGACGATCCGCGTGCGTTGTGTCGCGTCGATCGGAGTCGCGGTCGTTATGACCATACGCCTTCTATGGTGCGGTTAGACCGCGCGTGGCTGTGACTTCCAGCCGGCGCAGTCGAGTTGAGCAAATATGCATCGGTCAGGTGCGAAGCTCATCCTTCTTTGCCAAGCGCACGGAGGTTCTTCACCCGTTCCGTCGAAAGCCCCCATCTGGACGCAAACCACCAGCCCTGACGAGCACTTCGATAATCCTCGATTCGGTCGCGTATCGGTTCGTCTTTTGTCGGCACGTACGGGCCAGCCATTCTTCAACGCTGTCCTTTACCTCGAGCCGTGGGCGCGGTCAGTGATGGTAGACGCCTCGACCGATGGCTGGGCGCAGATTCAGGCGCCGGCTGGCCAGTATCGATTACATATCCGTTCGATCGGTGGCGTAAATGCCGTGCTGGATTCGATTGTGATTCGGCGCGGGTTTACGGACACGCTCAAACTCGAGGTGGGGCAGGCCTGGGCCTGCAACCTATGACTCGCGTCGCAGTCGAGTGTCGTTCGCGGCGGCCTGACGAGCGCTCTCGCTGACACGGTCCTCCTGTACAGTTGCCTGGACACGTTCATCGAACGACGGAACTCTCATTAAAAGGGGAGCGTTCGCGTCGTGTAGCGGATTGCCACTGGTGAGACACATGATCGCGCTAATCGGCGGTCTGCGATCGATGCTATTCGCGCTGCGGCCGCGCGTCGGCCAGCATCGAAACCGCCTCTCGACTCCCCGGAGGTGCGGCAACCATGACGAGTTCTCAGTCGCTTCGTCTCGCGAGTCATGTCTCGCGTAACATCGCTTGCATCGCTGGTCCCGCCATTGCGAGCGCGTGCGGCGGCACCATCGAAACAACTCCGCCACCCGTTCCGAAGCCCGGAGCGTTGAACGCCGTGCTCGTCACACCGAATGCGAACGACGGCGCGGTGTTGTTCAACATCGCCGGCGGTCCGATCGATTCGATCACGACTGGCAGGGCGAGATTGATCGGCGATACGGGTTGCTCGTCATGGGTTCCGTGCAGAACGGATCGGTGCTCGCGCCGGCACGCGGCACGTACGCGCTGCAGAACGTCTCTGGCTACAAGATCAGCATCACGCCGCGCTAGGGCGCCGATCGCACTGCCGTCAGTCATCAACGGCAAGTCCGATTCGGCCCGCCAGTCAGCCACGTCGTCATCGTCGCGAATTGTTCCGGAACTCCTCGGTCCGGGTCTGGGTTCCTCCCGCGGCCGGCGCAATCGCACGGCCGACAACTCTCGAAGTTGTCCGTTCAGTCTAGGCCTTACGAAAGGACGTCACGCATGGAACGCAGCAAAGCTGTTCTCAGGGTCGCGAGCTCGTTGTTGGGTCTCGTGGTCCTGAGTGGTTTATCAAACTCTAAACTCGCGGCTCAAGGAACCATCAAAGTAACGAAACAGGTTGACCAGGTGGAGATCGTCGCGCCCAGCCAGCCGTTCTCGGCAACATTGAACACGTTTGGCGGCACCGCTGGACCAACGTTCTCGGTGGGTCCGGCACAAGGCACGCTCTCCGTGTCGAGCTTGATCCTCACCAACCTCGATAACGTTCCGGAACGAATCCAGATCTTCCAGGCAGCCAATCCGGATGCGTGCGGCTTGAATGCACAAATCGGTGGTCAGGGCAGCATCCACATGGACTTGCTCGTGCCGCCTTCGCAGTCGATCAGCTTGCCGTTTCCTACGCCGTTGGTCCTCACCGCGCCAAACGGCCACTCGTGCCTCGGAATGTCCGGTGGCACCGTTCCCGGAATCGTCGTCGTCCAGGTGACCGGCTTCGTCAGCAACAACTAAGCGGCGCGTGATAGCAGTGTCGCGCTGACGAGAGGGCTCTCCGCACCGTACGCACTCTTCGTCGGACGGCGGTTCTCTCGCTGGCTCGCACAAATCCAGCCCGTCGCGCGCGGATTCCATCCCGAGTTGCGACGGGCTCGATTTGTTCGTGCCCGTCCTCATTTCGGTATTCGCCGCGTTTTTCATGGCAGGACGGTTCCTTCGACGACGAAACGTGATGCTCACCATCGGATCGCAGCGGCACCTCTTCGATATTCCGCCGGGAGTGGCGTACTTCAACACCGCCTACAACTCGCCGCTTCTCAACGCATCTCGGGCGCGCCTCGTCGAGGCTGCGGGCGCCAAGAGCCGCCCGTGGGAACGAAGGGCGCCCGACTTCTTTGCTGACGCCGAGCGAGTTCGTGCGCTGGCCGCCGGCGTCTTTGGCGGCGATGCCGACGGCTACGCCATCATCCCGGCGGCCAGCTACGGTGTGAGCAGCGCAGCGCGGGCAATCGAGCCGACGCTCGCACCGGGCGATCGAATCGTCGTCGTCGAGGGTGAGTTTCCGTCGAACGTTTTGCCGTGGCGCCGCGTCGCTGAGGAGACTGGCGCCGTCGTCGTGACTGTTCCGACACCAGCGGATGGCAACTGGACCGCCGCGACTCTCGTCGCGCTCGAGCGAGGCGCTCGGGTTGCGGCGCTTGGCAACTGTCACTGGACCAATGGCGCCCGCCTGGATCTCGTGACGATTGCCGCCGCCTGCGGCGCCGCGGGCGCGGCGCTCGTCCTCGACAACACGCAGTCCTGGGGTGCGATGCCGCTCGACCTGAATTCCGTACAACCGGATTTCGTCGTCGCCTCGGGCTACAAATGGCTCCTCTGTCCATATGGGTTCAGTCTGATGTATGTCAGCCCCGCGTGGCGCGACACTCGGCCGCTGGAAGAGAGCTGGCTGGCGCGCACGAACGCCGAGGACTTCACCTCGCTCACGAGCAGCGACACGTATATGTCGGGTGCGCGCCGATTCGACGCGGGAGAGAAGTGCACGCCGCTCGTTCCGGGGGCGATCGCGGCGCTGGAGCAGCTGCAGGCGTGGGGCGTGAGCGAGATCGCCGAAAGTCTGGGCGCCATGAATCACGGAATTCAGATGCGACTCGAGGCGCTCGGCTTCGAGCTGCTGCCGGCCGCGCAACGCTGTCCGCACTTGTTCGGCGCGCGGTTGCCCAAGGGCTATTCGGGAGACCTGATCGGGACGCTCCGCGCGAACGACGTATTCGTGAGCCAGCGTGGATCGTCGATTCGGTTCGCGCCGCACCTGCACGTGACGGAGGACGACATCGACCAGCTGTTCGGAGCGTTGGCCAAGGCGGGGCTCGCATAACGAGTCGTCAGGCGCAACGTATCAGATGTCTAAATAGAAAAGTCACAACGTCCGGAGACCTCTTCCGACTTTCGTCGTCGCGCGAGCAGACCTGCACTCGCGTGTTGCGGCTGAGAGCACTGACCGACGGTGCCCGCGAGTCGCGACGCGTGGACCACGACGTTCTCGTGGGCTCGCCTGGTCTCCGTCCGCGGCCGCCCTCTGGCGAGCTCGCTGCGCTCGCGCAATCCGAGTAGCCGTCTCGGCGTCGCCAGTTGTGAGGAGTCCCGCGACGGTCATATCTGGCGGACTGCGGAACGTGAACACATAATCACGTTCCCACACCGCACGGGCATGGCCGCCGACACGAGGACTCTAGATCGGCCAGGTGGCGCGTTCAATCCGCCGATGCAGCACGGCGCCCTTCCGGGGAGCGACGCCGATTATCGCGTCGTAGCCAATGCGCTTTCGCACATTCTCTGGACGCGTGATGCGACGGGCCGGCTGGAGTGGGTGAACGATCGCTGGTACGAGCTGACCGGGTTGACCGAGGAGGAGACGCTCCGCGGCGCTGGCCCGTCCGCGGTGATTCATCCGGACGACTACCAGCGCGTCGACCGGATCTGGCGCGACGCGATGGCCGCGTTGACGAACTGTGAGATGACGTATCGCATCCGGAACCGAAGCGGCGCCTATCGCTGGCACCTCGCCCGCGTCGCGCCGATTCGGGACGCGAGCGGCACGGTCACGCGATGGGTCTCCGCGATCGTCGACATCCACGACCATCGCATCTCCGAACAGGCGCGACTCGAATGGGAGCGCAGGTTCGAGGCGGTGTTCAACGTCATTCCTCAGGCGACGGCGATCGTCAGGCTGGCCGACGGCGCGCATCTCCAAGTGAACGACGCGTTCACTCGCCTCACGGGATACACGGCGGACGACATCATCGGGAAGAGCACCGTGACGCTCGGCATGTGGCGCGCCGAGGAACGGGCGGCGTACATCAAGCCGGTCGTGATGGCTCCGGGGGGGGCGACCGTCGTTCCGTTCCGCACCAAGGACGGACGCTGGCTGCGTCTGGCGCTCTCCGGCCGACATCTCGACTTCGCCGGCGAGCCATGCATGGTGACGGTCGGCATCGACGTGACGGAACAAGAGGCAAGCGAAGCGGCGCTCCGCCAGAGCGAGGCACAGGCGCGCGCCCGCGCCGACGAGCTCGCCACGTTGATGGATGCGGTGCCCGCCGCTGTATGGCTCTCGCGCGATCCCGACTGCCTCGACATTCGCGGCAATCGCGCCGCGTACGAGATGCTGCGGCTCGATTCCAGCGAGAACATGTACGGCCCCGCGGTGGATCGCCGGTTCGTCATCTACATCGACGGGGCGGAGGTTCCGGTCGAGCGGCTTCCACTCGAGCGGGCCGCTCGAGGCGAGGAGGTGCGGAACCACGAGGAAGAGATTCGGTTCGGCGACGGCGATGTCCGGCACCTCTTCGGCAGCGCGGTGCCGCTCCGCGACGCGGCGGGCACTCCGCGCGGCGCCATCGGCGCCTACGTGGACGTCACTCGCCTCAAACAGGTCGAGGGCGCGCTCAGAGAGGCCGATCGCCGTAAGGACGAGTTTCTCGCGCTGCTCTCGCACGAGCTGCGCAATCCGCTCGCGCCGATCCTCACGGCGGCGCAAATCCTGAAGCTCAATGCAACGCCCGAAGCGCATATCGATCTCGACATCATCGTTCGGCAGGCGAGGCACCTCGTGCGGCTCGTGGACGATCTGCTCGATGTCTCGCGCGTCACGCGCGGCAAGGTTGCTCTCACGACGCGGCGCATCGAGCTGTCGAGCATTGTCGCCAGCGCCGTCGAAGCGACCGGTCATTTGTTCGAGAGCCGTCGTCATCGCCTCGAGTTGGCGGTGCGCGCCGAAGGTCTGGCGATCGACGCGGATGAAGTACGCCTCACGCAGGTGGTGAACAACCTTCTCTCGAATGCCGCGCATTTCACGCCGCCGGGTGGCACGGTCACGGTGACCGGCACGCGCGAAGGCGACGACATCGTTCTGCGCGTGCGAGATACCGGCGCGGGGATCGATCCCGCGATGCTCCCCAACATCTTCGAGATGTTCATGCAGGGCGAGCGTGGACGCGATCGCAGCACGGGCGGGCTCGGGCTTGGACTTTCTCTCGTCCGCGCGCTGACGCAGCAGCACGCCGGCACGGTGACGGCGCACAGCGAAGGTCTTGGGCGCGGGAGCGAGTTCTCGATTCGACTTCCAGTGGCGCAGGGCAGCGAGCGCCGCGCAACGCCGCCCTCGGCACGTCCGAGGGTACAGCCCGAACGGCGCGGCGCCGGAACGCGCGTGCTGATCGTGGACGACAATCACGACGTGCTCGACACGGCGGCGCGGCTGCTCGCGTATGCGGGATACGAGACGCGAACCGCGAGCGATGCGGTCGCCGCACTCACCGTCGCGACCGAATTCCGTCCGCGGATCGCGATTCTCGACATCGGCCTGCCGGTGATGGACGGCTATCACCTCGCGCGCGAGCTTCGCGCGCGCATGGGTGATGACTTGCCCACACTCATCGCGCTCACGGGCTATAGCCAGGCCGCCGATCGACAGCGCAGCCGCGACGCGGGTTTCGCGCGCCACCTCGCGAAACCAATCGATGCCGAGGAGCTGCTTCGTGTTCTCGCCGCCCTGGCCGCTCCAGCTGGTTGATTCGGTTCATTCGAAGTTCAGAGCATCGACTGCAGCCGACTCGCAACGGTGCGCGCTACGTGTGGTTGAAGCGGGGGTCACTGATGAGTAGCTCCAGCATCCAAAGGACCTGCAGGGCGTGGATGCGTTTGGCTAGCATTGCCTGTCGTTCGAAACGGACGGAAGAACTCGCGGATCTCCCGCACGAGCGACTCTGGTTCTTCGAGCGCGGCGAAATGCCCGCCACTGTCCATCTCGGTCCATCGTTGGACGTTGAAGAACCGCTCGGCCCACTCGCGCGGTGGCGATGAGAGATCTTTTGGGAACATCGCGAAGCCGGTCGGCACAGTGCTCGATCCCTTCCATTCCTTCAGCTTCTGCCCGATCCACGTCAGGGCTCCAGCCTGTGTGACGTCGTAATATGGCAGGAACGACGAGTTGATTGTCTCCGTCGCCCAGTAGAGCATGACGTTGGTGAGAAGCTCGTCTTTCGTGAATCGGCGCTCCACCTGACCGTCGCAATCGCTCCATCGGCGAAATTTTTCGACGATCCACGTCGCGAGTCCCGCCGGCGAATCGTTGAGTCCAACGGCAACGACCTGCGGCTGCGAACCTTGGACGATGGCGTACGCACCCTCCTTTTGCTGAAACGCCGCGATCGCATCGAGGTATTTCCGCTCGGCGTGAGAGAGATCGTCGGGTTTCCGAAACGAATGGAGGAACGGCACGTCGGTGAGATGGATCGCGACAACATTGTCAGGATGGTCTCGCGCGAGCCATTCGGTGATGGTGCTTCCCCAGTCACCGCCGTGCGCGACATAGTGCGAATAGCCAAGCTCCGTCATGAGCTCGTGCCATAGACCGCTCACATGGAATAAGCCTCCGGCCTCGCTGACTCTGTCGGAGAATGCGTATCCCGGAAGGCTCGGCGCGACGACATCGAACGAGTCGGTGGAATCGCCGCCGTGATTTGCCGGATCGGTGAGCATCGGGATGATCTTCGTGAAGCGCACGATCGAGTCCGGAAATCCGTGCGTCAGTACGATCGGCAGCGGGTTTGGTCCGCGTCCTCGTTCGTGAATGAAGTGAATCCCGAGATCGCCCTTCAGCGTCGCGCGGAAGTTGGCGAATGCGTTCAGGGTGCGCTCCTGGGCGCGCCAATCGAAGGACTCGCGCCAGTAGCCGACCAGCTCCTTCATATACGGAATGCTTGCACCGTGGTCCCAGCCTCGGTCTCCGAGGTTATCGACCCAGCGGGTGGCGTCGAGGCGTCTGCTCAGGTCGTCGAGCACGCTTTGGTCGACATCAATGCAGAACGGTGAGATGGTCATGCGTGCTCCGGTTCGAGAGCCGGCACGACACGCAGGTTGTGCACCATTCCGATACGTTCGCTAAGCTTTGAGACATACACATACGCACGTGCGTCGATGCGCAGCTTCGAATCTCCGATTCTGTATTTCAGCCGAGGAGAATGCCCGACCGGCGGTGTTGATCTTCGCCGCGGCCGCGGCGCTGCTGCTCATCATCGCGTGCCTGAACGTGTCCAACTTGGTCCTTGTGCGCGGCCTCGCACGCACCCGGGAGTTGGCCGTTCGATCCGCACTCGGCGCCTCGAGGTGGCAAATCGTCGCGCAATTGCTCGCCGAGAATGGAATCCTTGCAGTCGCGGGCGGCGCGGCAGGTGTTGCACTCGCCGCGATCGTTGTGAAATCTCTGATTGCTCTCGCGCCGGCAGACATTCCGCTCTTGACGACCGTGCGCTTCGATCCCCGTGTCTTGGGAGGTGCGCTCGCGTTGACTGTCGCGGCGATGTTGCTGTTCGGTGTCATCCCAGCGCTCGTCGCGGCGCGAACCGACGCGCATGCCGTGCTCAGAGCTGGCGCGCGCCTCAGCGCGAGTCGCGGTCCACGTCGTGTGCGAGAGCTGCTCGTGGGCGCACAGGTCGCGATGGCGGTGCTGGTTCTCGCCGCCGCAGCTCTGCTCGGACGCAGTATGCTCGAGCTCGAGAACGCGGATCTCCACTTTGATGATTCTCATCTCCTGATCGCCGAGCTCGGGATTCGATATGACATTTACGACAACGTCGGCAAGCAGCGCGCGCTTGCCGAGATGGTGACGGCGAAAGTGCGCGCGACGCCAGGCGTCCGCATTGTGTCGCCGGTGCTCACCGTTCCCTTCTCGGGCGCAGGTGGTTGGGATGCGCAAGCCGCCACTGACGGTCAATCAGTGGATGCGGCGGCAGGCAATCCGATGTTCAACCTCGAGCTCGTGACGCCGGACTACTTTCAAACCCTCGACTTGGGCGTGCTGCGCGGACGCCTTTTCACGCCGTCGGACGGCGAGGGCAGCGAGCCGGTTGCCGTCGTCAGCGAGTCGATGGCGCGTCGCTATTGGCCGAACCAGAATCCACTCGGCAAGCGGTTGCACATGGGAAAGCGCCCCGAGCGAACCGCCACCGTCGTCGGCGTGGTGCCGGACACTCGCTATCGTGATCTCCGCGACCTGCGCGCCACGGCGTATTTTCCGCTCGCGCAATCAACGTTCACGTTTACTCCAACCGCGTTGGCAATTCGCACCTCCACGCCGCCGGCAGCCGTGATCTCCGACCTGCGCCGTGCGATCAGCGATGTCGCGCCGGGTGTGTTCCTCGCGAACGCAGCGCCATTCGCGTCATTCGAGGCGGGTCCGCTAGCACAGCCTCGATTGAATGCGTTTCTGCTCTTGGTTTTTGGACTGTCTGCCGCAGTCTTGGCGGGGATCGGCGTGTTCGCGGCGATGGCGACGTTGGCGCGCCAGCGGACGAACGAATTCGGTGTCCGCATGGCGCATGGCGCAACGCCTCGTGACGTTCAGTCTCTCATGATGCGCCGGGGAAGCACGATCGCGGCGAGCGGCGTAGCGGTCGGCTTGATGTTCGCGCTTCTCACGAACCGGCTGTTGTCGTCGCTATTGTTCGAGGTCAGCCCCACGGATCCTACGACTTTGCTTGGCGCTGGTTCACTGTTATTGATCATCGGTCTGGTTGCGACGTTCGTTCCGGCGCGCATGAGTGCGCGCATCGATCCCGTCCTCGCTCTTCGCTCCGAGAACTAGCTCGCTCAACGCGCTACTCCGACGGCGCCCGAAGGGCCTTACGCGTGCGGAGCCGTCGCACTTCTCGAGTATGTAATCTCGACACCGCACGCCGCGTTGCAGAGTATCACCTGGTCACCGACTGAGCACCGGCGACCTACACCGAGAGCGCGATCGGTGTATCTACGAAATGGCGCCGTCCTTGGCACGCTTGCCACGACGACGAAGGACTACGCCGCCGACAGCGCCGATCAGGCCGGGAACGATGAAGACCACGACAGCGAGCAGTTGGCCGAACGCCGCCATGCCATCGGAGGGAGCATTCGCGCCCGTTAATGTCGAAAGTCTGATCAGGTGCGCCGCGCCGATCAGGGCCCAGCCCAGACCACCGATCAGAAGCATGTTCCCCATGTGGACCTCCGTCGCCCTGAATGGCCGACGGCCGGACACCGGCGTCGGCCCACTAGAATCCCTGGTGGTCGGACTGCCAAGTCATTCCGCCGGCAACGGTTCCGGGAAGGGCCCCAGGACCAGCAAGCACGCCGGAGCCCCCCCCCGGCTCGCGG
>Ga0070679_100000942_pt1 | contig 25248 bp, 27 predicted proteins | sample KBSC63BmetaG_FD_65652 | JGI IMG/M metagenome (GOLD analysis project Ga0070679, IMG submission 65652) | Corn rhizosphere microbial communities from Kellogg Biological Station, Michigan, USA - KBS C6-3B metaG | ecosystem: Host-associated > Plants > Roots > Rhizosphere | place: USA: Michigan... | reverse complement strand
ATTTTGCCAAAAGAAACGATGGCAATCCTAATACACATGCCTTTGTGGCTTCGCCGGAACTTACTACAGCACTAACGCTCGCAGGTTCGCTTACCTTCAATCCATTAACAGATTATCTTACCAATGACAAAGGTGAAAAAGTAAAACTGGAAGAGCCGAAAGGAATTGAAATGCCAATAAAAGGCTTTGCTGTTGAAGATGCGGGCTACCAATCTCCTGCTGAAGATGGAAGTAACATTCAGGTAATTGTTTCTCCAACTTCTGACCGCCTTCAAATATTGGATCCGTTTCCGGCCTGGGAAGGTACCGACATTTGTAATCTTAAGCTCTTAATAAAAGCAAAGGGAAAATGTACAACTGACCATATTTCAATGGCTGGACCCTGGTTAAAATACCGTGGCCATCTTGATAATATCAGCAATAATCTTTTAATAGGTGCGGTTAATTATTTTAATGAAAAAACAAACCTTGTAAAAAATCAACTTACCGGAGAATATGGTCCATTGCCTGAAACACAAAGGGCCTATAAAGCAGCGGGTGTAGGCTCAATAATTGTTGGAGACGAGAACTATGGTGAAGGCTCATCCAGGGAACATGCGGCTATGGAACCAAGACATCTTGGTGTAAGGGCTGTGCTTGTGAAATCTTTTGCCCGCATACACGAAACCAATTTGAAAAAGCAGGGTATGCTGGGTATTACATTTGACAATAAAGAAGATTACAATAAAATTCTGGAAGACGATTCAATTGATATCATGGGCCTCATAGGTTTTGCTGTAAATAAACCACTAACTATCCATTTAACTCACAAAGACGGTACAACAGAAAGTTTTTTAGTTAATCATACTTATAATGAGCAACAAATAGAATGGTTTAAAGCAGGTGGCGCATTAAATATTATCAGGAGAGAATTTGAAGCCGGTAAGTAGCTATTATAATTGGCAAATCCTTAATGTAACCCCTTTTCGCAAGTAATCACAATGATGAATTACTAACCGTTTTCAATAAATTTTACAGTACTTATTACATTATGGCAAACAAAGTGCTGGACAATCCTATCTGGAATGCAATGATTTCCGGTAACAGCAACCTGACTACCGGCAACGGCTATGCGAAATTTTTTCCTGAAGATGTCGGGCCTTTTGCAGGATTAAAGAAGTATGATGAGCCATCATTTCAGTTATTGTATGATATATTTCCAAAGGAACGTGTAGCCGTAATTTTTTCTGCGAACCCTTTGGAAATTCCTTCTTACTGGAATTTAATAGAATCAGTTGACGCATTACAAATGATATTTACTGGTAAAAAGAAACCGCTCTTAAATTATGATGAGGACATTGTTATGCTGAATGAACAGCATGTTTCGCAAATGATTGATTTAACGTCAATCACACATCCCGGCCCTTTCTTAAACCGGACAATTGAATTTGGCAATTATTTTGGCATTTTAAAAGGTGATAAATTAATAGCAATGGCGGGACAGCGCTTACATCCTGGCAAACACATTGAAATCAGCGCTGTTTGCACTCATCCTGATCATACCGGAAAGGGTTATGGAAAGGCACTTATTAATAGCCAGGTTGATAAAATTATATCAGAAGATAATATCCCTATTCTCCATGTAAAAGCAAATAATGAGCACGCAATTAATCTTTATAAACACCTTGGTTTTTCTGTTAGAAGTGAGATGAATATAAAAGTTATTCAGAAACAGGATTAACAGAAGATAAATTTTTTATTAATTATAAACCGATATCATTTTAAAAATTTAAGAATCTAATCAATCCACAATCGCGTCAAATACAAATTTCTGTTAATGCTAACTGAAAGGTGAAACCTTATTTTTATATTTGATTGCTATTTATTCCAACCTCAACTTCAAAAGACAAGGCTTATTGTTTCAACTGTACCAGTTCTCTTTTACGGGCAACTTTGGAACATTCACCTATTTGATAACCAATCAAACCATTTCTTTTGAAAAAAGTAGTATATCGTTTTTTAATTCTCTGCGCAGGATCTGACGAAGACATACTCTCCAGGTGCCCACGTTCCGAACATATCAAACATGCAGGGTTTGGAGCACTGGTTCTTGTTCCCGCCATGCTTGGCCTGTTTTCCATGACGTATGCAATTTCTACTTTTGTAAATAATCCATGGCTTTATGTTGCCGCAGGCATAACCTGGGCTTGCATAGTTCTTATTTTTGATCGCTTTATAATATCTACATTCCGTAAAAAAAATTCGATAGCAAAAGATGTAGCTTCTGCAACTTTTATATCCCGAATTATCTTTTCAGCATTTGTAGGTATTGCTGTGGCGCACCCCTTAGTATTACTTTATTTTCATGAAAGCATCGATGTGAATATGAATGAGGTTGCACATGCAAAAATTGACAGTATTGAAAATATATACCATTTGCAGAAAAATAACTACCAGTTGCAAATGGATACAATCAATAGAAATCTCAGAGCTATAACCGATACAATTCATACGCAGGAAGGAATTCTTCACGATGAAATTAAGGGCGTAGTAAGAAGAGATGACAGAACTACCGGCAAGGCTGGTGAAGGGCCCACTTTTAAATATGATACCGCTTATCTTAACCGTTTATATACTGACCTGGCACAAGCCAAAAAATCAAATACGTTAAAAATATCCGAAGACAGTTTACAATTGATAGAGTTAGATTCCACAAGAAATGCGAAAATAAACCGGCTCACTTTTAGCCGTGATTATCTTGAAAGAGAAAAAGCCCTGAGCAGACTTACGACTTCTAATAGTATTATCAAAATAACTACATGGTTCCTCATTATTTTTTTTATGCTGGTAGATATTTTACCGGTAACCTGGAAAGGATTAACAGGCCGCGGCCCTTATGATGAATATTTAAATGAGATTGAATTCAGGATAAAAAATGAAGTGCAGGAAAAGATGATTGACTCTAAAACAAACTTAGAAATGCACAAATTAAAAAAGGAAAAAGAGAAAAATGATTTGATTAATGAGCTAAATAATGAAGTACTTAACGAAAGAAAATTTAACAGAACTGTAGTGTAATGCTGCTGGTTAATCAAAACTCAAACAACGTTAGTCAAAATTCAAGGTTTCCAAAACTTCTTTACGATATAGCTTTCCAATAGGTATTTCAGCCTTACCGATCTCTACCAATTCATGGGTATATGATTTTATTTTTGATACGGCAGCAATATAAGAACGATGCACCCGAAGAAATTTTTTTTCAGGAAGCATTGACTGAACAGCGTTTAATGACAGCTTTGTTACTAAGCTTTCTTCTGCAGTAAAGATTTTTATATAATCTTTCATGCTTTCTATATACAAAATATCCTTCAGCATTAATTTTACCATTTTTCTTTCGCATCTGAAATAAATAAAACTTTCTTCAGCAACAGTTTCACCCGGCAGTTTTTCTTCAATATTATTTTGGCCTTTATAAGTAAAAACTTTATTTACAGCCTTTACAAACCGTTCAAATTTTATAGGCTTCAACAAATAATCGATTATATCAAGTTCATACCCTTCAATTGCATAATCGATATGAGCAGTTGTAAAAATTACCGGCGGCGGATTTTTAATAGTTTTCAAAAATTCATTGCCATTCATTTGCGGCATTTTTATATCAAGAAAAATAAGATCAATATTATTTTTAGTTAAAAATGAAATAGATTGCAAAGCATTACCACATTCCCCTGCAAACTCCAGTACATCCAGCTGATTAATATAACTACGTATTATGTCTCTTGCAGGTGGTTCATCATCAATAACCAGGCATTTCAGAATTTGAGAATTATTCATACACCATTATTTTTTCATCGATAAAAATATCATTTCTTGCAGGCTTAATCTGTTGCAGTTCCAGTTTTAAATTAATAATAAACACTTCTTCTTCACTTGAAATAGTAAAAGAATGTTTTCCGGGATATAATAATTCAAGCCTCTTTCTTACATTCTTTATACCTATACCGCGATGCTGATTTTGTTGGCCTTCCCCTATTGCTTTACCATTAAGCAGTTTCATAAACATCTGTTTATTCTCAATTGTAATTTGCAAACTTAGCCAGGGTTGCTCAATCATATTACTGGCGCCATGCTTAAAGCAGTTCTCTATTAGTGGTAACAATAACAAAGGAGCGATATACAAGTCATCGGTTATTTGTGGGAAGTTCAAATGTATATCCGGCTTATTACCATAGCGTATTTTTTCCAGCTCAATATAATCCTGTATCATCTTAAGTTCTTTTGATAAAGCAACCATTTGCTGATTGCCTTCATATAAAATAAACCTAAGCATATCCGATAAGCCGGTTACTAACCTGGAAGCAACAGGTGAGGTAAGCCGCGTATAAGAGTAAATATTGTTGAGTGTGTTAAATAAAAAATGCGGATGCACCTGTGCCTTTAACAATTGTAATTGCGATTCTACATTTTCTTTTTGCAATTGAAGATTGCGTTGTTCCTTTAGATACCAATACTTCATTAATTTAATTGCCGCGGCTATTCCGCCAATTGTAATAGCCCCGCGAAGCCCCGCCATTAGTGATAAAAAAATATTTCCAGTATTGCTTCTATACATATCGATAAACAACCCGTCGAACATTAGCCTGCGGACAGGATCAATAACAGTTGCAGCAATTGTTGCAGAAAACACAGCGGTAAACAGGAACATAACTGCTGTCCATAAAGCCGTTTGCCAATACCTGTGCTTAAGCAGAAAACGGGGAATCACAAAATACATAAGAGCATAAGCCAAAAAAATATGCATTACCATAAAGATCAATGATTCCATCATTGACATTGCAAGCCTTTTCCAATAAATAGAAGGATCATAAATGCTACTAAAGGAATACAAGACTCCCTGGAACAGCCACCAGAATACCCAAAAGCAAACGTGCCGGCTAATCCGGTATTTTTTTTCATCTGAAAATATAAAGGGATACGAGTGCATAACTGAGTAATAAATTACTTTAAATCCTGACCCGTTCATAGCCAAATCCCATATAATTTTTATACGGTTTTTAATAAATATGAAAGGCAATTTTCTGTGATCAAAAATTATATCAAATCACTAATTCCTATTTCAATTCATTTATTAACGGGCTTTAAAATATTTTTTACGAGCCAATACCTATTCTCTTTTTGTTTTGATTTTGAAAATGCAAACATTGTTATCTCAACTGCCTTATCTAATTTTCTTCGCACTGCCTTTTTATGAAAATTGATTTTCATTCCCTCAATTTTTTCTTTATAAATCAGCGAATCGTTACTATCATATATGTATATCACGTTGGTGTGAGGAGAATGAATATTACTTTCAACTACCCAATAGCCTTGTTGCAGCCATTTATTTTCCGGTAAAATTTCATTCTGCGCAGATGTTATTAAAGAGATTGTGAACAGATAATTTAACGTCATTAGAATTTTCAGACACTTTTTCATAGCAAATATTTTAAGTCGAATTATTTAACTGAACGAAATTATTCTTGTCAACAGCCTGAAAAATATTTAATAGCTAAACAGATTATTGCGGTAGATATACAATCAAAAAATGGAGATAAAGAGATGGGTTATTTCTTTCATTTATGAATTTAGCAATAAATTATTCCTATTTAATCTTCCTTCAACTTCCTTAATTTTAATTCACATAATCATACTGCTAATGAAAAAAATATTTTTCGCACTTATAATCACACTTTGCTTTTTTTCAATTGCAAATGCACAAGACATTGATGGCATTTTGTATAAAAAAACTAGTGTAATGATGCCGATGCGAGACGGCATTAAACTATTCACCGTTCTACTTACACCTGTTCATTCAAAAGAAGCAATACCGTTCTTAATACAGCGTACACCTTACGGCGCTGATGTACCCATTCCGGATGATTCTGTAATTTCTATTTCAAGTAAATCTTACTTGTATCCCCTGGCCTCGGATGGATACATTTTTGTATTTCAGGATATACGCGGAAAATATAAGAGCGAAGGAAGCATGCAAATTCATCAGCCATTAATTCATGAGACGCAAAAAGGCGCTATTGATGAAAGCACTGACACCTACGACGCCATTGACTGGTTGGTAAAAAATGTTCCCGGCAATAACGGCAAGGCTGGCATTTACGGAATTTCTTACCCAGGCTGGCTGGCCTTAGTTGGTTCTGTTGATCCACACCCTGCTTTGAAAGCAGCGTCGGAGCAAGCTTGTATGGGCGATTTATTTTTAGGGGACGACTTTCATCACAATGGTGCATTTCGTCTAAGCTATGGCATGGAATATACTTATGAGGTGGAACATGATAAAACAACCGATAGTGATTTTCCTTTCCCCCAATTTGATTTGTTTGATTGGTATTTAAAACTTGGCTCACTATCACGCGTAAACGAAAAGTATTTTCACAATACAATTCCTACGTGGAACAATTTTGTAAAGCATCCGAACTATGATTCTTTTTGGCAAAAAAATTCTCCTCTCAACTATATTAAATATCCACAAATACCTCAATTGCATGTGGGCGGGTATTTCGACCAGGAAGATATAAACGGCCCGCAACTGATGTATGCACACATGGAAAAGAAAGACACTTTTAATCGCAATCACATAGTGCTCGGCCCCTGGAATCATGGACAATGGGGAAGCCGCAAAGCCGATAGTCTTGGCCAAATATCATTTGGAAGCAACACAGGCGATTGGTTTCGGGAACTTCAAAAAAAATGGTTTGACTATTATTTGAAAGGAATTGGTGATGGAAAATTTAATGAGGCCTATTGTTTTCAAACAGGAACTAATGAATGGAAAACCTATAATACGTGGCCACCTAAAGAAACCGTGATTGAAAAATTATATGCAACTGCTAACAACAAATCTTCGTTTGCGGCCCCCGTTAGTGATCAAGGTGAAATAAGTTTTATAAACGATCCTGCAAATCCGGTTCCATATAGAACATTACCAATAGAAGCTACGTATGGTAAGGGCAGCCGCTGGCGTCCATGGCAGGTGGAAGATCAGCGCTTCGTTTATACAAGGCCGGATGTAATAAGCTTTACATTGGATTCTCTTACGAATAATTTAACTGTTACCGGAAAAATAACAGCGCATCTTTTTGCAAGCACTACGGGTACAGATGCAGACTGGATCGTAAAGCTAATAGATGTATATCCTGATTTTGACCAGGATAATATTTTAATGAGCCAGTACCAGTTGCCCGTGGCAATGGAAGTTTTTAGAGGAAGATTCAGAAAAAGCTTTTCGAACCCCGAACCGCTAGTGCCAGGTAAACCGGAAGAATTTATAATTGACCTGCACGATATCAATCATGTTTTTTTAAAAGGCCATAAAATAATGATACAGGTGCAAAGTACCTGGTTTCCTTTAATAGACCGCAATCCACAAAAATTTATCCCTAATATTTTCGAAGCAAAAGAAAGTGATTTTACCAAAGCAAAACATACCATTTATTTTACAAAAAAATATCCAACTTATATTGAATTGCCTGTTATGAAAGAATAATGATGAATTATTTTCAAACCGAATTTGCAAAATTGCTTCCAACAATTACTGGTAATAATTTAAATTTATATAGGAGATTGAATGCTTAATATCAACAAGTATGATGTCCACACGAATTTTTACGGCTCTTTTGTGCTTTCTTTTTCTTGCATTTGTTTGTACCTCTTGTGAGAAAGAATATAGCTATGAAGGCGGCCCTGGCACCGGTATTTCGGAAGGGACTGCCGTTTATATTTTACAGGGCGAAGGCGGAAATTGCACAGTTCCTTCAATTAATCAAACGTTTACTTCAGGAGTAGCCTTGCAATCTTTTAATACAATTACGCTAAAGGTGAATGTAATTGTGACAGGAACCTATACGCTCACAACCAATGTAGTTGATGGAATCCAATTTTCATCATCAGGCAATTTCAGTGTTATCGGACCTCAAACGATTATTTTGAAGGGTAGCGGCACGCCGGTTACAGCAGGCACTTTTCCTTTCACGCCATCGGTTGGTTCTGGATGTATTTTTTTTGTTACAGTGCAGCAAGGTTTGCAACCGGCAAATTTCGAACTGGAAGGCGAGCCTGGCTCATGTTTTGATTTTTCAGTAAATGGAAATTACAATACTGGTTCTCCTTTAACAATTGATAACACCGTTCAAGTGATGGTGAATGTGTTGTCAGTTGGCTCGTATTCCATAAAGACTGCTGTAACAAATGGCATCAGCTTTTTAAGCTCCGGAAATTTTACATCAACCGGAAGCCAGCAGCTAATTTTATACGGATCCGGAACACCGATAAATACAGGTAAATTCAACTTCAAACCAAATTCAAGCAGCTCCACATGTTCCTTTGATATAACATGCACTAATGTTGGCCCGCCTGCCAATTATGAGTTGACGGCTAACAATGACGGCACGTGCAGTAACTATTCGGTACCTGGCTCATTCTATCACGGCACGCCTTTAAACAATAACATAATGTCGGTAACAGTAAATGTAATAGCCCCGGGCAATTTTACAATTGGCACTAACACTGTAAATGGAATGACATTTTCGGTTACGGGAACTTTCACCACAACCGGAAAACAAAGTGTAAAATTAACTGGGCGGGGAACGCCGGTCGACGTAGGAATTTTTAGCTTTAGGCCGCAGATCGTCGGCGCATACAGCAATAACATCGCCTGTAATCTTGATGTGTATGTGTTTTGAATTTTAAGCCGCACTAAAAGCCGATATGTGCCAACCGAAATGGCTCTACCTAACCAGTCAATTTTCCCGCTTCTTCCTGGCTTGCATATTCTTCTTCAGGATCTGGTAAAACCTTCACCACAGAATCCTGTAGCGAAATAACAGATGATGCAGAATATAATCCAATACCGTTACCAGTGTATGCATAATCCATCAATGTAAGCTTTACTACACCATCAATTGACAATTCAATGTAACGGCCGTAACGTATGAGTCTGAAACGAAAAGATTTATCGCCGTGTATATTAAAAGTTCCGGATTGGATGTCAGTAAAAATAAAATTCTGCCGGTTATTTAGTGGATTAAAACCCCAGGATCTTATCTGTAGCAATCCATTTACTACGTCAAACGAAATAAAATAGCCATTACCTTCTTCATCCATATCACTTACCAATCCCAATTTCCCCATACCCTCTACCGTTAGCAAACCTTCCCATATAAAACTTGCAGCAGGCTTTTGAAATGTAAAAATCTCGTACCCGCTTCTTGATCCGCATGTCCATTTATCAGCCTCAATGTTTGAGGAGGCAGTTGGGTTAGAAAGTACGTGTTCTATCGTTTCCACTTCATTTTGCCTGATTTCTTTTATAACCATTTGGTGCCAGCGATAATAGCTTTTAAGCAATAATCTTCCGGCGCCATCAGTATCCAGTTCCTTTGGCGGAGGCAATACACGAAGCGCATCAATTTTGCCATACGCATAAAAGAAATTATAAACCAGCAGGTGTTCTCCATCCTCTACAATGCGAGCTGCATAATTTCCCTGGGGCAACAAAACATCTGCATGAAACGAATGATATTCACCGAAAAATTCCGGAGCAAACCAATAACGCACTTTTATATCTTCCCTTATAGAGCCAAGTAAATAATATTTTCCATGCAATTCAAATACGCAGGGGCATTCAATATCGTCGTATACCATGGGATATAATAATGGCGGCATAAGCTCAACAATATCGTTAGTTATTTTAACCAGCCCTGCGCAACCCCGCCTTGATACAGGGCCGGTAATACTCCTGGCACACAAAAGCAGGTATGCGTCCCCGTTATGTTGTACCCAAAAGGGATCGCGAAAACTAAGCCATTTCCTGGGATTGGTATTTTTAGTTTCATAATAAATACCTTTCGGTTCAATAGGGAAAATATTCTTCCTGTTTTTTTTCCAGCTAATAAGATTATCTGATTCAGCAAGGCCTATTTTTGTAATTACACCACGGTCTCTTCGCTGCAAACCTGTATAATACATTTCAAATTTTCCTTCTTTTTCAATCACATGCATCGTCCAAAGCATATCATCGTCCCATTCGCCCGGATTGCCTACAAATAAAGCATTATTCACTCTTTTCCATGATATACCATCAGTGGAAACAGCATGAGCAATATAATCGTGGTTAGGTATTATTAGATGAAATAAATGATATACTCCTTCGTGTATAATAACTGTTATGTCGCCTATTTCCCAGTCACTAAATCCAGATCCTGAATACATAAAACTGTTCTGTGGTTTTAGTTAAAAGTACTACTAATTAATATTTTGAAAATGTTATAAGCAACATTTATTCAAAACCCAATGACACAACAGGGTGAAAGATCAATGATAATTGGTTTAAACTTATCAGGATATAAGATTAAAAAAAAATCCCGGCCATAATAACCGGGATTTTTCTTAGGCATACTTTTCATTAAGCATTCACGGCCTTCTGCGCATCCCTGTATTTCTTTATAAGATCATGAGATGTTTTCAAAGATGATTGTTGATCTGTAATTAGCTGTCTTGTCTCTGCACTTATTTCCGCATCGGAGGCCAATGCATCCCTATAAGCTTTTTGCGCAGCATCTTCACCAAACTCACATGAATCCAAAAGTGCCTGCCGGTCTTTACCTGTAAACGTAGCTTTCACATCTATCCAGGCTCTGTGAATTTTTCCGCCACCTGTTGTTCCGGTTGCAGGCTCTCCACCCAACCTGGTAACTTCTTTAGTTAATTCTGCAGCAAATTTCCGGCTTTGATCTGCCATCTTATTAAAAGTCGCATGCAAATCTACATCTATTGATTTTGCATCATCTGAAGCGTTCAAATATCCTGCAGTCCTGTCATTATTAATAAGGATAAGGTCGTTTAAAACATCGGTTAATTTTTCATTGTTGTTCATAACATCTATTTTTATTCTTACATGGGACTAAAAATTGTGCCAGCGCCTAAACTACTGTTGAATAACATTTTTGCAACTAAATAAATTTGCAGAGGGGAATATTTTCCACTTAATTAATTTCAGCTTCATAAGCCCAATATATACCTTTGCCATGTTGGCTTTATTATCTTAATTTTAAAAAAAAATTATGATTGAGGTCATTCACGGATTACCCGCTCATGTTACTGCTTTTCGTGCAACCGGCACCGTTACAAGAGATGATTATCATAAAATAATAAATCCTTATGTAAAAAAAGTAGCTACTACATTTGGAAAAATAAATTACATGCTGGTTCTGGAAACCGAACTAAAAAATTATACATTAGGCGCATGGATAGAAGATGGCCTGTTAGGATTCCGCCATTACTTCAAATGGAAAAAACTTGCAATTGTTACCGAAAAAGAAAGCATAAAAAAGTTTACTGATAATTTTGGGTTTATAATTCCATGCCCCACAAAAGGCTTTATGATGGAAGACCTGGTTGCAGCTAAAGAATGGATTTCTGATATGGAAAAAAATTAATCAGTAAGTATGTAAAGATGCCTTTAACAGAGAATCTTTTTGCACTGCCAAAAGTGAATAGTTATAATTGTATAACGACGATTCCCAATCGCCATAAACAGGATTCGGTAATATAATAAAACGCCTGCCAAATTCACCTGATAAAACATTTACATTCTCTGTTCGTTGTAAACTATTTTTCTTATCAAAAAGAAAACTAAAATCTGCAAGGTTATCGCCCAAAGCATAACAACATCATGATTTGCGGCGATGGATTTTCTGCGGTCTTCTTTGGAAGAAGTTTTTTGCACCGGAAATAAATGCGCATAATCCGCATTAGGAAGATCGAATTTCTTCAGGTTTTTTATTGTAGCATCACGTTCTTTTTCCATCCGGTTAGTAACGTAAAATATCTCAACGCCTTTTGATGCAGCATACTTTAAGAAATCCGATGCCCCTGGTACAGTATCAGCACTTGCCATTGCTGTCCATTCAAGCCACGATGATTGATCATAATCTTTCCCCTGTAAGACCTGATGAGCCTGGTAAGCGCTGTTATCCAAAATAGTTTCATCAATGTCAGTGATGATCGCTTTTGGGATTGTAGTATTCGAAGAATAATTTCGTCTATGCGTTCCCGTGCTATATTAAAAGCTTGCAGGCATAAGGCTCTGTATTCTGCAGCTTTCTGCTGATAGGCGGTAGCAAATATTTTACCATCTACAATTACATTTGGCATGCCGCCATTTCCTGCGTTTGTAACGGTTATCCTTGGCGCAATTGTGCATGAACAGAAAAATAAAATTGCGAATAAAGAGAGATTTTTCATTCTACATTGTTTAACACAAAAGTAATCATCAAAAAAAAGCTCTGATTTTTATATTTACTTTTGATATTGAATTGATATTTTATTATCTCTTAATTTTATTGAAATTAATTTAAAGAAAGTATAAATGGATTTTGTTGATTATTATAAAACTCTCGGCGTTTCAAAGAATGCGTCAGCAGATGAGATAAAGAAAGCATACCGTAAGTTAGCAAGGAAGATGCATCCTGATCTAAACCCAAATGACAAGGAAGCTCATAAAAAATTTCAACAGATAAATGAAGCCAACGAAGTATTGAGCGACCCTGAGAAAAGAAAGAAGTACGATCAATACGGCGAGAACTGGAAACATGCTGACCAATATGAACAAGCCAAACAACGGCAAGGCTCGCAAGGCTTTGGTGGCGGTGGCTTTGGCGGTGGAGACGATTTTGGGCAATATACTTATTCTTCAGGTGATGATTCGGCATTCTCAGATTTTTTCGAGTCTTTATTCGGCGGCTCAAAGGGAAGAAGAACACAAGCAAAATTTCGAGGCCAGGATTATAGCGCCGAGCTTCATTTGTCGTTAAGTGATGCGGCAAATACACATAAGCAAACACTTACTATCAATGGTAAAAATGTAAGAATAACAATACCTGCGGGCGTAGAGAATGGGCAGGTTATCAGGTTAAAAGGTTACGGAAGCCCCGGAGCCAATGGCGGTCCGAATGGCGACTTGCTGATCACATTTGTAGTTAATAATAATACTTCGTTTAGGCGCGATGGTAACGATCTTCATAAAACGGAAGATATAGATCTATATACCGCATTGCTGGGCGGAGAAAAAACCATTGATACATTAAGCGGAAAAATAAAACTGAAAGTAAACCCTGAAACACAAAACGGAACGAAGATAAGGCTGAAAGGAAAGGGTTTCCCGGTTTATAAAAAAGAGGGCGAGCATGGCGATTTGTATATTACCTGGAATATAAAACTTCCTGTGAACCTCACCGCCAAACAAAAAGAATTATTTACTGAACTATCGAAATTATAATTTAAAAATTTTGCTATGGAACAGGAAGAATTAATACCCGCCGAAGATTTTTGTTTACATCACAACATTGAATATTCATTCATCAGCTCGCTTGAAAACTCAGGGCTGATAAGCATTACGTCAGTGAAGAGTTCTGCCTATTTACAATCTGATGATCTATATAAACTTGAAAAATTTGTGCACCTGCATTACGACCTTGACATAAATATTGAAGGAATTGAAGCGATAAATTATTTGCTTGAAAAGATGGAAGATTTGCAGCGGGAGATAGTGAGCCTGCGAAATAAAATATAATTTCGGAAATAAAGAATTGAATTATGGCGCTGTACTTGCCTTTTGTAAATGGTGCCAGAACCAATAAATAAAGATATAAGACTATGCGCATAGCATGATCAATTGCGCGGGATACAATTAATGTCTATGCAAGTTCAATGTCCATCGTTTTTATTAAGCCATCCTCAATAGTGTAAATATGCTTCACTGTCCCGTCAAACATTGAATTGCCCTGCAAATCTTTTACCTTTTGATGAACTTCAACTTCTAAACTTCCGTTCTGCCTTTCCTTAAATCCAACTGGCTCTACGTTTGGATTGATCTCCTTCCATTGCCTTGTCCAATATTCCTTTATTTCATCGTGCCCGCTTATGTAGCCACCTTCCCAGGCTTTTGACCATTGCACATTCGGTTGCATTGCTGAAAGCGCCTTGCCAATATCTCTTTCGTTAAAAGCAGAATAAGCTTTTTTTATTAAATCCCTTAATTCATTTGTCATAAATATTTTCTTTTAAATCTCAATTTAATTGGCGCTCCAATAATTTCCATCACCAAAACAATCAACGATGACTCATGACTAATTCCATATTTCATTCATCTCTGTTAACACAAGTGGTTCTCCGTCTGTAACTATAATTGTATGTTCGTGCTGTGCCATAAAACCACCGTTATTTCCAACCATTGTCCAGCCATCTTGCAATGTTTCTGCGTATGTTGAAGATGTGGCAATAAATGTCTCGATAGCTATAACAGAATTTTTCCTGAACCGTGTTATGTTAGACCGGTCTTTATAATTTGCTATTTCGTGCGGCTCTTCATGAAGGCTTTTACCAACTCCATGGCCTGTCAAATTTTTAATTACTTTGTAACCTCGTTTCTTTGCTTCGGTTTCCATTAAAAATCCTATATCTGAAATGCGGATTCCGCCTCTTATATTGAAAATTGCTTTATGTAAAATTTGTTTGGAAGCATCAATAAGCTTTTGATGTTGATTAGTGTCGGCGCCAAGAACAAACGAACCTCCATTATCTGACCAAAAGCCCTTTAGTTCGGCAGAAACATCAATGTTTACCAGGTCTCCCTCATTCAGTATTTTTTTGTTGGAAGGAATGCCATGACAAAACACGTTGTTTACGCTTATACAAGTGTGCCCCGGAAAACCATAGGTTAAATTCGGCGCCGGTTTTGCGCCCAAATTCAAAAGAAGATTCCCTCCAAAATCATCTAATTGTTTTGTTGTCATACCAGGCCGGGCATAGTTTCTCATTTCTTTAAGAGTAAGAGCGACCGCTTCGCTTACCTTTTTCATTCCAATTAATTCTGATGCTTTTGTTATGGACATGTATTATATTTTATTTATTATATATGGTCACCGTTAAAGTTACTTAATGCCCCGGTTCTTTTTTTATGCAATATAATAGAAAACGATTTTTAACTTTCATTAAGGAGCATCCATGAAGTTCCAAATTTGTCACGCAACATCGCAAAGCGATTTGCAAAAAAAGTTTTTTCCATCTTCATAAAGATTTCGCCATCACTGGAAAGCAGGTTATAAACTTGTTCTGCTTTCTCCGGCGTATCAAGTGTAAGCGTAAGATAAGCGCTACGCATAGGTTCTGCGCCAGGAATGTCGGCGCCCCTCACAATAGCGCCGCCTATCTCTATTATTGCATGTAGAATTGGCTTCTTCCATTCTTTCGGAAAATTGGGAGGCGGTTGTTGGTGAGGCATCATCATATTTATTTTGCCTCCAAGATGCTGCTCATAAAACTGGAACGCTTCTTCGCAAAGTCCCGGGTAGTTGATATAAATATCAAGTTTCATTGAATGGTCAGTATTCATACCTGTTTTATATAGATTGTTAGCTTACAGTTTCTCCAATGTGATAAATTGTTGCATCTGCCGCGAATCATCGAGAGAGATTCCTGATAAAGCAATTAATCCAACCTTTTCACTTTTATATTTTTAAAATAAATAGGTGCGCCGGCATGTTTGCCCTGGAACCCGATGTGGCCATGCAGTGGAAGAGTGGCCATGGGATTGCTGAGCCAGTTAGGAATTTCCGAGCCATCAGGATTTATTTTTGCAGAACTGAAGAGGCTCATATCACATGTATTTACGAGCGTGCCGTTAAGGACTATCCATATTTTTTTGCCCCGGCAGGTAATAGTAAAATGATTCCACTCTCCTGCTTTATGTAATGTTTTATTAGTGGCAGCCTGGTGGCCGAATACAGCGGCGCATTGCCACGTAGCTGGCAATTTGCTCCATTCATCGGAATAGTCATCAGCAATTTGTATCTCTACTGAATGCGGTATCCAGTTTTTTAAATTGCTGGCATGTACTATTACGCCGCTGTTGGTTCCCTCCGCATTCATAAAATCGAGATCAAGTACAAAATCGTCATATTCATCTTTGCTCCATAAAGCTTCATCTTTGGAAGCGGTAATAATGCCTGCAGAATCGCTCCATACGCCTTTAGGAAAAATAGCATTGCTCAAGTTATTGTTAAACATATCCTCCCATCCATTGCCGGCAGTATCCGGGCGGATGTAGGCGCTATCCTGCGCAAAAGATTGCATTGCGAACACACACAAGATTATTGCCGCAAAAAGAGTAATGGTTTTCATGCCGGTAAAGTATTTTGATTTGTATTATCAAAAATACTGGTAAATGGGATACTTATGTGAACGATGGATTTAAAGGTGTTAATAATTTTTAGAAGCAACCTAAAAGAACCAACAGCTCAAGACTAATTTATCCAACTCTGTTTACATTATAAGTACTTGATTCGCTAAATGAAATTGGCTAAGTGTCATTTGTCTCTAATCGTCATCATCATCAACTTTTTTCAAAGGCTTAAAAAATGCTGCCCTAACCGGGGTTGGCATAATAGAATTTTCTCCCTTCACGCCTTTCCATGTAAGCAGGTTCATGATGCTGTCGGGGTTAACATCTTCCTTAGAAAAATCCAGTCCTTTTGACATAGCCGCGAGTTTTGTTCCGCCCGGATTAACATCCAACAGGTTTACATTAGATGGTAAAGCAGCAAATGGTGTTGCATTCAACTGCTGTGTAAAACAACGCCACATTGGAACAGCCGCTGCATCATACTGGGTCATAGGCGGCATGCCGAGGATCAACTCTATTGTATGAAGCACCGACGAGGTGGTGTACATTGTATGGTCCACAAAATTTCTTTTTACATAACCTCCTGCAATATAAACAGGCGATCGATGTGCATCAACATGATCAGGACCATTCTGCGCATCATCCTCAAGAATGAAAACAACAGACTCTTTCCATATAGCACTCTTACTAAGGTGTTCCAGGAACATGCCGACGGCAAGATCGTTATCAGCCACATGCGCAAAAGGTGTAGGACGGCCGGCAGCCATCCCCTCGGTATGATCGCTGCCAAAACGAATGGTCATTAGTTGTGGTAAGGCATGGTTGGCAAGCAAAGAATCAAAATCCTTCTCCCAGGCAACATACCGTGCAGTGTCAGGTATATGAAGGTTAAACCCTTCGAACGCACTTACATAGTGCCTCTCCAAAACAGGTATGGTAACACTTTTGCGGGTGGCGAATTCACCATAAGTACGAAAACTAACCCCCGACTGACTTGCCTGGTCCCAGATATATTTTTTATTAAGTGCTGTCCGTCCCCTCGCTCCAGCACCCCTGCGCCCGTAACTGGTGGGCCAGTTCTTCTCCATAAAATCCGTTGCGTAGGCACCCATGCTCCAATTGTGCCCGTCGGCGCTCACCTCGCCATCCACGTAAAAATTATCAAGTAACACGAAGTCTTTCGCAATCTTATGATGGTTAGGTGTTATCCTTTCCCCAAACAAAACGAGGCTGGTGTCTCCATTGCCTTCCTTAACATCACCCAATACCTGGTCGTAGCTCCTGTTTTCTTGGATAACATAAAATACATGCTTAATCGGGGAAGGATTGCCAACTTTATTTGGAACCGGGTTATCCGTAATGCCTTTAGTGGTTAACTCCTCGTCAAGTTTGTAAGGTGTATTATTATAAACCGCACGGGTATAAATGGACAATTGCGGTTCTGAAGGGGTGGTTATTACGCTAAGGGTTCCTATCAGCAATCCGCCGCCAATGTATTGCACTGCTTTAGGTTGGCTACTATCACCTTCGTGAATCCCTACACTTTGTTTCTTTGCATAAGGGTTAGGGCCGTTGGGATTAGCAAAAGAAGAAAATCCCTTTCCGTTGGATACATATAATTTCTTCCCTATGGTACGTACACAGGTAGGATACCAACCCGTAGGAATAAAACCTTTAGATGCGCTGCTGCCGGGTTTGCTCACGTCAAAAACAGCGAGACAGTTGTTGTCTGCGTTTGCGATGTACAGCGTCTTATTATCATCGCTAAGTGCAACACCATTGCTGGTAGAACCACTCAACCTGGTGGGATATAATGCCGCATTTAATACTTCTATTACCTTTCTCTCACGCACATTAATAACAGACACGCTATTATCGTTAGCATTGGCAACATACAAGTACTTTCCATTTTTTGATATACAAAGATCGTTTGGGTTGTCACCAACATTTATGCTGTCGGTTAACTGCTTCGTCCGGGTATTATATACCACTACCTTATCACCACCCCATAAACTGATATAGAGCTCAGACTTATCTGCCGATAACAAACATGTATATGCCTGGGAACTAAGTGGAATTTTGTTTAAGATGCTGTGTGATAAAAGATCGATAACATAGAGACTGTTGTTTTCTTTTGTAACGACGTACATAATATTAGCCTTATCATCAAGCCTTATACCGGTTGGCGATATAAACTCTTCAGGCCATGGATTACCTAACCTAAAAGTATCTTTTGTTACCAGTTTATTGTTGCGTATCTCATATTGAAGGATCCAGTTATCATTACCGCCGGATGCATATAAATATTTTTCATTGGCACTAAAGATGATGCCACCCCATGATTTTGGGATTACCACATTGTCCAGCTCCTTATCGGTATTTACATCTATCAGTTGGATCGTTTGAGTGCTCTGACCGTTATTTGTCACAGCCGCAAACCTGCGCCTGTTGCTTACAGCGATATTGAGAGGAAGATCGCCTAACGGAAGACTGTTACCCGCGGGGGTAAGCGACCAGCCATTTGGCAGATTAACCCTTTTGCTTTCAAGCGTTTTTAAATCCTGCGATTTGGCATTGATTAATATAAACAACGCCGGGAAGAGAAATAATAAAATTTTCAATGTTGACTATTTTGAATTGGGGAAAGTAACTACTCTGGTTCAGGCTACGAATATAATTTTTTTGCAGCAAACATTTTTAAAAAAATAAGGTATTATAGCACTCATCGCGTTGCACTCCACTGCTTATTCTATACCCAATCCCTTATTATTATTTAATAAGATAAATTTTTATTCTTCATTATTTAGCCTAAGAGCCCACATCAGTTAAAGAATACGACACTGTATTTATTTCTCAAATGACTATTTTTTAATATACGTGGCATAAGAGTTGCAAATATTAATGTGAACCTATTTTATAAACACTTAATAACAAAACACATGAAACGCCTACTTATGTTACTGATCTTTATTTCAGTAAAAAACGGATTATCAGCGCAGGTAACTGATAGCACTCACACGGATAGCACCCGTACCGATAATTTGAATAATACGATGAATAATGCTTCGCGAACAGACACGTCATCGACAAACATGATGAACGTTCGTGACAGTGGCAACAATTCATCTCCAAATTCAATGAATAACATGAACAACAATTCGATGAATAACACTACTGACTCTGCAGGTACCATGAACAATATGAACAATAGTAATTCAACGAATAATACGAACAATTCGACGGGTAACAGCAACATGAATAGCATGAGCAACATGAACAGCAATGGAATGAGTTCGATGTCCGGTAGAAATACTTATGCGGCGCTACCTGTGAAGGAGAACTATATTTCAGACGATATTCTATCTAAAATAAAAACTAAATATGGAAACGGCACTGTTATTTATGATATAACAGCGATAAGGGCAGCCATGTCGCAGGATTCGTCTATGATGCAGCAAAATGGCGGCATGAGAACAGATTCAGCAATGACAAATACATCTAACAATAGCGGTGACTCGGCGATGGCAAGAAATAGCAACATGATGCAAAATTCTTCGATGGCAGTGACACCAAAGTACAACTACCTGGTGCGAACACTTACTAATGGAACATTACAAAGTGAATGGGTGGGTGATGACGGCACCACGGCAATAACACCTGGAGAAATGAACAAACAATAATTTGTACTCTATTTGAGGCCCCTTTACAGGGGCCTTTTTTATTATTTCATTACTAATTTTCCTTCATAAGTAAAAGAGATTTTTTTGAAAACGGGCATTCATATGTCGAAAAGTAGCTGAGCCAGTTAGATAACAATCAATATTTTCAACCCAACGCCTAAAATAATTATAGCTTTCAAAAAATAAAGAATCAGGAATTTTTGATAACCAAATAAATGCACATTTATAAACCTTATTTGCTGTAAACATGTGCTACAATGCCGCCCGGGAAGGACTTTGTCTCCACCAGTTTCAAGTCCATTGGATGTTCAACACCATTAAAAATCGGCAGTCCTGTACCTAAAACTACTGGGTGCGTATTTAAATGGTATTCATCAATAAGGCCTGTCGCTATCAGGCTCCGCATAAAACCGGCGCCTCCAAGTGCCAAAATAGATTTGCCTTCTTGCGACTTAAGTTCCTTTATCTCTTTTGCAAGATCGCCATTAAAAATCTTCGCCTCTGCCCAGGAAGCTGCGGCCGCTGATTCGGGCTGTATATTAATTTCCTTATAGCCACCTCTGGTAAATACTCCTTTTGGTATTTTATTCATAGGGACAGCAAAGGGTCCGGCTGCGGTGGGCCAATAGGAGGACATAGATTCAAATGATTTTCTGCCCATGATGATGAGCCCGGCATCGTAGCTTCTTTCAAGGCTCCAGGCTCTCGAAGTTTCATCTGAGCTTCTGAAAATCCAGTCGGCCTTTCCATTAAGATCGGCTACAAAGCCATCAATAGTTATTGACATCTTCATAATTAGTTTACGCATAGTTGATAAATTTAGTTTTCCAAAACTAAGTCGCCATCTTCGAATGAAAGCTGCTAAATGCGACATTCAAGAGGTTAATTGCGTCCCTGTCTTTTTATTTTTTCCAAAAACCTTTCAATACTCTGCGATTGTTTAAAAGATCAGTATCCATGACTTTTTACACACACAACCTTTGCTGGGAAACGTTGAAAGAGAGTTTGTTGAAGATTTTATTTACACAAGCTTTAAAGTTTTGGCATGAAATTTATAGGTTTAACTTAAAAAAAATATGGAAACAACAAAGGAAACAATTGAAATTCTGCAAGACCTTATTCAAATAAATAATGACCGTATAACCGGGTATGAGCGTGCTATTAAAGAGTTAGGAAATGAAGATGAAGATCTTAAAGTTTTATTTGCAACAATGATTGCTCAAAGCCACACGGCCAGGATGGCGCTTGCTGAAGAAGTACAGGTAATGGGGGAAGATGTGGATAAAGGCACTACAGCAAGCGGTAAAATTTACCGTGCGTGGATGGATGTAAAGGCTGTGTTTACAGGGCACAACCGGCACATAGTTTTAGATAACTGCCATACGGGTGAAGACGCCGCCCAGAAAGCCTATGAAACTGCATTGGAATATGAGCATTTGCCTGCCTATTTGAGAGAGATGATAGAAAAGCAAATGAAAACGCTCCGCGAGTCGCATGACGAAATAAAAGCGCTTGCGATGCAGGAAGAAAACAGCTAATACTTGCATTATAAATAAAGAGTAATGCCTTACCCATGAGAAACAGCTATTAAAAGAAAAGAGGCTGTTCAACCAGCTGCGTAGGTTAGTTGAACAGCCATTTTCTTTTACACCTTTTAGCAACCTATACCGCATAGATGTTGGCAGAAAGCCAATGATAGAACGGAACTAACGTCATTACAGTTTAACGTTGTCGTTTTCGTCAAAATCCCAAAATGGATTGTAAGCAACTTCAAATAAATATCCATCCAGGTCTTTAAAGTAACCGCTGTAACCGCCCCAATAAACTTTCTGTGCAGGTTTTACAATTGTTGCACCAAGTTTTGCCACTTGTTCTAAAATTTCGTCCACCTCTTTTTCTGATTTTGTGTTGTGTGAAATTGTTAATCCAGAAAAAGTTGTCGGTTGATATGTCAATGTAGTATCATTTGCAAGTTCATGGCGTGGATGCAACGCGAAAATAATTCCGCCCAGGTCAAATAAGGCTAAACCGTCCATGCTTTTATCGGACTTTTTCCAACCAAGTCCTTTTTCGTAAAAATCTAATGATTTTTCAAAGTCGTCAACACCAAGTGTTATTAAATTTAGTTTTTGTCGCATTGTTCTATCGTTTTTGTTGTGGCCGGTTAATAAGGCAAAGAGGTGACACCTCTCCAAAAGGTGTTAATCTCTATTTGCTGTAATAACGGGTTGATGTATGGCAGTACAAGGTAGCAAGTTTTTTTTGACGAACTATGTCGTGGGTATCCGTCAACTTATACTAAAGTAACCAGAATACTGTCACCCCAACTCCTAAAATAATTGCAATTGGGAATAACGCAATTGCTGTTGGCAACGTCATTAAAATCAGCTTGTAATCATAAAAAATGTTTTTTAGCCGTAAGAATATGAGGCTAGTTAAACTTTTACAATGCATAACGATGGCGTACCTTGCGTAAAATTTTACACCTCAGGGAGAGGTATTATTAATTAAAATAATAAGTATGAAACAAGGGCTTCTAATAGATATGGATGGCGTTATATATAGCGGTGAAACGTTAATAGAGGGAGCTGATAAATTTATTAAGAACCTGCTTAAAAAAAATATCCCATTCACTTTTATGACTAACAACAGCCAGCGCACAAGGCTGGAAGTGATACGCAAACTAAAAGGGCTTGGAATAGATGTTTCTGAAGAGCATGTGTACACCAGCGCTATGGCCACAGGAAAATTTCTTGGTGACCAGGGCAAACATGGAACGGCTTATGTATTGGGAGAAGGTGGCCTGCTGACAAGCCTGCACGAAAACGGCATTACTCTTGTAAATACAGACCCGGAATTTGTTGTGCTTGGTGAAGGAAGAAATTTTACTTTAGAAATGGTTCAGCTTGCTGTGGATATGATTTTGTCGGGTGCTAAATTTATTACGACCAATCGTGATCCGTCGCCTCAAAAACCTGGCTGGAATAATCTGGGAATTGCAGCCACTACCGCCATGATAGAAGAAGCTACCGGTCGTACCGCATTTGTAACAGGTAAGCCAAGCCCTGTAATGATGAGGTCTGCAAGAAAATATCTTGGATTGGAAACGGCAGAAACCACGGTGATAGGCGATACAATGGAAACAGATATTCAGGGCGGCGTTCAAATGGGTTACAAGACTATCCTGGTTTTATCTGGCATTGCTAAAAAAGAAAACTTGTATCACTATGCTTTTAAGCCTGATTTGGTAGTAAGCAGCATAGAGCAAATTACATTGCCTTTAACATGGTGGTAATTTTATGCGGTGAAAACCACGCCGGGACAAAAATATTAGCAACCGTTTTAGTTCCTTCTTGAAATTTAAAATTAATAAGTAGGAACAAGTTCTTCTTAAGGCGGTGCATTTTGTAAACACTTTACTGAACTGTATAATTGAGGATTTTTTAATTCAACCTTTTCATGCTGCGACGGTATCAAAACATTTTTAAACCCCTTGTTCTCTAATTTTATTTTAAAAGCCGCCTGCGTATCATACTCTCCATGCACTAAAAATATGGCCTTTACTTTTTCAGGATCCTGGCAGCTAAGAAACTGCAAAAGATCGCCGGAATCTGCATGGGCACTAAGGCCGCCAATAGCATCTACTTCAGCAGCTACGGGAATTGTTTCATTAAAAAGCTCCACTTCCTTTGCCTGGCGTAGCAACTGGCCGCCGAGAGAGTTAGCACTGCAATAACCAGACATAAGAATGGTGTTTTTGTGCTCACTTATGCATCCGGAAATGTGATGCCGTATTCTGCCTGCATCAGCCGTGCCGCTGGCGGAGATAATTATACAAGGGTCTGCGCTTTGTTTCAGCCGCCTGCTGTCTTCCGCATGTTCTATATATTTTAATCCTTTAAATAAAAAAGGATCATCATCTATTTTTAAAATTTTCTGCAGGCGGTCATTAAAAAGATGTGGGTATTTTTTTACGGTTTCTGTGGCTTTAAGGCCCAGCGGGCTGTCAACATATACATTCAGTTCCGGCAATTTTTTTTCTAACTCAAGCTGGTTTAAAATATAGAGTATCTCCTGCGTGCGGCCAACGCTAAAGGCAGCAATGATAAGCTTCCCCTGTTTTTTAATACAGGTTCCGTTGATCCACTCCAGCATGTTTTCAACATTATTAAAGGAAACATCGTGATGCTTATCACCATAAGTGCTTTCTAAAATAATATAATCAGCCTGGGGTGTTTCGCCCGGTGGTTGCAACAAAGCACTCCTTGTTCTTCCCACATCGCCGCTGAACAGAATATTGGTTTCTTTACCCTCCTCTGACACGGTAACGCTGATGGCTGCGCTTCCTATTAAATGCCCATTATTAATGTATAAAACACTTACATCTTTTGCTGGCTGAAATGGCTTATCATATTCAATAACCTCAAATTGCTTTACAGCGTTCATCACATCTTCATGAGAATACAAAGGCTCATACGGTTCCAGGTTGTGAGGCGCTCTTTTTTTATTGATATATTCTGTTTCGTAAGTTTGAATTTCGGCACTGTCGTGAAGTAATATTTCTGCCAGTTCTCCTGTTGCCTGCGTGCAATAAATCTTACCCTTAAAGCCTTCTTTCACTAATTTGGGAAGCAACCCTGAGTGATCAATATGTGCATGAGAAAGCAATACAAAATTGATAGTAGCGGGATCAAATCCAAATTCGCTGTTCAATTTATCTGTGTCAGTACCCATTCCCTGGAACAAACCACAATCGAATAAAATATTAATGCCGTTGTTTAAAGACAAAAGATGCTTTGAGCCCGTAACTGTTCGGGCAGCTCCATGAAAAGATAGGTTCATTGATACGGTTAAAAGTTTAGAAACTTTATTTAATTGCTTTCGGTATTAATCTTTATATCCGTCCGCGTTTGTGGAATTATTTACTGGTATTCCTGTTGTGATGCTTTTCATGCACATTACCAGCAATCTTATCTGGGGCGGCTGTATATTTTTTAGTTATTTCTTCATCCCTCTTTATATTCCTGTTTTGCATATTAGCAGATAAACCTGTTCCTTCGCTTTTATTGCTGCCGCCTGGCCGATCCTTTAGATCTTTCCTCATAAATTCTATTTTAAGGAATTATGCAATTGATATGCCATCTATTTTGAACAGATGGCGGTGAAATTTCATTTATATGCGATGATAAAAGTGGTAAGTATAATTTACTTAATTACTATAACGGTCTCCGGTTTTAGAACTTCGCAAAATAAATTTTTCCCGGTAAATTCTTCTGAACATATATATTTGCAGCATCGTATAGGACACTGCATTAACTACAGTCCTGTGCAATAAACTGCTCCACTTTACGTTTT
>Ga0070679_100000940_pt1 | contig 25317 bp, 23 predicted proteins | sample KBSC63BmetaG_FD_65652 | JGI IMG/M metagenome (GOLD analysis project Ga0070679, IMG submission 65652) | Corn rhizosphere microbial communities from Kellogg Biological Station, Michigan, USA - KBS C6-3B metaG | ecosystem: Host-associated > Plants > Roots > Rhizosphere | place: USA: Michigan... | reverse complement strand
CGTGCTCTTCGCTCTGCTGTCCTGTGCGTTGTCCCGTTCGTCCGCCGCGCAGCGCGAGCTCGCGCAGTCGGTTCAACTTCCGAGCGGCGTCACTGTCGCTCGGGTGTGCACGCAGACGTCGCAGGAGGGCGTCGTCGTCACGTCACTCGATGCGCGTCCGCTACCGGCCTCCGGCGCGCAGGTGCTCGCGGGTGTGTCGCAGCGCATCGCGCGCTACGTCGACGTGACGGCGGAGAGTCCCGCGCGCGTGGTGGTGTACGCCGCGCTGCTGCTGCACAACGGCGCGACCACGCAGCAATTCCCGGTGCGGCTCTCCGGCGATCGTGTGCTCGACTCGCGCATCGCCGACGCGCTTTCGAATCTCACGACGGATGGCGACAGCGTGGCGGGCGCGCTAGCGATGCCCGACTCGCTGCGCGTGATGATCACGTTCGGCCAGCACGAGGATGGCACGCCCTTCGTCGCGAGCCACACGCGCTGCCCGGCGGTTGCCTTTCCCGACAATCCGGCCGCGGTGACGCCGTCGCGCGCGGTATACGAGTCGCCGCGCATCACGATACGCGCGATGGTCACGGCGGCGGGGCGAGTGGACACGGCGTCTGCCCGCGCCGGCGAGGGGAGCGACGACCGGCTGGTGAGCGCCGCGATGACGGCGATGTCGCAGATGCGCTTCGTGCCGGCGGAGTTCGATGGCGCGAAGATCCCGCAGCGCGTGACGATCGTGGTGCCGTTCGCGGCGGCCGCCGATACGGCCCAGCTGTCCGCTAGGCGCTGATCGCCGCGCGCACTTCGGGGGCGTGCACCCTCGTGGTGCGCACGCGCGCCTTGTTTCCGGTCACCGCCACGAGACCGGCATCGGCGGCGCGCACGGTGCGATCGAGCTCCGAAGGGAAGCGACGAAACCACGACGAGAGCAGGAGCAGCTCGTCGATCTCGTGCGTGGGCACCTGCGCGGAGTCGCGTTCCGCGGTGCCGTAGATCGCGCTCGTGAGGTGCGCGAGCCGTCGATGATCGCGGTCCGCCACCGGCGGAATGTCCTCGGCGCGCACGCGGCCGCGGCGAATGAGATAGACGCGATCCTCGCCGCCGTAGCCGGGCACGGTGTAGATGAAGGAGAGCGACTCGACGGCGAAGCGGAAGCGCAGGAACTGATGCTTGAGCGCCTCGAGCCGCTGCAGCTTGTCGCGCATCGACGCCGCGCGCTCGAACTCGAGGCGGTCGCTCGCCCGTTCCATCTCGGTGCGCAGCATCGCGAGCGGCCCATCGTCGCGGCCGTCGAGAAACGCGCGCGCGAGCGCGAGCCGGTCGAGGTATTCGTGCTCCGTGCACCCTCCCACGCACGGGCCCAGGCACTTTCGCACCTCGTAGCGGATGCACCCGGGCGTGCGCGCCGTGAGCTGGAAGAGCTCGCGCTGGTCGGCGAAGTGCATCCGCGTGTCGAGCGCGCAGTCGCGGAGCGACAACACGTCGTGCAGCTCGCGCACGGCCTCGTTCACCCCCTGCGCGCCCTGGAAGGGACCGTAGTGCGCCGCCGCGTCATCGCTCGCGCCGCGCACGACGAGGAGCTTGGGCGCCGGCCCCTTCGTGATCTTGATGAACACGAAGTTCCGGTCGTCGCGCTTCATCGCGACGTTGAAGCGCGGGCGCAGCCGCTTGATCAGCTGGAGCTCGAGCAGGAGCGCGGCGAACTCGCTCGGCGTGTACTCCCAATCGATGCGCGCGGCGTCGCGGAGGATGCGCGCGCCCTTGTCCTCCGGATACTCGCAGCGGAAGTAGCTGAGGAGGCGCGTGCGGACGCGCTTCGACTTGCCGACGTACACCACCTCGCCGTCGGCGGATGTCATGCGGTAGACGCCGGGGCGGTCCGCGCACCCGGCGCGCACGCTGGCGCGCATGATCGCGAGCTGGTCGTCGCTGGTCACGGGTCGGAAGAGCGACTTTTTGCTCATCGCTGGCACCAGGCGCAGAACACGGTGGTTCGGCCGTCGATCGCGTTGGTGTTGACGAGCGTGGCGCCGCAGCGAGGGCAGGGGAGCCCGCCGCGCCCGTACACCGCCAGCTGCTCCGCGAACGATCCCCTGGCGCCCGAGGCATCGCGATAGTCGCGGAAGCTCGTACCGCGGGCCTCGATCGACTCGCGGAGCACCGACGTGAGACCCCGGTACAGCGCCGCGGCTTCCCCTTCGTCGATCGTGCGCGCCGGACGCGAGGGATCGATACCCGCGCGCCAGAGCGCCTCGTTTGCGTAGATGTTGCCGATACCGGCGACGCGCCGCTGATCCATCACCAACTTTTTCACCGCCTGACGGGAATCCCGAAGAATTCCCGATAGATGCGATGCGGTGAACGCCGGGTCAAGCGGCTCGGGGCCCAGCGTGGCTTCATATTCACCGAATGTGGCTGGCGACAGAAGCGCGACAGTGCCGAGCCGTCTAATGTCGCGATAGACGAGCGAGCGCCCGTCCGCGAGCGCGAACGAGACCGCGACGAACCGTCGCTCCCGCTCGGCGAGGGACCCGTCGTCTACCATCAATGCGCCCGTGAAGCGGGGCTGCACGACCAATCTGTCGCCCGAGCTGAGGTCGAGGACGATCGCTTTCGCGCGTCGCCAGCTTCTCACGAGCCCGCATCCTACCACTCGGCGAGAGAGACTTTTGGCGGTTACGTGCCGCAGCACGTCGGAGTGCCGAACCCGTACAGCCGTAATCGTCGCGCCAGTGACAGCTCGATCAAGATCGCGCGCGATCGTTTCAGTCTCTGGAAGCTCCGGCACCCCGCTCCTGCTCCCGCCACCCGATGTCCGTGCGGAGCTGCTTTCCCTCCATCACGATCGACTCGGCGATTCGAACGCTCTCGCGGCGTGCATCGGCGAGGGTAGGCGCCACGGCCGTGACCGCGAATACCCGTCCTCCGGTGGCGATCAGGTTACCCGATGCATCGAGACCGGTGCCAGCGTGGAAGACGTACACGTTCAGCCTGGATTCGGGCAGCTCGATGGGCATTCCCCTGCGTGGCTTGTCCGGATAACCGGCTGAAGCTACAACGGTGGTTACTGCGAAGTCGTTCGACCATCGGAGCTCCATGCCGTCGAGCGACGTCCCCTGCGCGACGGCCAACATGGGCTCGAGCAGGCTGCTCTCGAGCAGCGGCAGAATGGCCTCCGTCTCCGGATCCCCGAACCGGCAGTTGAACTCGACCACGCGTGGTCCCTGCGACGTGAGCATGAGCCCGGCATACAGGAGGCCGCTGAATGGGGCTCCAGAGGCCCTCAGAGCCGCCAACGTGGGGTGAAACACCCTTTCCACCGCATCCTCGACCAGCGAGGCGCTGGAGAGCGAGACCGGGGCATAGGCACCCATCCCCCCGGTATTGGGTCCCCGGTCGCCGTCGAGCAGCCGTTTGTGGTCCTGCGCGGCGAGCATCGGCAGCACCGTGGTCCCGTCCGTGATCGCGAAGAGCGAGAGCTCCTCGCCGGCCATGAACTCCTCCACCAGCACCTCGCGCCCCGCTGCCCCGAAGCTGTCGTCGAGAAGCATCGCGTGAATCGCGTCCTCAGCCTCCGCCATCGACGTGCACACGATCACCCCTTTCCCGGCCGCGAGCCCCGACGCCTTGATCACCACCGGGGCGCCGAAGTCCTGCGCCGCGCGCTTCGCGGCGGTCGCATCCACGCATCGGACCGCACGCGCCGTCGGCACTCCCGCCTCCCGCATCAGCGACTTGGCGAACGCCTTGGACGACTCGATGCGCGCTGCGGCGCGCGACGGACCGAAGGCCGCGATCCCCGCGGCGCGGAGCGAGTCCGCCAACCCCGCGGCGAGCGGCGCCTCGGGGCCGATCACCACCATGTCGGGGCGCTCGGATTTCGCGAGCGCGACGAGCCCCGCGACGTCGTCCGCGGCGACCGCCACGCACCGCCCCAGCGCCGCCATCCCCGGATTGCCCGGGGCCGCGATGATCTCGGCGGATGGATCGTCGGCGCCGAGCTTCCAGGCGAGCGCGTGCTCGCGCCCGCCACCGCCGACGATCAGAAGCTTCATGCGGCGGGTGCGCTCCCGCCCGAGCCACCCTCGCCGTTCGCGGGCGAGCGGAACGCCGAGTTGAAGGCGTCGCGTGCGCGATTGAACACGTCGCCAACGCTCGCGGCGGCGCGGCGCGACTGCTCGCCATAGAAGTCCGCGGCCTCCGCCATGTCCTCGCCCAGAGGGCGATCCGCATCGCCGCGGCGCGGATAGTCGCCGCCGAGGATGCGGTCGTACGCGCCGCTCTGCTGCCAGGCCTGCAGCTCCGCCGCTCGCGCGGTATTGAACGGGTGCGTGCGGAAGACGAGGTTCAGCATCTTGAACACGTTGTCGAGCGCGTGGCCGCCGGTCTCGTACTCCGCCGCCTGAACGAGATACTCGTCGAGGTTGGTCTCGTCGTCGCCCGGATTCCCGCCGGCCCACTTGAGGAAGGTGCCGAGCGTGACGTCGACATCCTGCGACGCGAGCAGCCCCGCGCGATCGGCGCTCAGCTCCGACTTGCGCGACCACTCGAGCAGCGCCAGCTGGATGGGGAGGGCGATGAGCCCGAGGCCCGGAACGGCCGAGAATCCGGCGCGGAGCAGGATGAGCGCGATGGTGGTGTACGTCGCGTGGCCGCTCATGATGTGGCCGAGCTCGTGGCCGATGAGCTCACGCTGCTGCTCGCGGTCGAGGATGCCGAGCGCGCCGCTGTTGAGCACGATGAACGGCCGCTCGAACCCCACCGCCATCGCGTTCGCGATGGGCGTCTGCGACACGAACAGCTCCGGGCGATCCGGCCAGTCGAACGTCTCGAGCACCTCGCTGTAGAGCGCATCGAGCTTCGGTCGCTGGCGGGGTCCGACGCGCACGGCATCGGCGGTGAAGAACAGGCGCACGCCGCGTTCGCCGATGAGGCCCATCACCTTGCGCACGATCTCGTCGAAGCCGGGAATGGCGCGCAGCGCCTGCAGTGCGGCGCGATCGGCCGGATGCTCCCAGGCCGTGGATGCGATCTGGGTGAGGACGATGCGATCCGGCATGGGGCTGCTCCCGAGTTAGAGTCCGGCGAACGCCTGCTCGACGTCGTCGAGCAGATCGTCCGTATCTTCCACTCCGCACGAGAGCCGCACCATCCCCTCGCCGATGCCGATCTCCGCGCGCCGCTCGGGCGGCACGGAGGCGTGGGTCATGCTCGCGGGGTGGCTGATCAGGCTCTCCACCCCTCCTAACGACTCCGCGAGCGAAAAGATTCGGACCTTCTTGAGCACCTGGTTCGCGCGCTCCTTCGTGCCGACGTCCACGGTGATCATGCCGCCCATCCCCGTCATCTGCGCGCAGGCGAGCGCGTACTGGGGATGGCTGCGAAGCCCTGGATAGCGCACCCGTTCGTCGCCGAGCCGCTCGGCGAGAAACGCCGCGATCTGGCGTCCGTTGCGGTCGTGCTGCGGCATGCGCAGATGGAGCGTCTTGATGCCGCGCAGCACGAGCCACGAGTCGAACGGCCCCGCCACGGCGCCCGCCGCGTTGTGGATGAACTGCAGCCGCGCCGCGATGTCGTCATCGATCACGGCCGCGACGCCGCAGATCACGTCGCTGTGCCCGTTCAGGTATTTCGTGGCGGAGTGGAAGACGATATCGGCGCCGTGCGAAAATGGCTGCTGAAAAAACGGTGTCGCGAATGTATTGTCCACGATGAGCAACGCGTGATGCGCGTGCGCGACGTCCGCGGCGGCCGTGAGGTCGGTGATCTGCATGAGCGGATTCGTGGGTGTTTCCACGAGTACCGCCTTCGTACGAGGCGTGCACGCGTCCTCGACGCGCTGGATGTCGGTGGTGTCGACGAAGGTGAACTGGAGGCCCAGATGCTGCAGCAGCTTGTCGAACAGGCGAAACGTGCCGCCATACACGTTCGCCCCACACACGATGTGATCTCCAGATTGGAAAAGTTTCATGATGGAGTCGAGGCACCCCATGCCGCTGGCGAACGCGAAGCCATGCTGCGCCCCTTCCAGTGATGCGATGGTACGCTCGAGCGCCTCGCGCGTGGGATTCTTTCCGCGGGCGTACTCGTATCCCTTGTTCTCGCCCAGCCCTTGCTGGACGTAGGTGGAGGTGAGGTACACCGGCGGCATGATCGCGCCCGCCAGCGGATCCTCCCGCTCTCCCGCGTGGATGGCGCGTGTGCCGAATGCCTCGCCGCGATCGTCCTCGAATACGCGTGTCATGCGCGCTCGCAGTTCAGGGGTCAGTGGCGCGGAGGTAGGTAAACATCATGAGCCGCCGTGTCTCGTTTGCGTCGCCTCACCAAGATAGCGTGACTGCATACCGTCTGCAGGATGCGTCCGGCGCGCCGCAGCCCGCCGCCAAGATGCCAGAGAGCGCCGTGAGCCGCCGTTGCCTCGTCGTGGACGACGAGCCGCGTCTGCGCCAGGCGCTCGTGCGCCTCATGCAGGGCGACGGATTCACCTGCCTCGAGGCCGGCTCGGGCGTGGAGGCGCTCGCCGTGCTCGCGCGCGAGCCCGTCGCGCTCGTGCTCTCCGACATGCGCATGCCCGCCATGGATGGCCAGGAGCTCCTGCGCCAGCTGCGCGTGAACTACCCCGACATCGCCGTGGTGATGATCACCGCGGTGGCCGAGGTCGAGGTCGCGGTCGCCTGCCTGTCGCTCGGCGCGATGGACTACATCACGAAGCCGTTCGTGTTCGAGGAAGTGCGCGCGCGCGTCGCGCAGGCGCTCGAGAAGCGTCGCCTGCTCGCGGACAATCGCGACTACCAGGAGCGGCTCGAGGTGCGCGTGAAGGCGCAGGCGGAGCGGCTCGAAACGCTCTTTCTCGCGAGCATCCAGTCGCTCGCCGACGCGCTCGAGCTCAAGGATCCGTACACGCGCGGCCACTCGGTGCGGGTGAGCCAGTACGGCGTCGCGATCGCGCGGGCGATGGGGCTCTCCCCCACACTCACCGCGCAGATCGAGCTCGGCGGACATCTGCACGACGTGGGGAAGATCGGCGTGCGCGAGGAGGTGCTGCGCAAGGCGGGCCCGCTCACCACCGAGGAGTACGAGCACATCATGACGCACCCCGTGCTTGGCTGGCGCATTCTCCAGCCACTGCTCGGCGAGAATCTGGTGGCGCTCAACATCGTGCGCTCGCACCACGAGCGAATGGATGGGAAGGGCGTCCCGGATCGATTCGTCGGCGACGAGATCCCGCGCGAGGCGCGGATCATCGCGGTGGCCGACGCGTTCGACGCGATGATGAGCAAGCGTCCCTACCGCAACGGGCTCACGTTCACTGAGGCGATGGCCGAGCTGCGCCGCGTGGCCGGCGAGCAGTTCGATCCGGAAGTGGTGGACGCGTTCTTCGAGGTGGCGAGGAGCGATGCCTTCATCCCGGGCGACTCCGGGTCCGACACCATCAAGCTGCGGCCGCCGAAACGGTAAGGTCCGCGCACCCGCGATGGTGGGGTCGGGGCGATGCGAACGGCATCGCGATGTCGAACGCGAGCTCAGGCCGTAAGCAACGAGCGAGAAGCCGCGAGCAATGAGCGGAAGCCTGGTGAAGTGAGTAGCAACTCGAGGGCGACCGCCGCGAGACGCCGTCCGGAGCTAGAGCTCGAACCGGACCATCACACTCTTGAGTCTCGCCGCGATGTCGGCCAGGTGCTGGCTCGACTCGGTGACGTGCATCATCGATGCCGTCTGCTCCTGCACCACCGCGCTCACCTGCTCCGACGTGGACGCGTTCTGCTCGGCCACCACCGCCACCGCCTCGATCTCACGGGCGAGCGATTCCGCCTCCTGGTGCTGCGACACCGCGGACTCGACGATGCGCTGCACCGCGTCGCGGCTCCCCTCGATCTCTTTCACGATCTGGATGAGCGCGCCGCTGGACGAGCGGATCACCGACTCGCCGGCGACCACGCTCGTGCTCACGTCGTCGATGCGCGCGGACATCGCGGTGCTGGCGTGCTGGATCTCGACGGCGAGCTGGCGGATGGTCTCGAGCGCGCGGCCGCTTTCCTTCGCGAGCTTGCGTACTTCGTCGGCGACCACGGCGAAGCCGCGTCCGTGCTCGCCCGCGCGCGCCGCCTCGATGGCTGCATTGAGCGCGAGCAGGTTCGTTTGCCGGGCGATGGCGCCAATGGTGTCGGTGATCTGCCCGATGCGCAGCGACTTCTCCCCGAGCTCGGCTACCGCGGGCAGCGTCTCGCTCGTGACGGCGGAGATGGTCGCCATGCTCTTGAGCCCGAGCTCGGCCGACTCCGCCGCGCGGCGCGCGGAGTCGGTTACCGCATCGGCGGCGGTCTGCGCGCGCTGCGCGTGCGCCGATACCTCCTGGGCACTCGTGGCCACGCGCCCGGAGATCGCGACCACCGTGTGGATGCCGTTGGTCTGCTGCGCGGCGCTGTTCGCGATCGACTGCGCCGCCGCGGCCACCTCCTCCGTGGACGCGCTCATCTCCTCGGCGCCGGCCGCGAGCTGGTCGGCGGTCGCCGCGACCTCGGCGGCGCCGGTCTCGACGTCGCGCAACAGCGTGCGCAGCCCGGCGCTCATGGTGCGGAACGACGCCGCGAGCGCGCCGATCTCGTCGCCGGATTCGAAGGTGAGCTCGCGACGCATGTTCCCGCGCGCGACGAGCTGCGCGTGCGCCGCCACTTCCTCGATGCCGAAAGTCATTTGACGCGCGGCCACGAGCGAGGCGACGAGTGCCGCGATCATCACGAGCACCGGAATCCACGCGATGCGCATGAGCTCCGCGGAGAGATCGCTGAGGAACGGCTCCGCGTCGAGCGTCACCACCGCGAAGGCGGCCGAGCTGCCATCGGGGCGCAATATCGGCACCTCGGCGGTGAGCTCGTGGCCGACGTCGCCCTCGTAGAGCGGCGTCTCGCCGCGCGCGTTGCGCGACAGGCTGTCGGCGAGCGTGGAGGGCGGGACCCAGCTGCGGCTGTATTGCGGCTGGCCGGCGTTCCACGACGAATGGGCGAGATACCGGTACCCGCTCCCATCGTGGCGCACGACCGCGATGCCGTTGGTGAGCTGGCGCGTGTCGCCTCCGTTCGCCGCCCACGTGCGCTTGAGCACATCGCGCACGAACACGAAGGCCGCGGTGTTCTGTCCGCGGGCGGCGATGACGTCCAGCGAGTCGGCGGGAATCGCCACGGTGGCACTGGCCGCGATGGCCGTGAGACGATGCGCGTTCACCTGCGTGAGCTTGCGGCGTCCCGCGAGATATACCGGGGTGAGCACCAGCGCGAGCGTGGCGAGCACCGCGATCGCGGTGATGACGGCCATCTTCCAGCGGAAGGGAAACGTGGAGAAGCGGGAGCGCAGACTCACGAGTGGCGGATTGGCTGAGAGGCGGGCGTGCGGACGTACCGGAGCGCGTGAGCCACGCGACTCCCCGGTATTCACGCGTGAGCGGGCGCGTTGTAACGCATCTTGCGTCCGCACGCTGTAGTTTTTCGGCAACGTTCAGGAGGATGACGCGTGTACGAGCGATTGATGGTGAGTGTGTCGGGTGTGCGGGGGCGTGTGGGCGATGGGCTGACGCCGGAGATCATCACGCGGTTCGCCGCCGGCTTCGGCGCGTGGGCGAAACGGAACGGCGCGTCGCGCACGGTCGTGGTCGGCCGCGACTCACGTGTGTCCGGTCCGATGTTTCATCGCGCGACGATCGCGGCGCTGCAGTCCGTGGGCTGCGACGTGCTCGACGTCGGGCTCGCGCCCACGCCCACGATCCAGCTCGCGGTGGAACGGGCGCATGCCGCGGGCGGGCTGGCGATCACCGCGAGCCACAATCCGATCGAGTGGAATGCGCTCAAGTTCATCGGACCGAGCGGGCTCTTTCTCGACGCGGCGGAGGGGAGCGCGATGCGCGCGGTGGTGGAGGGGGATGTGCCCTACGTCGCCTGGGATGCGCTGGGCACTGTGACGCAGGACACCGAGGCGATTGCGCGGCACATCGACCAGGTGTTGGCGCTGCCGTTCGTTCAGGTGGATCGCATTCGCGAGCGCGCGTTCAGAGTCGCGCTGGATTGCGCGCGCGGGGCGGGCGGCGCGATCATGCCGGCGCTGCTCGACCGTCTGGGATGCACGGTCACCGGAATTCATCTCGAGACGGATGGCCGCTTTCCCCGTCCGCCCGAGCCGATCGCCGCCAATCTCGGTGAATTGGAACGACTCGTGCTCCACACCGGCGCGGACGTCGGGCTGGCAACGGATCCGGACGTGGACCGGCTGGCGCTGGTATCGGACGAGGGGCGGGCGATCGGCGAGGACTGGACGCTGGCGCTCGCGGCGCGGCTGGCCCTTCGGTACAGGCCCGGACCGGTGGTGGCGAATCTGTCGACAAGCCGAATCGTCGATGATGTGGCCGCCGAGGCGGGAACGAGGGTGATTCGAGCCCCAGTTGGAGAGGTGAATGTGGCACTCCGCATGAAAACCGAAGGGGCGGCAATCGGGGGCGAGGGGAACGGAGGTGTCATCCTTTCGGAGTTGCACCTTGGGCGCGATGCACCGGTTGGTGTGGCACTTCTGCTGCAGATGCTCGTTGAGGATGAGGAGCCGTTGTCGCGGGTGCTCAGGCGCTATCCCGCGTACCGGATCGTGAAGGACAAGCTCGACAGGCCGAACGCGCCGCTCGACGCGGTGTACAGTTCGCTGCGCGCGGGATTCTCGGACGCGACGGTGGACACGCAGGACGGGTTGCGGCTCTCCTGGAGTGACCGATGGGTGCACGTGCGTCCATCGGGAACGGAGCCGATCGTGCGAGTGATCGCCGAAGCACCAACGGATGAAGAGGCGCGCGAGCTCGTCGCGCGATCGCGCGTGCCGCTCGACGCGCTCCGCTGACAATTTTTCGGGAAACGCCGTTTATGTGTGGAATCGTCGGATACGTTGGACCTCGCGTCGCCACGCCGCTGCTGCTCGAGGGACTGAAGCGCCTCGAGTACCGCGGGTACGATTCCGCGGGGATCGCGATCCTGAACGGCAACGGTGTCGAGACGCGAAAGGCGCCGGGGAAGATCTCGGAGCTGGAACAGCTCGTGAACGCGTCGCCGATCCACGGCACGCTCGGCATCGCGCACACGCGCTGGGCGACGCACGGCGCGCCGAACTTCGTGAACGCGCACCCGCAGCTCGACTGCGATCAGCGCATCGCCGTGGTGCACAACGGCATCATCGAGAACGGCTCGGCGCTCCGGCAGGCGCTCGAGGATCTCGGCCACACCTTCCGCTCGGACACCGACACCGAGGTGCTGGCGCATCTGATCGAGGAGACGTACAACGGCGTGCTCGAGGAGGCGGTGATCGAGGCGCTGTCCAAGGTCGAGGGGACCTACGGGATCGCGGTGGTGTCGAGCGATGACCCGAACAAGATCGTGGCGGCGCGCAAGGGGAGTCCGCTGCTGGTCGGTCTCGGCGAAGGGGAGTACTTCATCGCGAGCGACGTGTCGGCGATTCTCGCGCACACGCGCCAGGTGATCTACCTCGACGACGGCGACCTCGCGGTGCTCGACCGCGACGGCTACCAGATCATCGACATGAACGCGAGCCCGCTCACGAAGGACGTCGCGAGCATCGACTGGGATCTCGACATGATCGAGCGCGGCGGGTTCAACCACTTCATGCTCAAGGAGATCTTCGAGCAGCCGGACACGGTGAAGAACACCATGCGCGGGCGCCTGCTGCCGGAGACGGGGAGCGCGAAGCTCGGCGGCCTGAACCTCACGCCGGAGGAGCTGCTGTCGTTCGACAACATCCTCATCACGGCGTGCGGCACGAGCTGGCACTCGGCGCTCATCGGCGAGTTCCTCATCGAGGATCTGGCGCGGGTGCCGGTGGAGGTGGAGTACGCGTCGGAGATGCGCTATCGCAATCCGATCATCAGCGAGAAGACGCTCTGCATCGTGATCTCGCAGTCGGGGGAAACGGCGGACACGCTGGCGGCGATGCGCGAGGCGCAGCGGCGCGGGGCGCGCGCGCTCGGCATCGTGAACGTCGTTGGATCGACGATCGCCCGCGAGTCGGACGGCGGCATCTATATCCACGCGGGGCCGGAGATCGGGGTCGCATCCACGAAGGCCTTCAGCAGCCAGGTGACCGCGCTCGCGCTGTTCGCGCTGCGGCTCGCGCGGCAGCGCGGGCTCACGGAGCTCGAGGGGAAGCACGTGGTGGAGGCGCTGCAGAAGCTGCCCGACCAGATCGCCGAGATCCTCGAAACGGCCTCCGCCATCGAGGAGATCGCGGAGCAGTTCAAGCACGTGCACAACTTTCTGTACCTGGGGCGCGGCTACAATTTCCCCGCGGCGCTGGAAGGAGCGCTCAAGCTCAAGGAGATCAGCTACATCCACGCCGAGGGCTATCCGGCGGCGGAGATGAAGCATGGGCCGATCGCGCTGATCGACGAGAACATGCCGGTGGTGTTCATCGCGCCGCACGACTCGGTGTTCGACAAGATCGTGTCGAACATTCACGAGGTGAAGGCGCGCGGCGGCTGCGTGATCGCGCTCACGAGCCGGTCGGAGCCCGCGCTGGCGGGAAAGCTCGACTACGAGATCCGGATTCCGGAAACGATCGACATGTTCACGCCGATCCTCGCGTCGGTGCCTCTGCAGCTGCTCGCGTACTACATCGCGGTGAAGCGCGGCGCGAACGTGGACCAGCCGCGGAACCTGGCGAAGTCGGTGACGGTGGAGTAAACGGGGAGCCAGGCTCGCGTGTGCGAGGCCGCGATCGCGCTCGCGCAGGCGACCGACGCCGTCACTCGCACACCGGCCGCGTCGCTTCGTAAGTTGCGGCGACCAAAATTCCCGCGGCCGTTCGCTCCCCTCGCATCGTCATCGATTCGTGCGTGTTCTCCTGCAGCGCGTCTCCCGCGCCGAAGTGCGCGTGTCCGGCTCCATCGTCGGCAAGATCGGCATCGGGTATTGTCTGCTCGTCGGATTCACCGAGGGTGATGACGAGGCGACGCTCGTCTGGATGGCCGACAAGATCGCGGGACTGCGCGTGCTCGCCGACGAGGCCGGGAAGATGAATCGCGCGCTCGCGGATGTGGGCGGAGCGATCCTCGTGATCTCCCAGTTCACCCTCTATGGCGACGCGAGCGCTGGGCGGCGGCCGAGCTTCCTCGCTGCCGCGCCCGGCCCGATCGCCGAGCCGCTGTACGATCGTTTCGTCGCGCTCCTGCGCGAGCGCGGCTGCACCGTGGAAACCGGACGATTCGGCGCGATGTGCGAGGTCGAGCTCGTGAACGACGGCCCCACCACGATCTGGATCGAGCGATGAATCCGCGCGTCATCCTCGCCTCGGGCTCGCCGCGACGGCGGGAGCTGCTGGCCCTCGTGGGGATCGCGCACGACGTCATCCCCGCGGACATCGACGAATCGTACCGCGATGGCGAGGAGGCCGCCGCGCACGCCGAGCGCCTCGCTCGAGAGAAGAATGCGGCGGTTGCGGCGCGGAATCCCGATGCGATCGTCATCGCGGCCGACACCATCGTCGTGATCGACGGCCTCGTGCTCGGGAAGCCGCGCGACGAGGCCGACGCCGAGCGGATGCTCGCGATGCTCGGCGGACAGACGCACGTGGTGCTCACCGCGGTGGCCGTGTCGTATCGCGGCGCCGTGCGCTCCTGCGTCGAGTCGGTGCGGGTGACCTTCCGGCCGCTCACGCGCGAGAGCATTCGCGCGTACATCGCGACGCGCGAGCCGATGGACAAGGCGGGCGCGTACGGCATTCAGGGCTACGGGGCGACACTCGTCGAGCGAATCGATGGCGACTACTTCGCGGTGATGGGGCTCGCGCTCGCGCGGATGATCGACCTGTTGGCTGCGACGGGCGTGCGCTACGACTTCGGACCGCTCTCCCCGCGCGCGCCCGCGTAGCGTTCCTTCCAGATCGCGACTTTCTCGAGCACGTCGGCGACGCGGATCGTCGGCATGCGGTCCATCCGCCGATCGGTGGCGAGACGCGCGCCGTTCCACTCGTTGCCGTACGCGTTCACCACGAGATCCTGGTACGCGCGATACGGGCCCGTGCGCAGCGGGTTGCTGAAGCCGAGCAGCGAGATCACCGGACGCTCGAGCGCGACGGCCATGTGGAGCGGCCCGGTGTCGAGCGAGATCACGAGCGCGCTCGCATCGAGAATCGACACGAGGCGGCGCAATCCGCTGTTGAGCGCCGACACGGGCTTGTGCCGGGTACGGGCGAGGACCAGCTGCTCGGTGGCCTCTTCGCGCGGGGAGCGGCCGCCCACGAGCACGGGCTGCAGACCATACCGTCCGCTCAGCGCGTCAGCGAGCTCGCCCCACCGCTCGGCGATCCAGTCCTTCTGCGGCCGGCTCGTGCCGATGACCAGCGACACGATCGGGCGGTCGATCTGCGACACGAGCTCGCGCTGCCACGTACGTTCGTGATCCCACGGTCCGAGGTCCCACCGCACGGGCTCCGGCGAGATGCCGAGTGCGGCCACGAACTCGAGGTACTCATCCTGGATGTGTTGCGGCTCGTGCGGCGGGATGCGCTGGTTGGTGAAGAGCCAATTCAGGTCGCGCGCGCGCGCGCGATCGTATCCCAGCTTCACCGGGGCGGGCGCGAGCGCGGAGAGGACGCCTGCCTTGAGATAGTCCTGCAGCGCGAGCACCACGTCGAAGTCACGGCCGGCGAAGGCGCGACGCACGTCGGCGAAGGCACGCCACCCGCGGGAACGGTCGAATCGCACGATCTCGTCGACGGCCGGATGCCCATCGACGAGCGACGCGGGCCCGGGCTGCAGCACCCAGGTGATGTGCGCCAGCGGATCGTGCCGCCTGATCGCGTTCACGACCGGGAGCACGTGCACCGCGTCGCCGACTGCGCTCAGCATCACAATGCAGTATCGGCGGCCGGTCTGTTCGCTGGGAGAGGGCACGAGCGTGGATGCGGGTGGGCGAGCGCGTGATTCGTGGTGCACCGGAGTGACCAGCAATGTATATTTGGCCCCGTCACCGGCAACGTGAATGCCCATACGCCTCGAACGCATTCTGCTCATCCAACTGCGCCGGCTCGGCGACGTCGTGCTCTCCACGGCACTCCTCGATGATCTTCGGCGCGCGCTGCCCGGCGCGTCGATCGACGTTCTGGTCGGCCGGCATGCGGCGCCGGTGCTCGCGGGAAATTCGTCGATTCGCACGCGCATCGTCCTCGAGGATCGCGGCACGCTCGCCACGGCGCGGCTGGTGCGCTCGGGGCACTACGATGCGGTGGTCGACGTGCAGGGGAGCCTGCGCACGGCGATGATCACCCGTGCCTCCGGAGCGCCCCTCCGGGTGGGGTGGAAGGTGCGCGCGGCGCCACTCGCGTACACGCACGCGCTCACGCGCTCCGGAGCGCCGGAGTACGTCGTGCGAAAGCGGCGCCGGCTGCTCGAGCTCGCGGGCATTCCCATCGGGAGCTCGATGCCACGCATCGAGCTCACCGAGGCGGAGCGGCGGCAGGGTGAGAGCGATCTGCGCTCGGCGGGGGTGCCGGCGGGAGGGCGCCGCGTAGCGCTCGCGCTGGTGACCAGCAGCCCCGCGCGCGACTGGCCCGTCGAGCGCTTCGCCGCGCTCGGCGCGGCGCTCCTCGCGTGCGACGTCACGCCGGTGGTGCTGGCGGCCGGTGTGTCGGCGGCGATCGTCGAGCGCATGCGCGCGGCGTGCGCGGGCGCGGCGGTCGTGCCGGCGCTCGACCGCAATCGCGATCGCGAGATGCGCCGATTCCTCGGCGTGCTCGCCGCGTGCGACGTGCTCGTGTCGGGCGACACGGGGCCCGCGCACATGGCCGACGCGCTCGGCGTGCCACGCGTGACGCTGTACGGACCCACCACGCCGCAGAACTACGCGCCGGGGCTCGCGACGACGGTCGCGCTGCGTACGCCCGGCCCCGCGATCCGGATTCGCGACGAGAACCGGATGCATCGCGCTGGACACGACTTTTTTTCGGGAGTGACGGTGGACATGGTGATGGACGCGGTTACCCGGCTCCTCGACGACGCGCCCGCGCGCGCGCAGCTGGATGCGGCACATGTCCACTGAATCGATCGGAGCGCTCATCGCGGAGCTCGCGCGCACCAACGTCGAGCTGTGGCACGAGGAGGACAAGGCGCGCGCGGGAGACGACCACCAGGTGGCGGCCGCAAAGCGCAGCATCGACAAGCTCAATCAGCGCCGCAACGACCTGATCGAGCGCATAGATGATGAAGTGCTCCGGACCGCAGCATCGAGCTCGCGCGGCGAAACGCCACGTGGCTGAGACGGTCGGTTGGCTCGCCGATAAACTGAGCATCATCGAGCTCAAGCGCTTTCACATGCGCGAGCAGATGGAGCGCGCCGATGCCAGCGACACGTTCCGTAAGCTGTGCCGGGGCAAGCTCGATGTGCTCACGAGGCAGCGCGACGATCTCGCGGACGAGCTCACGCAGCTGCTCGCGGACATCGCCTCCGGGCGCGTGGTGCCGCGGGTCTACCGCCAGTTCAAGATGTACAACGATCCGCAGTACCGCGCGCCGCGCGCGGAGGGTCAGGCGTGACGGGTGCCCCGTCGCCGCTCGTCGTCTTGTACGTGGACATCAACACCGAGTGGAGAGGCGGCCAGCGCCAGCTTCTCTGGATGGGTGAGGGGCTCAGGCGCCACGGCGGCCGTCCGCTGTTCGCGCTCCGCACCGGCGTGCCCCTCGCACAGCGCGCGAAGGAATCCGGCATCGAGGTGATCCCCATCGATCCGCTCATCGCCGAGTGGGGCCCGTGGACGGTGTTGCGGCTTCGCCGGGTGATTCGGCGTGAGCGCGTGAGCATCGTCCATGCGCAGTCCGGACACACCATGGCGTTGGCTGCGCTCGCATCGCTCGGCACGCCGGCCCGTGTGGTATTCGCGCGGCGCGTGACGACGCCGCTGCGCCGCAACCGGCCGACGCGGTGGAAGTACGCGCGCGCGCGGCGGCTCATCTCCGTGAGCCGCGCGGGCGTGGAGGGGCTGCTGCGCGCCGGCGTCGATCCCGCGCGCGTGCGCGTGGTGCCGAGCGGCGTGCCGCTGGCGAATCCCGCCGCGCCGGCCACGCCCGAGCTGCTGGCGTCGTTCGGCGTGCCGGCGGGCGCGCCGCTCGCGGTGATGGTCGGATCGCTGAGCGGTGCCAAGGACCCGCACACGTTCGTGCGCGCGATCGCCGCGGCGCGGCGCGAGGTGCCCGAGCTCCAGGCACTTCTCGTGGGGGACGGCCCGTTGCGCGACGAGCTCGCCGGCGCGATTCGCGAGCTCGGGCTCGAGGGCGCGGTGCATCTCACCGGCTTTCGCACCGACCCCGAATCACTCGAGGCGGCAGCCAGCGTCGTCGTGCTCACGAGCAGAAGCCTGGAGGGGACGCCCGGCGTGCTGCTCGATGCGCTGGTGCTCGGAACGCCGATCGTCGCCACGAACGTCGGTGGCGTGCCGGAAGTGATCGAGGACGGAGTGTCGGGGTTGATCGTGCCGATCGGCGACGTGGACGCAATCGCCGCGGCCATCGTGCGCGTGCTGCGCGACTCGGCGCTCGCGGCGCGTCTCTCCGCGGGCGCGCGCGCGGGTGCCCCGATGTTCTCGATCGAGCGCACGGTGGAAAGCACGATGGAGATCTACCGCGAGCTGCTCGCGGAGACCGTCGCGCGATGAGCCATCGCCCCTTTCGCGTGATGCTGCTGACGACCGCCGCGCACTGGCGCGGCTCCGGGCTGTCCTACTCCAAGATCTCCCGCGGGCTCGCGGAGCGCGGACATGTCGTGGATCTGGTCGTCGCGAGCGACGCCGTGGCCGAGCAGTACGCGACGCTGGGGATTCCGGTGCATCGCCTCGAGGTGCGCGGCACGGGGCCGCGCGAGATCATGGCGCTGCTCGCCATCGCGCGCGCCGAGAGCACGGAAATAGTGATCGTCGACAAGCCGCGTGACCTGCGGCTGGCGGCCTGGCTGAGCATGCTGCGTCCGATCAGAATCGTGATTCGCTACAACAAGATGGGAAAGCCGGGCCGATCGCGTTTCGTCGATCGCTGGACGGCGCGGCGCGCGAGCGCGGTGCTGTACCAGAGCGCGTACATCCGCGACAAGGCGCACGCGGAGCTGCCGCTCCTGGCGCAGCTCCCGACGTACGTCGTCCCCAACGGCTACGATGCACCGGCGATCGCGGCGAGCGCGTCGCCGCCCGCGGAGTGGCGCGCGCGCCACGGCATCTCTCCCGCCGAGTTCGTGGTGCTCTCGGCCGGATTCGCGGAGGAGGACAAGCGATTCGATCGGTCGGTGGAGGCGATTCGGCTGGCGGCGCTCGAGGGCGTGCGGGCGACGTTCGTGTTCTGCGGCGATGGCCCGTGCCGCGGTGCGCTCGAGGCGAGGGCGCGCGACGCCGGAGTGCGGGCCGTGTGGCTCGGGATGCAGAGTCCGAGCGACGCCCTCACCGCGATCGGCGCCGCCGATGTGCTTCTTCATCCCTCGTCGGTCGAGATCTTCGGCAACGTGCTCGCGGAGGCGATGGCGTTGCGCACGACGATCATCGCCACGCGAGAGGGAGGGAACGTGGAGATGCTCGGCGCGGACGGCGCTACCGCAATGCTCGTCGAGGACGGATGCGCCGAGTCGTTCGCGTCGGCACTCGCGGAGTCGTACGCGAATCCGGATCGGCGCACCGCGCTCGCCGCGGCGGCCTACGAGCGGCTCGTCAGCACGTTCCCGCTCTCGTTGATGATCGACCGGTACGATGACATGCTGCAGGGCGTCGCCAACGTGCCACTCGGGAGCCAGTGACCACGCATCTGCTGTTAACGTCGAATTTTCCGCCGCTGTACGACGGCATTGCGAGCTGGATGTCGCAGCTCGCACGACACTACGGCGGCGACGCGATGCTCGTGTCGCTGGGCAGCGAGCCCGGGCACGAGGAAAGCGATGCGCGGCAGGGCGTGCGCGTGGACCGGCTTCCGGTGCCGCGCAAGCGGCTGCGGAACGTGCCCGGCATCGTCGCCTGGACGCGCCGCGCGTCGACGCTCGCGCGCCGGCATCAGGTGTCGTTCACCTGGTGCGGCAATCTCAAGCCGGCGTCGTACGTGGCGTGGAGCCTGTGCGTGCTGCAGGGCATTCCGTACGGCATCATTCTGCACGGCACCGAGCTGCTGCAGATGCGCGCCCACGGTCGCGGAGTGCGCAAACGTCTCATCGCGCGGTCGCTGCTGGGTGGCGCGTCGGTGATCGTGACGAACAGCGAGTGGACGCGCGCGATGACGCTCGAGCTGCTCGCCCAGCTCGAGATCGATCTGCGGCCCGAGCAGGTGTACGCCGTGCCGCTCGGCGCGGATCTCCAGCGCTTTCGCCCGGGGCTCGACACGTCGGCGGTGCGCGCCAAGTACGGGCTGAATGGCGGCCGCTGGATGCTCACGGTGGGCCGGCTGGTCGAGCACAAGGGGCAGGATCAGGGGCTGCGCGCGCTGGCGCTGCTCAAGGGCAGCGAGCCCCCGCTTCGGTACGCGATCGCGGGGAGCGGTACGTACGAAAGCGTGTTGCGCGAGCTCGCCGCGGAGCTCGGCGTCGAGGACCGCGTGCGCTTCATTGGACACGTGACCGACGACGATCTGCCTGCGCTGTACAACGTGGCGGAGCTGTACTTGGGCGCGTCGCGCGTGGCCGTGAACCACGTGGAGGGATTCGGCATCTCGCTCGTGGAGGCGGCGGCGACGTCGCTCCCGGTGGTGGCGGGCCGCGAGGGCGGGATGCCGGAGGCGGTGGTGGATGGCGAGACGGGGCTGCTCGCCGACCCGTACGATCCCGCATCGCTCGCCGCGGCGATCGAGAAGATCCTGCGCTCGCCCGAGCTGGCCGCTCGCCTCGGTGCGAAAGGGCGGGCGGTGGCCGAGCGGAAATACAGCTGGGAGCGCGTGGCCGGGGATCTGCGCGCGATCGCGGACGCGCACTCCCTCGAGGCCGGCCGATGACGACGGAGTCGCTGCGCGTGATCCACGTCGACACGGAGCGCGGCTGGCGCGGAGGCGAGCGGCAGGCGTTCTGGCTCGCCGAGCGGCTCGTGCGCCGGGGGCATCGCTCCGTGATGGCGGTGCGACCGGGGGAGCCGCTCGCGCAGCGCAGTGCGGACGCCTCGCTGCCGATTCTCCCTCTCTCACCACACTCGGAGCTCGCCGTGATCTCCGCGCTCTCGCTGCACCGCGCCATCGTGCGCGAGCGCGCGCACATCGTCCACGCGCACACGGGACACGCGGTGTCGCTCGCGGCCATGGGCACCATGGGGACGAAGGCGCGGATGGTGCTCACGCGACGCGTGAGCTTTCCGCTCAAGCGCAATCCGGCATCGCTGTGGAAGTACGCGCGCGCGGACGCCATGCTCGCGGTGTGCAAGGCGACCGCCGACTCGCTGGTGGCGAGCGGGATCGAGTCCGCGCGCATCACGGTGGCGTACAGCGGCGTGGACCTCACCCGCGCCATCCCGCCGGCGACGCCCGAGACCCTCGCATCGCTGGGCGTGCGCGCCGGGGCGCCGCTGGTCGTGATGGTCGCCGCGCTGGTGGGGCACAAGGATCCGCTCACGTTCGTGCGCGCGATGGAAGAAGTTCGTCACATGGTGCCGAACGTGCAGGCGCTCATGGTCGGCGACGGTGATCTGCGCGCCGACGTCGAGCGCGAGATCGCGATGCTCGGCATCGGCGACGTGGTGCACGTGGCGGGATATCGCACCGACGCGGACTCGCTGATGTCGGTGGCGGACGTCGTGGCGCTGAGCTCGAGCGACGATGGCATTGGCGGCGTCGTGATCGACGCGATGTCGTTCGGAAAGCCGGTGGCCGCCACCGCGGCCGGCGGAATTCCCGAGGCGGTGATCGACAACGAGACAGGGCTGCTCGTGAAGGTCGGCGACTCCGCGGCGCTCGGGGCGGCCATCTCGCGGCTGCTCGACGATCGCACGCTCGCCGCGCGCCTGGGCGCCAACGGCATCCGCCGCGCGCCGCTCTTTTCCATCGACAATACCGTGGACAAGACGCTCGAGGTCTACGAGCGCGTGCTCTCCGCGCGGCCGAGGTAGGCCGAGCGCCAACGTTCCGCGCGCTCGAGCACGTCGCGCACGGTGATGCGCGGCATGCGCCCCAGCCGATGTGCATAGGAAACAGGGTAGTCCTCCCCCGGATCGCCGTACGCATCCACGATGAGGTCGTGGAATCGCCTGTATGGTCCGACGCGCTTCGGATTGTTGTAACCCATGAGGCTGATCACCGGGCGGTCGAGCGCAACCGACATGTGCAGCGGCGCGGTGTCGAGCGAAACGACCAGTTCCGCGGCGTCGAGGATCGCCACGAGCTCACGCAGCGGAACGCCGAGCGTGCTGGTGAGCGGCGCGCCGGCGAGCGCATCGATCGCGCGCGCGGTGGCGAGCTCGCGCTCCGAGCGTCCCCCCGCGAGCACGGGCTCGAGTCCGAAGTCCGACCGCAGCGCACTCGCGACCTCGGCCCACCGCTCCGGGATCCACTCCTTTTCCGGATGCGTCGCGCCGATGACGAGCACCGCGAACGGGCGCGAGAGGCTCGCGAGCGCCTGTGATCGCGTCGATTCCTCGGCCGGCCAGGGACCGAGCCGCCACTCGAGCGGCTCGGCAGGGATCTGAAGCGCGGCGAGAAACTCGAGATACTGGTCCTGCACGTGCTGCGGAGCGTGCGCCGGGATGCGGCGCGTGGTGAAGAGCCAGTTCAGGTCGCGCGCGCGGGCGCGATCGAAGCCGAGCTTCACCGGCGCCCGGGCGAACGACGTGACGAGCCCCGCCTTGAAGTACACCTGGAGATCGATCACGAGGTCGAACGAGCGGCGCGCGAGCTCTCCGCGGATGTCGAGCAGGCCGCCCACGCCGCGCGACTTCTCGAACACGAGAATCTCGTCCACGTACGGATGCCCGCGCACGAGCGAGGCCGGCCCCGGCTGGAGGATCCACGTGATGACGGAGGCGGGATCGTGCCGCTTGAGCGCGGCGACGACCGGGAGCACGTGCACCGCATCGCCGATCGCGCTCATCATGACGATGCAGATGCGGCGGCCCGTCATCGCGAGTGCCTGATCAGCTCCCGCGCGGTCGTCTCGATCGCCAGCAGGTCCGCCTCCTCGATCGGCAGCGCGCGCAGCCGGCGCCACTTGAGCGCCGACCGGGTGAGCCGGCGCAGATTCGCCTGCAACACGGACGGTGCGCCGGGCACGTCGAGCCACACGCGGTCGACGTCGAGCACGTACGCCTCGGGCACCGCGTCGTCGCCGCTCGCGATGAGCACGTTCTTGATGTTGAGGTCGGGGTGGCGCGCCCCCGCCATGCTGAGCGAGGCGAGCAGCCGCGCGGTCGCGTCGAGCAGCGTGCGCTTGGGCGCCCCGCGCGTGAGCGAACCCAGCGCCGCGGCGAGGTCGCGGCTGTGCGGGATCTTGCGCGACACGACGTCCGCGCGGCGGAACATCGCGCCCGCCGGATAGGTGGCGTAGGCCACGATCTCCGGCGTCGCGACGCCGAGCCGCCGGAGCGCGACCGAGAGCTCGAGCTCGCGTGGCGCGCGCGTCGCGCCCAGGAACCGGTCGTCCTGCAGCGCCCCGAGCAACCCGCCGTGGCGCGAGCGGCGAACGACCACGCGATCGCCATTCGAAAGCGGCACCGCGTACGCGATCCCGCGCCCGGTGAGCGGCAGCGCCTCCGGGTGATGCTCTGCGAATTCGTAGAACGTCTTGTCGGCGAGCGCGTCGCGCAGCGGGGCCTCGAGCGTTGCCAGCGCCGCGCCCTCGATGCCAGGCCCGCTCAGCGCCACGTACCCCGCCGGAATCGGTAATCCCGTCACGCCGTCACGCTGAACACCGGGGTCGCCTGGCTCTTGCCGCGAAGCTCCATCGTGCCGCGCTCGTGCATGGGCGGCGGCTCGCTGAGTGCGCGACGCATGGCATCGGTGAGCAGGATCTCGCCGCTGCCGGCCTCCGAGCAGAGCCGGCTCGCGATGTTCACTACGTCGCCGATGACCGTGTACTCGAGGCGGCGCTCGGAGCCGATGTATCCCGCGAAGCTCTCCCCATAGCTCAATCCGATGCCGATCTGCAGTCGCGGGCGCCCCTCCGCGCTCCATCGCCCATTGAGCGTGTCCAGCTCGCGCATCATGTCGAGCGCCGCATCCATCGCGCGATCCGCGTCGTCCGGCGCGCCGATCGGTGCGCCCCACTGCGCCATGACCGCGTCGCCGATGAACTTGTCGAGCGTGCCGCCGTGCCGGAACACGATCTCCACCATTACGGAGAAATACTCGCTCAGCAGCTTCGCCACGCCGTCCGGCGTCATGGATTCCGAGAGTGCGGTGAATCCCCGAATGTCGCTGAAGAGCACCGCCACCGTGCTCTTGTCGCCACCGAGCTTGAGCTGGTGCGCCGAGCCGGCGATCTGCGCGGCGAGCCGCGGCGCGAAGAACCGCTCGAAGTTGCCGCGCACGATCGTCTCGTGCCGAATGCGCTCGGCGAACCGGCTGTTCTCCAGCGCGACCGCGGCGATGTTCGAGAACGCGGTGAGGAACTCGAGGTCCTCGTCGCCGAAGCGATGCGTCGCGGTGACGTTGTCGACGTAGAGCACGCCCTGCACCACGTCCTCGGTGCCGATGAGCGGCGCGCACATGGCGGAGCGCACGCTCTGCATGAGGATGGACTGGCCGCCGAACCGCTGGTCCTGCGGCGCGTTGTCGGAGAGCACCGCCACCTTCTCGTCCACCACCATGCGCGCGATGGACTGCGGCACGGCCTTTCTGGTGACGGGACCGTTCCGGTCGCGCGCGATCGTCGGAACGCGTGCCCCGTCCGCGTCGATGAGCTCGATGGCGACGCGGTCGACATCGAGGATCTGGAACACGAGCTCGGTGATCTTGTCGAGCAGGGCATTCACGTCCACGGCGCGCGAGAGTCCCTTCGAGACCTCGAGCAGCAGCGCCAGCTTCTTCTCCGTGCGCGCGGCCCCGTCGAGCGTCGAGCCGTGCGCGCGTGCCTCGGCGAGGTTGGCGGCGCGGAAAACCGAGGACAGGTGGCCGTCCGGGCTGTTGAAGGCGCGCTGGCGGACCACCTTGGCGTCCGCGGGCGTGGGGATGGCCGACCTCGTGCTCTCGTCCACGACTCCGGGGATGGGCGGCGGCGGTGCCTCCACGGCGGTGAGGCGGAAGGGGACCTTCCCGAAGGTGAGCTCGTCTCCCACGGCAACGGAGGCGCTCTCCACGCGCACGCCGTTGACGAACGTGCCGTTGCTCGAACCCAGGTCGGACACTTCGACGCCCGCGGCGGAGGAGCAGAGGCTCGCGTGCCGGCGGGAGATCGTGGGATCGAAAATGGGGATGTCGCTGCTCGCCGCGCGTCCGACCAAAAGCGTGGAGCCCTCGCGCAGCTCGAACGACTGGGCGCCGTTGGTGGACAGGATCCGAAAGGGCATGCACGCAATATGCGGGGCGGCCTTGCCGCCCGGGGAGGGGTGCGGCGGCCGCGGCCGGGCCGCTACTCCAGCATCGTGGTGAACCGCTCCTCCACGTGCGGATGAAGCCGTTCGTTCTGGTTGAGCAGCCGTGCGCACGCGTTCCAGCGCAGGATCGCCTCGTCGTTCCCCGGCGGCCGCATGCGCTCCGCGCTTTCGTAGTGCGGCATCGCCTCGGTCAGCCACCCGATGGCCACCTCCCGCGCCCGCTCCGCCCCGCGCCGCAGCTGCGCCATCCCCCTGCGCTCGCAGATGATCCCCGCGTAGTAGTGGCGCTTGTACTCATCCTCGAGCCGCGGCAGCACCTCGCGCGCGCGCGCGACACCCTCGCCGAGCTTGTCGCCGAAACCATCGGTTATGGCCAGCAAGAGCGTGGTGAGCGCCTGCTGGTTTCGTGGATCGACCTCGAGCACGTCGAGACAGATGCTCTCGGCGGCCGCCGAATCGTTGAGCAGGCGATAGCGTTCCGCCTTTTGAAGCGCGGCGGGCACGCCGGCCGCGGTGATGGGCTTGAGCGAAAACACGGCAGCTCCTCGACGCCTACGCGCGGCGCCGGCGCGAGTAGATCTTCACCAGCTTCCCGATGGGATCGTAGAACTCATCGACCACGCGCTCCTTGAGCGGGATGATCGCGTTGTCCGTGATCGTGATACCCTCGGGGCACACTTTGGTGCAGCACTTCGTGATGTTGCAGTATCCGATGCCGTTCGAGTTCTTGAGATCGCCCACCCGGTCGGCCACGTCGAGCGGATGCATCTCGAGCGCGGCGGTATACACGAAGTGGCGCGGGCCGATGAACTCCTCCTCCTTGTGATGCTC
>Ga0070679_100000935_pt1 | contig 25362 bp, 17 predicted proteins | sample KBSC63BmetaG_FD_65652 | JGI IMG/M metagenome (GOLD analysis project Ga0070679, IMG submission 65652) | Corn rhizosphere microbial communities from Kellogg Biological Station, Michigan, USA - KBS C6-3B metaG | ecosystem: Host-associated > Plants > Roots > Rhizosphere | place: USA: Michigan... | reverse complement strand
GAGGTAGCGGAGGCTATAACCCAGGTACCTTCGCCGCAGGAGATCAAGGACGTCCTCGACCAGTACGTGATCGGTCAGGAGCAGGCGAAGAAGGCGCTGGCGGTCTCGGTTTACAACCATTACAAGAGAATCAACTCGACGTCGCTCAAGGACGATGACGTAGAGCTCGACAAGTCGAATATCCTGCTCATCGGCCCGACCGGCGTGGGTAAGACGTTGCTGGCGCGGACGTTGGCTCGAATCCTCGATGTGCCGTTCACCATCGCGGACGCGACGACGCTTACCGAGGCCGGTTACGTCGGCGAAGACGTCGAGAACATCCTGGTGCGGCTGCTCCAGGCCGGTGATTTCAACGTCGCCGAGTGCGAGCGAGGCATCGTCTACATCGACGAAATCGACAAGATCGCGCGGAAGTCGGAGAATCCGAGCATCACGCGCGACGTTTCCGGTGAGGGTGTGCAGCAAGCGCTGCTCAAGATCATCGAGGGCACCGTCGCCTCGGTCCCGCCGCAAGGCGGACGCAAGCACCCGCAGCAGGAATACATTCAGCTGAATACGAAGGACATCCTGTTCATTTGCGGCGGCGCGTTCGACGGTCTCGAGAAGATCATCGAGGCGAGAACCGGACGCCGGCAGATCGGCTTCAACGGAGCCGCCGCTCGAGACAAGAAGCTGGCGCAAACGAAGATGTTCTCGGAAGTTGAGCCCGACGATCTGCTGCGCTATGGACTGATTCCGGAGCTCGTTGGCCGCCTGCCAGTGACCGTCGCCCTGGAAGGTCTCGACGAGGATGCCCTTGTTCGGATCCTCAAGGAGCCCAAGAACGCCCTCACCAAGCAGTACGCCAAGTTGTTCGGGCTCGAGGACGTGAAGATCACCTTCGACGAAGCGGCGCTCATAGCGATCGCCAACAAGGCCCTCAAGCGCGGCACCGGCGCGCGCGGACTCCGCGCGATCCTCGAGGAAGTGCTTATGGAAGTGATGTTCGACCTTCCGAGCCGCGAGGACGTGGTCGAGGTCAAGGTCACGGAGTCCTGCATCACCAACGGGACCCAGCCGCTGCTCGAGATCTCCCCGGTCAGAAGGAAGAAGGAAGCCTAAGCTTCTTTAACTGCAAAGAAGACTACCGGCGGGAGGCTGTCGGCCGCACGGCTCGAGGCCGCGGGCTAGCCCTTAGCCCCCAAGAAAAGCGCCGAGCCGCCAGCCGTTCCGCCGACGGCCTCCAGCCGGTAGTCTTCAGTGGCAGTTACAATATTTTCCTTCTCACCTAACCCAGACTTGGCGCAGCTCTTTCAGCGCGACAACGAATCCATCTCGACGTCGGACCGCGTCCCGGTCCTGCCGCTCCGTGACGTCGTCATCTTCCCGTATGTTGTAATTCCTCTGCTCGTGGGGCGGCCGGCATCGCTCGCCGCGATCGAGGCGGCGCTGTCGGAGGACAAGATCATCCTGCTCGTTGCGCAGCGGGATGGCGAAAAGCAGGAGCCCGCTGCGGCCGATCTCCACCGCACGGGGGTAATCGGACGCGTCATCCAGGTTTCGCGGCTGCCGACGGGCACGACACGAGTGCTGGTCGAGGGGATCGCGCGGGCGCGGGTCACTCGCTACATCCCGTCCGGCAGTGTCTTGCGGGCCGCGGTATCCCCTTTCCCGTTCGAGGGACCGCCATCGGAAGAGGCGCCGGAGCTGGAGGCTCTCAGCCGGCGGGTGATGAACTCCTTCGAGGAGTACGTGAGCCTGCACCGCCGGATTCCGGCGGAGATCGTTTCCATCATTCAGAGCACCAACTCGGTGGAGCGCCAGGCCTTTGGTGTCGCAGCCCACGTGGCGGTGCGCTTCGAGCTCCGCCAGTCGCTGCTCGAGGCCGAGACGTTGCGCAGCCTGCTGGAGATGTTGGGCGAGCTCCTGGCAGGCGAGATCGAGCTGCTGCGTCTGGAGCGCAAGATCGACGACGACGTCCGCGGCGCGATGTTCCAGAACCAGCGCGAGTTCTACCTCCAGGAGCAGCTCCGCGTAATTCACCGCGAGCTGGGTGAAGACGATGGTGACGATTTCGCCGACCTCGAGGCGCAAATCAGGAAGAAGGCGCTGCCTGCCGTTGTGGAAGAAAGAACGCTGCGGGAGCTCAGAAAGCTGCGTCGCATGCCGCCGATGTCCCCGGAATTCACCGTCGCACGCAACTTCGTCGACTGGATCGTTTCGATCCCCTGGACAGAGCGCAGCGACGAGGTGCTCGATGTCGGCCGGGCACGGGCGATTCTCGACGCCGATCATTACGGCCTCGACGAGGTCAAGGACCGCATTCTCGACTTCATCGCGGTGCTCTCGCTGGTCGGGAGGCTCGACGGCCAGATTCTGTGTCTGGTCGGACCGCCGGGAGTGGGAAAGACCTCACTCGGCCGCTCCATCGCCCGCGCGCTGGGACGCAGGTTCGTGCGCATGGCGCTGGGCGGCGTGCGCGACGAAGCCGAGATCCGCGGACATCGCCGCACCTACATCGGGTCGATGCCAGGTCGGATCATTCAGGCAATGCGTCGAGCCGAGGTGATCAATCCGGTAATCCTTCTCGACGAAGTGGACAAACTGGGACAGGACTTTCGCGGAGATCCGGCGTCGGCGCTACTCGAGGTGCTCGATCCGGAACAGAACACATCGTTCAACGACAATTACCTGGAAGTCGATTACGATCTCTCACAGGTGCTGTTCATCACGACCGCCAACACTCTGGCGGGAATTCCGGAAGCGCTGCGGGACAGGATGGAAATTCTCCGCATCGCCGGATATCTCGACCACGAGAAGATGGCGATCGCGCGCCAGTATCTACTGCCGCGGCAGATCGAGGCGAACGGCCTGCGAAAGGAGGAAGTCGTTCTCGAGCCCGACGTGTTGATGGCGATCATGCGCGGATACACGAGAGAAGCTGGGGTTCGGGAACTCGAGCGGCGAATTGCGCGGGTGGCACGGAAGCTCGCTCGCAAGCGGGCCGAAACCGGCTCGGGCAGCGAGACGCAGAGCGTGACGGTGGCCGATCTGAAGGATCTGCTTGGCGCGCCGCCGTTCGATCCGGACGATACCTCGCTCGACGACAAGGTTGGTGTGGCATCGGGCCTGGCGTACACATCGGCCGGTGGCGAAGTCCTCGAGATCGAGGTGAGTGTTGTGAAGGGCCGTGGCAAGGTGCAGCTCACGGGTACGCTCGGCGACGTGATGAAGGAATCGGCGAGCGCCGCGCTTTCCTATGCGCGGGCTCGGGCGCGGGCGCTCGGAATCGAATCAGAGTTCTACCGGACGAAGGACATCCACATCCACATGCCGGCCGGCGCGACGCCGAAGGACGGACCGTCGGCGGGCATCGCGATCGCCACGGCGGTGATCAGCGCACTGACGGGCGTGCCGGTGCGCGGCGACGTTGCGATGACGGGCGAGATCACGCTGCGGGGTCGGGTGCTCCCGATCGGCGGTCTCAAGGAAAAATCGGTGGCTGCGCACCGCAACAAGGTGACCGACGTCATCGTTCCCCACGCCAACGCGCGCGACATCGAGGAGCTGCCCGAAGAGGTGCGGGCATCGGTGCGCTTCCATCCGGTGAAGACCATGGACCAGGTGCTGGCGATTGCGCTGCGCCCGCAGCCGGCGGCAACCGCCGGCTCGGGTGAAGCTCTCTACGATTCCGTAACGCACTAGCATGCCGAAGTCGCCGGAGGCCCAGGGCGATCGGCTGGTCATCCGGAACATCGAATTCATCGGCGGGATGGCCGAGCGTCACGGCTGGCGTCCGGAATCGGCGCTGCCGGAGATCGCCTTCGCCGGAAGATCCAACGTGGGGAAGTCTTCTCTGCTCAACACACTCGTGCGGCGGAAATCCTTCGCGCGCGTGAGCCGCACGCCTGGCCGCACGCGCGAGATCAACTTCTTCCGCATCAACAACGAGTTCGTGCTGGTGGATCTACCGGGCTACGGGTATGCCCGGATCTCGAAGGACAAGAAAGCCGGGTGGCGCCCGATGATCGAGAGTTATCTGAGGCGAACCAGCCAGCTGCGGGGTATAGTCTTGTTGCTGGACATCAGGCGCCAGCCGAGCGATGATGATCAGGCGATGCTGGATTTTCTGGCGGAGACGGAGGTGCCGACGATCGTGGCATTGACTAAGGTCGACAAGCTGAGCAAGGCAGCGGCACGAACGCAGGCGTCGGACATCGCCAGCGCGCTGGCGCTGGAGTCGGAGCAGGTCATCCCATTCAGCTCGCAGACGGGAGAGGGGCGCGTCGAGCTGCTGGAAGCGATCCTGGACCTGGTAGCGGCTGCAAGCCCGGGAGACGGCGCGCGATGAGGCGCGGGCGGGTAGCGGCGCTGGCAACCGCGCTGGCCGCGTTTACCGCCGCTTGCACCGGCGTGACGCCGATGGCGGCGGGGCAAGTCAATCCGAGTCCGATCAGCGACGACACGACCGGCCGCGCCAGCGTGCCGGTCGGGTTCGGAACGCTTCGCCAGGACGAGATCGCAATCCGCCTGGAGATGCCGGGACTGATCGTGCGGGCGATTCCGCTCGACGAGAACCTCATTCGTCTGCTCACGCCGGATTCCTATCGTGCGCTGCGCGAGCTGCAGGAGAGCAACAAGCAGGCGATCGCGGCTGTCACCCGCCGCACCGGCGGCAGGCCGCCCGACCTTTGGTACGTGTCGTTCTACGGAGTCGAGCCCGACGTGCATTTCACTCCGATGGATCTGGTGATAACGAGCAGCGGGCGCGATTTCCGCGCGCTGGAAGTGCTTCCACTCAGCTCGGGGTTTGGGGAGCAGCGGCTGAAGCAGCGCGAGACGCAGAGTGCCATCTATCTCTTCGACGAAGAGATAGATCTCGATCAGCCGCTCACGGTGACGTTCCAGAACCTGCGCGACGACAGCTGGGAGCAGGTCCTCACCCGGGTCGAGCGAGAGCGCGCGCTGGTACGCGCGAGGGCGCACCCCACCCAGTAGCTGGTTTTTCCAGAGGGTGGAGGCGAACTTACGCCGCATGCCGATCTACCCTTTGCGTAAGCTACCCGCGCTGCCGATCGCCGGAATCGCAGAACAGTTCCTGGAGAAGCTGGAGTCTGACCTCGAGTCGGGCATCGATCGCGCGGAACTCTGTCGGCGCACCCTGTGCGAGATCACCTACCCGCAGTTTGCGAAAAGCTGGGAGACGGCAGTCGAAGATAAAAAGCTTCCGCTGCCGACGCGGTTGGCGCTATCCGCGCTCGACCCTCGCAACGTTACGCTCGAGCCCGAGTACTACGCCGAGTGCGACGATGCTCGATTCCAGAAAGTGAAGCCGCTGCTCTGGCTGTGGTACTCGTTCGACCGGACCCCGCTCGGCGGACAGAACGTCGAGCTCGGCGTGAGGTTCAGGCGGCTGCTCGCACCGCGCATCTTCAAGCGGTGCGGTGAGAACTTCAAGGCATTCCAGCACGTCGAGTTTTCATTCGGGTACAACATGGAAGTTGGCGACAACGTGGTGGTGCATCGCTACGTCCTGCTCGACGACCGCGGCGGAATATCCCTCGGCAACAACGTGTCGATCAGCGACTTCGCCAACATTTATAGCCACACCCACAGCATCGTCGATCAGCGCGACGTCACCGATGCGCTGACGCGTCTCGAGGATGGCGTGCGGATCACCTACCACGCGACGGTGCTGGCGGGGGTGCACGTTTGCGAGCAGGCGATGGTGGGGGCGATGGCGGTGGCGACGAAGGACGTCAGGCCCTACCACGTGTACGTCGGGATTCCGGCGAAGAGTGTGAGGGTAAAGCCCAACGCGCCGACGGGGCAGGAGAATCTGACGAGCATCAAGCGGAGGGATAGTTCGGGCCGTGACGCCTGACCGACTGCAACGGAACGGGTGCCAGAGGTAAGTGGCGTAGGTGTCAGTGATTAGTTCAATGCGTCGGGACGTCACTCTAAGCATATCGGGCCCGGGTGGATGCTTGCGGTGTCGGACTAGTAGAAACATCCCGACGTCGTGAACTAAGCACTGGCCACTCTGCCACTAAGCTCTGGCACCCGTTCCGTTGCAGTTGCTAGCCCGTTGCAGTTGGTCAGACCATTTTCAGTTGCAGTTCCCACCCTGCTTACTTCACCCGAAGCACATCCTCCACGACCCCCGCATCGCCGCGTTGCAGGAGATGGTGGGCGTCCCGGAGTGAGTGTGCCTCGCGCGGCCAGGTGAATCGGGAGCAGGCTTCGTCGAGCGTGAGCCACTCGAAGGCCTGGTGCTCCTCACCGAGGATGACGTCGACATCATCGGGGACAAAGGCGGCGAAGGTAATGCACATTTGAACGGTGTGACTCTGGTGGAGATAGAAGCTGCTCACCGTAACGTTGTAGAGCGCGTCCGGCTCGAGTCCCGTCTCTTCGCGCAGCTCCCTTAACGCCGCGTGCTCGGGCTTTTCACGCGCGTCGATCTTGCCGTAAACTGTCTCCCACGATTCGGGACGCTTGCCACCGGCAGCGCGCTGCAGCAGCAGAACCCGCCAGTCGCCGCCGTTGTGCCTGATCGCGAAGATCTCAATGACCCCGGGCGTGATCTTTGTCATCAATGGGTTGGCTGGTCGCTCGTAGACAGTTGGCTTCGGCGAATAATAAGCATGGCCGACAGCGGAGTCGCGTGACGTCTCTGGCTCTATGACCCGCATGAGCTCCTGAGCGCTGGTGTTTCCAGCGAGGAGCTGCGCGCAGCCACAACCCCAGAGAGAACGCGTGCCCGAAGCGCGGGCCGCGGCGAGCAATCTCTCGGGAGGATCGCCGGTCGCGATCGAGCGCTCGACTTCCGGCGTAGTCACCAGTACCTCGGTAATCGCAACGCGGCCTGCATAACCGGTCATCGAGCATTCCTTGCAACCCGTTGAGACGTAGATGAGCGAGTCCTCCGGTACCGAGCCCACGAGGCGACGCGGAACGCCCGCGTTCGCGACGAGCTTGCACGAGGGGCAGAGCCTGCGGATCAGGCGTTGCGCAACGACCCCCTTGAGCGCGCTCGCGAGCTTGACCTTGTCCACCCCCAGGTCGGTCAGCCGCACGATCGAGCTGCAGGCATCGTTGGTGTGAAGCGTGGCGAACACCAGGTGGCCGGTGAGCGATGCCTGAATCGCGATCGCGGCGGTCTCGCGGTCCCGGATCTCGCCGATGAGGACCACGTCTGGATCCTGACGCAGCACCGATCTGAGCGCTGAGGCAAAGGTGAGCCCCGCCTTTTCGTGGATCTGGACCTGCACGATTCCCGGAATTCGGTACTCGACCGGATCCTCGACAGTGATGATGTTCACGCCGCGAAGCTGGAGCAGCCGGAGCGCCGCGTAGAGTGTGGTAGTCTTGCCCGAGCCGGTTGGCCCCGTCACGAGAATGAGACCCTCGCGGACGTCGAGGAGCTTTTGCATGCGTGGACCATCGACGGGATCGATGCCGAGTGATTCGACGGAACGCAGCGCGGCACGGGAATCGAGGATCCGGATGACGACTTTTTCGCCGTGGGATGCCGGCAGCGTCGAGACTCTGAGATCCACCCGCGCGCCGTCGATCGCGACGCGCGCGCGACCGCCCTGCGGCCGAAGGCGGTCGGCGATGTCCATCTGGGACATGATCTTGATGCGCGAGACGAGCGGGATTCCTACGGCTTTCGGCAGCACCATTACTTCCTTGAGGATTCCGTCGATCCTGTATCGCACCGCGATCCCGGTCTCGCCCGCCTCGAGATGGATGTCGCTTGCTCCCTGTGCGATGCCCTCCGCAACGATGTGATCGACGAGCTTGATCACCGGTCGCTCGGCTTCCTTTTCGTCGATGGCGCCGTCGGTGTCCTCGAACTTTTCGATTACGGGTTGGGCCGATTGCATCGCCGCGCGGTCCAGGATCTTGCTCACCCGATCGACCGGCGCGTAGACCTCCTCGATCCGCTCCTGAATGCGATCGGGCGCCGCGAGGGAAATCCGAACGCGCCGGCGTGTTACGAAAGCGAGGAGCTGCTCACAGTCGAGGTCGTACGGGTTGGAGGTTGCGACATCGAGCACCGAGTCTGAGATCGCGAGCGGCAAGACGCCAAATCGCCGCGCGAGGTCTTCGGGCACGGACTGGAGCGCAGTCGCACTCACCACCAGCTCATTCGCGAGCCTGAACCTGGTATGTCGGGACAGAGCGGCCAGCAAAGCGGCGTCGGTGACTGCGCCGCTGTCGACCGCGGTACGCCAGTAGCTGGTGCCGACGGTCGACTCGATCTTTTCGAGTGCGGGCTTGCCTAGCAGCTCCCTCAGAATGGGCAACAGCCATCCATCCGCGGCTTCGGCTGAGACGCTCGTCATCATGCCTCAAGGTACGGCTGGAGTTCGGCGACCCGTGGTCAATTCAATCCCGGCGGTATCATGGTGACACGAGCCGAGTTGGCTTCGTCTCTCAGTATGCGTTTCGTGCTGCGACCAGATCTGATACGCGCGGTGGCTTTGCTGAGCCTGATCGGCTCGGCCCCGTCGGCGCTGGCCCAGGCCGGCTGTAAGGCGATCCCCGAAGCGCGACAATCAATCGAGCGCGGCTGGACGGCCTACCGCGCCAACGATATGTCGACCGCATCCACGCAGTTCAAGCGCGCCCTCACCCTCTGTCCCAGGGATCCTGCCGCGCTGACCGGGGCCGGCTACACGGCGATGCGTCAGAATCTGCTGCCGGTTGCGCGATCCTATTTCGCGCGGGCTCTAGCGGTCGATTCGACGTCGTACGACGCGGTAAGCGGCGCCGGAATGGCCGCGTACCGCGCGGGCGATCTTGCACCGTCGCGAAAGGCCTTCGAGCGGGTGTTGCGGCTGACGCCGCGCGACTCCACCGCGCTCTGGTATTTAGCGCGTCTTCCGGGAGGTCGCGCCGAAACGGCGCTCTCGTCGCGGGCGCGTCCCGCTGTCACATCGGTCGTTGCACGCACCGGCCGCCGCGTTCTGGAGATCAGCGACGGCAAGGGCGGCTGGCTTCCGATGTGGATCAAGGCGGTAAACCTGGGAGCCGCGTTGCCGGGAAAGTTTCCATCGGAATTTCCCGCGAACGACAGCACCTATGAGCGGTGGATAGCGATCGTCGCAGGCATGGGAGCCAACGCGATCCGCGTGTACACGATCCACCCTCCGCATTTCTACGTCGCGCTACGGAACTGGAATCTCGCGCATCCCGCACATCCAATCTGGCTGATTCACGGTGTATGGACCGAGCCACCTCCCGGGAAGAAGGAGGAGAAGTACGACGACGCAACATGGCTGGCGCAATTCAGAGATGAGATGAGACGAGTCGTCACGCTCGTCCATGGTGATGCAGTCGTTCCCCCCGCACCGGGACACGCGAGCGGGACATACAGCGCCGACGTCTCGCCCTGGACCCTCGCGTACATCGTGGGACGCGAGTGGGAGCCGTACTCAGTGGTGGCGTACAACCAGTCGCACGCCCGCGAAACGAACTTTGCCGGAAAATACATCACCATCGGCAACGCAAACCCGCTGGAAAAATGGCTCGCGGCGCAGTGCGATTATGTGGTGTCGTTCGAGATGGACCGATATAACGCGCAACGACCGATCGCCTACACCAACTGGCCGACTCTCGATCCGCTCAACCACCCGACAGAGACCGGTAAGGCGCAGGAAATCGCGCTGCTCAAGAAGCGCGGCGAGAGGATCGTCGAGATGCCAAAGGAGTACGACAACGACGCGGTCGGCCTGGACGCGGTCAAGATGCACTCGACTCCCGCATTCCCGGCCGGCGTTTTCGCCTCGTATCACGCCTACCCGTACTATCCCGAGTTCATGGTGGTAGATCCGGGTTATTCGCGCGCGCGGTCGCCCGAGGGACCGAGCAATTACTTCGGCTACCTGCGTGAGCTGGTTGCCCACCATGGAGACATGCCAGTGGTGATCAGCGAATACGGAGTTCCGTCATCGCGCGGTATCGCCCACATCCAGCCGCAAGGTTGGAATCACGGAGGGCTTTCCGAGGAGCAACAGGCAGCAATCGACGCGCGGCTGACGCGGGATATCTACGCCGCTGGCGCCGCCGGGGCGGGATTGTTCTCACTGATCGACGAGTGGTTCAAAAAGAACTGGGTGGTGTCGGAATTCGAGTATCCGCCCGATCGAAAGAGACTCTGGCTGAATCCCCTCGACGCTGAAGAGAATTACGGGGTGGTCGCGATGCGCGCCGGACGCAGAGCGTCGACCATTACGATCGATGGTGACACGTCGGATTGGCGTGAAACCCGGCCACTCTATTCTGCAATGATTTCGGGGAACCCCTCGCCATTGCAGCTAAGGTCCCTGCGCGTCTCCAACGACGAAGCCTACGTCTACCTGCGCCTCGACGTCGGGGAGATCGACTGGTCGCGTGCCCACTACCAGGTCGGCATCGATACCTATCGCCGCGAGCTCGGTGATTCGCGGATGCCGAACACCGGATCGCACAGCCCTGTCGGCCTCGAGTTCGTGATCGATCTGTCGGGGCCAACGTCGAGCCAGGTACTGGTCGACCATCCGTACAATCTCTACCGGCCAGTCGTTATTCCCGGCAGCGAGCCAACCGTCGTGCAATACGTGCTCAACACGCCGTTTCGTACCGTCGCCAATGCTGCCGGCCGCTGGGATTCGCTGGTGGTCGTCACCAACCGTCGCAGGATCAGTCGCGATGGGAGAATCTTCGACCCGATCGCGTACAGCCGGAACAGACTCCTCTTCGCTCGGCAGCCAGACAATTCGCTGGCGGACTGGTTCGCCGATAGTAGAACGGGCGTGATAGAGGTGAGAGTGCCGTGGGGGATGCTGCAGCTGGTGGATCCTTCCTCGAGAAGTGTCTTGTTCGGCAATCCGACGACGGGTAAAGTCGATGCCGCGATCACTGACGGATTCCGCTTCGTTGTGGAGAGCTATGACCCGGTGAAGCGCTCGACGGGCGAGACGTTACCGAGCGCCGCGGGTGATGCGCGGGCAGCCGATATTCCAACGTGGAGCTGGCCAGCCTGGGAAGAGCCGACCTGGCATGCGGAGATCAAGCCTTTGTACGGGGCAATGCAGAAAGCATTCGCGGCGATCCCCGAACATCCGGCTGCGCACTAACAGCCGGATGGTGATCTAGAACCCGAATCTCGCGCGCAAAATGATCGCGTAAACCCGATACTCGCTGCCGCCTGTCTGACCGGGCGCCGCGACGTTGGCGTAGCTGCCCGAGGCGCTGAACTCGTGCGCGGGATCGAACCGATAACCCAGGGTGAGCGCACCCCGCTCGGCGAGTCGCGAAGTAGCGGGCGCTCCGAAGAGCTCGACGCTCTGGCTCCCCAGCCCGACATCGCCTTCGGCGTTCCATCCCAGCGTGCCGCCGACGCGGCCGCGACCGCTCGCTTCGGCGAGCGTATATCTCCGGGGCGAGAAGTAACCGTCCGCGGAGGTGGTATCGTACCCGAACTGTCGCCCGCCGACTGCGAAGCTCCAGCGGCGATTGTACGTCCAGCGAAGCGATGCGGCATAAGCATCGCGCGAATTGTCGCGGCTGCCGCCGGTCATCTGCGCGTGACTCGCCGCACCCGACAGACTGAGACGGCCTGGCAGCGCCACCGAAGCGTCGCCCGCATACTCGGAGCTGACGACGCCACTGGCGATCAGAAGCGCGGTCTCATCGAATGGAGCTCGAGACGCGCTCAGCCCGACGTTGAGCGTGCGCGCAAGATTGCCCCGCACCGCCAGTGCACCGTTCACGATGTTCTCTTTGCGGTCCGTGGAAGGAACGAGGCTGGACCAGTGGTGCGTCACACCGGCGTCGGCTCTGATCACCCACGAGCTCGAGGCCGGCTGCCAGCGCGCGAAGACATTGCCGGCATCGGCGCGCGAATCCACTGCCACAGCGCCCGGGAAGCTCGCCCAGCGCTCGGAGTATCTTGCGCCGACCGAGCCACTCCATGGAGCGCGAACCGCGTAATCGACCGAGAGATTGGTTGCGCGATTCTTGTCGCTGTCATTGGTTCCAATCGCGCTGACGATCACCGATGGGCGAAGGTCGGCCTCCACGAAACGCAGCAGGCTCCGGGCGTCGCCGTATCCCGGGTTCGACCGTAACGCCTGCTGCAGAGCGGATTCGGCGTCGGTCTGGCGGCCTTGCCAGCTAAGCACCTGTGCGAGCCCGGTGAGGGCCTCCGGATCATTGGGATCCGTGACAAGCACCCGACGCCAGGTCTCTTCGCTGCGTTGCAAGTCGCCCCGCCAGCCGATCACGCGCGCCAAACCCTTCGTCGCATTGGCGTTCCCGGTCCGCGAGAGATCGGCGTACCGTGACTCCGCTTCAGCGAGCTGCCCATTCCAGGCAAGCGCACGGGCGTAGTCGACGGCAGCATCGCGATCGGTCGGATGCGCGACCGTCCACCGCTTGTACGCGGCGAGAGACTCGTCGAACCGATTGGCCCAGGCAAGTGTCTGCGCCCGGCCGAGCACCGCTTCGCGGTTGTTCGGCTCGGTGGTCAGCACTGAATCGTAGATGGCAACCGCGCCGGAATAATTCCCGGTCCACGCCACGACACGCGCAAGCGCGGTTCTCCCCCCGCTGTAGCCCGGCTCGGCGGCCACGTAGCGGCGGAACAAGGCGATCGCCTCATCGAGACGGTTATCCCAGGAGCGAAGGGTCGCGAGCCTGAACATCGCGATGTGGGATGACGAATCGCGGGCCAGAATGGCCTCGTACATCTCGGCCGCCAGCGGATAAGCGCCAGCCTGCCAGGCGCTATCGGCCTGGGCGAGCGTTGCCGTATGCGCAACGTGGGTCGATGTGTTCTGAGACCGCGCTGGACTCACAGCGCCGATCCCCGAGTTTGCGCCGGTTGCACAACCACCGACCAGTACGCTCGCGCCGAGCAGCAGCGTCGCCGGGAAAAAGCCGATTCTCACCATAAACCGCATCCTGATGTCTGAAAGTCGTTGGGAAAACGCCCGCGTCGCAGGGTTTTTCCCCTCTGAAGAGGACGACGCGGAGCCCATTCCATAACCAGAAGCTCGTCTGTCCACGCTGGTGGACCGAGCGGGTTTGTTCGCCGCCAACTCCCTGTAGTTCGCCGCGACAGCGGTTCAGGCCAAACCTCCATAAGTCCAAGTTTCCTTGGATTTTTCTGTGGGCCCTCGGTCCACGAGGCAAAACGCCGGGAGGAAAACCGATGTCGACTTCTCTCATGAAACCGAAGCACTCACGCAGATCGCGAATCGTACTGTCTGGCCCGATGCTGTTTGGAGCGATCATGGCACTCGCGATTGGCGCGTGCAACGACGATGGGCCAGGCGGTCCGTCGGCGGCCGACATCGCCGCTGGAAAGGACATCTTCCGATTCGAGACTTACGGCGACGAAAAGTTCTGGACCGACACGCTTCACATGAACACAGTGGTGCAATCGGCAGTCGATCCGACGACGGCTTTGTCGGTGGGCCTCAAGGTCGACGCCGACACCCTGCCAGCTGCTGTTCTCCAGGCAATTCAGGCCGGCCAAGTCGATCTGCACAGCCCCGCTACGACGGTGACGCTGCTCAAGCTCGGCGCGGTGGTAGGAGTGAAGGCGACGGTCGACGCCAACAACAACATCACCCGGCTGGGAATCACTTGCGCGCTATGCCACTCGACCGTCGACGACCGCATCGCGCCGGGCATCGGCTCGCGGCTCGATGGCTGGCCGAACCGGCAGCTCAATCCGGGCGCGATCATCGCTTTGTCGCCCGCCCTGAACGCCGACCAGAAGGCTGTCTACAACTCGTGGGGGCCCGGCAAATACGACCCGCGATACAACTTTGACGGGAAGAATGGACCGACGGTGATCCCGCCCGCCTACGGCCTCGCCGGTATCCATGGTGAGACTTTCACCGCCGACGGCGACCAGGTGAAGTACTGGAACAGGTATGTCGCGGTGACGCAGATGCACGGACAGGGCAATTTCTCCGAGCCGCGACTCGGCATCGACGTCAAGCAGTCACCCGATCTCGTCGATCCGCTGCTCGACCGACTGCAGGCGTACGAGCTGAGCCTCCAATCTCCAGCGCCGCCGGCCGGCTCTTTCGACCCAGCCGCCGCCGCCCGTGGAAGCGTCGTTTTTGCAGGCGCGGGGAAATGCTCCACTTGCCACGCCGGCGCGCTCTATACCGATGCGAATCTGCGCCTGCACGAGCCTGCCGAGATTCCGACGGACCCGGAGTACGCCCTTCGCTCGGCGACCAAGATGTGGCGCACGTCGCCCCTCAAGGGCATCTGGCAGCATCCGCCGTACTTCCACGATGGCAGCGCGGCGACGCTGGCCGATGTGGTGGAGCGCTACAACGTCGCGATGTCTCTCAGCCTCACCGCGCAGCAGAAGGCCGATCTGATACAGTACCTGAAGTCGCTATAGCTAGAGCACGCTCCAGAAATCGCGGCCGATGTCGACGGAAAAAGTCCAGCGTCCGTCGCGGAGGCCGCGAGCCACATCGAGCCTGAGTACGTCGAAGACGGTCAGTGCACCGAGTCCCAGGGCTGGGTACCAGCCCTGGCGCGCCGGCTGGAAGGTGGCGGACCGATCGATCCACACGGCGGTCGCGAAAGGCGCGAGAGTGAGGGTGGCCGGAGCGCGACCAAACCGACCGAGTGGAATCGGCACGAAGGGCGCGAGAAACCGGTACTCGAGTCGCTGGCTCGCACCGCCGCGGCCGACGAACTCGTGAAACTCGTAGCCAGGCCCGGTGGTCGGTCCGCCGAAGTAAACGAGATGCTGCACCGGCGTCGTGTCACCACCAAAGATTCCAGCCGCGACGGTGTGCAGCAGGAGCCGGCTGCTGCCAAACGGTTTTTGCAAGTCGATCGAGAGCGACGGTCGCAGAAACTGGCCGCGCAGTGAAGGCGCCCAGCTCTCTCGGTGAATGCCGGTCACTCCGAGATGCGCTCCGAGCTCGAAGCCGGCCGAGGTGAGGCTGGTGGGACGATCGAGCGCGAAACCAAGGCTGGTTTCGTGGAGCTGCACCGCGGGCACAGTCGGCTCGAACGTACCGTTGGCGGGCCGCGCGTTCACCGCCAGAGAATCATGGCGCTCGTACGCGAGGCGGAACGAAGGACGCCAGCCGAAGCGGGCCAGCGATCCGCTGAGCGAGATACCGCGCACGTCGTAGGTATCGGTGTAGTCACTGCCGAACTCCTGCGCGGCGATGGTGTTTCGCACCATCGACGTTTCCTGCTCGTCGCTCACATCGCGGTAATCTCTCTCGCCGGCAAGTACGAGCGATGAGCCGGCCCCGGTGCGATACTCGATCGCGGCGCGGCCCTTTGGCTGCTGATCGCTGAAACCGTACCGCCCGGACGCGGCGACGGCGAATCCACCGCCGATGCGTTGCAGGAAGCCGGTTCCGAGTGCAAGTCCTTCAACGCGATTGAATCGCGCCAGATCGGAGACGTGGCGGGCGGACATGGAAAGGCTGCGCGTGCGGGCGAGCGCCTGCTCGCGCACCAGCGCCCTCGCCTCTTCCTGGACTTTCCGAACGTCCTCGTCGGTGACGGCGCGGACGTCGGGCGGCAACGAATCGAGGATCTGTCCGGAGAATGGCGACGGTTTCTGCGCGCGCTCGGACGCCGGCGCCAACACTATCTCGGGGCCGGTGAAGTAGCTCGCCGGAATTCCCTTGTTGACCTGGTAGCAGCAGATCTCCCAGCGCCCGCGAATGATGCCGCGCGCCGGATAGTCGAGCCACGAGCCGGTGCGGCGAATCTCGATCTCCTGGCGTCGCGGCAGCCAGAAGCGACCCTCGATGAGGGCGTTCTCGAGCACCACCGAGACGTCCTCGAGATCCTTGTCGATCAGCGCTGCACGGGTGAAGCTGAAGGCCATCCGCACCACCTCGCCGGTCTCACGGTCGATGTACACGGCGCCGACCGCGCGCGGCTCCTTGTCGTCCTTCGGACGGACACGCACTTCATAGACATCCAGAACGCGCGGGCCGAGCCTGATCTGGAGGGAGTCCCGGATGGCGAAGTCATACGCCTCCAGCCCGGCCGACGACAGCGGATGCGGGACATCGCGCACTTCGTCGCCTTCGCCGATTCGAATAATGTTCCGGAAGTTGTTCTGAACGATGCCGAGGTGATCGCGGTGGTAGTTGATGTCGGTGGGCAGCAGCAGAGTGTCCCGCCGGCCGATGATGCGCTGCTTGCTCAGATCGGGCGCGCGCCAGTAAACTTCCAGACCCAGCTCGTCGGCCTTGACGATCTTTGGCGGCTCGGGGAATCCTTCCCCAAACTGCGCGAGGAAGGTGACGTAACCGTGGGCTGTCGCCATGTAGTCGACGAGCGCAGTGTCGGCGAGCTGACTCGCTCTGCGCTCGGTGGCGCGCTCGACGAGCGCGCGCGTACGCTCGTCGTTCCACGGCTGCTGCGAGTGCAGCGGTCTGGATGCGAGGAGGACGGCGAAGACGACAATCGCGCCGGACTTCATGTACGAAAGTTAGTTGCTGGTGCCGCCAACGGCGGAGGAAGAGCGAATTGACGGCGCGAGCAGAGGTCGACGACAAGCAGTTCGAACAGTTCCGGCGCCACGCCGAGCAGGCGACGCTCGTTCCCGTCTGGAGGGATTGCCTTCTCGACACGGACACGCCGGTTTCCGCGTTCGCCAAGCTGAGGCGCGGCGCGTTCGCCTTCCTGCTCGAGTCAGCGCCGGCGGGCGGAGAAACCTGGGCTCGCTACACCTATCTGGGAACCGAGCCCAGATTCGCATGGAGACTCGCCAACGGCGTCGTGGAGGACTGGTCCGCAGACCGCGGCTGGCACAACGCCCGCAAGCCGGTGGATCCACTCGCGGATTTGAAGATGCTCGTCGAAGGAATCGAGCCCGCCGAAGTTCCCGAGCTTGGGCAGTTCTGGGGCGGCGTAGTCGGCTACTTCAGTTACGACATCGTTCGACTCATCGAGAGGCTCCCCAATCGGCCACCGGGCGGTCTGCCCGCGCCCGATGCGATCTTCGCTTTCACCAGATCGCTGGTGATCCTGGACAATCTCTACGGTCGGGCGCGGGTCGTAATCTCGGTGCCGGTGCCGAAGGGCGCGGACGACGAAGAGCTGCGTGCGCTTTACGACGGCGCGACGAGCGAGCTCGAAGAGATAATGGAGCGCCTGCGCACGCCCTCGCGGCTTCCGTCCATCTCGCTCCGGATCGGGGCGGCGGTAAATGAGGGTCACTCGACCTACGAACGCGGCGCATTCATGGGGCACGTCGAGCGGATCAAGGAGTACATCCGGGCCGGAGACTGTTTCCAGGCGCTGTTGGCGCGCCGGATCGACCTGCCGCTCGACTTCGATCCCGCCGATCTCTATCGAGCGCTGCGAGCGATCAATCCGTCGCCGTACATGTACCATCTCGTGCTGGACGGTGTGGAGATCGTCGGCAGCTCGCCGGAGCTGCTCGTGCGCGTATCCGACGAGCGGGTGACCCTCCGCCCAATCGCCGGCACGCGACCGCGCGGGCAGAGCCGCGAAGATGACGAGGAGCGCGCAGCCGATCTCCTCGCCGACGAGAAGGAACGCGCCGAGCACGTCATGCTCGTCGATCTCGGCCGGAACGATGTCGGGCGCGTGTCGAAGTACGGCACGGTGAAGGTCACCGAGCTGATGAAAGTCGAGAAGTACTCCCACGTCCTGCACATCGTCAGCCAGGTGGAGGGCGAGCTCAACGACGGGCTCACTGCGCTCGATGTATTTCGCGCGACGTTTCCGGCCGGCACAATGACCGGCGCACCCAAGATCAGGGCGATGGAGATCATCGACGAGCTCGAGCCTGTCGCGCGCGGGCCGTACGCGGGTGCTATCGGCTACATCGCGGCCGGAGGCAAGCGAATGGATCTCGCCATCACCATTCGAACCTGCATCATCGCCGGCGGAATGGCGTCGGTGCAGGCCGGGGCCGGTATCGTTGCCGACTCGGTGCCGGAGCGCGAATGGGAAGAGACTCGCAGCAAGGCCCGCGCGCTGCTGAGCGCGATTGCTTCGGTCCGCCGCGAGCCCGGCTCGGAATGATCATCGGATTGTCCATCCCGTCCTACGAGCGATTCGAGGTTGCCGGTGCGCGGGTAGTCGCGATGTCGTCGTGCGCGGCCGGTGTTCGCGGGGTGCTGGAGAAGGAACGGCTCTACGAGTACGCCGCGCGGCAGCCGGACGCGGCGGTACTCACCGGTCGCGCGGCGGTCTTCGTCGTGAACCTGCCCGGCGGGTGCGGGCGGGCAGTGGTGCGACACAACATGCGCGGCGGCTGGATGGCGAAGTTCAACAAGGATCTTTTCCTGCTTCCGACGCGCGGGTTTCAGGAGCTGGTGGCATCGCTCCGACTGCGCGCCAGTGGAGTGAGCACGCCCGAAGTCGTCGCCTATGTGTCGTATCCGCAGAACTTGCTGTTTCGCCGGTCCGACGTTGCGACCCGCGAGATCCCGAACGGCCACGATCTCTCGGTCGCACTCATGAAAGTGACCGACCACCACCACCGCATCATGGTTCTCGACGCGGTTGCCGCGCTGCTACGCGATCTCACCCACGCGGGCGCCTATCATCAGGATCTCAATCTCAAGAACATTCTTCTCACCGCCGGCGACGGCCCCGGGCTGGATGCGCACGTGCTGGACGTCGACAGAGTCCGATTCAGCTCGCCCGGATCGCCGCTGGTGGCAAAGGCGAATCTCGATCGCCTGATTCGCTCGCTGCGGAAGTGGCGCGACAATCATGGGCTCCCCTATTCTGCTGAAGACGAAGAGCACCTCCGGCTGAAGAGCGTCGAATGAGCGGGTCCGCACCGTCGGTCCCCAACGACATCTGCATCGTGATGATGAGCGCGGTTGGCGACGCGGTCCACGTGTTGCCGGTGATCAACGCCCTCAAGCGCGAGAATCCAGCCGCGCGGATAACCTGGGTATTGCAGCCGGGTCCGGCGGCGCTGGTGCGCGGCCACCGGTCGATAGACGACATCATCATCTTCGATCGTAATCGCGGACTTCGCGCGTTCGCCAACGCAGCGGCGCAGATGTCGGGACGCCGGTTCGACCTCGTCATCAACCTGCAGGTCTACTTCAAGGCTGGAATCGTGACCGGGTTCACCCGGGCGCCCATAAAACTCGGCTTCGACCGCGCTCGCGCTCGCGACATGAACTGGCTGTTCACGAATCGGAAGATTCCGGCGAACCGTGTGCAACACGTTCAGGACCAGTACTTCGAGTTCCTGTACGCGCTCGGCGTATCTCCGGAGCCGGTGGACTGGGATCTCGGCCCATGGCAGCACGAGAGAGAGTGGCAGCGGAATTTCATCGAATCGATCGGAAAGCCGATCGCATCGATCGTCGTCGCGACCAGCAAGCCCGAGAAGGACTGGATTCCGGAGCGGTGGGCCGAAGTGGCGGACGCTCTGCATGAGCAGTACGGGATGCAGGTGGTCCTGGTCGGCGGCCGCTCCGAGCGCGAGCTCGCCGCGGAGCGAATCGTGATGGCGCGGGCGCGCCACAAGCCAAGGAGTGAGCTCGGGAGCGGCCTTCGCAATCTTGTTTCGATTCTCGACGCATCGGCACTGGTGCTTTCGCCGGACACGGGACCGCTGCACATGAGTGTCGCGCTCAACCGGCCGGTAATCAGCTTGATGGGCTACACCAATCCCAAGCGGACCGGGCCGTTTCGGCGCTTCCACGATCTGATCATCGACGCGTACGGTGAACCCGGCGAAGACTACCCCATCTCGATGGAGAACAGGGCGGGCAGAATGAAGCGGATTCAGACGAGCGACGTTCTACAGAAGGTCGACATCTGGCGCGATCGCTATTCAGGGGGAATCGGACGGTGAGCCCGCGCAAAGCGAGCGGCAAGAAAACTTCCCCGATCAAGATTCCGATCAGGGATCAAGTCTCCGCCGGCGGTGTCGTCTACCGTGGGGAATCGGGAAGAGTCGAAGTCGTGATCGTCTCGGTTGGCAGTGACAATCGCTGGCAGCTTCCGAAAGGCCTCGTCGACGCGAACGAAAAGCCGGAGGTCACGGCGGTCCGCGAAGCGCGCGAAGAAGGTGGAATCACTAGCGAAGTCGTGCAGCACATCGAGACGGTCGAGTACTGGTACATCGGTCTGGAAAACGGCATCCGCGTCCGCTTCCACAAGCGGGTGCACTTCTTCCTCCTGCGGTACACCTCCGGCGACACCAGTGACCACGATTGGGAAGTCAACGAATCACGCTGGGTACCGATCGAGGATGCGACCAGTCAGCTCGCGTTCGACAACGAGCGCCGGGTAATGGAGCGGGCGCGTGAGCTAATCGGCTGAGACGGAAAGCTCGCCAAACCGGTAGCGTACTCCCACATCGCGCAGCAGACCGACCAGCCGCACCAGAGACAAACCCATCACCGCGAAATAATCGCCGTCGATGCGCTCGACGATGGTGGCGCCGAACCCCTGAATCCCGTATGCGCCGGCCTTGTCCATCGGCTCACCGGTCGCAATGTAGGCTTCGATCTCGTCCTCCCGCAGCCGCCTGAATTTGACCTTCACCTCCTCGATCGAGGAGCGGATCTTCCGGCCGCGGGCGACGGCGATTGCCGTGATGACGGTGTGCTCCCGTCCGCTCAGCATCGCGAGCATCCACGCGGCTTCGGCGGCGTCGGCGGGCTTGCCAAGCACCTGGCGATTGATCACGACCACGGTATCTGCACCGATGGTGATCAGGTCCGGGTCGCGCGTAGCGATGGTACTCGCCTTCTCGCGCGCCAGACGCTCGGCATGGCGACGGGGCGCTTCACGGGCGCGCGGCGTCTCGTCGAGGTTCGCCGGCCGAACCTCATGCCGGATTCCAATCAGGTCGAGGAGCTGCCGCCGGCGCGGAGACTGCGAGGCCAGGACTACCCTGAGCTCACTCACCGCTCGAGCCAGAGCGTCACGGGCCCGTCGTTGACGAGCTCCACATCCATCATTGCGCCGAATTCACCGCTCTCGACGGTGTACCCTTTCGCGCGGAGCGCCGAGAGGAATCGCTCGTAAAGTGGGATCGCGACCTCCGGACGCGCCGCGTCGATGAAGCTCGGACGCTTCCCCTTCTCGGCGTTGCCGTAGAGCGTGAACTGCGACACCACGAGCAGCGCACCGCCGATCTCGGTCAGGCCGAGGTTCATCTTCCCTTCCGCGTCGGAGAAAAGGCGGAGGCCGGCGCATTTCTCGGCCATCCAGTCGACCTTTTCGCGGCTGTCGTCGTGGGTAAAGCCGACGAGCAGCAGAAATCCCTTGCCGATCTTCCCCGCGGTTCGCTCTCCGATGCGGACTTCCGCCCGCGAGACCCGCTGCAGCAGGACTCGCAGCTCTCTACTCCACCGTTACGGACTTGGCGAGATTCCGCGGCTGATCGACGTTGGCGCCCCGCTTCACGGCGATGTAATACGCGAGCAGCTGCAGAGGAACGGAGGCGAGGACCGGGGTGAGCAGGTCCTTGGTCTCGGGAATCCGGAACTCGTAGTCCAGCTTTCCTTCGAGCGCATCCTCGTCGCGGGTGGTGATGGCGATGACGCGACCGCCCCGCGCCTTCACTTCCTGGACGTTGGAGACGACCTTGTCGAACACCGCATCGTGGGGCGTAATGAACAGCACCGGCATGTTCTCGTCGATGAGCGCGATCGGCCCGTGCTTCATCTCGGCCGCGGGATAGCCCTCGGCGTGGATGTAGCTGATCTCCTTGAGCTTGAGCGCGCCCTCGAGCGCAGTCGGGAAGCTGTAGCCGCGGCCGAGATAGAGGAAGTTCTGCGCGTTCTTGAAATCCTCGGCGATCTTCTCGATCTCCGACGCCCTATCCAGCACGTTCTGGATCTTCGCCGGCAGCGCCTGCATCTCCTCGATGATCGCCTTGCCGTCCACCATCGACAGGTTGCGGAGACGCGCCAGCTTGAGCGTGAAGAGCAGCAGCGCGATCACCTGGCTGGTGAAAGCCTTGGTCGACGCCACGCCGATCTCGGGGCCCGCATGGACGTAGATGCCGCCGTCGCTCTCGCGCGCGATGGTCGAGCCGACGACGTTGACGATGCCGTAGGTGCGCGCGCCGCGAGCTTTTGCCTCGCGCATCGCGGCGAGGGTGTCCGCCGTCTCGCCCGATTGTGAGATGACGATGCAAAGGGTTTTGTCGGTGACGATCGGGTTGCGATAGCGCAGCTCGGAAGCGTACTCCACTTCGACCGGAATGCGGGCGAGGTTCTCCAGCATGTGCTCGCCGATCAGCGCCGAGTGCCAGCTGGTGCCGCAGGCAGTGATGAGAATGTTGTCGAAGCGGAGGAGCTCCTCGTCGGTCATGTTCAGACCGCCAAGCTTGGAAGTCCCCAGGTCCGGGAGAAGACGACCGCGCATGCAGTTCTCGACTGTAGCCGGCTGCTCGAAGATCTCCTTGAGCATGAAGTGGTCGAAGCCGCCCCGCTCGATCTGATCGAGATCCCAATCGATCTTGCTGACCCGCCGCTCCAGCTCCTGCGCGCGCTGATTGAGGATGGTGTAACCGTCGCGGGTGAGGACTGCGACATCGCCATCGTCCAGGTAAACGACTTCGCGCGTATGGGCGAGGATCGCCGAAACGTCGCTCGCGACATAGTACTCGCCGTCGCCGAGCCCGATCAGCAGCGGACTTCCCTTACGTGCGGCGACGATCTTGTTGCGGTCCTGACTCGAGACCACGGCGATGCCGTAGGTGCCTTCGATCTGCCACAGCGCTTCGATTACCGCGTCCTCGAGGTTTCCGTCGAACGCTTCTTCAACCAGGTGGGCGATGACTTCGGTGTCGGTGTCGGATGCGAACTCGTGACCACGTGCCTCGAGACCTTGCTTGAGGGTTCCGGAGTTTTCGATGATGCCGTTGTGGACTACCGCGATCTCACCTTTGCAGTCCACGTGCGGGTGGGCGTTGCACTCGTTGGGAACGCCATGGGTTGCCCAGCGGGTGTGGCCGATGCCGGTATCGCCATCCACTGGACTGGCGGCGAGCGCCTGTTCCAGCTGCGAGATCTTCCCCGCGGCCTTCCTGGTCTCGACGCCCCGTCCGTTCATCACGGCTACCCCCGCGGAATCGTACCCGCGGTATTCCATGCGCTTGAGGCCTTCCAGCAACAGAGGTGTTGCGCCCTTCGTTCCGATGTAACCAATGATTCCACACATATGAGATTCTCGTTGACGGTCTGGCTCAGCGCCCCAGGGCCTCGACGGGCTTACGGCAGTCCTGCACCAGTTTTTCGGCGGCTTCCGCCGTGGGAGCTTCCGCTATTACTCGCACGATTGGTTCCGTTCCGGAAGGACGAACGTGCACCCAGCGGTCCGGCCAGGTCAGCCGCAGCCCGTCCTGGGTATCGACCGCTGCGTCGGAGAACGCGCGCCTCAGGGCATCATACACCGCGTCGAGGGGCGCGTTCGGCCGATCGAGCTTGTCCTTGACGATGATGTACCGGGGGTAGGCAGCCGCGATCTTCGACAGCGGTTTTCCTTCCTCGAGCAGCAGCTGAAGCATGATGGCGGCACCCACCGGCGCGTCGCGGCCAAGGTGTAGCTCCGACAGGATTACGCCGCCATTCCCTTCCCCGCCGATTGGAGACTTCTCGTCTCGCATCCTGGTCGCGACGTTCACTTCTCCAACCGGCGCGCGGATGACCCGAGTGCCCGCTTCCGTCGCGATATCATCTACGATCCGGCTGGTCGACAAATTGGTGACGACGACTCCCTTCCGGTGGCGCAGCACCAGCTTCGCGGCGAGCGCCAGAGTATAGTCTTCGCCGATGGCGATGCCTTCCTCAGAGACGAGGGCCAGTCGATCGACGTCGGGGTCCACCGCCATGCCGATGTCGCAGTGTGAATCCTGCACCAGCTTTTGCAGCTCCCCCAGGTTCTCGGCGACTGGCTCGGGCGATCGCGGAAAACGCCCATCTGGCTCCATGTTGATCGTCGCCAGCTTGCAGCCGAGCAGCTCGAGTAGAATGGGCATGAACGCGCCGCCGGCCCCGCGCACGCAATCGAGTCCGACGCGAAATCCCTTCTTCCGGATTCCCTCGACGTCGATGAACGGCAGCGCGAGGATCTTCTCGATGTGCTCCCTGGCGGCGTCCTTGTCGTGAGTGACGCTGCCCAGCTTGTCCCACGTCGCCCGCGGAATCTTGCCCTCGACGACCTTGCGCATCTCGGTGCCCTCGGCGCCGTCGAGAAACAGTCCCGAAGGCCCGATGAACTTGAGGGCGTTCCACTCGATCGGATTGTGGCTGGCGGTGATCGCGAGCCCCCCGGCAGCGTGATGGTGCTCGACGGCGAGTTGGACCGTTGGCGTAGGCACCATTCCGACGTCGATCACATCGCAGCCAACCGACTGGAGCGCGGAGTGCACCACTGGCTGGAACATTGGGCCCGACACCCGGCTATCCCTGCCGACGACGATTCGCGCTCGGCCGCCGGCGCGATCGAGCGCCCAGGCCCCGAATCCGGAGGCGAACTTCGCAATGATCTCGGGCGTCAAAGCCTCTCCCACGCGCCCGCGCACGCCGGAGACGCTGACCATCAAACCTTCATAAGCCATTCGTGACTCGCCCCTCGTTTGGCATTGAGACTGCCGAATAGCCGGTAAATTTAGTCGTGCGTCGGGAATCAGGCTGTCACGGTTTCCGGGTTGCGCCGACAGATAACGCCGGACCGATTGGTTAGACTTCTGACCACTCAACCCTTCCTCCATTGGTGTGAAAGGCGAATGACCCGCATCTATGACGAAGATCTGAAGGCATCCTTCGGCACTCGCGCTATCCACGCCGGGCAGCGGCCCGACTTGTTGTCGGGCGCCATCATGACGCCGATCTATACGACCTCCACGTACGTGCAGGAGGGGCTCGGCCAGAACAAGGGCTACGAGTACGCGCGTGGAAAGAATCCGACCCGCGAAGCGCTCGAGCGCAACGTCGCCGCGCTGGAGGGCGGAACCCATGGGTTCGCTTTCAGCAGCGGCATGGGCGCCACCGATTCGATCATGAAGCTGTTCAAGTCGGGCGACCACATCGTCGCCGGTGAGAGCAGCTACGGCGGAACCTTCCGCCTGTTCGACAAGATTCTGCGCAACTTCGGTCTGTGTTTTACCTACGTCGACAGCCGCGATCCCCAGAACGTCGAGGACGCGTGCAACGAGCGCACCGTCGCGATCATGACCGAGACGCCGACCAATCCGATGATGCGGATCACCGATCTCACCGCGGTTGGCCAAATCGCGAAGCGCAAGAAGGCTTTGTTCATCGTCGACAACACCTTCGCTTCGCCATTCTTCCAGCGGCCGTTCGAGCACGGCGCGGATATCGTCTATCACTCGAGCACCAAGTACCTGAACGG
>Ga0070679_100000933_pt1 | contig 25385 bp, 13 predicted proteins | sample KBSC63BmetaG_FD_65652 | JGI IMG/M metagenome (GOLD analysis project Ga0070679, IMG submission 65652) | Corn rhizosphere microbial communities from Kellogg Biological Station, Michigan, USA - KBS C6-3B metaG | ecosystem: Host-associated > Plants > Roots > Rhizosphere | place: USA: Michigan... | reverse complement strand
GAACGCGCGATACGCGACGGCGACCACGCGAAAGCCGTCTTCATTCAACTCGGCAACGAGCTCTTTCGCATCCTGGCGCCGCTCGTCCTCGAGGGGAGCGACGACGCGTGCGCCAGCCTCCGCGCCTGCCTCTTCGTCCCGCACAAACTTGCACACGGCGAGAATTTCCTCGGCGGCACCCTTACAGATCAACTGGTGATCGCGATGCTCGTGATCGACCACGACCGACATGCGCCGGCGATTGAAGTCGAATGGAATTTCGTCGACTTTGCCGTAGGCCTTGTCGATCGCGAGCTCACGCGTGAGCTCCGCGTGCTCCAGTACCGCGACGTCGAGCAAATTCTTGAGGCCGGTCTGGTAGAAGCTGTTCAGGTAGGCGAGGCTGAGGACGAATTCCGATTCTTCGCCGACGACGTTCACGTGCCGCTCGAGCACGACCTTGTCCTGTGTCAGCGTTCCGGTCTTGTCGGTGCAGAGGACGTCCATCGCGCCGAAGTTCTGAATCGAGTTCAGACGCTTCACGATCGTCTTCTGGCGAGCCATCGTCACGGCGCCTTTTGCGAGGTTCGTCGTCACGATCATCGGCAGCATCTCGGGCGTGAGCCCGACGGCGATAGCTAACCCGAACAGCAGTGCCTCGAGCCAATCGCCCTTGCTGAAGCCGTTGATCAGGAACACGACGGGCACCATCACCGCGATGAACCTGATGAACAACCAGCTCACCTTGTGCACGCCGACGTCGAACGCCGTCTCAGCGCGGCGTCCGACGAGCCCCTTCGCCATGCGTCCGAACGTCGTGTTGCTGCCTGTGGCGATGACCGCGGCAGTCGCCGTACCGCTGATGACACTCGTGCCCATGAAGCCGATCGTCGGCAGCTCGGTGATCGCCGCCGGCGCTTTCGGTCGCTCGGCGCGATCGACTTTCTCGACCGGGAGCGCTTCGCCCGTGAGCGAAGCCTGGCCCACGAACAGGTCTTTCGCCGCGATGAGTCGAACGTCGGCCGGGACCATGTCGCCGGCTGACAGATAGACGATGTCGCCGGGGACCAACTCGTCCATCGGGATCTCGCGGCGACGCGTTGCCGGCGTGCTTGCTGGATCGAACTCGTCACCCGATCGCTCGACGGTCGTGCTGGTGCGGACGAGCGCGCGGAGCGCCTGTGCCGACTTGTGCGAGCGGAACTCCTGAACGAAGCGGAGTACGGTGCTGAACACGACCATGAAGCCGATGACGATCATCGCTTCATTGTCACCGGTGACGCCCGACACGATCGCGAGCGTCGTCAGCAGAAAGTTGAATGGATTCGCGAACGCGCGGCCCAACTCGGCGTACCACGTGGGCGGCTTCTCGTGCGCGACCTCGTTGCGGCCGGATCGTGCACGGCGCGCCTCGACTTCGTCGTCCGTCAAACCGTTGCGGCTGCTATCGAGCGAGTTGAGAACGACGACTGGGTCGGCGTACGCGAGCTCGAGAAGCCGTGCGTCGATCGCGGCGTCGGAAGCGCCCTTTGCTCCGCAGACGCGCGCTTGATGACTATTGGACGAGGCGCCGGTGCCTGCGCCCGTGATGGCGGTGCTCATCGTTTTGCGCTCTCATATGCTCGGGACAGGAGGTCGACCGGAGCGAGTGCGCCAAGCGTTACCGCCTCAGTCAGCCGTGTTGGACGCGGTAACGAGAGAAAGCTGCGCCAATGTCGAGGTCGATCGCGATGTCATGTGGCAATCTAGGCTCGCGGTCCATGCAGTCGAGGACTGAACGGGAGCGAAGGGCAACGCGGGCAGTGTAGCCAGTGCCCGGAAGCGGCGTCAACGCAGCTCTCAGCAAAGAAATCGTTGCGGCGTTTTCTGGACGCGAATCGTGAACCAGACTGTCATTCGCGCGACAGGTCGCGCGAACCGTAGTCCGCGGCGTAATACTCGACGATGCACCACCGGATTGCGTCGTCTCTCACGCGCCGAGCATCGAGCACATGGTCCGTGTCTTTCGCGCGCGGAACGGCGGGAAGAAGCGATTTGATGACGACGATCGTGCGCTCGGGCGGAACGTCGTCGCTTCGGAGGTGGCGCGTCACCTGGCGGATGAGCGCTCGCAGCTCCAGAGAATCACCCTGCACTGCGCGGTCGTACGCGGTTCGGACGAACTTCGCGAATTCGCTGAGCCAAGCCGTATCGCCGGCGACGGAAACACGCGCCGCGTGGATCTCCAAGCCGGACAGAACATCGGTCGAATCGACCATGGTACCCTCTCCAGGGGCGGCCATCGGTCGGCTAGGCGTTGGCTACTCCGCCCCGGAGTAGCGCCTCAGCGTTGAGCCACGACCATCGCGCCCTTCATGAGTGGTACGTCGCGCGACGGCCGTGGTTGCGCTAAGAATTCATAAAAATGCGAGGTGTTGGTCGTCAAGATTCCGAAACCGGTTACCTGGGACGATACGTCGCGCGCATCTGCGAATCGATGATATGCTAATGAGTGATCGCAGAGATGAATCAGGCCGCGGGAAAGCGTCGCGCGCGGCGAAGCATCCAACCGTACAGCCAGACGATCGCGCCGACGAATCCGAGCAATCCGAGCCACGGCGCGAGGGCGAAGTCTTCCGGCACGATCCCGATCGGCGCGTCTTTCGAGAACGCGACGATGAGTCCCGCATTGATCACGCCCCAGATGCTCTCGCCCACGATCAACCCTGACGCGACGAGCGTACCCAATCGCTCGGCGCGCTCCGGATTCGTCGACGCGCGCGCCCGCTTGTCATACCAGTGCGAGAGGATCGCGCCAATGACCACCGCGAACGTGGCCGACATCGGCAGGTAGATGCCGATACCGACGGCCAATGGCGGAATACGAAGCTTTTTCATCGCGCCAAGCGCGCTGTCGAGGAGGATCAGCCCGACGCCAATGATCGCGCCGATGCCGATCATGTTCCAATCGAGCTTGCCGCCAATCACGCCCTGCGCCAGCGCGGAGATCAGGGTCGCTTGCGGTGCCGGCAGGGGATTGGGTGCGACGACGCCAACGTTCGCGGCCCCGGCAAAGCCGTAGGCCTTCGCGAGGAGATTCAAGACGGACGGAATGACCGCGGCGCCCGCACCGACGCCCACGATGAGCGCGATCTGCTGGCGCATCGGCGACGCCCCAACGAGCTGGCCGGTCTTGAGATCCTGCAGATTGTCGTTCGAGATGGTCGCGCACGCGAATACGATTGCGGTGACGAAGAGCGCGAATGCGACGAGTGCGGGACGCGATGCGCCAGTCGATGGAACAATGGCAACGAGCGCCGACGCGCACAGCACGATCGACAGAATTCCCACGCCCGAGATCGGGCTGTTCGACGCGCCGATCAGACCGGCCATGTAGCCGCAGATGCCGGCGATCAGGAAGCCGCCAAGCAGTACGAATGGAACCGTGATGATCGTGAGCGTCACCGCGTTCGGCGCGAGGACCGTGGACTTGGCGAACGTGTATGCAAGCACGCCGGCGATGAACAGGCAGGCGGTAGCGAGCACGTAGATCCACTGTGGCGCCAGATCGCGGTCGCTGTCCTCTGCGTCCGCACGCGAGCGCGACGCGGCGAGCGTCGTCACCAGTCCGCCAAGCACCGGTTTCGCGAGCGTCGCGAGCGTGTAGATCGCCGCCACGGCGATCGTCCCGGCGCCGATGAAGCGCACTTCCGTTCGCCAGATGGTAGACGTGTGCGCCGCGAGCGTTACGCCAGCGGCGGCCGGCTGCATCGAGGTCAGGATCGGAACGGCGAATGCCCAGGCGATCACGAGTCCCGTCAGCATCGCCATTCCGACCGAGAGGCCGACAAGATGTCCCGCGCCGAGCAGCGCGAGCGACCACGCAACGTTGTAACCGCTCGACGCAATCGCGCCGATGCGGAAGAACCCGGTCACCTCAGCGGCGAAGACCCGGGTCGCCGCAACGATCGCGAGGCCGGCGGACGCGAGAGATCCGAGAATGACGGCGACGAGTCCTTCGCGCGCTTCACCGGTTTCGTCCTTCGTTTCGCCGCGCGTGCCCGATCCGACCTTCAACACTTCCGCCGCGGCGACACCTTCGGGATACGGGAGGTCGGACGTCGTCACGAGCGCTCGGCGCAGCGGAATCGTGAACAGCACGCCAAGTACGCCCCCGCTCACGCAGATCAGGAAGGACTGCCAGAAGGGAAAACCGGTCCACCAACCCACGATCACGAGTCCAGGCAAAACGAAGATGATCGCTGACAGCGTGCCCGCCGCGGACGCGACGGTCTGCACGATGTTGTTCTCGAGGATGGACGAATCCTTGACGGCGCTCAGAATCGCCATCGAGATCACCGCCGCCGGGATCGACGAGGCGAACGTGAGGCCCACCTTGAGGCCGAGGTAGACGTTCGCCGCTGTAAAGACGGTCGTGATGAGCGCGCCGAGGATCAGCCCGCGGATCGTGAGCTCCTTGGGCCTCATGACTCCGGGCGTCAGGTCCGGAGATGCAGGCGTCGTTCCGCGTCGTTTGCCAGTTTCAGGGGTCGACATTGTGACGAGGGGTTAGCGAGAAAACGCGGTCCCGTGCGGGAGGCGCCGCCCAAACAAACGTACGCTCCGGGCTGGGCACGGGAGAAGAGGACGAGCCCTCGCCGTTCGGGGAATCCTCGAGTCCATGACCGACAACTATCCTTGGAGTCGAGACGCATACGCGAACACGGTGCAACCACGATGACAATGACCACGATGCGCGCGGAGATGCCAAGAACTGCCGCTGCGCCGATGGCGCTTGGCGACGACACGCGGACTCGGCGGGTGCCGCGCAGCGACACGTTGTGGCTGACCATCGCTGCCGCGCTGGCGCAGGAGTCTTCGCTCCGCCTGGCGGAATCAATTCGGACGTACGCGAGCCAGTCGCGCGCGAATGGGGATTCGATTCACGAGGTTCTCGACGTCCTCATGAAGCTGGCGTGCGAGACCACGCCGCAGAACGTGTCCGCGGCGAAACGATCGAGCGACGTCGCCGAGTGGGCGATCGCCGGCTATTTCGAAGAACGCGAGTCGATGCGCACCGCAATCTGGCGCGCAACAGGAAGGCGAGAAGGGACCCGGGTACGGAGACAGTGACGCGCGAAGAGGGCTGGGTGCGGAGATGGTGAAGGGACAAGCGAGAGCTAGTCATTCGCCCCGCAGAAGACGCCCAGAATTCGAAGCCCGTAGGGTGTGTTCAGGCCGGCGCCACCGGCTCACGCGGGGATGGCTGGCTCGATGCGCCGTGGCGGACGGACCGCGTGGCGACCGCGGTGATCAAGGTGACGACCACGGCATGCCGCAACCCGTCGTCCTTCAATGCGATCTCGCCGTCCGGCGCAATGATGCCGTCGACTGTGACCGATGAGACACCGCCCGAAACACGGCCCGGATTGCGGACGTCGATGATGTAGGCGGCGGACCCATATTGATACTCGAGCGTGAACGACGGCCAGGCCGATGGGACGCACGGATCCATCCGAAGACGGCATCCGCGCTTCTCGAAGCCGAGCACGCCTTCGAGGCCCACACGGTAGCTCCAACTGGCCGATCCGGTGTACCATGTCCAGCCACCCCGCCCCTGCTGGCCGGCGACCGCGTAGACGTCGGCGGCCGTGACATAGGGCTCGACCTTGTACGTGTCCATGTCGTCGCGCGTTCGCGTGCGCGAGAATGGGTTGAGCATTTTCAGAAGATCCGCGGCGCGATCGCCTTCGCCGAGCGCGGTCGTGGCCAGCACAGTCCACAACGCGGCGTGGGTGTACTGGGCTCCGTTCTCACGAACGCCCGGAGGGTACCCTTTGATGTAGCCGGGGTCATGCGTTGTGTGGTCGAACGGAGGCGCCAAGAGGAGCAGCAGCTGCGACTCGGCCTGAACGAGTCGCTGGTCGACGGCCTGCATCGCTGCGCTTGCTCGCACAGGATCCGCAGCGCCGGACAGGACGGACCAGCTTTGCGCGACCGCGTCGATCTGGCACTCGTCACTCGTCGCGGAGCCGAGCGGTGTGCCGTCGTCGAAATACCCGCGACGATACCATCCGCCATCCCATCCCGCGCGTTCGGCGGCGGCCGCGTAGGCAGCGGCGCGCGATCGGCAGCGCGCGGCCATCGCCGCGTCGTGGCGTGCATCGGCGTGGTCGGCGAATCGGCGGAGCGTGACTGTGAGAAACCAGGCGAGCCACACGCTCTCGCCCTTGCCGTGCATCCCTACCCGGTTCATTCCGTCGTTCCAGTCCCCCGCCCCGAAGAGCGGGAGGCCGTGCGCACCGACGGTGCACGCCCGATCGAGCGCGCGTGCGCAGTGCTCGTAGAGAGTCCCGCGCTCGTCGCTCTCGCCGGGCAGGTCGTAGGTCTCCTGTTCCTCCGGCCGTAGCGATCGCATCGTGATGTACGGCGCGGTCGCATCCCAGACGTCGACGTCGCCGGTGACGCGGACGTAGTGATCGGCGACGAACGGCAGCCACACGAGATCGTCGGAAAACCGCGTACGAACGCCTCGACCCGACGGTTCGTGCCACCAGTGTTGCACATCGCCTTCGCAGAACTGCCGCGACGCGGCGCGAAGGAGGTGCGCGCGGCAAATCCCCGGCTCGGCGTACACGAACGCCATGCAATCCTGCAACTGATCGCGAAATCCGTAGGCGCCGCCGGATTGATAGAGTGCAGAGCGAGCCCACATGCGGCAGGACAGGGCTTGATAGAGAGCCCAGCGATTGACGAGTATGTCGAACTCAGGGTCCGGAGTCCGGACGCGAATCGCCGACAGGCGCCGGTCCCACTCGCTGGTGGCGTCGTCGATCGACTGCGTCGCGGCTCGCGGCGAGCCGTGCCTGGCGATGAGATCGCGCGCGTCATCGGCGCTCGCCGCGGCGCCGAGCAAAATGACGATCTCCCTCGTCTCGTCCGGGTCGAGAGTGATGGCGGCTCGAAGCGCCGCGCACGCATCATATCCGGCGCCCGTTGCGCCGGACAGTGGGTCGTCGCCAAGACCAAATGGCGCGGCGAGGTCGCCGTTGCGGCCAATGAATTGGTCACGTCGCGCGGTGTGGCTCGTGACGGTCTCGCTGATCCAGGAGAATGCGACGCGAGTCGTGAAGTCGGGCGCATAGAAATTCTGCGCGAAGATCGCGCCGCTCGTGGAGTCATGTCGCGTGTGCACCTGATGGCGCGTTTGCTCGCGCTCGGCGCCCAACGCCCATTCGACGTAGCTCGTGAGCGAGAGCGATCGACGACCCGCACTGCGATTCGTGATGCGTAAGCGCGCGATCTTGACCGAGTCGGTGCGCGGTACCGCGAGGGTCAACTCCGTGGCGATGCCGGCACGCGCGTGCACGAACCGTGTCATTCCCGGTGCGTGCGTGACGGTATACTCGGGGGATCGCGCTGGGTCGCCGATGGCTGGTGCGGGGCCAGGCGTCGGCGTCCAAGCGGCGCCGCTCTCGAGGTCACGGAGATATAGCGCCTCGCCGCACGGGTCCGATACCGGATCGTTGAACCACGGTGTCAGTCGGAAGAAGTGGCTGTTTTCCACCCAGGTGAATCCGCCGCCGCGTTCGGTGACGCAAAATCCCACGGACGGATTGGCGACGACGTTGGCCCAGGGCATTGGTGGGACGAGCTCACCGGCGACCCCGACCGCGAAATCGCCGCCCTCGGTCAGCGCGCCATATCCCGCGTGACGCGATGCAGGTGAGTGCGAGAGTCCCGGCGAACGCGGGATTGGGGCGACCGCATTCGCCCTCGCCGTCGTCGACGCAGGCGAGCGTTCGGCGTAGCTGAGGATGTTCGCCGCCACGATCTCTCCCAGTCCGACGCCATCACACAGCACGTGAATGCGTGCCGTCGTCCGCAGCAGGGCTGTGTCGTCGGCCGAGAGCACGTCGGCGCGTCGGATGAACACACCACCGAGTCGCTCGAGCACGCCGCCTTCGCTCGATGCCATCGCCATCGTCACGAGCTGATCGTGCAGCTCTTGCGCGTAGGAGTGCGGCTTCGCGTTCAAGATGACGAGATCGGAACGAATTCCTTTCGTGCGCCAGTACTTGTGGGCCGCGAGCAGCTGTCGCACGCTCGCCAGACCAACGGAGGCTCGCACGGTCGCTAGCACGATCGGCAGGTCGCCAGAAATTCCTTGCGCCCACAAGGCGGGCTGACCTCGCGTGACCGCGAGACGCTCGGCGGGCGACGCGCGAAGCGCCTCGTGCGGATAGACCAACGCGCCGGCGAGCTCCTGATACAGCGCGACGTCATTCGCTGCGATGTCGAGATCGCGCAGCTCCATTTCCGCTTCGGTGCGGGCCAAGCTCAGCGCGCGTTCCGCTGCGGCGACATCACGGTACCGGTCGGCCAGCTCGAGGGCCCCCTCGCGCGTGTCGGCCACCGCGGTCGTGAAGGCCACCGTCGCTGAACGCTCGGGCTCGATGCGCACACGTACGCGCAGCGCGACGATGGGGTCGAGCACGGCACCGACCGTCCCGGAGAGAGACACGCCGGGATCGAGAGCCCTGGGCGAGTGCACCGTGCGGCCACGACCGAGAAAACGCGCGCGGTCCGTCTCGGAGGTCACCTCGCCGATACGCTCGGGTCCCGTTGCAACAACGTGCGCGCACCAGGGCCACGTCTCGTCGCTAGATCGCGGACGCCGGCTGGCCAGCAGCGTGGCCCCCGGTACCCATTCGGTCTCGACGAAGAGTTTCTGAAACGCCGGATGCGCGCGGTCGGCGGCCGCGGGACACAGTACGACTTCACCGTAGCTCGTCAGTTCGATGTCGCGCGCGACGTGGGACCGGTTGACGAGCGTCACCCGCCGGATCTCGGCGTGGTCGCTGGCCATGACGACGATTTCGGTGCGCGTATCGACTGCGCCGTCGCGGCGAGTGAAGACGACACGATCGCTCGCGAACGCGGCACGATACGACGACGGCGTTGCACGCACCGGCTGGTGCGCGGCGGACCAGAGCGTACCGGCGGTGAGATCGTTGAGATAGATCCACTGACCGGTGTCGTCCTGCGTCGCGTCGGCGCGCCAGCGGAGCACGTCCACGCCGCCGGCGCGACTGTGGCCGCCGCCGGCGTTCGTGAGCAACACACTGTACCCGGTGCCGCCGAGGAGCGCGATGTGTGGCTCGGCCGTGTGCGGTGTGTCCACCTCGTGCACGTTGATGTGCACCGAAGTCGCGGCTTCGGATGGCGCCTCCGGCGTGTTCGCCTGCGACGGCCCCGGGACATAGCGGCGCGGGACGCGTTCATCGAGCAGGAGGGCGTTGGCTCTGACGACGGCGTCAGCCATGAAGCGGCGTTGCCAGATCCCGTCCGGCTCCGACGTCCCGATGCTCAATGCATTGTCGAGCGCAACCAGGCTCATGCCGATGTGATGCGCCATGAAAGTCCGGACGATCGCCACACGCTCGCCCGGAGCGACGCGCGTGTAGTCGAGCGCGTCATAGAACCCGTACGCGCCGAGCGCGGCCTCGTGCTCCAACGCGCCCAGGTTTCGCAGTGCATCGTGTGCGTCGATCGCCGCGGCGAGTGCCGTGGCGTATGGCGCTACGACGAGATCCGATCCCAGGCCGCGTTTGAGGGCCAGGTCAGGGACACCGAAGGCGCGATACTGATACGTGTCGTGTCGGTCGCGCACGTTGTACGCCGACTCCGAGATTCCCCAGGGCACGCCGCGAGCGCGCGCGAACGCGATCTGTCGTTTGAGAGCTGCCTGGCACGTCTGATCGAGCAGCGAGAACGGACGTGTGGGCATGACGAGGAGCGGCATCAGATACTCGAACATGCTTCCGCTCCACGACACGAGCGCCGTCGCGCCGTCGGCGACGGTCAGCGAACGGCCAAGGCGGAACCAATGCTCGGTCGCGGCGTCGCCTTTCGCGACGGCGATGAAGCTCGCCAACCGAGATTCGGATGCGAGCAGATCGTAGGACGACTCGTCGAGGCGTCCCGAGCGCGCGTCGTAGCCGATGGCGAGAAGCCGCCGCTGTGGGTCGTAGACGAGGGAAAAGTCCATGCCCATTGCGAGGTTTCGCGCGCGTCGCGCCAGTGCCTCGAGCCGATCGACCAACGCGGCCGCACCGAGTGATGCCCGCGCCGCCCCCCGCAGCGACATGCGCGCGTCGTCGTCGGCGTTGAGCTGAAATGCCGACAGAGCCGCTGACGCGGCCTCCAGGCGTTGGCGTCCCCACAGCATCGTCGCGGCAATGTCCGGCGAGCTCACGGCGACCGTCGCTCGGCGGCGCAGGTCGAGAATGACCGTCTCGTACGCGACCAATCGCTCACCGACCCATGAGGCACCGTCCGGCGCGCGGCTGAGTGTCTCCGGTGCGGTGAATTCGAGTCCTTCCGCGTCGAGCGCTGCCCACAGGTGTGTGTCGTCGTCGACGGGCGCGTCGGCGAGGGCGAGGCAGCCCTGGGCGAGCGCGACGAGGTGACCCGCGAGGTTGCCCGAGTCCACCGTCGACACGTACGGCGGATCGAGCACGCGCAGATCGCCCACGTCATACCAGTTATATAGATGTCCGCGGACGCGAGACATCCGATCCATCGCATCGAACGCGCGCTCCAGCCGGTCGAGCATTTCAGCGCGTGTGAGGAACCCGAGGTCACAGGCTGACATCGTGGCGAGGAGCTGCAGGCCGATGTTCGTCGGCGACGTCCTCGACGCGACGACCGGCTCGGGCGTCTCCTGAAAGTTGTCGGGAATGAGCCACTGCGTTTCGGCCGTTGCGAAGCGATCGAAGAAGCGCCAGTGACGCACCGCGTACCGTAGCGCGGTCGCGCGCTGGTCGGTGTCGAGCACGAGTTTCGCGCGCGTGAGCGGCGCGCTGAGCGCGATTGCGACCTCGGGCGCGAGCAGCCATGCGAGCGATAGCCCTGCCCACGCTGCGCCGCTGATCCACGCACTGGGTCCATTGCCGAGCTTGGGCGCGGTGCGCCAGGCGACGAAGGACATGATCCCCGCTGCGCCCAAGACGGCCGGCCACATTCTCTGCCAGACGGCTGACCTGTCGTACCCGGTTGTTCGTTCAGCGTGCGACGCCGTTTGCCACTCGAGCATTCGCCGTCGGCCACCGACCAGTCGCGCGAAGGTACGGAGGATGGCATCGCTCGCCAGCAGCGTCTGGTCGGGCAGCAGCACGAACGAAAGCCAGACTTGCACGAGTGAGCGCCACGTGTCGCGCCCGAGGGCGATGTAGTACGGTTGCCAGCTCTGACGACGTGGCGGACGGAACGCCGCAACGGCAAGTGGTGTGATCCACGGTGCGCTCAACGCCGCGATGGCCGCGACTGTCCACGCCAACGGTGATCCGGGGAGCACGGTCCAGCCGGCGACGAGCCAAACGAGAATGGCGATCGGTGTCACGCTACGCCGCATATTGTCGGCGATCTTCCACCGCGAAAGCGCGGACAACGGATCGAGATTCGATCCGCTTGTTCCAGGCACCCGCGATGCCAACCAGCGCACGAGCTGCCAGTCACCACGAATCCATCGGTGCGCGCGACGAGTCGACGTGAGATATCGCGTCGGGTAGTCATCGAACACTTCGATGTCGGTCACAAGACCGGCGCGCGCGAACGCGCCTTCTATCAGGTCGTGGCTGAGCAGCGAATGTTCGGGAAAGCGGCCGTCCGTCGCCTGACGAAATACATCGACGTCGTAGATGCCCTTTCCGGTGAACGAGCCTTCGCCGAACAGATCCTGATAGACGTCCGAGACCGCGGTCGTGTAGGGATCGACGCCCGGGTGCCCGGCGTAGATGGCTGCGAATCGTGACTGGCTCGCGCTCGCCAACGACACGCCAACGCGCGGCTGCAGGATTCCATAGCCGCGGACGACGCGACCACGTTGGACGTCGTATTCAGCGCGATTCAATGGATGGGCGATCGTGCCGATGAGCGCCGCGGCGGCGCCGCGCGGGAGCATCGTATCGGCGTCGAGCGTGATCACGCAGCGAACTCCGCGCAGCCACGCCACGTCGCCTTCCACGATCGAGAACGCGCGGTCGCCGGTCCCTCTGATGAACGCATTGAAGTCCACGAGCTTGCCGCGCTTCCGCTCCCATCCCATCCAGGTCGCGTCGACCGCATTCCAGCGCCGCTGCCGATGCAGCAGATAAAACGGCGAATCGTGGTCATCGGCGTCGCCGCCGTGGACGACGTTGAGCGCGCGAATGCCATCGACGAGCGCCGTCGTGACTGCCTCGTCGGCGGCCTCGATCTCTGCAGGCGCATCGGGAAAGTCGCTCAGCAGCGCGAAACGGATTTGCGGATCGCGATTGGCGAGGTATTGGACCTCGATGTGTGCGAGCGCCTCCGCGGCGGCCTCCACGCTTCCGACGAGAAGCGGCACGACGACCGTGGTGCGATCGCGTTCCGGCACGGCGCGGTCAAAGTCGAGCCGCGCGAGTCGAGCTGGCGGCACGAAGACGTTCACAGCTTGATGAACGATCGCGAGCGCGACGTCGGTGGCGGGGAGGAGCGCGAGCAGGAACGCGGCGGCGAGCCAGGCCGCGTGCACGCTCCCGAGCGCGGTGACGGAGAGCGGCGCGACGAGCAAAACCAGCACGACGGCAGTGGCGATGGCCAGGGCAGTGAAGTAGCACGGGCCCGGATGCGCAAGCACCCAATCGCTGATTCGCGCACGCGGCGAGCCGACGTAGCCGGCGACGCGCTCGAATGCACGCCGTCCGTCTCCAACGAGGTGATAGCCGACGTGCGATTCGCGAGCGCCGGCGCCGGATGCGTCCGCGCTCGCGCGAGCCGCGACAATCGCAGCGCCGGCGACTGCGGGTTCCGGTTGCCCGGTTCCTCGCGCGATGCGCTCGACTGCGTGTCGGTAGCGATCGCGCGTCGCACGCGTCATCTCGGCGTACGTCCCCGATGGGTCAGTGCGGAGAACGGATTCAGTCGCGCTCGCCGACTCGACAAATGCGGTCCAGTCGATTCGCGCCACGGAACGCAAGCTGGCGATGGAGTTGGCCATCACCAGTTGCGTGAGCGCGAGTTCCTGCGCTGATCGCTGCGCCGCGTCTTCAACGGTCATCACATCTTCGGCGACCCATTGCTCGAGCCACAACAGCGGCGTGAAATCCGATCGTCGACTGCGGATCTGTTGGAGAAAGCGCGTGAGGAATGCTGGTGTCAGCCGCGGGCCACGATGCACGAACGCGGACAAGCCTCCGGTCATGTCCCCGACGTCCTGCGCGCCCAGCAATCGCGACACCCAACTGTCGGCCAGGGCGCGTTCGTCGACGTCACGCGCGGCGCGGAGCGCCATGCGACGAATGTTCTCGAGATATCCCATCCGCAGCATCGCCGGGATGGCCCAGAGCTCGCCGAGCGTCAGCGCCGTGACCCGCTGATACTCGCGAATCATCAGGGCGACGCTCGGCTCGTCGAGTCGTCCGTCGGTGTGCGCGATCAGCTCGCTGACGATCTCGTAGATCCGCGGGTAGCCGGCGAACGGGCCGTCTCCATCGAGCTTCGGGAGCTCTTGGTAATAGCCGACCGGCAGCGTCGTGCGAATCTCGGGGACCTGTTCCAGCACGACGAAGAAATTGTCGAGGAGCCACGCGCCCGCCGGACTCACCTCGGTTCCAGCTGCCGACGCGCGCGCGAGCGTGTCGCGCGCTGTGACGAGCGCCTGCTCCGTTGCGGTCAACCGAGAGAGGAGGGGTCCGCGTCGTCGGCGCGCGAGCCAACTGTTTCGGTGCGTCGCAGCAATCGTTTGGCGCCGCGCGAGAATGCCGGCATGTGCCGCCAGTCGTGTTGCGCCGAAGGGCTCTCCGTGTCGAGGCATCGAGTGGCTATCGCTGCCTCGCTCGGCGCGGTTGTGCTTGGTCCGATGCTTTGTCTCTCACACCGTCCTCAAGGTTGCGGGAAGCTTGCTGCCGAACGCAAAAAGGGCCCGCTCGCAATTTTGGCAGGCCCCCGAGAATTCGGACTTGTCGACGCGCACGGCGCGTGTGTGCTTGAATGAAACATAGCGCCGGCGCGCGCTTGCCGCCATCATTAGAAAACTGGTGAGTGGTCGTAGCACCACTCCCGCCCGCGTCTGCTGCCGCCCACGCTGGGCGCCGGACTTTCGAGTGCCGTCCCGGTCAGCATCCTCCAACGCTCTGTTCACGGACATCGTCGGCGACTTGGTCGCATCGTGCGGCTTCACCCCGGTGTGCCCGTCGGGCGATGAGGAACCGTGGCTCTCGTGCGCGCGTCCGCAGCCGTGCATCGTCATCTGCGATTGCGCGGCTCCCGCGGAGGGCACCCAACGCTTGATCGTCGAGGCGCCGGCGTGTCACACGCCGCAGGTGTTGTCGGACCGGCGGATGCAGCGATCCACGGATCACGACGCGCCGTAGCAACAGATGGGACGGGGAATCGTTGGCCCCGTGCCGCGCTCGCGCAAGTGTTTGTTGACCACGTGGTCAATACGCGCTAGCATTCATTCTTGACCAATTGGTCAATACGCCGCGTGACGCTTTCCACGGTGTTCCCTCGCCGAGGCAGTCGCATGACCACCACAGGGACGTCCGTCAGCGTCACCCCGCTTGCTGATCGCGTCGCCGTCAAGGCGCTGGCGGAGGCGCAGCCAATGCGCGGCGGCCTCTACATCCCGGACAGCGCGAAAGAAAAGCCGCAGCACGGCGAGGTCGTTGCGGTGGGGCCGGGCCGCTTCGAGAAGGACAGGCGCGTGCCCATGGACGTCAAAGTGGGTGACAAGGTGCTGTACGGGAAATACACCGGCGCCGAGGTCACCATCGATGGTGAGCCGTTGCTCATCCTCCGCGAGTCCGACGTCCTCGCGGTCATCATCTGAACTCTTCGGGGCGTGGGCGGCGCGCCGATTGGTGACGCCCCTCCGCGCCCGGAGCCCGACCGCACAGGCATTTCACACCTCATCGCAAGGACGCGTTATGGCCGCCAAGGACCTGCACTTCAATACCGATGCGCGTGCAGCCCTCAAGCGCGGCATCGATCAACTCGCTGATACGGTGAAAGTCACCCTCGGCCCGAAGGGACGAAACGTCGTCATCGAGAAGCGATTCGGCGCGCCGACGGTGACCAAAGATGGCGTCACCGTGGCGAAGGAGATCGAGCTGACCGATCCCCTCGAGAACATGGGCGCGCAGATGCTGAAGGAAGTGGCGACCAGGACCAGTGATCTTGCCGGCGACGGCACCACCACCGCGACCGTGCTCGCCCAGGCAATCTTCCGCGAGGGACTCAAGAATGTCACCGCGGGCGCGAACCCAATGGCCCTCAAGCGCGGCATCGATCGCGCGGTCGCGACCGTCGTCGAGGAGTTGAAGAAGATCAGCGTGCCGACTGGCGGCAAGAAAGAGATCGCGCAAATCGGCACCATCTCAGCCAACAATGATCCAGAGATCGGCGACCTCATCGCCGAGGCGATGGAGAAGGTCGGGAAAGACGGCGTCATCACGGTCGAGGAAGCACACGGGTTGGACACGACGCTCGAAGCGGTCGACGGCATGCAATTCGACCGCGGGTATGTCTCGCCGTATTTCGTGACGGATCCGGAGAAGATGGAAGCGGTTCTCGAGGATGCGTTCATTCTCATCCACGACAAGAAGATCGCGTCGATGAAGGATCTGCTTCCGGTGCTCGAGATGGTGGCGCAGCAGGGCCGTCCGCTGCTCATCATCGCCGAGGATATCGAGGGTGAGGCGCTGTCGACGCTCGTCGTCAACAAGCTGCGTGGCGCGCTCCGCGTCTGTGCCGTGAAGGCACCCGGCTTCGGCGACCGCCGCAAAGCGATGCTCCAGGATGTCGCCGTCGTCAGTGGCGGCGTGGTCGTGAGCGAGGACATCGGACTCAAGTTCGAGAATACGGCCGTTGCGGACCTGGGACGCTTCAAGCGCGTCGTCGTCGATAAGGACAACACGACGTTGGTGGACGGCGCCGGCACGGAAGCTGACATACGGGGGCGCATCAAGGAGTTGAAGGCGGAGATCGAGAGGAGCACATCCGACTATGACAAGGAGAAGCTCCAGGAGCGGCTCGCGAAACTGTCCGGCGGTGTCGCCATCATCAACGTCGGCGCGGCGACGGAGAGCGAGATGAAGGAAAAGAAAGCGCGCGTCGAGGACGCCTTGCATGCCACGCGTGCCGCCGTGGAGGAAGGCATCGTGACCGGCGGTGGCGTCGCGTTCATTCGGGCACAGGGCGCGCTCAAGCGTCTCAAGCTCCAAGATTCGGAAGAGCAGATCGGCGTCGAGATCGTGCGCCGGGCGATCGAGGAACCGCTGCGCATGATTGTGCAGAATGCCGGCGGCGAAGGGTCGATCGTCATCGAGCGGGTGCGCTCGTCGAAAGATGATGCGTTCGGGTACAATGCTCTCACCGACACCTTCGAGAACCTCATCCAAGCGGGTGTCATCGATCCGACGAAGGTCACGCGTATGGCGCTGCAAAACGCGGCGTCGATCGCGGGACTCCTGTTGACGACGGAATGCACGGTGGTGGAGCACACGACAGAGAAAGGCGGCACCATGACCGGGATGGACTGAAGCGGGCGACTGTCGGCAGTACGAGACTTCTCATGCCTGGGCAGAAAGCTCCTGAGGAACACCGCCGGAAAGACATTCTGCGCGCCGCGTACGATGTCGCGTCGCGCCGGGGGGTCGAGGCACTCACCGTCCGTGCGGTCGCCACCCGTGCGGCGGTGAGCCACGGGACCGTCCTCTTCCATTTCAATCGTCGCGATGCGTTGGTCATGTCGCTGCTCGACAGCGTCCTCGACGCGACGACCGTGCTCCGCGTTCCCGATGAGGTCGAGCGCCTGGGGCGACCCGCGGATCGCCTGCGCTCGCTCTTGCGTACCGAGATGGAACGCCTGTCCAATGATCCGCGTCAGTTTCGCCTCTTTCTCGAGTACTGGGCGCTGGGCGTTCGCAACGCGATCATTCGGCGCAGGGTGAGCGCGGCGCTCGAGCGATACCGCGCGGCGTTTCGCGCCATGGGAAAGGCCGCCGCCTACGACGGAGCCACGACGCGGCGACGCGGCACGAACAGGCTGCGCGATGTCGCGACCGGGACCCCGGATGTTGTCGCGGCCGTGGCGGTGAGCCTCATCCATGGCTGCGCTCTTCAGGCCGTGATTGATCCGAAAGCCTTCAACGTCGAGCAGCACTTCGACACGGCGGCTCGCCTGCTCGGCGCGTTTGCCAATGAACGACTGCAGGATGATGCCGCGGCGCCGGCTCGCGTGGCTCTGCAGCGAACCACGAGAGGCGGACATGGCTAAGACTGCGAGCGAGCTCTTCGACGCATTCGCGTCGCGCGTCGCGGAGATTCTCCGCGAGCGGTACGGTCTGGATCCCGAACCACTCCTGCGCACCCGGCGGGAGTCGTTCACTCTCGAGGGGCTGATTCGCCGAGCCGATGGGAGCTCCGAATGGCACGGAGTGCAAGCGACGCCGGAACAATTGGAGTGGAAGGGACCGAATGCTACGGCCGAAGCATTCGTTGAGGCCTACATCACGGCGTTTCGCGCCGCGACGGAGACGTGATCCGGACGATGCGGCATCGGCATGACGACGCAGAGGCGAATCGATTAGATTAGACTCATAGCTGGTGAGCGGCGGGTTCGCCGCTCCCTTAGGCCTCCGTGTCGACATCGCGCGCGCGGACCCCCGAGCCGCCCCCGGTCAGCCCGCCCTCGCAGTCTCGGAGGCACCATGGATCGGCCGCATGCTTCCACGCTCGCGCCGCGAACCGCGGCCAATCGCATCGATGCAACCAGGGACGCTCGCTCGTTGTTGCACGGTCCACTCGCGACGCCGGCCCAGGTTGCTGCCCACTCCGCACCCGTTCCATCGACGAGTGACGCGATGCCGCATGAGAGATCCTTCCCGGATTGGCGCGCACGCCTCACGCGCAACCTGTCGAGCCGGAGCGACGGGCGATGGGACCCGCTGACATACGTGCAGAACGAGTCAACATGAAGTGCCGCCAGACTCCGCGCGGAGTGAACATGGGTCCTTGCCGGCGACCTCGACAACGGCCGGTGTCACTGAGCTGGTCGAGGCGGTGAGCATCGCCCGGCACGATCGAGTCATCCTGAGCGCGCCGCCTCGAGCGAAGCGCGGGCGACGCTTTGGCCCACCTTCTCCATGAGCATGCTCGAATGCGGCTGTCCGGTGACGATGTTTTGTCGATTGTCGCCGAGACACGCCGAATGATTCACTACACACCCCGTCGGGGCGAGAGCGATGGCGCTCGGCGACGCTCCTGCCGCAAGCATCTGCCGCGTCGCTTCCCGCATGATCGCAACGCAGATTCGTGCGCGGGCCGTAACTGCTGCGACAGACACGGGTCATCCCGTTCGACACCTCGGAGACGCACGTCGGACCCTGTGGCGAGCGGCCGCGCGCGCGGCGAATCGGCATGAGGCATGCGAGTGTTCGTGGTCGCCTCTCGTCCACGAGTCCGATGCCAGGCACTAGCCACGTTCTTACCCCCCCGCCGTTTCCGACGTTGCTCTCCAGCACTGTATGCCGGGCGTTGCTCGCGCGCACCTGCTTCGGGCACCTCTCGCTCATCCGGCGGACGCATGTCGACACGCTGCCGATCCGTTTCGCGTTCGCCGACGGGTGGCTCTACTTCCGAGCGGACAACGCGCTGCGTCACGCGCTCGGCCACAACTCGTGGGTCACGATCTCGATCACTGAGACCATCGATCAGACTCACGTGATGAGTGTCGTCGCGCGCGGCGCGTGCTACGGGACCGAGCACACCGGCTCGGCCGACGACGACTTGGCCGCGTTGCGTGGCATCATGCGGCTCCGCGACCGCGTTCCGGTGGGAGTCGCGCGCGCACGATGGGTGGAGCGGACGTCGACGGTTGTCCGCATGCACATCGACGAGCTGCGCGGGCGGACGACGCTCGTGCCCTGTCCCGCCGGCGGGGAATCTCGCCGAACACGAGGTGCAGTCGGTCTCGACACCCGATCGGACCTGGTCGCGGCTGGTCGAGTCGCGGATCCCGTGCGGTCGAGGTAGATTCCAGTCAGCGCACGATGCGCGAGATGGGTGAGCCGCTCGAGTCTGATGCTCCGTCGAGTCGGCCTGCGGCAGCGCCCCCACAACGGGAGGCGTCATGGGGAAACCTTCTGAACCGCTTCGTCGGGCGCCTATGAGCCGAAAGTCAGGGCCAGGCGCCGCGAGGTTCCAGCCTATTCCGAAGGCCCCAACAGGAATTCGGGGCCTGGACGAGATCACCGGCGGCGGCCTGCCACGCGGACGCCCCACGCTCGTCTGCGGAGGTCCCGGCTGTGGTAAGACGATTCTCGCGATGGAATTCCTGATGAATGGCGCGCGCCTGTACGACGAGCCCGGCGTGCTCATGTCGTTCGAGGAAACGGTCGAGGACTTGACGTTGAATTTTGCGTCGCTCGGGTTCGATGCGTGCGCGCTCTCCGCCAGGAAGCAGCTCGCGTTGGACTACGTGCGAGTCGAACCGAGCGAGATTCAAGAAACCGGCGCGTACGATCTGGATGGTCTGTTCATCCGCTTGGGTCACGCGATCGACTCCATCGGGGCCAAGCGGGTCGTTCTCGATACGATCGAAACGCTCTTTTCCGGATTGTCTGACGCGCGGATCATGCGCGCCGAATTGCGCCGCCTGTTCAACTGGCTGCGGGTGAAGGGCGTCACCGCGATCGTGACCGGTGAGCGCGGCAGTGGCGGGCTGACGCGACACGGACTCGAAGAATACATCAGCGACTGCGTCATTCTGCTCGATCACTGCGTCGTCGAGCAAAACGCGACGCGCCGGCTTCGCGTCGTGAAATACCGCGGATCGGCCCACGGCGCCGACGAGTCGCCGTTCTTCATCGACGAATCGGGAATCTCGGTCTTGCCGATCACGTCGCTGCAACTGCAGCACCGAGGCTCGACCGAACGGATCTCGAGCGGCGTTTCGGACCTGGATGCGATGTTGGGCGGCAAAGGCTACTTCCGCGAGAGCAGCATTCTCATCTCCGGGACCGCGGGGACGGGGAAGACCAGTCTCGCCGGCTACTTCGTGGACGCCGCTTGCCGCCGCGGCGAGTCTGCCTTGCTGTTCGTGTTCGAGGAATCCGCCGCGCAAGTCGTGCGCAACCTGCGGTCGATCGGTCTCGATCTCGCCCCATGGGTGCGAAACGGCCGACTCACGATTCACGCCGAGCGCACGACGACGAACGGGTTGGAGGGACATCTCAATGCGATGAGCCGCCTGATCGCAGCATCTCAGCCGCGGGTGGTCGTGGTCGACCCGATCAGCAACCTGATCTCGGTGGGCACGTCGGCTGAGGTGAAGGCCATGCTGGCGCGGTTGATCGATCTCATGAAAGACGAGCGTATGACGGGCCTCTTTACCTCGCTTGCGGCAGACGAGAACAATCCCGAAGCGACCGACGTTGGTATTTCCTCATTCATGGATACGTGGTTGGTGCTTCGGAACGTCGAGGCGAACGGCGAACGGAATCGCCTGCTCAACGTCCTGAAATCGCGCGGCATGTCGCACTCGAATCAGCTTCGAGAGTTCATGCTGTCGCGCCGTGGCCTCGCGTTGGTCGCCCCGGTGCGGGATGCGCTTGGCCGGGTCATGACGGGGTCCGAGCGTGCGGCCCACAACGGCGGCCATTCGGCCGCGAAGCGCCGATGACCGGCCCGGTCAAGCGTCGCTCGGCGGCGACCGGTCGACTCCCGCGTGCCCACGCCGCGGACTTTTATGAGCTGCGTCTCTACATCGCGGGGCAGACGTCGCGGTCGCTCGCGGCGCTCGCCAACCTGAAGCGAATTTGCGAGGAACATTTGCAGGGGAGATATCGCATCGAGGTGATCGATCTCCTGAAGCATCCGCAACTGGCGAAGGGAGACCAGATCCTCGCGCTTCCGACGCTCGTGCGTCGGCTGCCCGAGCCGATTCGGAAGCCACCGTTCGTGATACGACGAAGCCCGCGTGAGTTCGCGGTGCGTCGCGGCGATCGGTGCGCGCGGGGCGCCTTCACGCAATCGGAGTGCGCGGTGGATTTGAGGCTTGGGTTTCCACATACGAATGGCGACGCCGCCGAGTATCCGGCTTCACGGGAGTTTGCCCGCCGTTTGCTGAGTCATCAGGCGGTTTCTGGTGACGATGTACCGGTGAGCGCCGGCGACGCGCTACAGCGGACCTGCACGCGCGTCTCCGACAACCTGCGCGACGTCCTCGGCGAGCACGGGTGCAGCGCATTACTTGCTCGCGCCCTCGCCCAAACGGAAGTGAGTCATCCCGAGTTGAAGCATTTGCGGCGGCAGAACGGCAACAGCGTTTCGCTCGATGGTGTACGCGCGAGCATCGACGCGCATGGAATCCCCGCGGTCACAGCGGCGATCGAGTCGTTGCTCGTCGCACTCATTGATATCCTTGGTCGGCTCATTGGAGGAGATATGGTGATGCGAGTCATAGACTCTGACGTTCCACGGTCACGGCGTGTCGCCGGAGCGCACGCCCCATGAGCGGATCTCGACGCAATGTCATCCGCAACATCGAAACTGGCGTCCCCGGTCTCGACGCGGTTCTCGGCGGCGGCCTCTGTGAGTATTCTTTTAACTTGGTCGCCGGCCCTCCTGGCGCGGGCAAGACGACGCTCGTCCAGCAGATCCTGTTTGCCAATGCGACGAACGAGCGTCCCGCGCTCTATTTCACCGTGCTGGGTGAGCCGACGGTGAAGATGATGCGGTACCAGCAGCAGTTCTCCTTCTTCGACAACGCGAAGATCCCCACCGCGATCCGGTTCGTCAACTTGAGCAAGGAGGCGACGAGCGAGGATCTGAATTTGGTGCTCAGCCGGATTCGCGAGGCCGTGACCGAGGCCGAGCCGGCGTTGGTCGCGATCGACTCGTTTCGAACGATCCGCGGTTTCCGCGGGCCGGGACACGAGGCTTCGGAAGGTGCTCTGGCGGACTTTGTTCAGCGTCTCGCCCAGGAGCTCACGTCGTGGGAGGTCACGTCGTTTCTGCTCGGCGAATACGCGGAGGACGAGGGGCGCCACCCGGTCTTCACCGTGGCAGACGGCATTGTGTGGCTGTCGGAGGATGTCGATCGAAACTCGGCCGTTCGGAAGCTGCGCGTCGTGAAGGTCCGCGGCCGGTCGCCGATGCCGGGGCTGCACACGTTTCGCATCACGACGAACGGCGTGCAGGTATTTCCACGCATCCCCGAACAGCAGCGCCAGCGCGTCGTTCGCTCCGAGCGACGTCTCGGGACCGGTGTGCCCGGCCTGGACGACATGATGGGCGGCGGCATTCCGGAAGGCGACGTGGTGATGCTCACCGGGCCCGCCGGCAGCGGAAAGACCACGTTCGCGACGCAGTTCGTGGCGCAAGGGCTCAGCCAGGATGAAGCCTGCGTCGTCGCGGTCTTCGAAGAGTTTCCCGAAGCCTATCTCGCTCGGGCGAAGACCCTGCCAATCGATTTCAGCCGTATGATCGAGGCCGGTCGCCTCGCTGTTACGTACCTTCGGCCGCTCGACCTGTCCGTCGATGAGATGTTGTCGGAAATCCTTACGATGGTCGCGCGGATTGGCGCCACGCGTGTCGTCATCGACTCGCTGTCCGGTTTCGAGATCGCTCTCGCGCCGACCTTTCGCGTTGACTTCCGCGAATCGCTCTACCGGCTCGTTGGCGCGCTCACGGCAACGGGCGTCACCGTCCTAATGACGGCGGAGATCGTGGAAGCGTTTCCGGACCTCCAGTTGACGACGGAGCGCGTGTCGTTCGTGACGGACGACATCGTCGTGCAGCGCTACGTCGAGATCGACGGCCACCTCCAGAAAGTGCTGGCGGTGATAAAGATGCGCGGGAGCGAGCACGCGACAGATTTTCGCACCTATAGCCTGGCGTCGACTGGCGCCGTGATGGGCGAGTCGCTCGCCGGATATCACGGGATCACGACCGGTGTCCCAAGTCTCGCCGGCGAACGCCCGCTCGAAGTGTGATTGCGAAATGAACCGAACCGAACACAGGAGGTTTCGTGAACGTCTCGGTTGAACGCCAATTCACCTTTGCGCCGGTCGCCTTCGCCATGACCGACGGACCGGCGCACCAGCTCGTGTATACCAACTCCGTCTTCCAGGACCTGCTGTCCTCGGGCCAGATCACGGTTGGCCACGAACGTGTCGCCCGGTCGCCGCCGTCAACTGACTTGAGGCCGATGTTGGATCGCGCCTTCCGAGACGGCGAGACACTGCGCGACGAAGTTGTCGAGCCATTCGACAAGGGACTGGCGATCTGGAGCTGCACGGTCTGGCCCGTGTCCGGCGCGACCGACCACCCTGAAGGCCTCGTCATCGAAGTGCGAAACATCGAAGCGCTCGAGGACGCGAAGGCCCGACAGCGCGCGATCGCCGAGCGATTGCTGCTTGGCGCCCTCCGCGAGCAGGATGCGGCTCGGGTCGCTGAGGACATGAACCTCCGTGCGCGACACCTTGCCAGTGCAAGCCGGCGGCTGTCGATGTCCCTCGACGAGAGCGCGACGCGCGACACGGTCCGGCACCTCACTCTATCACGGCCCGGCACGTGGTGTATCGTCGACGTGGCCGAGTCGAACGGTTCGGTCCACCGTCTCGCGGTCGTCCACCGTGACCCGGCCAAACAAACGCTGGCGCGGAAGCTCGGAGAACAGACACCGGCCCGAAAGAGCGCCTCGATCGGTTCCGGGAGCGTGTTTGCCTCGGCCCATCCGACGATCGTGACCCATGCCTCGGGCATGGCGCTCATCCTGGCAGCGCATGGAGAGGAGAATCTGCGGACTCTCCGCGAGATCGGCTTCGGCGCCCTTCTCGTCGTTCCGCTCATCGTCCGAGCGCGAGTCCAGGGCGCGATCACGTTCGTCAGCGCGGAGGGAGACGACGTGTTTTCCGCGGAGGATATTGCGCTCGCCACCGATCTCGCCTCGTGGTCTGCACTGGCACTGGACAACGCGCGCCTGTACCGCGAAGCGGACGCGCTGCGGCTCGCTGCGGACCTGGCGAACCAATCGAAGAGTCAGTTTCTCGGGAGCATGAGCCACGAGCTTCGCACGCCGCTCAATGCCATCGGTGGGTTCGTGGATCTCATCGCGATGGGGGTCTCCGGCCCTGTGACGGACAAGCAGCATGTCGGGCTGGCGCGCATCAAGGCGAACCAGCAGCACCTCTTGGTACTGATCACCGAGATACTCAACTTCGTTCGCGTCGAGAGCGGCCGCGCGGAATACCACAACGCCGAAGTGTCGCTGCCGCAGGCGCTCGCTGAGGTCGCCGACATGCTCAGCGCGGCGATTGCCGAGAAGGGGCTCGTGCTCGACGGTCCCCATGGTGACGCCGACGCCGTTGCCTGGGCGGATCCCAATCGGGTCCGCCAGATTCTCGTGAACCTGGTCATGAACGCGGTGAAGTACACGCCGCCAAACAACGGAACGATCTCCCTGTCCTGCGTGGTGGAAGGCGACAGGGTGCTGGCGCACGTGGCGGACACCGGGCCGGGCATCCCGCGCGATAAGCTGGAGTCGATCTTCGAGCCGTTCGTGCAGCTCACGGCGGGGTTGGCGGATCGGCGAGGGGGCGTTGGCCTGGGTCTCGCCATTAGTCGCGATCTCGCTCGCGCGATGGCCGGTGACCTCAGCATCGAGAGCACCGTTGGCCTCGGCTCCCGCTTTACGCTGGCGCTGCCGGCGCGCGCTCCGGAACGGCGGCGCTCTTGACGGTCCTCGGTGAGCCGAGATGCACGGCGTCTCGCTGAGCCGATCATGGAGCGATTCTCGCCCGACTCGACAGATGCGACTTGACTGTGAGGCTGGCGATAGCGCGACGGAATGGATTGTTCACCGCCGCGGAGATGTCCCGTCCCCGACGAATTGGAGGCACGATGGACCGAACGAACGATGGACGCCGAACGCATCGCGGCACGATCCTCGTGGCGTCGTCAAGCGCGATGTTCGCGGAGCTCGTCGGCGAGATGGTTGCCCGCTGCGACTTCGCTCCGGCGTACCTGGCACCGCTGGACGCGGTGGGGGATGCGCTGCGACGAACACGGCCACGCATCGTCATCTGCGACTGCGCGACTCCGCCCAATGGCATTCGCCGGCTGATCGTGGAAGCGTCGGCTCGCCGCTTACCACTGGTGCTGTCGGATCCGCGAGTTTCCCCGGAAGGTCACGCGCGAACGCGGAGCCTCGCGCACGCGGTCGCGTGGCTGACGTTTCCGATCTCGTACGAACCATTCTGCCGGATGCTCGATGCGCTTCTCGCAACGCCGATTGATGCGCAGGCCGCGCTGTCTCGGCCGCTTGGCCGGAGCGAACACACTCTCGACGCGCGCAGCCCGTCGGAGATCGCGGACGAGCAGGATCTCCGATCCGT
>Ga0070679_100000929_pt1 | contig 25484 bp, 17 predicted proteins | sample KBSC63BmetaG_FD_65652 | JGI IMG/M metagenome (GOLD analysis project Ga0070679, IMG submission 65652) | Corn rhizosphere microbial communities from Kellogg Biological Station, Michigan, USA - KBS C6-3B metaG | ecosystem: Host-associated > Plants > Roots > Rhizosphere | place: USA: Michigan... | reverse complement strand
CGCTGATATGCCCGGCAAAGCTGCTGCACCAGCGCAATCAAATCGCCGCGACGCGGGTGATGGTGCGGCATCACCTCGAGCACCTCAATCAGCGCCATGCCGAACCAGCCAATCGCACGGCACCAGAAAAGTGCGGAATGATGTGTCGTTGGGTCCGCCCAGCTCTGCTGGCCCGACTCATCGTAGGCATGAAACATCAACCCTGATGCCGGGTCGTTGAGATGTTTTGCATAGATGAGCAACTGCTTGGCGGCCTCGTCCAAGGTGTACTCGCGCTCATGAAACATCTGACCATAGCGCACCAGGAACGGCATAGACATGAACATTCCGTCGAGCCAGAGCTGATGCTGCCGGCTGAGCGCATGCCAGAACCCGCCGTCTTCCGTGCGCGGGTAAGTGTCAAAGGTGTGCCGGATTGTCTGCGCGGCCGTGCGGTACTTCTCCTTGCCGGTCTCTTTGTAGAGCACCAGCAGCAGATTGCCAGGCAGTATGTAGTCCAGCGCGGTGATCGGGCGGTCGATCTTCCCACTGTCGTCGACGTGATGGTCGACCCATCCCTGCACGTAGTCGAGATACTTGCGATCGCCGTGACGCTTGTAGAAGAGGTATTGACCGTAAAGGTAAAGCGAGATCGCATAGCCCCATCCACCAAGCGTCTCCGGTGCAGGTTTTCTCGCCATCATGTTCTCGATCACTGCCTTCGACCAGTCCACATCCGTCGCGGCCGAAGGCGACTGTGCCAAAGCCCGCCTCCATGTTGCTGCGCCGGGGACCAGCAAGGGCGAGCTCGCCAGCAGTTTCAATACTGTTCGTCTGTCTTGTATGCTCATTCGTTTCGCTCCCATGCACCACTCCAGGTGCTTGTAGAATTTGGTCCTTTGCCCGCTTCACGTTCTACATGGCAGCGCGTGGCGCACCGGTCGAGCTGCGTGTAACCAGCGACGAAGTCACCTGGTACTGCTTACCGCCCCTATGGGGATCTGTGCCGAAATTCGTCAAGGCCTCGTAGAACGTCTCAGCCAGTTCTGAACGCGATAGCCGGATCGTGGTCAGCGGCGGAAAAATAATGTCACTCAACTCAATGTCATCGAACCCGACGAGCGAATAATCATCAGGAACGGTGAGCCCATGGCGGCGAATCGTGCGCAACGCGCCGATGGCGGTGAGATCGTTCGCACAAAGGATCGCCGTGGGCCGTTCCTTCAACTGGAGAATCTCCTCCATGCCCGCTTCGCCTCCTGTGATGCGGTAGTTGCCTACACGGATAAACTCCGGCCATATCTTCAGACCGGCTTCGGCAACGGCCATCTTGAAAGCCTGTATGCGATGGTCGGAGATGGTGGGACCTGCCGAGGCGCCAATATACGCAATTCTGCGATGGCGGAGTTGCTTCAGATGTTTGAGCGCAGCTCGCATCCCGCTGAGGTAATCGATGGCAACATCGCTTAGGCCTCGACCGGTTACGCGGCGGTCCATCGTCACCAGCGGCACACGATGGTGTATCAACGCCTCGATCGGCTCGGTCTCAACCTCTGCCGCGAGCAACGCCACACCGTCCACCTGGCGAATCAACATACGACGAATGGTCTGTTGCATCTGCGAATAGTGGAAGTCGGTGGTGGCCATCAGCATGTCCTGGTTCTTTGCCACCAGGATGCCTTCGAAGCTGCGGATAAACTCGGGAAAAAATGGGTTGGTAATGTCGGGGATGATAAGACCATACGTGCTGCTGCGACCGTACTTGAGCGTGGTCGCGCTGCCGTTGGGCACAAAGCGCATCTCTTCGATGACCTTACGAACGCGCGCGGCTGTCGCCGGTCGCACGACCTTCGATCCATTGATGACATTGGAGACCGTGGCGCTCGATACGCCGGCAAGCTTGGCAATGTCCCGCATGTTCATGGCCGGTGACCCCGTTGGTTAGCGTAAGACAAAAAATCTCCTCGATCTCCGCGACGACGCAGCTAGTCGCGAATCTTCACAGCATTGTGTTGCGCCCCATTGATAAGATTCAACGATTTTCCGGCGGAGGAGAAGTCACCGCCATCAACTACGATGCGTCCACTCGAAGCTCCCTCTGCGGAAAGAAAGACCGGCGTCGTTGTCAGCAGACGGGCCGCCGTTACCAGAACCTGTTTTGTGTCGCGAAACCGCAGCGCCGACTCCGCATTCTGATCCGCTTGCACGCTAAGGCCGTTGATGGCACAGTCCTTGACGCGATCGAGAATAACGGCGGGACGAAGGTCCGGAGACGCAACCTCAAGTCGGACGTTGGTCAGCGTGAGTCCCCGCACACCGCGAGCATAAAAACCATAGGCCGGCATTGGCCCCATCATAAAGTACTCGCCCGCAAACTCCGGCAGATCGCGGCGCGCCGCATCCTCCGCTGTGCCGCCACCTCCAAATCGAAGATGAATGTCGCTGAGAGAGATGTTCTCCATCGTCGCCCCACCGACGCAGTTGAAGACAATACAGGAGTGTTTTTCCCCGGGGTTCGCACTGCTTGTGACCTTGGCCTCATCGATCTGCCCGGGATCCGTCGTGACATTGCCGTGGATATGCGCAAAGGAAATGTTGCGCATCACCGCCGGTGGTCCACTCTCCTCTGGATGCGGACTCGTCATGTCATCACGCACGGGCGGCGCAGGAGTGCCCGCCGCCCTGGTACGCGGAGCTCTCGGCCCCACACCAACGTGGATTGGGCCTGTGACATCATCGAAGACAAGATTCGAGAAGGAAATATTCTCGTAGCTCGAACCCGGATTGCCCTGGAACTTGATCGGGCAGCCGTAGACCTGGCGCAGGACACAGTTGGAGATGGCCACGTTCCGCACCTGCCCGCCGCCAAAGCGAAACACCGACCAGCGCGTGCTGAACGTGCTGTTGGTAATCGTCACATTCTGACAACTGCCAAACAAAGCGCACGCATCATCCTGCGACATCACAATGCAGTTACTCACCGTAAGGTCTCGCGCGCTAATGAAGTGAAAACCATCGTTGTTACCGTTCACGCGGTTGTGGATGTAGAGCGTGTCCATGTGCACCCGCCTGGACTGAATCACGCGGATGCTGTGATAGGCACAGTCCACGAGATCGAGGTTACGGACCGTGAGTCCCTCGCATTGATAGGTCAACAGATGGTACGGCCGTTTGTTGCCGCCAAGGCCGCTCGAAGGCGTCTGACCCCGCACGGGCGAATGAAATTGAAAGCCCTGCCCGTCGATAGTGCCAGGACCCTCAATCGTCACATTCTTCGCATGCACCGCATACAACAGCGCCCAGTTGCCATCGACCAGCGTCGTATCTCCACTGAGCGGGATCGCATCGACCGCGTGATAATCTTTGCCATTCGCACTGCCGAGCAGAACGGCACCTGCTGCGATGCGTAGTGTCACATTGCTCTTCACCTCGACACTACCTATCAGGAAGCGTCCCGCCGGCAGCAGCACCGTGCCGCCACCGTCGTCCGTGCAGGCATCGATAGCACGCTGCAGCGACGCTGTATCCAGAGTGACGCCGTCGCCCTTTGCCCCGAAGTCGCGCACGTTGTATACGCGCACACCAAGGTCGCTCCCGGCAATCGGCGCGACAGCAGAAGCCGAGTCCGCGTATAGCCCAACCGCGGCTGCGCCGGCAAACGCCCCGACAGGCGCCTTGCGGAGCCACTGACGACGAGTCCATAACGCCTGAGTTGCTTCGTTTTGCATTGCGATGTATTCCCTTCTCATTCACAAATGGGGCCGCACAACGGGATTGTGTGCAAGCTCTAAACCTACCTGATAACACGCCGAAAAATGACGACCCTTGCTCGATGCTCCGGCTTCTCCTCTGCTTACCTTTCGTCATGAATCCCGGTTCGCGTATTTATACGTATTGATTACTCAGGCGTCAACGATTTATTTCTCTCGTCCCCAGGACCTTGCGCCCATCCCGTTCGGCGAAATGTCTGCGCCACGCAAGCACCATCTTCAACATCGATCTCTTTTGAATCCGGTTTAATGCGAGATGCGCGACGAAGGTCATCGTTGGGAAGCAGTTCACCTGCAAAACTAAACTTCGATACATAAAATTTTTATTGACAACTTTATCGAGCGGAGTCTATGTTTGCGTGCGTCGCATAATTGGCACGTATAACTTCGCCGATCCTCGTCGCCAATCGTGCGTGCCAGACCAAGCAGCGGACACTCCCAGGGTGCACCGCCGACATCAGCAGACTGAGGCCGCACGATGACAGCAACCTTTCTGACCCTACGATTCGGACCATGGCGCACACTGATGTGCCTGGCCGTATTCCTCGCCTTCGCATGCCCGCACAGCGAAGCCCAAAGCTCCAGCGCCAACATCACCGGCACAGTCGAAGACAGCACCAACGCCGTCATCCCCAATGCGTCCGTCACGCTGATCAACCAGGCGACGAAGGTGCAATCCACGACCAAGTCCCAGCAAAACGGTGATTTCATCTTTCCCGACGTTCAGCCAGGGAACTTCACCATAGTCATTGACGCACCCGGGTACAAAGAGCTGCGCAAGGTCAATCTTGTGCTTCTGGCTTCGGAACCGCTGTCTGCGGGCATATTCAAGCTTGCGGTCGGCGATGTGAAGGAACAGGTCACCGTGTCCGCGGACATCACGCCGCTGCAAACGACCACAGCCGAGCGGTCGGCGGTACTCGACAATGCACAGATGGAAAATCTGCTGGTCATTGGACGAGACCCAATGGGCTTGACTCGCCTCAACCCCGGTGTCGTCGGTGGAGGTGGATCATCGAGCCTCGGCACCACCACGACGCCGACGGTCAACGGCGTTAACAACCAGTACAACTTTGTGTCGGTCGACGGAGTCCCTGGCAACACCCGCGGTGGCAACACCTTCGATACGCCACCCAACATGGATGCCGTCCAGGAGGTCACGATGCTGGAGTCCAGCTATTCGGCGGCCAACGGCAAGGTCGCGGGCGCGAACTTCAACTTCGTCACCAAGAGCGGCACGCAGCAATTTCATGGCGGCCTCTACTACTATTTTAGAAACGAAGCCTTGAATGCCAACAGTTATTTCAACAAGTTCAATGGCGCCAACCAGGCACGCGGCCGATACCGGTACAACACCCCAGGCGCCACCTTGGGCGGGCCGGTTTTCTGGCCGGGCAAGTTCAACCGCCATAAGGACAAGCTCTTTTTCTTTGTCTCCGTCGAAGATGCACCCATCACCAATCCGGACGGTGTGAAGTACTTCCGCATGCCCACCGCGGCGGAACTTGCCGGAGATTTTTCGCACACCTATCAGCAGGGCAAGACCACAGACAACCTTCTCTATATTCGCAACCCGGCCGCTACCGGCGCCTGCTCCTCCACAACCGGCGGCCCCGCCTGCTTCTCCGGGAACATCATCCCTTCCAGTTCCCTCAACGGCCAGGGCCTGGCGCTTTTGAACATCCTTTACAGCAATACCATTGCAGCGAATCCAGGAAACTACATCGCCGACAATCCGGCACTGACCCTGAACAATTACAACTACACGACGAACCATTCCTCGGATAAATCCTACAACCAGGAGATCGTCCGTATCGACTACTTCCCTACCGAAAAGCTGCACATGTTCGGCCGCTACAACCATGCGGTGATCAATAACCTCGGATTCGCCTCGACGACCAATAAGTTCACCTGGTTGTTCCCTCTGAACTACCAGTTGGTGGAACCCAACTACGCGGGCAACGTGACATATACCTTTACCCAGAACCTGGTGAATGAGCTCAACGTCGGCTTCTCCGGCTGGCTCGAAAATTCGAAGTACAACGCCAGCGATATCGCGAAGGTGCAATTGGGAGCGTCAGGGTTCAACCTTCCCTCCCTCTATCCGGGGGTAAACCCGCTGAACCTGTTCCCGAACGTAACCTACGGCATGACCAACGCTCCTACCTACGGCTGGGATTCGCGCTTTCCCTTTGCGGACGTCGTGCACAACGTCGCCGCCAGTGATGGTTTGACGTGGGTATGGCGTGCGCACACCTTCAAGTACGGCGTCGACTTCGAACAGGACTCCTACCTGCAGCCAAACCACAATCGCGTCGGCACATTTGACTTCTCCCAGAGTTCCAACAACCCGAACGATACCAACTTTGCCTACTCCAACTCGGAGTTGGGGAATCTGAATACGTATACACAGGTCACGAAGCTCTTGAACTACGATCCGGTGACCACTGTGCTGGACTTCTATGCGCAGGACACGTGGAAGGTGAACCGCCACCTGGTCCTCGACTACGGGGTGCGAACTTCCTATGCATTTTCACAGAGCCTGGCCGTCGGCAATAACTTTGTGCCGAGCCTGTATAGCACCTCGCAAGCGCCGTCCCTGTATCAGGCCAACAGTGCCGGCACAGCCACCGATCCCACCACCGGGCAAACCTATCCCGCGGCTTACATCGGTCTGTTGGTCCCCGGTACGGGCAATACAAACAATGGCATTCTTTATGCGAACACGCGGGGTTATCCTTCCGGCACGACGTATAACCAGGGTCTGTTCTGGCAACCACGCATCGGCTTCGCATATTCCGTGAACGACAAGACCGTGGTTCGCGGACACTATGGCATCTTCTATAACGCCCGCTCTGGCTCGGGTCAGGAAGGCGACCTCACCAACAACGCTCCCAGCACCAATAGCCCCAAGCAGTACTACACGAGCATCAACTCGGGCGCCTCGAATTACTACGCGAACGCGGGCGGTCTCAACGGGCCTTTCTCCATCGGACACGCTCTGCCGCTGCACATGCCGCTTCCCTACACCAACGAGGCAAGCCTGGGCGTACAGCACCAGTTCCCTTTCGGCACGGTGCTCGATGTCGCCTATGTCGGCACCTTCACGAGGCACGCGAGCCGTTATGTGCCGATCAACGAGGTACCCTACAACGCGGAGTTCCAGCATCCAAGTCCGTCGACCTATACCAAGGCGACCGCAACCGCCCTGCCGGATGACTTCTTCCGTCCCTATATGGGCTTCAACAGCATCAATCTGCAACAGGACGACCTGACAGCAAATTACAACTCACTTCAGGTCCGGGTCACGCGCCGCTTCCACAACGGGCTCGAGTTCGGGGTGAACTATACGTACTCCCGCACGATGGATTATGGTACCTGTTCGTCGACAGGATGCAGCGACTCCTATAACTTCACCTCGGCGCTCTACCAAGACCTTCGTGCGTGGAACTACGGCCCGGCGAGCTACGACATCAAGCACAATCTCGCGATCAACTACCTATGGGCGTTCCCGAAAGGAAGCCGTATGTGGAACAACTTCGCCACGCGCTCGGTGCTCGACGGCTGGCAGATCTCTGGCGACATGACGTATCTGAGCGGCGCTCCCGTGCAAATTGGTCTCTCGGTTAGCGGCAGCCCGAACATTACGGGAGGCGGCGACGGCGCTCGCGTCGTGCTCACATGTGATCCTTCACGCGGTGCTCCCCACACCTTCTCGCATTGGTTCAACACGAGCTGCCTCAGGGTCCCGATTGCGGGTTCCGTCGCAACCTCGGCGAATCCTTCCGGCACGCCGTATTCGCTTCCCGCGGGTGCGTTCTCACCGAAGGTGAATTTCTTCCTTCCTGGCGTTCTCAACTTCGATACGGCGTTGTTCAAGAATGTCCCCATTGGCGATCGCGGCCTCGTGCTACAACTCCGCGTGGAAACCTATAACACCTTCAATCACTCGGAGTTCAACGCAGTGAACGCGACCGCACTGTTCAACACGGCAACCTCGTCAGCGATACTGCAACCCAACAACCTTGGCCAGTTCAGCGGGACGGCCAACCCTCGCTTCATGCAGCTTGCAGTCAGGCTGAACTTCTGAGTTGTTGCATCGAAGAGTCACTTCCCCGGCGGCTTGCGCGAATCCTATTCGCAGGCTGCTTCTTTTCACCGTGTCCGCACTTGTGGCACGTCGCTCGCCGCGGGGGACGTACGGTTCTGATACAACGCCCTGATAGATGTCCTGATCCGGGTCGAGCCCTTTCGCAATTGAGGAGTGAGATGAGCCTTTTTCGGAGAGACTTTCTGAAGTGGATGACGCACGGCGTCGCTGGTACCGCTGCCGCCACAGTCCTTAGCCCGGGAGCGCACGCGCAGCCTGCCCCTCCGCCAGGTGCCGGCGACGCCAATCTCTTTGACGTAAAGCGCTATGGCGCAACCGGCGACGGCAAGACTATCGACACACCCGCCGTGAATCGCGCCATCGAAGCGGCTGCGAAGGCTGGCGGAGGCACTGTCCGCTTCCCTGCCGGGACGTACGCCTGTTACTCGATCCATCTCAAAAGCCACGTGGCCCTTTATCTCGAGAGCGGCGCAACCATTCTGGCAGCGGATGTGCCGGAGGGTGGGGGCACGGGCTACTACGATCCAGCCGAACCAAAGACAGCGTGGGACGCCTATCAGGATTATGGCCACAATCACTGGCATAACAGTCTGCTCTGGGGAGAGGACCTGGAGAATATCGCGATCCTTGGTCCCGGCCTCATCTGGGGTAAAGGCCTTACGCGCAGTGACAAGCCATCCCAGATACCGGGCATGGGCAACAAGTCGATCGCACTCAAGAACTGCCGCAGCGTGCTCCTGCGCGACTTCTCGATTCTCAAAGGCGGTTGGTTCGGCATTCTTGCAACCGGGGTCGACAATCTCACAATCGACAACTTAAAAATCGACACCGACCGCGACGGCATGGACATCGACTGCTGCCGCAACGTGCGTGTCTCCAACTGCAGTGTCAACTCGCCCTGGGACGACGGCATCTGCCCGAAGAGTTCCTTCGCACTCGGCTACGCGCGCGCCACGGAGAACGTGACTGTCACCAACTGTTACGTCACCGGAGCCTATCAACTCGGGACCATGCTCGATGGATCGTGGAAGCGCTGGCCGGCCGACACGAAGATGACCAGCCCGACCGGCCGCATCAAATGTGGGACGGAATCGAATGGTGGTTTCAAGAACATTACCATCTCCAACTGCGTCTTCGACGGATGCCGCGGCTTCGCGCTTGAGAGCGTCGACGGCGCGCTGTTGGAAGATATTACTTTCACCGGCATCACTATGCGTGACTGCGCCAATGTGCCGCTGTACCTTCGCCTCGGCAAGCGCATGCGCGGGCCAGCTGGTGTTCCCGTTGGCACGCTCAAACGCATCATTATCTCCAACGTCGTCAGCTATAACTCACTTGCGACCTTCGGCGGCGCTGGTCTTATATGGGGACTTCCCGATCATCCCGTTCAGGACGTCAAGATTCACGACGTCCACATGGATCATCGTGGCGGAGGCACGGCCGCGATGGCGGCACGCGTCTTCGAAGAGAAAGACACGGACTATCCGGAACCATATCGCGTGGGCAGTGTTCCAGCCAGCGGGTTCTATATGCGCAATGTAAACAACATCGAGTTCACCAACGTAGAGCTCGCCTGGACGCAGCCGGACGCGCGGCCCGCCATCGCGCTGCACAATGTAAACGGCGCAGACTTCTTCCGCATCAAGACGCCGAAGTCGATGTCCGGACAGTTCTTCGCACTGCAGAACGTGGAGGACCTCAAGATCGCCTCTACTCGGAACATCGCAGACACGCAGATGAGTAGCGCAAGCCAGAAAAATCTTTAAGACTCTTCCGCGTTCGACGCTCCAGCTATGCCCTTCATGATTCCCCGCATTCTCCTTCACAAAAGCGGTATCCGACGTGAGAATCAGTCAGAAGATAGGTGGGATTGGCGGGATCATCCTCAAGTTTCTTGCGAAGTTGGCGCATATAGGTGCGAAGGTATTCCAACTCGCCTCCATACTCAGGGCCCCATACCGCGCTGAGAAGACGGGCGTGTTGAATCGGTCTTCCCGCGTTCATCATGAGCAGATGGATCAACTCGTATTCCTTCGGTGTGAAGTGAATAAGTTGACTGCCCTTTGTCACCGTCCGCCGTTCGGGGTCCAGCACAACATCCCCTACCCGTATGACCTCAGTCAGTACATCCCGCGTCTTGTTTGTCATGCGCATGGAGGCACGAATTCGGGCGGCCAGTTCGCGTAACTGGAAAGGCTTCGTTACATAGTCGCTCGCGCCGGCATCCAGGGCCTCGACCTTGTCATCCTCACTATCCCGCACAGTGAGCATTAGGATTGGAAGCTGTGCTGAAAATTGGCGCATGGAGCGACAAGCCTGCACACCGCTCATGCCGGGCATGTTGATGTCCAACAATACGGCATCAAAGCTGCTCGTACGCACCAGTGCAACTGCTTCTTCCCCGCGCGCGGCCTCGATCGTAGAAAATCCCAAATCTCGCAGTGTCGTTTTCAGAGCACGCCTTATTGCGGACTCGTCATCGACGATCAAAATCGTTCCATGGCTCATGTCTCTCCTCTCCATATCTGATCTTTGGCAAAGACAGAAAGAAAGTCGTACCTTCATTTTCGGCACTGATGACCCATACATGTCCGTGATGGGCCTCAGCCGCCTTCTTTACGATCGACAGACCAACGCCAGTTCCAAGCGCACGTGTCATCGCTTCGGGACATCGATAGAAGCGCTCAAAGACCCTCTCCCGGTCATTCAGAGAAATGACCGGACCAAGACTGTGAACGGCAACAACTAGTTCCGTCGCACTATCTTTAACGGAAATGTCGATCGTAGTATCCGGGTTGGAGTACTTGGCTGCATTATCCAAATACTGCCCGAGCACCGTTGCCAAAAGCTCCTTGTCGCCCGAGACCGAGGCCAGACCCTGTGGCACAGAGATGTTTAACGGATGATTTTTCAGCGAGACCGAAAGCTCTTGCTTGACTTCATCGACAAGTTTCGAAATATCGATGTCTTCCCATTTGAGTCTCACCTTCTCCGCCTCAAGCTTTGCAGTTTGCAAGAGGCGGTCACAAAGCTGGCTGAGCCGCATGCTCTCCCCGTCAATCAGCGAAGCAAGCTCCACGCGGTCCGGCGGCAGGTCTCCGGCCTCAAGAAGTCCAGCGCTGGCAACGCGTATGACGGTGAGGGGGGTCTTGAATGCGTGTGCCAGGGCGTCAAGCACGGCTCCGCGCAATTTTTCACTCTGGTGTGCGCTCTCAGCGCGTGTCTCCTTCTCAAGAGAACGAGCGCGTTCAAACGTCATCGCCACCAGCGACGCGAGCGCGTCGGCGAGAATACCGCTTACCTCACCATGCAGCGTCAACGCTCCTACCAGACTTGAGCCGATGCGAAGAACCCGCGTGACAGTGCGAGCGTCTCTATTGTCATTGTTTTTATCAAGCAGGTATGCCGTTCGGGCGGCTTCAGACTCCTCACCGCTCCAGGTCCCCGCATGATCGAGCCGCCCGTTGATAGCGTCGAAAACAGACACATCTTCGAAATCGAAACTGCGCAAGATCAGATAGGCGAGCTGAGGCCCGAGTGGCTGATGCATGTCCAACGATGCCGTCGCCCGGCTCAGATCGTACAACTGCTCCATCTGTTTGCGATGGGTCTCGACTTCGAGCGTCCTCTCTCTCTCGCGGGAGGAGAGCCGGCTGATGACCAGTGCGCATACCTCGAACGTCGCCAGCGCCATCCAACCATCGGCATCGGCAATATCAAAATGCAGAATGGGGGGAATGTAGAAATAATCCAAACAACCGGCGGCCACTAATGAGAGCAGAGAGCCCGCCCAGGCGCCGGAGGCAATCGTGGCAAATACAATCGCCAGCAAAAACACCAGGCTGGCTGTATAAAGAGTCGCGTGCAGTCGATAGCCTGTATAAGCGATCGCTGCAACTAAACAAGACCATCCGAGAACTTCAGCGATCGCGCGAATATCAAGTTGTTTTGCAGCGTGCCGAAATCTCACATCAGTCATAAAACAACCAGAAGGATAGCCGGAATTCCGGCTGTCCCCTCATCTATGTAAAGGCTAAATTGCGGCCCGTAAAGAAGACATAAAGAAGCCATACGAAATCGATAAGGACAGCCGGATTCCTGTAACTAACTAGCTAGCTGTTTCCCTTTGCGGCCGCCGCGAGTTTTTCATACCGTTCCGCTGCGGCTGCGGCGGCCTTCGCACTCTGCAGATGCGCGTCGTAGAGGTAGTGCGCCGAATCAACGGGGCTGGGATATTTGCGCGCATACACTGCGGGGTTCGCTGCGCGGCGGTCCCACTCCTGCTTCTCTTCGGCCGCTTTGAGGCCCTCTACCCGCGCCAGGTGGGCGTAATAATCGCGCAGTGTCAGATAGTCCGCCGCTGTTTTGGCGCTCCTGACGAGCGACTTGGCCTGGCTGCTGGTGACATTGTTGGATTCGATACTTACGGCATTCTGTGCAAGACTGGCCGTCGAAAGGATGGTCAGGAAAGCAGCAGTAAATAATGTGACCCTCATTGCTTCATTCTCCTGACAAAAGCATCGTGCGTAGACGGTGAAGAACGCATAAAGATCGCGCCAGATAACCGATCAAATCTGCAATCTCTAAAATCGCTAGGATCTTTATGCCTTTTTAATCTCTTTCCAGTGAGCCTTGAAGCAAGGTTTACGGAGTTATGCCATGCTTGCGCCTACACAAACTGAATACCTGCTTAGGATGGAACTCATCGCTCTGGATGAGCGCCTATGCCGCACAATCGATCGAACAACCAGCCTCGGCGAACGCGCACAAAAATACGATCAGACGGCTGAAGCGGAGCGAATTCGGCGGGTAAACAGAGTGTTGACCTTCACGAAGCGCGCTCTGGATCGACTGTCGTAAAGCACTCATCTTCGTGAAGGGGCTTTCCAAATGCTATCGGTGGTCTGAAGCCTTCTGCCTACTGAATGGCCTCGCTCCCCACGGCCAGGTTGAGTTGACCGGCTGCGGCCAGATACGATCCGATCAATTGCAGATAAGCGAGTTGGATGACGCGATAGTCGTTTTGCGCATTCAGAAAATCTATCAACGACACCGCGCCACGCTGGTAAGAATAGGTCATGGTGTCGCGGACCCGGGTCGCCTGATCTTTATACTTGTCGCGATAAGGGACTAAGAGTGCTACGCTGCTGCGTACCTGTTCATACGCGGAATCTACGTCGCTGAAGACCCGCGCCCGGGCCGCCTGTGTCAATTGTTGATTGCGATCGATATCGATCAGGGTGCGCTGCTTTTCGCCTTGATTGCGATCGAATATCCGTAGCGGAATGTTGACGCTGAGACCCAGAGTCTGGTGGGCATACGGATTATAGAAAGAGGGATTGTACGTATACCAAAGGCCGAAGGTGGGGTCTGTGGAGCCGTTAGCTACCGCCAGCTCATAATTCGTCTTCGCTTGCTCAATGGACTGCAGAGCAGCCCTCAGGTCGGGCCGCGAAGTCAATGCTATCTGATGAAATTCGTCGAGTGGTTTCAGGTCGGCAGAGAAATCAAACAGACCCGTCACGTCGAAGCGGTCTACAGGCGTCCGGTCATCGAGCAGTTGCAGCAACTGAATTTTCTGCGTGCGTAGATTCACCGTTGCTGTCTCAATCTCGGATTCGTATTGAACGCGAAGCAGTTCGATGCGATCCAGATCCACCCGGGCAATCGCGCCATCCTTGAAACGGACCTGGGATATCGCGATGATGTGATCGTAGTATGCGAGGTCTTCACGTGCGAGGTCGAGTACCGCCTTGGCCTGCAGGGTTTGCACGAAAGCCGAACGCAGACTGAAAAGCATGTTTCGCTCAAGGTCTGCGTGCTGGGATTCTCCTATGCCCGTTCCTTCCCGAGCGCTCTTCAAACGCAACTCCCGTTTGCCATCGCGTTCGTGCAGATAGCTGATGTTAGGCTGGACCTGGGTTCCAGATGTTGGTCGCCAGATACCTTCATGGGGTGCGATCTGGGTGCCGTCGGCGCCCAGAGTGAATGTAGGATTTGGGCGGAGATAAGCCGTCACTTCCGCAGCCCGCAACTCATCTACCCCTATCTGGTCCGCTTTCATTGCCGGATTTGCCGTCTCAAACTTCGCTTTCACCTGCTCCCAGGTGAGCGCTTGCTGTGCAAGCGTGTGTCCTGTGCAGAAGGTAAAAAGCGCAGCGAAAAATAGCCGGCCGATGCTCCGTGGGAAAACGTCTTTCGTTCTAGAAATCACTGGATACCTCCCGTTCCGGAAGCCTGTCTCCGTCTCTTGCAATCCAGACGTAGAGGGTCGGGAGCAGGAGAAGGCTCATCAAAAGGGCCGCCGCGAGACCGCCCACAATCACGATGGCAAATGGTCTTTGCGAATCTGAGCCGATCGCGTGCGAAAGCGCAGCAGGTACAAGCCCGAAACAGGCCACCAGCATCGTCATCATGATGGGACGAAGCCGAAGCGCCGCGCCTTCCATCGCCGCGTCGACAACGCTATGTCCGCGCGCACGGAGCTGATTGATGTATTCGAGCATGATCACGCCCGTTTGTACCGACACGCCAAACAGGGCAAGAAAGCCGACACCAGAAGAAACGCTGAAGTGGGTCCCCGTCATCAGCAGCGCCAGTAAGCCTCCCAGCGGCGCCAGAGAGACCACGCCAAGAATCAGCAGTGCCCATTTGGCCGAACGAAACATGCTGTACAGGATGATGAAGATAATCAAGATCGTGAGGGGCACAATCATATGCAGACGTTTGGACGAACGTTGCTCGCTCTGGTACTCACCTGCCCACTCGATGTGGTAGCCCTTAGGCAGTTGCACCTTGCGGTCGACTTCACGGATGGCCTCCTCGACCGTGCTTCCGAGGTCTCTTCCGCGGACGCTGTAGCGCACACCGACATAGCGCTGGTTACCCTCGCGATAGATATCGTAAGCTCCATCGCTGACATTCAGCTTCGTCAGCTGCGCGAGTGAAACTCGCTCACCGGACGGCGCGAGCAGACGGATATCGTCGATTGCCTCTTTCGTGTTTCGATACTTCGCCTGATAGCGAACGACCACATCGTAACGCTGCTCACCTTGTAGAACCTGGCTAACGGCATTGCCGCCGACTGCGGTCTGAATGGCATCCTGTATGTCTGCAACGTTGATTCCGAAACGTGCTGCCTGTTGACGGTCAATGACGAAATTTAGATTCGGCTGACCGATGACGCGAAAAAGACCGAGGTCCTGGATACCGGGCACCCCCGCCAGCACACTGCTGATCTCTTCGCCCTTTTTCTCCAGCAACCTCAGGTCATCGCCATAAATCTTCGCTCCGCTGCCGCCCTTCAATCCGCTGATCGTTTCGCCAACGTTGTCTTCGATCGGTTGCGAGAAGTTCCACACCGCGCCGGGAAGTTTTGACACCTCACGATTCATCGCGGCGATCAGCTCGTCTTTGTTCTCGTGGAATACCGGTCGCCACTCGTCTTTGGGCTTTAGATCCACAAAGTATTCCGTGTTGCCAAATCCGCCCGTGTCCGTGCCATCGTCGGGACGACCAGCCTGAGAGACGACGTTTGTCACCTCCGGGAACGATGCGAAGATTAGCCTGGCCTGATCGGTGAAACGCGAGCCTTCGGTCAAGCTGGTGCTATTGGCCAGCGATCCTCGCGCCCAGACCGCGCCCTCGTCCAGATGCGGCAGAAACTCCGAACCGATAACGCCGCTCAATCCAAGAAACATCGCGAAACATAGAGCGGCGGCCGCTCCGCCGATGACAATCCAGCGGTTCGAAATATGCCACTGCAGAATATCGCGATAGCGTTTCGTCAGGAATGCCATCACCGGGTTGTGCCACTCTTCGACATCACGCCGAAACAACGAACTCGCCAGCACCGGAGCAATCAGAATAGAGAACGTCAGCGCACCCAGCAGGGCGAAGGCCACCGTCCAGGCCATCGGGCGAAACAGTCTTCCCTCCACCTGTTGCAGCGTAAAGATAGGCATGTACGCCGTGATAATAATGGCGATGGCATAAAACACCGGCCGCTGCACCTCATGTGCGGCCTCGCGAATCGTTTGCGCAATCGTCAGCGGAGTGTCAGGCGTCTCGTTGCGCCGGTTAAGGCGTCGCACAATATTTTCCACCATCACGACAGCGCCGTCGACCACCATGCCGAAGTCCAGCGCGCCGAGCGAAAGAAGATTCGCAGGGATATGACTTAAATCTAACCAGATTGAAGCGAACAGAAGAGCGAATGGGATTGTCAGTGCAACGATCAGTGCGCCACGAACGTTGCCTAAGAAGAAAAAGAGAATGATCGTTACCAGGATCATGCCTTCAGCCAAGTTGTGCATGACCGTGTGTGTTGTGTAACGCAGCAAATCGCTGCGATCCAGCATTGGTACAATCTTCACGCCGGGCGGAAGAATACGCTCATTTAATTCCTTTACCTTGGCATGAATGGCATCGAGCGTGGGGCCTGCGTCCGCGCCCTTTCGCATGAGCACCACACCCTGGATCACGTCCGGGTTGTCGAGTATTTTGCCATCGGCACGATGAATGGCCCGGGCCATATGGCCCAGTCGCACTTTTTCTCCCTGTGTTACTTCAGCGATATCTTTTACGCGTAATGCAGTTCCGCTTTGAGTCTTGAGAACAGTCTGTTCGATATCGGCGACGTTGCGATACAAACCGATGGCCCGAACGTTCATCTGCTGCAATCCGGTTTCTACAAACCCGCCGCCTGCGTTGATGTTGTTGTTCGTAAGCTGCTGCTCTACCTGTCCAATGCTGATGCCATAGGAGATAAGTTTGTTCGGGTCTACGCGGACTTGATACTCACGTACCGTACCGCCAAAGTCGGAAACATCCACGACGTTCGGTACAGACTTAAATTCTTTTTCAAGCGTCCAGTCTTCAATGGAGCGGAGCGCCATCAGGTCATATTCCGGATTTGTACTATGCAGCGTGTACCAGTAAATTTGGCCGACGGTACTCCAGTCCGACCCCATTTGTGGCTGAACCCCGGCCGGTAACTCGACCGCGCTCATGCGCTCCAACACCTTCTGACGATTCCAGTCGTTGTCCGAAGCGTCGTCGAAGATCATCAGCACGAAGGAAAGCCCAAACAGCGATTCCGAACGGAGATGCGCCAGATGCGGAATTCCATTCATCTGCGTCTCGACGGGGATCGTAACCTGTTGCTCGACCTCCTCGGCAGCGCGACCCGGCCACTGCGTGATGACCGTGACATAGTTGTCGGCTATATCTGGATAGGCCTCTACAGGGAGGCTGTGGAACGAGATTGCGCCCCACGAAAGCAATAACAGCGCGAGCGCGAGAATCACCAGGCGGTTTCCCAATGCGAAGTCGATGAGTTTGCGAATCATACAGGTCCTTGGGGAGCGCCTACTGCTCAGTCGTGTGCTGCATGGCGAGAGCGTTGGAAACAACCTGCTGCCCTTGCTTCAGGCCGGTACGGACTTCCTGCATGTTGTCGGCAAGAGTCTCGCCAGTCGTGACCTCAACTCTGCGAAATTGGTTTCCCGGCGCCGGCACATAGACGTAATCCCGGTCATGGAGATGCAGCACGGCAGATGCCGGGACCGCGGTCTCGACTTGATCTGTTTTGCCGCGCAGCGTCGCGGTAACGAACATCCCCAAACGCATCAAGCCTGGATTTGCGACCTCGATACGCACCTTCCCGGTTCGTATCGAAGGATCGAGGCTGGTGCCGATATTGCTGATAGTCCCCTTGAGTACCTTGCCGGGATACGCATTGAGTGTGATGTCTGCAGAATCCCCGATGTGTACTGTCGCCAGGTCATTCTCATAGACATCGCAGATGATCCACACAGAAGAAAGATCGGAAATTGTGAAAGGGTTGGTGCCGAGGCTTTGTACACCGGCGGCGGTCGTTACCTGTTGGTCGGTAATCACTCCAGAGATAGGTGCGTAGATATCCACCATGCCGGAAGGATGGGCGGTCTCGCTACCCAGCAGCTTCAGGTGTTCCTCGGCGGTGTCCACGCTGACCTTTGCCTTGTCCTCTGTATCCTTTGCAATTTGGAGATCGCTTGTTGCAATGGCTCCATGCTGATGCAGGTCCTGGGCGCGCTCCCACTGTGCTTTCGCGAGCACCTCATCCGCGACAGCCATTTGGTAGTTGGCAAACCCGTTAGCGATATCGTCGCTACGCACACGAAGCAGCAACTGTCCTTTCTTCACGGTGTCGCCGAGCCGGGCAAAGACCTTGATGATTCTTCCTGAAGCCAGCGAGATCACCGGAACTGTCCGCGCGACATCAGGGCTCACGGAGCCTGTAACAACCAGCTTCGAGGGGGCCGAGTGCCGCGTCGCGGTGACCAAAGGGAATTGATCAGGATGGTCAACCTTGAACGCCGCGACGTCGAAGTCGGGAACGACGCTGGCGGGTGGCGGAGCTTCAGCAGCAGCATCGGCATGACTCTTGCTGCAGCCATCTGGCGCGAAAACGCAGGTCATCGTGGCCAGGAGTAGCCCCAGCGTTGTTACATTAGTTTTCATCAGTCGGTCCTATCTGCCGCTAAAGCGATACTCGTTCCGCTGAACGCGGGCGGCCTATCCGTCTTTGGGACAGGCCACCCATCGGTTGTCAGAACCTGACCATGATGGCCATGGTTGCTGCCGCCTGCCCACGCCGCAGGTCGGGGAACCAGACGCTGCTCCTGCCGCCTCCGCAGTTCGCTTCAGCGGTTGCAAGGTCGGTTGCACCGGAAGGCGCGCCGGTAGCGCACGCAAACTGCCCAGGCTGTCCGTTATTCCCTCCCGGCGGAGTGATTCCGCCACGTCCACTCCAGTAAGGCACGCTCGCGTGGCGATAGCCTAGCTCTGTACGGAAGGTGATGTACTGGTTCGGCATGTAGTCAAAGGTTCCGGTTCCATCCCACGCCGTGTACTGATCGCCGGGGTTCTCCGTGAAGTAAGGAGTTCCGCTGGTTGCCGTCGCACCGTTGATAGGCGGTATCAAAGTAAGATAGCGGCCGGGGTTGCTCATTTGTCCGCCACCCAGAGTGAACGCGTACTTGTCCTTGTCCCACCACACGCGGTTATAGAGCATATAACCAATGAAGTACTGCTTATATGCCGTTCCCCCACCGGCCGAAGTCGGGGCAGGTTTATTGCCATGGCAGCTAACATTGGTGCCGGCAGCGGCGGGAGTGGTTCCTACACCTACCTCGCAACCGGCATCGGCCGTAAAGGTAAAAGCGGCTTTGTCAATAAAGTGGCTTTTGTTGTCGTAGTACTTCACCTGAATGCTGTCATCGGTGTGAAAGCGATGGCGATAAGGGACATTCAAAGCATCTTCACCCATACCATAGTTATTGAAGACCAGATCAAGCCACGGCCTTGGACGGTAGAGTATCTGCCCACCAAGCCCAGGCTTACCGTTATAGCGTCCATAGGTCTGCCAGCCATTGATCACCCACGGTTCTATCTTTAACTTTGCAGTCGGATAAAACTGACCGCGCAATCCTGTGAAAAACCATGGCGTGTTCGAGGAGACAAATGATGGCTGGTAGGTCCAGTTGTCGGCATTGTAGTAGCTGAATAGTCCGATGTACGACACAAAGATTCCAGCATCCAGATTGATGCCATGCATCTTGTCCCAGTGATATCCACCCCATGCTTCAGAGACATACTTATATGCATTGGCAAGGTCCCATTGGCCTCGGCTATAGCTGGCATCGTTGCGCGGTGTGGTCGTGGCGAACTCACCGAACATGGTGAGGAACCTGGCCCGAACATTTTGCAGACGGAAGTCGCCTCCAAAGCTCAACTGCTCCAACTGAAATTCCTGGGAGCGAAATGACTCGGTCGAGCCGCCCATGGTGTCATCCTTGGGATGGTTGAAGTCAAAAATATAATTGACGTCCGCGCGAATTTCCGGGGTGAAGTACTTCGTTGCCATGGGTGTGTCAACCACGCGGCCATTTGAATTGAGCCAGGTCCAGTCGCCTGGGAACGGCGCACTCTTTGTTGTTGTCTCCGCGCTAATGTAGGGCGGGGCTGGGGCGGCGGTGGGCTGTGCCGCTACGGTAGCCGCTGCGGGAGTGGCCGTAGCGGCCTTCGCAGCAGCGGCATCGGCGGCAGCCTTCTGCTGCGCCTCCAATTCCGCAATGCGCGCCTTCATAGCGTCAAGTTCCTGCTGGATCGACGTTGAGCTCTGCGGTTCCGTGGGTTGAGCGCTCTGGGCGCGACACGCCATTGGCAGCAAAGCTCCAACTGCGACGGCTATCATCCAACATTTACTTTTCATAAGGCCTCTTCCTCGATCAGTTTCGGTTCATTCCGCGCAATCGGTCACGCCACGTTGTTTGCTGAGAACGTAGTTGAGCTCGAAACCACACAAGCACGACTTCACTCTCGTCAAACGATGACGGGTGCGAGCGACCGCGCTCATCTCGGTCAGTCGTGATCTCTATTGATCGTGATATTGCGATCTGCCGGATGGGCTATCTCAACGTAGCGAGAGCCGCATAAAGACCGCATGAAGAATTCCTCAAAAGTTCATATGTACGCTTTATAGAAGCAAACATCCACTGCACAACGCGCGCCCTTTGTGCCGGTTGTTGAATCGATCTTCTACTCTGGTTTTGTTAGAGTTGTGTTTAAGAAGTGGCCCGATACGAACCGCATTTCCCGTACGTGGAGGGAACGGTTCTACTCGCTGAGATCCTCATTCCCCGGGATCGAACGGAACCTATGCTTGCTACGCTCGCACTTGCGGTCGTCTTATTTGCGTCAACGAACATCGACGACATTTTTGTACTGGTGGGATTTTTTGCGGACGCACGCTTTCAAGCTCGAGAGATTCTGATTGGCCAGTATCTCGGTATCACGGTATTGGTGGGAGTAAGCATTGCAGCGTCTCTGTTTTCATTGTTTCTTCCGCGCTCGTATATCGGCCTGCTGGGAATCGTTCCCATCACGGTTGGCGCCAGAAGTCTCCTCGATTTAGCCCGGGGGCGCTTCCATAGTGCGGAACCGACCCGGCTGAAGCTCCCGAAAAGAGGACGCAAGCATGCTGCGGTAGTTGCGCTGGTCACAATAGCCAACGGAGGAGATAACATCGGGATGTATACGCCCGCTTTCGCTATTCGCTCAAAGAATGAGCTGGCAGTGATCGTTCTTGTATTCGCGATCATGACGGGCGTTTGGTGTCTCTTCGCGCTCTGGATTGTGAATCACCCAAGACTCGGAGCACCGGTCCGCCGTTATGGGCGCATCGTGGCTTCGGCTGTGCTTGTTGTACTGGGAGTGATGGTTATGGTCGAGGCCGGCACTTTCGGTTTTTTGCGGTCTATCGGCGTTTAGATGTGGCGAGACTGGCTCGTTTTGTGAAAAATGCGGGAACCAGAAGGTTCACTCCCCCGTATCATTCCAACAAGGAGTCCTACGCCATGTTCCGCATCGTTCAACGAAATATCGGTTTGCTCCCGGCTCTTTTCCTCTTCCTGCCTGGCCTTTGTGCGCACGCGCAGACACCCATCGTAGAAGAACCCGACTACAAGCCCACGCTCACCTTTGACGTTGCCACCATCCGCCTTGCACCTCCGCCGGATGCCAATTTCCACGTATCTGTCTCCAGCCCGCCGCACTCCAGCCGCTTTGAAGCGACGAACCTTCCTCTCAAGGCGCTTCTCCAGATTGCTTACGGCTTCGATGCCCCGATCGTCGGTGCACCGGACTGGACTACGAACACGTTCTACATCATTCAGGCCCGTTCCGACGAGGCGGCCGATGCGAGGCTTGCCAAGATTACGGATAATGAGGTGCGGCTGGAAAAGCGGAATGCGATTCGCGTGCTGCTCACCGAGCGTCTCGGCCTGAAGACGCATCTTGAAACTCGCAACAGCGCAATCTACAACCTCATTGTGGACAAGGGCGGCGTGAAGATGCAGGCTGTCCCCCCGCCTCCGCCTCCCGCCAATGGAGAGGCGCCCCCTGCGCCGCCGCCGGCCAACGTTAACGCGCATGGATCGCAACATGGCCTCGAGTTCATTGGATCGAATGCCCCAATGCGGGCCATCACCGGCGCCCTGAGTACGATGGTTGAAGCGCCCGTGATCGACAAGACCGGTCTCACCGGCACGTACAATTACACGCTTCAGTTTGGCCGTGACTGGTCCGCGAACGATCCCGAGGGCTGGCCTTCGATCTTCACCGCGGTGCAGGAGCAGCTCGGGCTCAAGCTCGAATCTGTGCACGAGTCCGTGCCCAACCTCGTGGTCGACCACATTACCAAGCCAACGGAAAACTAATAGGTGCCACACTTCGTTGACACAAACTCCATCAGCGGCGGCTGATGGAGTTTGGCATTTTTCTGGAAAACGCCATTGCAAGCTCTCATCCGCTTCACAGTAACAGAGAGCCGTCTGCCTTCCATCTGTCACTCCGCGACGCAGCAAGGAAATGACAAACGGCGATGGTGAGAACAAAATTTTAATCAAAGTACGAAGATCTTCGTTGACATGTACGAATACCTTCGTATAGTGTGACGACCATGGCAAAGAAACATGAACTACCGAAACCCACCGAAGGCGAACTGGAGCTGCTCACGATCCTGTGGGACCGGGGAGAAGCGACGGTACGAGAGCTGTTCGATGAGGTGAACGTTACGCGGCCCGTGGTCTATACCGGCGTGCTGAAGCTGCTGCAAATCATGACGGACAAAGGCCTCGTGGAGCGTAACGAGAGCGAAAGGGCGCATATCTACCGGGCCGCGGTAGCGCGGGAAGAGACGCAGCGGCGTTTCATGCGCGAGATCAGCGATCGTTTTTTCGCCGGCAGCGCGGCCCAACTTGCACTTCGCGCCCTGGAGATGGAAGCAGCCAGCGAAGAGGACCTGAACGAAATCCGGAAGCTGTTGCGCCGGAAACGCGAGCAATAGCCTGGAGGCCGTGATGGGAACTATGAACTGGATACGCAGCGGCGAAATGGTAGCACTCGGATGGACGCTGCTTCACTTCTGCTGGCAAGGGACGGCACTGGCGATGTTGTATGCCGCCGCCGATCGAATTACCGTGCATGCCTCCAACAACCTGCGCTACGGCGTCGGCATGGCAGCTCTGGCGTTGATGCCGCTGGCCACCGTGATCACTTTCATTGAGCAGGAGCGGCTCCTGGTGCATATTCCTCGCGACGGTCAAGACATCGTTGCCTCGCGGCTTGGCGGCATCCACACCACCATCGTCAATGCCGTCCCGCTTGCTGCCCCGGTAGTTGAGCGGAGCGAGCTTTGGATCGCGTGGAATGCCGACCGGCTGTTGCCGTGGGTCGTGGGTATCTGGCTGGCGGGAGTCCTGCTCCTGGCTATCCGAGCGGCCGGCGGATGGTGGCGGCTGGAGCAGATTCGCCGTGATGCCAGGAACGCAATTCCTCCAGAAGTAAGAGCTAGCTTCCAACGGATTGTTGTGCAGCTGCACATGGGTCGCAAAGTCGCGCTTTATCTCTCGGACGAGGTCTTGTCGCCGCTGGCCATGGGCGTCTGGCACACTGCGATTATCCTGCCGGTGTCCGCTGTGATGCAGCTTTCGCCGTCGCAACTGGAAGCGGTGCTGGCTCACGAGATGGCGCATGTCCGTCGTTGGGACTACCTCGGCAACCTCCTTCAAACCGCCGTGGAATGCCTGCTGTTCTTCCATCCTGCCGTCTGGTGGGTAAGCCGGCGAACACGCGATCTGCGCGAACTCTGCTGCGATGAAGTAGCGGCAAAAAGCTGTGCCGATCCCGCAATCTATGTCGAAGCTCTACTCCGCATGGAAGAGCAGCGCACTGAACGCTTGCAGCTGGCGATGGCGCTCCATGGCCGTGGCGGAACTTTATTGAAACGAGTGAAACAACTTCTTGGAGAGGAAATAACAATGGAACGCGAAACGATGTGTGGTGTACGAATCGGAGTGGTTGGAGCAGTGGTGCTGGCGTTGCTTTTAGGTCCGGCGACAGCAAACGGTCTTAAATCGGTCCACAACAGCACGAAATCACATATGGAACAAAACGCGACTGCTTTGACTGCGCCGGCGCCCCAACCTAACGTAACTCCAACGCTGAGGAAACCGCCACAGCAAACGTCAACGATTCAGCCCGAAACTCCTGGGCCTGACATGGCTCTTCTCGAACCGCCCAGCCCACTGGCCGACCCTCGACCGCTGGCCGATAGCGTTCCGGCGGCAGCGCCGGGCCAGGAAGCGACGAAGCAGGGCGGAACGGATTACCTCAACCGGATGCGTGGCGCAGGCTATCCACTCGACCTGAATAAAGACTTGGACACCATCGTCTCCATGCGTTCCGTAGGCGTAACTCCCGAATACGCGAAAGCGATGGCTCAGGCCGGTTTAGGAACGCCAACCCTGCACGATCTCGTTAGTCTCAAAGCCGTTGGCGCGACACCCGAATATGTCGCCGGACTCAAAACTTCCGGCATTGCTCCGAAGGACTTTCACGAAGTAATCTCCGAGAAGAGCCTTGGTATTACCCCTGAATACGCGAAAGAAATCGCCGGCATCGGCCTTGGCACTCCGACACTTCACGACCTTCTGGGCATGAAAGCGCAGGGGATTACGCCTGAGTACGTTGCCGAATTGAAAGCATCCGGTATTACCGCGAAGGACCTGCATGAACTCGTCAGCATCAAGGCAGTGGGCGTCACGCCGGAGTACGCGAAAGCGATGTTGGCCACTGGCTTTACAGGCTTATCTACCCACGATCTCGTTTCACTCAAAGCACAAGGCATAACTCCCGAATACGTTCGCTGGTTGAAGCAAACCTTTCCCGGCGCGGACATGCATCAGTTGCGTCAAGCTGCGGTTTTTCATGTTGACGCCGACTTCACTGCCAAAGCCAAGTCGCACGGCTTCAACGACGCCAGTCTCGACAAGTTGGTGAAACTGAAGATGACGGGACTTCTCGACTAACTGAATCGCAGATCAAGGAGAGTGCTATGAAGGTCCTACTTACAACCTTACTGATGGCAGGTTTTGCCACAGCCGGTCACACCGAGACGCTCGCGGGGCTTTGCATGGTTTCTGCATCGCACGACAATAACGCCGCCGAAGTCGTTTTTCGCAGCAGTGATTGCGGGGACGAAGGCCACAATTGCAGCATGTCGAACAACTCCGACATTGCATGGACCCGCTGGACAGGCGTTTCGCCCGAAGCCCTGAAGCAAGATGGTGCGCAACTTCATGGGCTTATGATTGGCGAGGCGGGCGAACTCCGCTGCTCCGGGACTGTGCACGACGGCGTTCTGTCAGGCAGATATGAGTTCACTCCCAATCCGGCATTTGTACAGAAGATGGCTTCCATGGGATTCAACGAGATCACTCCGCGTAAGCAGGAGGGATTTCTGATGCTGGATGTGACGACCGTCTGGGTCCAGCAGATGAAAGATGCGGGTGTAACCGAACTCACGACCAACAAGCTCATGGGGCTCAGGGCGCTCCATGTGGACCAAAGCTACATTCGAGGAATGTCGGAAGCCGGCTACCCTGAATTGCGGGCCGGCAAGCTGACGGAAATGAAGGCTGTCGGAGTTACGCCGGAAAAAGCCCGGGAAGCGAAGGCTCTCGGGTTCCAGCCCACCGAACAAGAGTTGGTTCAGATGAGCATCTTTAAGGTCGACC
>Ga0070679_100000928_pt1 | contig 25490 bp, 22 predicted proteins | sample KBSC63BmetaG_FD_65652 | JGI IMG/M metagenome (GOLD analysis project Ga0070679, IMG submission 65652) | Corn rhizosphere microbial communities from Kellogg Biological Station, Michigan, USA - KBS C6-3B metaG | ecosystem: Host-associated > Plants > Roots > Rhizosphere | place: USA: Michigan... | reverse complement strand
CCGGCGGACATTCCCGGCCTCGAGTTCGCGGGCGAGGTCGCGGCGCTGGGAGCCGGCGTCACGAATTGCACCGTCGGGGATCGTGTCTTCGGAATCGTTCCAGGCGGCGGGAACGCGCAATATCTCACGACCGACGCCCGCGCTGTCGCGCCGATTCCGGAGTCCCTCGATTGGGAATCGGCCGCCGCGGTTCCCGAAGCGTTCATGACGGCGCACGATGCCCTGATCACCCAGGCCGGCGTGCTGCCGAATGAGTATGTGCTCATTCACGCGGTCGGAAGCGGCGTTGGACTCGCCGCGACGCAGCTCGCGCGCGCCTGGAAGGCGGTGCCGATCGGAACCGCGCGCGGCGCCGACAAGATCGAGCGCGCCCAGGAGCATGGACTCATGCATGGCATCGTCGTCGGGGACGATGTCGACGCCATCGCGCCGCAGATCGAACGGATCACGCAGAAGCATGGCGTCGACATCACGCTCGATCTCCTTGGCGGCGCCTATGTCGGGGCAAGCATTCGCGCGTCCGCATTGCGCGCGCGGATCATGCTCATCGGCACGGTCGCCGGCCGGACGTCGAGCATCCCAACAGGCGTCGTGCTCGGCAAGCGATTGACCATTCGCGGCACGGTGCTTCGCGCACGCTCGATGGAGGAGAAGCGCGTCGTGACCGACGCGTTCACGCGCGACGTGCTACCGCGATTTGCGTCCGGCGAGCTCCAGCCGACCGTCGACAGCATCTTCGCGCTCGATCAGATCGGCGACGCACACGAGCGCATGGCGAGCAACCGGTCGTGCGGCAAGATCGTGTTGCGAATCGACTGATCGCTACTGTGTCGCTGCCGAGCTGGTCTCGTTCTTCCCGAACAATCCGGCGATGAAGGGCTTCGCGATGCACTCATAGAAGGTCTTGTTGCCGCAGATCGATGAGCCGAGCTTCTCGACGTAGCCTTTGACCTTGGTGGGGTAGTTGTGGCAGTTGGGCGTGTTCGAGCCCGTCACGCACCCATTGTAGTGCAGCAGTCCGGAGCTCGCGTTCTTCTGCGTGACGCTTCCGGAATCGGATTTGATGTACTGCTTCAGGATGTACACGCCGTACTTGATGTTCGTCGAGTCGCTCGCCAGATCCTTTCCGAACTTCGAGCTCAATGCTTTGAGCCAGACTTTTGGATAGACCTGCATGAGTCCCACGGCGCCGACGTTCGACATCGCGCCGCTCACGAACTTCGAGTTCTCGGTGAGCATCACGCCGAACACGACGGCCGGTGGGATGCCTTCGACGTACGATTCGCGCACCGCGTAGAACGCGATCGAATCGGCGCGCGCGGAGTCGACCTGACCGGTCTTGATGAGATCGGCCTTGAACGCCTCCTTGTCTGTCTGGAATTGCGGTGATGCGACGACCTGTGCGAGGCGGCTCGTGTCCTTCGGCGTCGGGGCGAGCACCGCTTTCGTGGCCGGCACCGCGTTCGTGAGACTCGCGACGACCGTCGGCTGATTCGCGAAGATCGGATGCATCATCGTCACCGCGGCGATGATCGCGGCGATCGTCGCGGCAATGATGATGAGGTCGCGTCCGGCGACGCCGAGCCACCGGCGCCAGATGCTCTCCCGCGGCGCGCCGCGTCGGCCCGGCTCCGGCCTGGCTCGCCGATCGCGTTCCACGTCCCGCCGTTCAGATGACGGCTCAGCCGGAGGCGGCGTCGGGCCGGGGGCGGGGGCGGGTGGAGAAACGTCGGAGTCTGGGCACATCGCACGTCCCAGAGTGCAAGCGCCGCACCGATCCGAGCCGGCCGGATGTTACCGGCCGGAGATGCGTTTCATCTGATAGACCGTGACGTGCTCCTGTCCGCTGAATCCGCTTCGCATCGTGGCCGTCCAGGCGTCCGGCGACTGATATGTCCAGGCGAACGTGTTGTTCGCGCTCACCTGGGGGACGAAATAGGCGCCGTGCTCATCCGCGTGGCTCGCCCCCCAGCGTGCCGGACCGAAGCTGTGAAAGATGCGTCCAACGCTGAGATAGATGCGGCCGCTGCCGGTCTGCTTCGAGAGCGCCGGATCCATGAAGTACTGAATGTCGACGGTCGAGTCGCTCGTGAAGTGGATGCGCTCGTAGAACGTGCGCTCGCCCGGCGACGTGCCCTCCCAGGTGCCCTCGAGCCAACGCAGCTTGCCGAAGTCCGAGAGCGCGAATGGCGTCCTGGGTTGTCCGCGCTGCGATCGCTGTGCGGACGCGGTCGACATCGGAATCCCGATGGCGACGATTGCGGACCCTAACAGCAGAGCTCGCACCGAACGTCTGAGAAGTCTCATGCGTGATGATACACCGCGCGTTACTCCTCGCTCCCCATCTGCGCCATGCGATCGCACGATTCGGCGCATGAAGCGCACACATCCGCGCAGTGCGCGAGCTGCTCGTCACCGTGGACCGCGCGACACGCTTCCTCGCACGCGCGGCACAGCTCGGCGCAGGCGGCGCATGTGATGACGTGATATGGCGATCCGCGAAGCTGGAAGTTCGCGCTCGTCTGGCAGATCTCGGCGCAGTCGAGCAGGATGCCCACGAGGTTGACGTCGGCGTGATCGCCGCCGGTGACGATGCAGTGTTGGAGCGTCATCGTGCAGACGGCGTGGCAGTTGAGACATTCCTCGATGCACTCCTGAAGCTCGTCGTGCGCCTCCTCGTTGGCGTGCTCGTGGGAGTGCTCGTGTTCGATGTTGGCCATTTTGGGGCTCCGTGCGGTGGTGAAGCTGATGGGGCAGGAAGTAGGCCGGAGGTAAGCGCCGTGGGTTCTCGGCCCTACCTCAGCTCCAGCCCGACAAAGAAATTCCGCGGCGGCAGTACGAAATAGTCGGACTGATCGCCATCCGCGTACCCGCTTCCAAACTTCTTGCTGTTCGTGAGATTGTTGCCGCGCAGCACGACGCCCACGTCCCGCACGTGCCACGTCACGGATCCGTCGACGATGAGCGACGACGGCAGCACGAAGCGGGAATCACCGGTGTTCGTCAGATACGACTGGCTCTGATAGCGGCCCTCCACGCTCAACGTCACGGACCGCGTCGCCTCGAATGCCGCGCGCCCGAACGACGTCACCTGCGGCGTGAGCAGCGGCGGCACGTTCGTGTACGTCACGGGCTGATCGCCCGAGTCATCGACGTACTGGCGAATGCGATCGTGGCTGAGCGACGTGTTTGCCCAGAGAGTGACTCGCGGAATCCCACGATAGGTCGCGTCGGCCTCGATCCCGCGACGATAGCTCGACGCGACGTTCTTCCGCAAGGGCGTGCCGTTCACCGTGAGCGCTCCGATCGGCGCGATCTCGTTCCGGAAATCCATCGTGTAAACGTTCGCCTGCGCCTCGAGCCCGTGACCGCGATACGTGGTGCCGATCTCGAGGTCGTTCACGTGCTCCGGCTTCACGCGGTCGAGTGAGCCAATCTCCGCGAGGTTCGATGCATCGATGTTGTCGAAGCCGGCGAGCATGTCGCTGCGTGCGGGCTCGCGTGTGTTTCGGCCGAACGACGCGTACAGCGATACAGGTTCACTCATCGCGTAGGTCACGCCGACTTTCGGATTCACGAATGTCCAATCAATCGAGAGATCGCTCAGGCTGGCGTGCGCGTCGGGCGTGTAGCTCCATTTTGCGTACCGCGTCTGGAGATCGCCGAACAGTGTCGCGCGGCCAGCCGTGTAGCCGAGCTTCGCGAACGCGCTCGCGTCCTGCTTGTGCCCGGTGTTGAAGTAGAGCGGGTCCGTGACGTCGGGACGCTGGAAGGCGAAATGATCCCGCGAGTACGTGTTGCCGTTCACGCCGATGTCGAGTTGCACGGCGTCGTGCCGATAGCTCCAATCGCTCGTGAGACCGTACCAGACGAAGCGCAGATTGTAGTTCTGGAGCGAGTCGACGAGCACGTCGTAATCGCCCGCGGACGACAGTCGATACACGGTCGTCGACAGCGAGCTCGATCCCGTCAGCAGCCGAGTGTACGAGAGTGCCGCGAGGCGCTCCGAGAATCCGTCGCGCTCCTGCGGCGTGAGTGGATTGATGCGACGATCGTGGACGAGTGCTGACTCGGGCACCGCGAGATACGCCATCGTGTCGCGCATGGTGCCCGTCGTCACCGTGACCTTCACGACGTCGCGATCGCCGAAGTAGCCGCCGCTCGCGAAGATCGATCGCCCGTCGACGCCCGAGTGATAGCGATAGCCATCCGTATGCAGCGCCGACACGCGCACGTCCGCGGCGAGATGACTCGGCAAAACGCCCGTGTTGTACTGCGCGCTCAGGCGGCGCGACCCGAACGACCCGCCCTCGAGCTCCGCGCTTCCGCCGCGCGCGGTCGTCGCGAGCGGCGTCGTCTCCATGTTGATCGAGCCGGCGTACGCCGCGGTGCCGTTGCTGCTCGTGCCGACGCCGCGCTGCACCTGCACCGACCCGAGGCTGCTTGCGAGATCTGGAAAGTCCGCGAAGTACAGGACCTGATCTTCCGGATCGTTCAGCGGAATGCCGTCGAGCGTGAGATTGATGCGCGACTGATCGATCCCGCGCAGACGGATGTAGCTGTACCCCCAGTAATTGCCCGTCTCGGCGTACGACGTGAGCGACGGGGCGGCGCCCTGCAGCAGCAGCGGCACATCCTGCCCGAAGTAGCGAGGCGCCAGCTCGGCTTGGCCAAGCGTCTTCTCGGAGATCGGTGCGTCGCTCGGCCCGCGAACGGAAGAGATGAGAATGCGCTCGAGCGTGCGGACCCGCGACGAATCCGTGCGAGACGAATCCGTCTGTGTGCGCTGGGCGGAAAGGTGAGGAGCGAATGCGAGTGTGGCGACCGTCGCGAGCAGCATGTTCGCGACGTGCCGCGCCTGGCGCCGAAGGGCGCGAGCGCAGAACGATGTCATGTGGGGACTCCCTACGCCGGTATTAGCCGGATCAGGTTCTACGGGACTCTCTCAGCCTGCACCCGACGTGGGCAGGCACCCCGGTCACCGGCAAAATGTAGCGCTGGACACGCCTGGGTGGCATAGCGCCTGCCCTTATTAGTGAGACGTTTCGCCACTGGCCAGGAGGAGCTTGATGAATCGCCGTACAACCATGCTCGCGCTCGCGTTGCTTGCCGCTGGAGCGTGCAGCCGACACAACAATACTCCGGTCGATACCACGCTCAACACCGATCTGTCGCTCGCGGCGCAGCAGCGTGGCTATCAGCCTCTCGATAGTGTCTCCGCGGCCGAGCGTGCGAACGCATTGACCACGCCCGCGCCGGCGGGAACGGCGCCGGTTGCTTCGAGCACGACCGCGAATCGCTCGTCATCGAGCTCTGAAACGCATCACACGACGACGCATCGCAGCAGTGGTGCTCGTTCCGGCTCGAGCAGCGGTACCGTTGCGACCACGACGACGAGCACCAGTCACGTCGTGAAGCACACGAAGCGTGATGCGGCCATTGGCGCGGGGGCCGGTGCGGTGATCGGCGCGATCTCGAGCCGCAACAAGGTCAAGGGCGGCATCATCGGCGCGGCTGTCGGTGGTATCCTCGGGGGCGTGATCGGCAACAACGTCGACAAGAAGAAGGTGCCGTAACGCGGGGCCGTGACGCGCCAGACGGCGCGCGGCGCGAGGACCGGGTATCGCCCGATCCTCGCGCCGTTTGTATTTTGCCCGTTTGCGTGGGAAGCCGTATACTATAGCCCCGACTCGTTCACGAGGGTTCATGGCCAAGGAAGAACCGATACAGCTCGAAGGTCAGGTAACGGAAGTTCTGCCCAACGCCACGTTTCGCGTGCAGTTGACCAACGGTCACAACGTGCTCGCGACGCTCGGCGGAAACATGCGTCGGTTTCGAATTCGTGTGCTCCAGGGTGATCGTGTGACGATCGAGGTCTCACCGTACGACCTCACGCGCGGCCGCATCATCTTTCGCCATAAGACCTGATCGCGCGTCGATCGTCCTTTCTTCGACGCCGCGCCATTCGCGCCTCCTTCCTCGCGCGCGGCGTCTGCCCGTGATGGGCATTCTCTCTTCCGATCGTCATTGCCGTGATGCTTTCTCGTCGCGCATGTGTTGCCTGCGCGCTTGCGATGCTTGTGACATCCGTGGCCGCGCGCCTCGCCGCCGCCCAGGACACAACGGTCGTCGCCCATGCGCCCCCACCGCCGCTGCCCGTGCAGGTGCATGGGTTTCTCGAGGTCTACTATCGCGCCGGTGATCCCACCACCAGGGATGGCTACCGCCTTCGCAAAGCCGATCTGAAGTTCAGCGGGGATCTCTCTCCGGAGCTCAGGTGGCGCGTCACGTTCGACGCCGCAAAGGTGCTGTCCCTCAATACGACCACGACCGAGGTCGGCGACACCGCGGCCCTCGCCGCTGCGGCGATCGATCAGAGATCTCGCATTCTCCAGGACGCGGCGCTCACGTACCAGTTCAATCGCGACGTGAATCTCGACGTCGGCCAACAGGTCGTTCCGCTCAGTCTCGAGGGAAGTATTCCCACCTATGAGGTCGAGACGATCGAGCGCGCCAACTTCATCGTCGAACGCTCGCGCGCCGTCGGTCTTGGCGACGTGCGCGACATCGGCGTGTCCGCGAACGGCAAAGCGTTCAACATGCTCGAGTATCACGGCGGTCTGTTCAACGAAGCGGGCGACGACCAGGGCAGCACCGATCCGAACAATCAGAAAACTGTTATCGGACGACTCGTCCTGCATCCGCCGATCCTCCCCGGCCTGCAATTCGGTGGCTCGGGCGCATTCCAGGGCGGGCCGGCCAAGACGCACCGCGAGCGCGCCGGCGCCGAGGCGCAGTACAAGGCGCCGTTGTTCACGTTCCGCGCCGAGGCGATGGGCGCACGCGACGGGCTGCTGCGCCGGTTCGGCTGGTACGGCCTCGGCGCCGTGCGTCCCACCAAGCAGTTGCAGCTCGTCGCGCGCTACGACGCCTGGGATCGCGATCTCTCGGACAACGACGCGTTGGCCAATGCCTTCGAGCGCTCCATCGTCGTCGGTGGCAGCTATGCGTTGGCGAACGCGCCCGCGAGATTCGCGATCAACGTCGTTCGACAGGAGTTCCCGAACACGAGTACGGTCCCCTCGGGGACGTTCGTGCTGGTCGCGTTCGAGGGAGCCTGGTAGGCTCCGGAACCCGAGCTAACGAGCGGCGCGCACCAATCGATCGCGAACGCCGAGCCACTCGACGGTCTCCGGCACTCGCTCGACGACGATCTCATCGCATCCGAGATCGTCCAGGTCGTGCAGCGTCGCGTACAGGCGCGACGCATACGCGAGCGGCTCGCGCGGCATGGTGATCACGAGTGGGTCGCCGCCGCGAGCGCCGAACACCATCGCGCCGACCTTCGCGCCGTTGCGCCGCGCCGCCTCGATCACGGCGTGGACCTCATGCGACGCAACCAACGAGAGCGCCGCCCGCGGCGCGTAGTGGCGATCCAGCATCCCGGGGGAAGCTCGCGCGACGCCATCGCGTACATGCGCCGGGAGGCGAATCTCGCCGATCACACGCTCGAGCTCCGGCAGCGTGATCGTCCCGGGGCGGAGCAGCACGGCAATGTCGCCGCTCACATCGACCACGGTCGACTCGATTCCGACGCCCGTCGGTCCAGCGTCGAGCAGCACGTCCACCGAGTCGCCCAGCGACTTGGCCACGTGATGCGCCGTGGTCGGCGACAGCAGCATGGATCGATTCGCGCTCGGCGCAGCCACAGGAATGTTCGCCGCGACGAGCAGCGCGTGCGCGACCGGATGCGACGGTACGCGCACCGCGACAGACGGAAGTCCCGCCGTCGCCGCATCGGGAACCTCGGCGCGCTTCGGAACGACGAGTGTGAGCGGACCGGGCCAGAACGCGGCGGCCAGCGCATCGGCCCGGCCGTTCCACTCGCGTGCCACGCGATGCACGTCGGCCGCGGTGGCAACGTGCACGATCAGCGGATTGTAGCTCGGCCGTCCTTTCGCCGCGTAGATCCGCTCCACCGCGGCACGATCGAGTGCGTGTGCGCCGAGACCATAGACGGTTTCGGTCGGAAAGGCCACGAGCCCACCGGACGCGAGGACCGCGGCCGCCCGCGCGATGGCGTTCGGATCCGGTGAGCTGGGGTCGACTTCGAGCCGTTCCATGCGGAAAGGGAAACTAGCGCATAGAATATGAGTCCGCGTTTCTCTTCACCTTTGACGATTCTCCAGTGGCCACGACCGAGAGCAAGATTCCGCGCATCGTCGAGCAGTACGAGTCCGAGATCCTGAATGAGTGGACGAGGAATCTGCTGCACAACGTCGGCAATTCGGCGACTGGCTCGATCTCCGAGTCCGAGTTGCGCTCGCAGGCCGGCGAGTTCCTCAACCTGTTCCGGCGCGCGCTTCGGCGCGGCGACCTCGAGGACGTCGAAGGCGGCGAGTGGCAGGCAGCCCGCGAGATGCTCGGCAATCTGTCGCGCAACCGCGGGATGCAGGGGTTCACGCCGTCGGAGACGGCAATGTTCGTGTTCTCGCTCAAGCGGCCGATCATGGTACGGCTGCGCGCCGAGCACGCCGGCGACGTGCAGGCGCTCGCCGACGATTCGCAGCGCCTCAACGACGTGCTCGACAAGCTCGGCCTCTACACCACGGAGGTCTATCAGACCGGCCGCGAGGAAGTGATCCGCCGCCAGCAGCAGGACATGCTCGAGCTGTCGACGCCCGTCGTGAAGCTCTGGGATGGCATCCTCGCGCTGCCGATGATCGGCACGCTCGATTCGAGCCGCACGCAGATCGTGATGGAGAGCCTGCTCGAGCGCATCGTCGAAACAGGCGCGGAGATCGCCATCGTCGACATCACGGGCGTTCCCACGGTAGACACCCTCACCGCGCAGCACCTGCTGAAGACGGTGACCGCGGCCCGCCTCATGGGCGCCGAGTGCATCATCAGCGGCATTCGCCCGCAGATCGCGCAGACGATCGTCCACCTCGGGGTCGAGCTCGAGGGGGTGACGACGAAGGCCACGCTCGCCGATGCATTTGCCGTCGCGCTCAAGCGACTCGGCATGTCGGTGACGCGCGCCCATCACGTCTGACCGGGACGGTAGCGTGGAACGGATTCCCATTCTCCGGATGGGCGAGTATCTGCTCGTCACCATTCAGGTCGACATGCACGATCAACTCGCGCTGACGCTCCAGGACGATCTCACGTCGATGATCTCGAAGACTGGCGCGCGCGGCGTGTTGATCGACATCTCGTCGCTCGAGATCGTCGACTCGTTCATCGGGCGCATGATCGCGAGCATCGCCGGGATGGCGCGCATCCTCGACGCGCAGACGGTGGTCGTCGGGATGCAACCCGCCGTCGCGATCACCCTCGTCGAGCTCGGGCTGTCGCTCTCTGGCGTGCGCACGGCGCTCAACGTCGACAAGGGCATGAAGCTGCTCCGAGCGCTGCTCGACGCGCCGGCGGGGGAGGACCTTGATGTCCGTTCGACGCCGTGAGGTGATTCAGCTCCGCGGCGATGCCGACGTGGTGCGGGTCCGACAGACCGTGCGCGGTGTCTGTACTGAAGAAGGCTTCTCTCTCGTGGATCAGACGAAGATGGTCACCGCTGCGAGCGAGCTCGCGCGCAACACGGTGGTTCACGGTCGCGGAGGCGTGGCGGTCGTCGAGGCGCTCGAGGATGGCAGCAAACGGGGCGTTCGCATGACCTTCGAGGACGAGGGCCCCGGCATTCCCGACATCGACCGCGCGTTCCAGGACGGATTCACCACGGGGAATGGCATGGGCCTCGGTCTCGGCGGCTCGCGACGTCTCGTGCACGAATTCCAAATTCAATCGACGGTGGGAGCGGGAACGCGTGTCGTTGCAGTTCGCTGGCGCTGAGCCGCAGTACCAGACGCGCGTCGTGACCGTTGCCGATCAATCGCAGGTTGGCGAGGCGAGGCGTGCGGTGTCCCGGCTGTCCACGGAGCTTGGCTTCGACGACCACGAGACCGGTCGCGTCGCCATCGTGGTCACGGAGCTGGCGACCAACGTCGCTCGCCACGGACGCGGCGGCCAACTGCTCGTGCGACGTGTCGACGGCGACACGGGGCTCGAGATCGTCGCCGTCGACAAAGGCCCTGGCATCGCCGACGTCGAGCGTGCGGTTCGCGACGGGTATTCGACTGCCGGCACGCCTGGCAAAGGGCTGGGTGCCGTCCGTCGAATGAGCGACGGCTTCGACATCTACAGCCAGCCGGGCAAGGGAACCGCGGTGCTCGCGCTCATGCGGCGCCCGCGTGCATCGAATCCCGCCGCCGCCACTCTTGCGTTGGAGCTGGGCGTGATCTGCGTGGCTGCACCGGGCGAGCGCGTCTGCGGCGACGCGTGGATCATCGTCGCCGGCCTGACCGGTCCGTCGATCGCCATCGTCGACGGATTGGGACACGGAGAACCGGCACACGAAGCGGCCGTGGCCGGGATCGAAGCCTGCCAGCGCTTGCCGAGCGCATCGCCGAGCGACCTCATCTCGAGAATGCATCAGGCGTTGCGATCGACGCGCGGCGCCGCGGCCGCCGTGGCCGAGTGGGACGCGCGCGCCGGGGCGGTCCGGTTTGCGGGAGTCGGAAATATCTCGTGCGGCATCACCGGCGCCGACGGCTCCCGCAGCCTCGCGTCGATGAACGGAACCGTCGGGTTCGAGATGCGCCGCGTCCAGGAGTTCAGCCAGTCCGTCGACCCCGGAGCGGTGCTCGTGATGCACTCGGACGGCATCAACACCCGCTGGCGCCTCGATCAGTACCCGGGGCTCCGGCAACGGCACCCGGCGCTGGCGGCGGCGGTCCTGTATCGCGATTTTCTTCGCGGCCGCGACGACGCCACGGTCGTGGTTGCGCGCAAGGCTGTGCCCAGCGAGTCGTCGCCGACATGACACGCATTCCGTTGCTCACGTTGAACGTTGCCGGCGAGGACGACGTCGTCGCGGCGCGCCAGCGCGCACGCCTGATCGCTCGGGCGCTCGGCTTCGATGCGCAGGATCAGACGCGCATCGCAACGGCGGTCTCGGAGCTCGCTCGCAACATCCAGCAGCACGCGCGCGACGGCCGCGTCGTATTCGAGCTCGACGACGATGCCGTCGAGGCGGCGATGGTCGTGCAGCTCGTCGACCGCGGCCCAGGCATTCCGCACCTGCAGTCGGTGCTCGACGGCACCCATGTCTCGTCGAAAGGAACGGCCGTCGGACTCGCAGCGGCTCGCCGCCTGAGCGACCGGTTCGACATCCAGACGACTCCCGGCAGCGGAACGCGCATCATGATGGCCAAGCTGCTGCCCGGCATGCGTGCGCCGGGACCGGAGCTCGCCCGGCTTGCGGCGCGCGAGATCGAGGTGGCCCGGCCCGGCTCGGCGGCCGATGAGTTGTCGGACCAGAATCGCGCGCTCGTCGCGGCACTCGGCGAGATGGATCGGCAGCGCGCGGAGCTCGAGCGATTGAACTCGGAGCTCGACGAGACGAATCGCGGCGTGCTCGCGCTGTATCGTGAGCTCGACGACCGCGCCGAAGATCTGCGACGTGCCTCGGAGTCGAAGTCGCGCTTCCTGTCGATGATCAGCCACGAGCTGCGCACGCCGCTCACGTCCGTGCTCAATCTCTCGCGGCTGCTCCTCGACCGGGTCGACGGCGACCTCACAGCCGAGCAGGAGCGGCAGGTGCTGCTCATGCGCACTTCGGTGCAGACGCTCATCGAAATGGTGAACGATCTGCTGGATCTGGCCAGAATCGAGGCCGGCAAGACCAACATCACCGTCGCGCCGGTGCACGCGAGCGAGATGCTGGCCGGCTTGCGAGGCGTTTTCCGTCCAGTGTTGCAGACGAGCGCGGTGACGCTCGTCTTCGACGATCCGTCCGAGCCGATCGAGCTCTGCACGGATGAAGGAAAGCTCGCGCAGGTGCTGCGCAATTTCCTCTCGAACGCCGTCAAGTTCACCGAAACGGGAGAGATTCGCGTGACGGTTGCCCGGCATGGGCACGAGGTGACGTTCAGCGTGACCGACACGGGCATCGGGATCGCGCGCGAAGATCAGGAGCGCATCTTCGAGGACTTCACGCAGGTCGAGAATGCGCGCCAGCGCTACGTGCGCGGCACCGGTCTCGGCCTTCCGTTGTCGCGCAAGATTGCCGGGCTGCTCGGCGGCAGCGTGGGCGTCGAGAGCGAGCTCGGGGAAGGATCGCGCTTCTGGATCCAGTTGCCGCTCATGCACCCGCTCGGCGATCCCGGTTGTACGCCGCAGCGGCTGGATCTGAGCCCCAGCCCGAGCGCCAGCCCGAGCGCCAGCGCCGAGGTGCTCCGTGGCTGATCGCGAGCACATCCTGGTCGTGGACGACAACGAATCGAACCGCTACGCGGTGGGCCGCATGGTGCGCGCGGCCGGCTTCGAGACGTCGGAGGCGATGAACGGCCGCCAGGCGATTCGGCTCGCCCGCACGAATCCCGACGCCATCGTCATCGACGTCAATCTGCCGGACATGAGCGGCTACGACGTCGTGCGTGAGATTCGCGGGAATCCCAACACGTCGAGCATCCCGATCGTGCATCTCTCGGCGTCGTACATGCGCGACGAGGATCGCGTGTTCGGCCTCGACAACGGCGCGAACGCGTATCTCACGCACCCCGTCGAGCCCACGGTGCTCGTGGCGACGATTCGGTCGCTCATTCGCTTCCGTCGCGTCGAGGATCAGCAGCGAACCGCGGGACAGGAGTGGCAGGCGACCTTCGACGCGATCCGTGATCTGGTCTGCGTCGTCAACGAATCGGGGGCGGTCACGCGCGCGAATCGCGCCGCGCTGACGGCGTTTGGCCGTGAGACGCCGGGCGGATCGTGGGTCGTGTTCATGTCGCGCGCGTTCCCTGGCATCGACGCCGCCGCGTTGCGCGCGCTGCTGGTCGTCTCAGAGACGACGGTGCGCGAGTTTCGTGCAGGCGACTGCTGGCTTCGCATCGCCGTCCATCCGCTGCCGGGACTCGGCCGGTACACCGGGTCGCAGGTGTGCGTCGTCACCGACGTCACGCCGGAGAAACAGGCCGAGGTGGAGCGCACCGCACTGCTCGCGAACGCCGAGCGTGCCCGACAGGAGGCCGAAGCCGCGAACGGAGCCAAGAACGAGTTCCTCGCCACGATGAGTCACGAGATTCGCACGCCGATCAACGCGATTCTCGGCTATGCACAACTGCTGGACATGGGGTTGGCCGGGTCGGTCTCGGCCGAGCAGCGCCAGCAGCTCGATCGCCTCCGGCGAAGCGCGGCGCATCTGCTCCAGCTCGTGAACGAGCTGTTCGATCTCGGTGCGGTCGACGCGGGCGGGATGCGTCTCGAGCGTGAGTTGGCGCTCGTGGACGATGTTGTCGAAGATGCGCTCGCGATCGGTCGGCCGCTGGCCTTCGCGCGCGGCATCCGGATCGAGACGGAAGGGTGCGGCGATCGCCATCTCTTCTACGTCGCCGACACGGGTCGCGTCCGACAGATCCTCGTGAATCTCCTCTCGAACGCCGTGAAGTTCTCGGCGCCGGGGGCGAGAATCATGCTGAAGTGCGAGACGACCGCGCCGCCGACCGACGTCGCGACGTCACCGGACCGGCGCTACATCGCGATCCGCGTGAGCGACTCGGGTGTCGGCGTGAGCGAGGAGCAGCTCGATTCGATCTTCGATCCGTTCGTGCAGGGCGATTCCGGCACGACGCGCGCGTGGGGCGGGAGCGGGTTGGGGCTCACGATCAGTCGTCGCCTCGCACGACTCATGGGCGGCGACATCACCGTGACGAGCGCCGTCGGGCACGGATCGGCATTCACGCTGTGGCTTCCGGCGGGCGATGATCAATCGCTCATCGAAACCGCGGAGCAGGCCACGCCTCGCGCGGCGAACGCGCCGTTCGACCCGATCATCCTGGCGCAGCTTGGCCGCATCGTGTCGAGCAGCTCGCTCACCGCCGCCAACGCGGTGATGTTGCGGCTGCGCACCGACACGCGCTTTGCGCGGGCCAGCATGTTGAGCGACGCGCAGCTCATCGACCATCTGCCCGCGCACCTCGTCGACATCGGCCTCGCGCTGGTCATCGTCGCCGAGGTGGGGCTCGAGGCGTCGTCGCTGCTGCACGACGGGAGCGCGATCCGGACCGAGATCGCGGAGCGGCATGGCGCGCAGCGCCGCCGTCTCGGCTGGACGATGCAGCAGGTCGAGCTCGAGTACGACATCATCCGCGAGGAGCTCGAGCGACTGCTGCGCGGGCGACACACGCCGGTCGGCGACGTGCCCGACACCCGCGCGGAGGCGCACGCCGCCGGCGCGGTAGAGCTCATCACGCGCCTCCTCGACCAGTCGCGAGCCGCGAGCGTTCGCGGATTCAAGGAGGCGAGCGGCGTGGACGACTGATAACTTCGGGGGACGCTCCCAATCCTTCCGGAGTTTTCGCGTGCACGCCTTTCGTCTTGCCACCGCCGCGGCGCTGGTTCTCTCGCCGGCCGTCGCGTTGCATAGCCCACATGCTCCGGCGACGCCGCGCGTCGCGCTCTCGGAGCCCGCGCTCTCACCCGATCGGCGCGAGATCGCGTTCGTCGCCGGCGGCGACATCTGGACGGTTCCAGCCAGCGGCGGCGAAGCGCGTCTCCTCATCTCGAATCCCGCCTACGACTCCCGTCCGCTGTATTCGCCCGACGGCAGCAAGCTCGCATTCATGTCGAACCGCACCGGCGGCGGAGACATCTACGTGCTTGTATTCTCTACCGGCCAGCTCGAGCGAATCACGTTCGACGACGTGAACGAGCAGCTCGACGCCTGGTCGCGCGACGGCCAGTGGCTGTACTTCTCGAGCGGCACGAAGGACGTGAACGGCATGAACGACGTGTATCGCGTGCACGCGGACGGCGGCACGCCGATGGCCGTGAGCGCCGACCGCTTCACGCAGGAGTACTGGGCGGCTCCGTCGCCGGCGGACCCGAACACGATTGCGATCACCGCGCGCGGTGTGACGGCGAGCCAGTGGTGGCGTCACGGCCACAGCCATCTCGATGAGAGTCAGCTCTGGCTCGTGCACTTCGACGGCGCCGTGCCGCGCTACGATTCCGTCGCGGCCGAAGGTGCCAAGGACGCCTGGCCGATGTGGAGCGGCGATGCGAGAACGCTCTACTACGTTTCCGACAGGAGCGGCGCCGAGAACGTGTGGGCGAAGCCGATGCCGGGTGGACAGGCGCGCGCCCTGACGTCGTTCACGACGGGCCGCGTCCTGTGGCCCACGATCTCGTACGACGGCAAGGCGATCGTATTCGAGCGCGACTTCGGGATCTGGACGCTCGATCCGGCGACGGGAAAGACGAACGAAGTCGCGGTCACGCTTCGCGGCGCTGGCGCGTCGCCGGCGGTCGAGCATCAGACGCTCACGACCGGATTCCAATCGCTCGCGCTGTCGCCGGACGGGAAGAAGATCGCGTTCACCGCGCGCGGCGACGTGTTCGCGGCATCGGCTCGCGACGGCGGGGACGCGACTCGCATCACCACGACGCCGGAGGTCGAGACCGAAGTCACGTGGGCGCCCGACAGCCGGCGCATCGCATACGTCTCGAGCCGCGACGGCCCGGCGCATCTGTATGTCTACGACTTCGGCACGCGCACTGAAACGCGGCTGACGGACGGCCCGGAGAACGACGTCGAGCCCACCTGGTCACCCGATGGCAAGACCATCGCGTTCTTCCACAACGCACACGAGCTGCAGGCGGTCGACCTCGCGACGAAGCAGCATCGCGTGCTCGCGACGGGCGAGCTGGATCGCCCGCCGTTCCTGCCCGAGCACGTCATCGCCTGGTCGCCGGACGGCAAGTGGATCGCATACGCGAGCGGCGGCGACGGCGCGTTTCAGAATCCTCATGTCGTCGCGCTCGACGGCGGCCCCGCGCGGCCGATCGCGTTTCTCGCGAACGGGCAGGGCGGATCGCTCGCCTGGAGCCCCGACGGCACGTATCTGTTGTTCGATACCTCGCAGCGAACGGAAGAATCGCAGATCGCGCGCGTCGATCTCGTGCCGCGCACGCCGCGTTTTCGCGAAGATCAATTCCGCGATCTCTTCTCACAGCCCACTCGGCCGGGAACGCCCACGCAGCCGGCGCCCCGGCCCGAGCCGCCGCAGCGCGACAGCGGTACGGTACGAAATGATTCCTCGCGTGCCGGCCGGGCCGCGACGCGCATCGTCTTCGACGACATTCGCCGCCGGCTCACGATGCTGCCGATCGGCGTCGACGCGCGCTCGGTCGTGATCAGTCCCAATGGCAAGATGGCGGTCGTCAGTGCGTCCGCGGCGGGGCAGAACAATCTCTACACCTTCTCGCTCGACGAGACCTCGGCGCAACCAGCCGTGGCGCGGCAGCTCACGGCGACGCCGGGCTTCAAGAGCGGCGCGCAGTTCACGGCCGACAGCCGCGAGGTCTACTATCTCGAGAACGGGCGCATCAACGTCATCAACGTCGAGTCTCGGCAGTCGCGGCTTGTGCCCGTCAGCGCCGAACTGGATATCGATTTCAATCGCGAGAAGCTCGCGGTCTTCCACCAGGCGTGGGGCATCCTCGCGGACAACTTCTTCGATCCGCGCATGCACGGTGTCGACTGGAAGGCGGTCGAAGCGCGCTACGAGCCGTACGCCGCAGGCGCCGAGAATCCCGACGAGCTGCGTCGCGTGATGTCACTCATGGTGGGAGAGCTGAACGCGTCGCATTCGGGCGTGAACGGTCCGCCGCCTCAGCAGACCGTGGGGCGGCTCGGCGTGCGGTTCGATCGCGCCGAGTACGAGCGCAACGGGAGATTCAAGATCTCTGATGTGCTCTCGTTGAGCCCGGCGGCGCTTGCCGGGCTCACGCCGGGCGACTATCTGCTCAGCGTCGACGGCGTTCGCCTGGGCCGGACCACCGACCTCGATTCGCTGCTCACGTTCAAGATCAATCGCCGCGTCGAGCTCTCGGTCGCTCGCACGCCGGACGGCGCGTCGACCCGCGACGTGGCGCTTCGGCCCGTGAATCTCACGACCGAGCGCGGGCTCACCTATCGCGATTGGGTCGAGAGCAAGCGCGCCTATGTGGCAAAGATCAGCAATGGGCGGATCGGCTACGTCCACATGCAGGACATGGGGCAGGGCTCGCTCACGCAGCTCTACACGGATCTCGACGTCGAGAATCGCGCGAAGGCCGGTGTGGTCGTCGACATTCGCAACAACAACGGTGGATTCGTGAACCCATACGCGATCGACGTCTTCGCGCGGCGCGGCTATCTCCAGTTCACGCCGCGCGACTTCGCCACCGTGCCGGGTCGATCGGTTCTCGGGCAGCGCTCCCTCGAGAAGCCCACAGCGCTCGTCACGAACATGCATTCGCTGTCCGATGCCGAGGACTTCACCCAAGGGTATCGCGCGCTGAAGCTCGGCCCTGTCGTTGGCGAGCCGACGGCGGGTTGGATCATCTTCACGTCGAACGTGCCTCTGCTCGACAACGCATCCGTCGTACGCATGCCGTTCGAGCGAATCACCGATGAGAATGGAAATGACATGGAACTGCATCCGCGTCCGGTCGACGTTCGCGTCGACTATCCGATGGGCGAGAGTTACACAGGCCGCGACTCGCAGCTCGATGCCGCGGTGGCCGAGTTGCTGAAGCGCGTTCAACGGGCGAGGGCACAATGATGCGTCGCGCGATTGTGGGTTTCTGCACGGCGACGCTGCTCGCTGCGCCGGCGGCGAGATCGTTTGGCCAGGCCAAACGCACACCACCGCCCGCGACGCAGCACTACCTGGATCTCATCCGTGCACGCTTCTCCGGCCAGCGCGCGTACGATCAGGTCGCGTTCATGGATCAGTATTTCCGGTGGCCGGGGAACACCGGATTCAACGCGAGCATCCGCCGGGTTGAGGGAATTCTCAAGGACGCCGGCTACGTCGAGCAGTCGTCCGCGAAGCCAGGCGATGTGTTGACGTATCGCATCGAGCATCGGCCGATGAAATCGCCGGCGTGGGACCCCGTGGCCGCACGCGTGGAGATCGTCGGCGATTCGCGCTCCGTGCTCGACTTCGCGACGAATCGCAACATGCTCGCGATCAATTCATTCTCGACCCCCGACACTGGCGTGGTGGCGCAACTTGTCGACGTGGGGAAGGGAACCGCCGCCGACTATGACCGCGCAAACGTGGCGGGAAAGATCGTGCTCGCCGATGGCAACGTCGGCCGCGTCTTCAGTGAAGCCGTGCAGCGCCGTGGTGCGCTTGGCGTGCTCGCCTACAACATGCCGGCGTACACGCAGCCGGAGACGCACACGCACTCGATCCAGTTCGGCTCCGTCCCCTACGACAGCGCGAAGCGGAGCTGGGGCATGCCGATCTCGCGCGACGCCCTCGATCGCCTTCGCGGCGCACTCGCGCACGGGCCTGTCACCCTGCGAGTGCACACCACGAGCAAGATGTATCCGTCCGACGAGATGACGCTCGTCGCGGAAGTCCATGGATCCACCCTCCCGGACGAGCGCTACGTGCTGAGCGCACACGTGCAGGAACCCGGCACGAACGACAATGCGTCCGGCGTCGGCGATCTGAGTGAGATGGCGCGCGTGCTCGCGACGCTGGTGAAGGATGGATCCGTTCGTCCGAAGCGCACGATCACCATGTTGTTCGGGCTCGAGATCGCGCAGACGCGCAACTTCCTCGCCGACGACTCCGTGCGCACGCGCGGCGTGAAGTGGGGCTTGAGTCTCGACATGACCGGCGAGGACACGAAGAAGACCGGAGGCACGTTCCTCATCGAGAAGATGCCGGATCCATCGGCGATCTGGACGCGCGGCGACGATCACCATACCGATTGGGGCGGCCGGCCGATCACGAAGGCCCAGCTCGTACCGAGCTACTACAACGACTACCTGCTCGCGCGGTGTCTCGATCAAGCCGCGGTCAGCGGTTGGGTCGTCCGGACGAATCCGTTCGAGGGTGGCAGCGATCACACACCATTTCTCGAATTCAAGAAACCAGGTGCGCTGTTCTGGCATTTCACGGACGTCTACTATCACACCGACGGCGACCGCCTCGACAAGGTTTCGAAGGACGAGCTGACGAACGTCGGCATCGCGGCGTTGTCGTCGGTACTGACGCTCGCGTCGGCGGACGACGCCACGGCCCGCGCGCTCGTGGGCGAGGTCGAGCGCGCGGCGATCGCGCGACTCGACGCCGAGACGAAGTTGAGCCGCGCGGCGATCGAGGCGCATGGGTCGCGCGCACAGGAGGAGGACATCCTCCGCACGTGGACCGACTACTACGTCGCGGCACTGCACACGATGACGGACATCGAGGCCGGCGGATCGTCGCCCGAGACCCGCGCTGCCATCGACGCCGCGGCGAAGCGCGTGGCACAGGCCGGCACCGAGCGACTCGCGTCGCTCCCGCGCTGACGTGACGGTCTTCTGCGCGTGGCTCACCGCGCACGGCACGACCTGCCTCGAGTTCGTGGCGGTGCTGTTTGGTATCGCCGGCGTGTACTTGAGCATTCCCGAAAGCATCTGGAACTGGCCGGTCGGGATGATCAACGTCGCGCTGTTCGCCCTTGTGTTCTGGCGCCAGCATCTGTATGCCAACAGCGGGCTCCAGGTCGTCTACTTCGCACTGTCCGTGTACGGCTGGTATCAGTGGCTGCACGGCGGGGCGGAGAAGACGGAGCTCACGGTTGCCCGAACACCGCGTCGCATCGGCGTCGGTGCGGTCCTCGCGACGATTGCGGCGTGGGCCGTGCTGTACTTCGTCGTTCGTCGAATGCCGGGCCCGACGATGCCGTTCATGGATACCGCGACGACCGCCGTGAGCCTCGTCGCCGAGTGGATGCTCGCGAAGAAGTTGCTCGAGAACTGGGCGGTGTGGATCGTGATCGACGCGATCTCCGTCGGGATGTTCGTCGCGGACGGCCTGTATCTCACCGCGATCAACTACGCGATCTATTTCGCGCTCGCCGTGATGGGCCTCGTCGCCTGGCGACGGACGCTCGCGACGCAGACCGCGATGGCATGATCCGCGTCGTCCTCACCGGCTCCGAGTCGACCGGCAAGAGCACGCTCGGCGCACGGCTCGCGGCGCGCTACGGCGCGGAGCTCGTCCCCGAGTTCGTGCGTGAGTTCGCCCAGCGCAAAGGCGCTTCGATCGACTTCAGCGATCATGGTCCGATCGCGAAAGGACAGATGGCGCTCGAGGACGAGTACGCATCGCGCGCGAATCGACTGCTGTTCCAGGATACGGATCTCCTGAGCACGGTCGTCTACTGCCGCCATTACTTCGGGCGCTCCCCGGCGTGGATCGAGGAGGCTGCACGTGAACGACGTCCCTCGCTGTATCTCCTGTGTGAGATCGACGTACCGTGGGTGCCCGACGGCGTGCGCGATCGCGGTGAGCGACGCGAAGAGATGCAGCAGTTGTTTCGCGACGCCGTGGCCGAGTCGGGTGCGCCGTACATCGCGCTCGAGGGAGACGTGATGAGCCGAGAGGCGAAGGCGGTCGAAGCAATCGATGTGATCCTCGCGAGGGCGGCGAGCGGAGCATCTATTGTCCCGGCTTCGCGGCCGGACGGTTGAGCGAAAACAAACTGCAACTTCTCTGGCACACGGGCACAGACGGGTTTGAACGGACTTTTGACGGGACTGCATTCTTGGCTGGACAGATGCGTTCTCGCCGGGCCGTGATTGTTTTGTGAAACCGCTCGGGATGCGCTCGCTGGCATCCCGAGCGGTCGTCATTCATCAATCACACGTCGCCGCCAACGACAAACGGCGTATCCGTGTCCTTCGGTGCGTTATTCGGTGCCCTCCCGTGGTCAAGCCGTTGGAGCTCTTCCAAACACGGAGCTCGGCCTACCCAACATGGAGCTCGACGCGCGAACCGAACGCTACTCCAGCACCACCCGCTCCACCTTCCTCGAGAATACCACGCGAATTCTCAAATACAAGAACACTGCTACCCCGCCCAGCGACAGCACGAACCCCCACCACAACCCCGCTGGTCCCATTCCCGACTTGAACGCGAGATAGGCGCTCACCGGCACGCCGAGCAGCCAGTAGGCCGCGAGCATCACGACCAGCGGGGCGGTCGTATCCCCGGCGCCGCGCAGCACGCCGGCACCCACGGCCTGACCGCCGTCGAACACCTGAAACACACCCGCGATCGGGATGAGCACCGCCGCGAGGCCGACCACCTGCTCGTTCGGCGTGAACGCATGCGCCAGCACGCGCGGAAAGAACAGAAACGCCATCGCCGTGAGCGTCATGAATCCCACACCGCACAGGTACGCCGCGCGGATCGCCGCGCGTGCTCGCACCTCGTCGCGCGCACCGATCGCTCGCCCAACGCGAACCGCCGCCGCCGAACCGACGCCCAGCGGCACCATGAACGTGAACGCCGCGAGTGTGATCGCGATCTGGTGTGCCGCCATCGGAATCGTGCCGAGGACGCCCATCAACAATCCGATCGCGCCGAACGCACCCGCCTCCAGCGCTTGCTGCGCACCGATCGGCGCTCCGATGCGAAGCAGCATCAACAGCGGTGCCCGCGCGATCGCGCCCGCCCGCACCGGCGTGAGGTGCGGCCGCAGCTCGCGCCACGACATCGCGAGCAGTAACAGCAGCATGATCCAGCGGCTGATCGCCGTTGCGATCGCGCTGCCTGCGACGCCGAGCGCCGGGCTGCCGAGATGTCCGTAGACGAAGACCCAGTTGAAGCCCGCGTTCGTCAGGTTCGCCACGACGACCGTTACCACGATCGGCGCCACGCGATGCATCGCTTGCAGCGTTTGTCGCAGCACGACGAACGCGAGGAACGGCGCGGTCCCGATGATCGAGATCCGCAGATACGCCGCCGCATCGGGAACGATCTCCGTCGGCTGATGCAGCGCCCGCAGGATCGGCTCGGCCGGTGCGAGCAGGGCGGCGCTGAAGAGCGTCAGCACGAGCGAGAGCACCAGGCCGCCCTGCATCGAACGAGCGACGGACTCCTCGTCGTTCGCGCCCAGCGCCTGCGCAACCAGCGGATCGAGCGCCATCAAAGTGCCCGACCCGAAGATCGTCACGTTGAAGAAATACAGATTCCCTAACGCCACCGCGGCGAGCACCGCGGCCGACACGCGCCCGACCATGAGCGTGTCGACCACGCCCATCAGCATGAATCCGAGCTGCACCGCGACGACGGGGATCGCGAGCCCGATCGTCGCCCGCAATTCGTCGCGCGCAACAGTAGCTTTGGTGATGGTCTCCCTCCGCATCTGGTTGACGGTCACTGTAGCGGCGCTCGGCCTCGCGCGCGACGCGGTGCGCGCGCAGACCGTGTCCGTGATGGTGCAGGCCATACCGCTCGTCACGCGGGCCGATCCGACTGCCACGCGTTCGGCGCTCACCGAAGGCTATCTGACGCAGCCGGTGGTGATGGCGCATGCATGGTACGGCCCCCTGCAAGCCATTGGCACCCTGAATCTCGAAGGACTCACCCTCCAGCGCGGCGAGCTCACGACCGGTGGGTACGGCGAGGGCTACGTGGACCGACGCCACCCGCACGCGTACGTCCACGAGCTGCTCGTCGGCGCCGCCGGCACCGCGGCCGGTTTCGGTGCCTCGATCTTCGCCGGTCGCGGATTCGCGCCGTTCGGCAGCGACGACCCGATGGTGCGGCCATTCGAGAAGTACCCCGTCAACCATCATCTCGCCCAAGTGCTCGAGCGCGTGGTCGTCGTCGGCGCCGTGCGGCGTGGGCCCGTGATCGCCGAAGTCGGCACGTTCAACGGCGACGAGCCCACCGGGCCGGGCTCCGTCCCGAAGTTCAGTCGCGTCGGCGACTCCTGGGCGTCGCGTCTCACGCTGCTGCCGCTTGCGGGAATCGAGCTGAGTGCGAGTCTCGCGCACGTGACGTCGCCCGAGATCCCGCAGGGGCACGGGCTCGATCAGCGAAAGGGGAGCGTCGTCGCACGGTACGCGCACGCGTCCCGGACGTCGTCGCGCTACGCGCTCGTCGAGTGGGAGCAGACGGGCGAACGCGATCGTGGAGTGCTCATTACGAAACTCCAAAGCGTGCTCGCCGAGGGCGCGTACTGCCGCGCGGGCGCCTCGCTCGCGGCGCGCATCGAGCGGACGGATCGGCCCGAAGAGGAGCCGCTGCTCGATCCGTTTCGGACGCCGCGGCCGCCGCCGGATCTCTCGAACCTTGGCGAGTCGCGCTGGACCACGCTCACCGTGTCGCTCGCGGCACCGCCGACTCGGGCGTGGTTCGTCACGGGCCAGCCGTTCGTCGAGGTTGCGCGCCTCGCGGTCGCGCCCGGCGATCCGGCAGGCATCTTCAATTCCGGGCTCCGGTACGGCACCGATCGCATGTGGATGTTCTCGGCGGGTGTTCGGCTCTGGGCTGGGATGATGCACGGCCGCATGGGCCGGTACGGGGTTGCTGAGACCGATGCACCCATGCAGATGGCGATGGGAACTCCGAGTCACGCCGCCGAGTCTGATACGATGCCTGGCATGCCCGGAATGACGCACGACGTCCCGATGGCCACCTCTCCTCGAATCTCCCTCATCAGTTCATGCGGACCCTGAAGCCACTCTTCGTCGCGCCGCTCGCGGCGACGTTCGTCCTGCTCGCGGCCTGCGGCGATTCGACCGGTCCGCGCGCGGCCGATACGACGAGTCTCAAGCCCGCGTCGTGCTCCGGAATCAACCTCGGGCCGAAGCCTGCGCCGCTCACGCTCTCGCAAACCACGCCGGCAGCCATGCGCGTCCTCGGCTCGGGCGCCGAGACGGCTCGCTACACGGCGGAAATCGCCGTCCGTTCGCCGACGGCCTACACCACCACTTGGGGCGTCCGGAGTGTACAGGGCAACAAGGTCAACATCTGGGACGTGAGTGGAAACACGCCCACGCTGGTCGACTCGGTGATCGTGGCGGCATCGACGACGACGGGCGACGTCGCCGTGAGCGATGACGGAAAGTTGCTCGTGGTGGCCACCGAGTTCTCTCCGGGCTCCATCGTCCTGTACGATCTCACCGATCCACGAAAGCCCGCGCTCGTCCGTCGATTCTCGAACGACGAGACTGCGCCCGGTGTGCACACGGCCGAGATCGCCCGTATCAACGGTAAGCTCTACGCGTTTCTTGCGATCGACCCCGGCGCGGGACGGCTGTCGCGACTCGTGACCGTCGACATCACCGATCCGAGAAACCCGCAGCAGGTCTACGAGACCGTGACGGGCAATCCGTACGTGCACGACACCTACGCACGCGACGGATTGCTCTTCGTCGCGCTCTGGAACGACGGCATGCAGATCTGGGACATCGGCGGCTGCGGGACCGGCGCATCCCCAGAAGCGCCCAAGGTCCTCGGCACCGTGAAGACCGCGAATGGCGAGGTGCACAACATCTGGTGGTACCACGACGCGTCGGGCTCCAAGCGCTACGCGTTCGTGGGAGAGGAAGGCGCCGGCACCATCGGCACCAGCTCGCGCGGCGACATCCATGTGGTCGACATCACCGACCCGACGCAGCCAAAGGAGATAGCCTTCTACCACGTGGACGGCGCCGGCACCCACAATTTCTCGGTCGACGAGGCGAACGGCGTGCTCTACGCCGCGTACTACAACGGCGGCGTCCGCGCGATCGACGTCCGCGGCGACCTCGGGACATGCACCGCCGCGCAGCAGGACGTGAACGCCGTGCTGAATCTCACGCGGTGCAATCTGCGTCTTATGGGACGAGAGCTGGCTGTCGGTCTGCTCGATCAGAACCGCCAGGTCTACGTGTGGGGCGTGCAGTACCTGGGCGGAAACGTCTATGCCTCGGACATGCTGAACGGCATCTGGAAGCTCGCGGCGGCGAAGTGACGAATCGAGTCGTTCAAAGAATTGTACGCATTTCGTAAAATTCACTGCCACAACGTTTTAGTTCGTGACTAATCGCGGGCGAGCATGCAGTATACGGTAACAGGATCAGCGCCCAGTCTCGGCTGGAGATTCGTGCAGGGCCTCTTTCCGGAGCGTTGCTCATGAGCGGGACGATCGAGCACATCTGGCGGCGAGTGTCGCGGGTCGAATTCGTACCCGTGATTGTGCTTGCCATCGCGATTCATGCTCCCGATCCAACGCGTCGCGACTCTGGCTACGCGGGTGTGCTTCCGCTCCCGACGCCGCCGGCGTCCGCCACCGTTGCCGCCGCCAAGCCGGATCCGCTCCTCGAACGGCCTCGCGAAGCGCGCGTCAGTCGCGGCCGCGTGCTCTACGCCGCGGGACACGAGCCGCGCACGTCCGAATCGCCCCGAGTCGCACGAAAGACCTCGACGCCATGCGCCGAGCAGCGCGTCGTGCAAGGCCGCAGCCCGCGAACCGCGCCCAACTCCTGAGCGCTTCTCTCCCTCGGACTAAGACATGCCTCGTTTTCGGACCGCGGCGGTAGCTGCGCTTCTCGTCGTCCCAGTCGTCGCGGGCGGTTTCCTGCTTCAGGAGCCGCCCGTTCGCGCGAGCAC
>Ga0070679_100000925_pt1 | contig 25540 bp, 13 predicted proteins | sample KBSC63BmetaG_FD_65652 | JGI IMG/M metagenome (GOLD analysis project Ga0070679, IMG submission 65652) | Corn rhizosphere microbial communities from Kellogg Biological Station, Michigan, USA - KBS C6-3B metaG | ecosystem: Host-associated > Plants > Roots > Rhizosphere | place: USA: Michigan... | reverse complement strand
GGCGCCGAGCATCCGCTGCACGACGCGAACGAGATTCGTGCACACCAACGCCTGTTGAGAGAATTCGTACGCGAGCATCTCGCTGATGAGCGTCCGCTGCGCGCCTTCGATGTCTGGGAGCGCGACGCGTGGAGCGGTGCCGGCGTCGCGGGCGCTGGAGTTGAACGATGATCGTGGGCACGGCTGGTCACATCGATCACGGAAAGACGGCGCTCGTGCGCGCGCTCACCGGCGTCGACACCGATCGATTGCCCGAAGAGAAACGCCGAGGCATCACGATCGAGCTCGGGTTCGCGCCGCTGGTGCTGGACGGGATCGGGACGGTCGGCGTCGTCGACGTCCCCGGGCATGAAGCGTTCGTGCGTACGATGGTGGCCGGCGCGACGGGCATCGACGCCGCACTGCTTGTCGTCGCGGCCGACGAAGGCGTGATGCCGCAGACCCGCGAACACCTCGCGATCCTCGAGCTCCTCGGGGTCTCACGCGGTGTGATCGCGCTGACGAAAGTGGACCTGGTGGACGACGACTGGCTTGCGCTCGTGGTCGAAGACGTCCGGGCCGAGACCGCGAGGGCGCTGCCGGGCGCTGCCATCGTGCCGACGTCCGCGGTCACGGGGCAGGGACTCGATGAGCTCCGCGCTCGAATCACGTCCGTGCTGCACTCATCGATGCCTCGCGTCGACGACGATCTCTTTCGCATGCCCGTCGATCGCGCGTTCACCATCAAGGGGACCGGGACGGTCGCTACGGGCACCGTGTGGTCGGGCGCGCTCGAGCGAGACGCGACCGTGCGCATCATGCCGTCCGGCGTCACGGCACGTGTCCGTGGCGTGCAGACGCACGGCTCGCATGTCGAGCGCGCGCAGCCCGGGACACGTTCGGCGATCGCGCTCGCCGGCGTCGACGTGAGCGGTGTCCCTCGCGGGTCGACGCTCATCACGAGCCTGGACTGGACGACGACGACCATCGCGCGGGCGGATGTGTCGCTCGTGGCTGGCGCGGTCGACCACGTGCGGCCGCGCACCTGGCTGCGGTTTCACTCCGGCACGTCCGAGGTGGGAGCGCGCGTCGTGGCGCGTCACACGACGTCGAATGGCGCGTTCGCCGCGCGTGTGGTGCTCGACGAGCCCGTCCTGCTGCGCGCCGGCGACCGATTCGTTCTCCGGACGTCGGCCCCGTTGAACACGATCGGCGGCGGAGTCATCACCGACCCATACGCGCCGCGCCGTGCGCGCCCGTGGCCGCCGGGTCTCTCCGTTGTCGAGCGGCTCGACCGGCTGATCGCCGACGCCGCGTCCGACGGGATCGGCGTCGAGTCGCTGCCGGTACGGCTTGGCGTATCACCTTCGGACTGCGCGCGGTGGGTGAGTGAGGCAGGCGACCGGTACATCCGATGCGGCCGGCGACTGGTGAGCCGGGAGGCGTTCGAGCACGTTCAGGTGGATTTGCTGGCCGCGGTCGAGCGACATCACCAGACGTCGCGGCTGGAACCGGGAATTCCTCAGGCGGCGTTGCGGTCCAGGACGCAGGCGTCTCCCGAGGTCGTCGAGTCGGCGATCGAACTGATGCTGGCGCGCGGCACATTGTCGAGCGACGGCGGCAACGTCGCCGTGAGTGGTTGGGAGCCGAGCCCGAGCGAGGACGATCGCCGACTCATCGAGCGGGCTCTGGCGCGGCTTGTGGCGGCGGGCCCGGAGCCGCCGACCAATGGCGAGTTGGAGGCTGAGGTCGGTGCGGGGCTGGCGGCGGTGCTGAGATATCTCGAAAGGCGAGGTGACATAACGCAAGTCGAGCAAAATCGGTACTATGCGACGTCTGAGCTCCAGCGACTTCTGGATCGCGTGCGGGCGGCGATGGCCGGTGGGGTCGTGCTTGGCCCGTCCGAGCTCAGGGATTCGCTGGGGCTTTCGCGAAAGTTTCTGATTCCGATACTTGAGTACTGTGACCGTGCGGGGTACACAAATCGGTATGCCACGGGCCGAGTGTGGAACGGCACGTAAATTCCTATATGGCTTCGCAGTACACGCAACGGTTCGCTTGACAGTCCCTTGCGTCTCCTCTACCTTCGTCTCAAGTGCAGGTCCCTGTTCAACCCATTCAGGAGCTCTTGTAACGGTCCTGTTTCGTCAGCGCGGAGAAAACAATGTTCCACCGCTGGGCAGCACTGGTGCTCGTGCTCGCCCTTTGTGCGATGTCGCCAAAGAACGCGGCGGGGCAAACGAAGTCGAAGTCGCCCCGAGGGCACAGTGCGGGGTCAATCGGAAAGAACTTTCCGAACCCCTTCAATCCAACGACGACCATTCCGTTCGCGGTCGGTGATACCGCCGACGCGTGCGCGAATGACCGTCAGACGTACGAAGTCAGCCTCCAGATTCTGAACATCCTGTCCCAACAGGTTGCGAATCCGATTCTGGCAGGCACCGCGACGGCGTCGTCCACGACACCATCCAGTCCGCTGGATGGAGCGCGGATCGCGAAGCTGCGGCTGGGGTGTGGCGCCTACAACGGGTTCTGGGACGGCAAGGTCCAGAACACGCAAAGGGAGGCGGCGTCGGGAGTGTACATCGTGCTCCTCTTCGTCGACGGACAACTGGCGTTCTCCAAGCGGATCTATAACGGCAAGTAAACCCGCCGGAACGTTCCAGTTCAGAAAAGCGATAGCACCTTGATCGACCCGCGCGCCGGAAGCCACGCTTCCGGCGCGCGTTTTCGTTCGAAGCGGACCATGCCGCGCCCGCCGCCGGATCGGCAGCCGGCTCAGAAGCGACGTAATTCGGAAAGCTCGAAATCAGCCGGATTGGCGTGATCGCAGGGCACCCTCGTTGCTCCCCAAAGACGCATGATCAATCCAGAAAAACTCACCGTAAAGGCCGGCGAAGCGCTCAACGAGGCAGTCTCGACGGCGCGTCGCAACGGCAACCCACTCGTCTACGACCTCCACCTGCTCAGCGCTCTCCTCGAGCAGGACGAGAGCATCGTCGTCCCGGTGCTCCAGAAGCTCGGCGCGAGCGTCGCGGCCCTGCGCGAGCAGGTCGAGCGTGAGATCGGGCGCTACCCCAAGCAGACCGACGCGCAGCCGACGTTGTCGCGCGAGCTGAACCAGGTGTTCGACAAGGCCGAGGACGATGCGAAGAAGCTCGGCGACGAGTACGTCTCGACGGAGCATCTCCTCCTGGCCCTGTCCGATACGAGGGGTACGGAGTCCAGGGGCCTTCTCACCGGCGTCGGCGCCAGCCACGACGCGCTCCTCAAATCGCTCGAGGAAGTGCGCGGCACGCATCGCGTCACGGATCAGAATCCGGAAAACCAGTACCAGGCACTGCAGCGCTACACGCGCGACCTCACTGACGCGGCGCGAAAGGGCAAGCTCGATCCAGTCATTGGCCGCGACGAAGAGATCCGCCGAGTCATTCAGGTGCTCTCCCGCCGGACCAAGAACAATCCCGTGCTCATCGGCGAGCCCGGCGTCGGCAAGACGGCGATCGTCGAAGGGCTCGCCCAGCGCATCGTGAACGGCGACGTGCCCGAAGGGCTCAAGAACAAGCGGCTCGTCTCGCTCGACCTCGGCTCACTCATCGCCGGTGCGAAGTTCCGCGGCGAGTTCGAGGAGCGCCTCAAGTCAGTGCTCAAGGAGATCACCGAGAGTGAAGGCCAGTTCATCACCTTCATCGACGAGATGCACACGCTCGTCGGCGCCGGGAAGGCCGAGGGTTCGATGGATGCGGGCAACATGCTGAAGCCGCTGCTCGCGCGCGGCGAGCTGCGCGTGGTCGGCGCGACGACGCTCGACGAGTATCGCCAGCACGTCGAGAAGGACCCGGCGCTCGAGCGTCGCTTCCAGCCCGTGTACGTCGGCGAGCCGAGCGTCGAGAACACCATCGCGATCCTGCGCGGCTTGAAGGAGCGCTACGAGGCGCATCACGGGGTGCGCATCACCGACGACGCGATCATCGCGGCGGCGACGCTCTCGCATCGCTACATCGGTGACCGCTTCCTGCCCGACAAAGCCATCGACCTGGTGGACGAAGCCGCGTCGCGCCTCCGCATCGAGATCGATTCGATGCCGCAGGAGATCGACGAGGTCGAGCGGCGCATCATGCAGCTCCAGATCGAGCGCACCGCCCTCGCGAAGGAGAAGGATCCGAGTGCCGTCGAGCGCCGCGATGCGATCGATCGCGAGCTGGCGGAGCTGCGCGAGCATTCGAATTCAATGAAGGCGCAGTGGCAGCAGGAAAAGGAAACCCTCGGTGGCGTCGGCAAGATCAAGCAGGAGATCGATCAAGCACGCATCGAGGCCGAGCAGGCGACGCGGCAGGGCAATCTCCAGAAGGCCGCCGAGATCACCTATGGCCGAATCCCCGAGCTCGAGCGCCGCATGCGCGACGCGGAAGCGAAGCTCGCATCAACGGATGGGCGACCCAAGTTCTTGAAAGAGGAAGTCACCGCGGACGACATCGCGGAGGTCGTCGCGCGCTGGACGGGCATCCCGGTTACGAGAATGCTCGAGAGCGAACGCGAACGACTCACGAAGCTCGACAAGGAGCTGGCGAAGCGCGTGATCGGCCAGGAAGAAGCCGTTGAAGCGGTCGCGAACGCGGTGCGTCGGTCACGCGCCGGCTTGCAGGATCCGAACCGCCCGATCGGCTCGTTCATCTTCCTCGGCCCCACGGGCGTCGGGAAGACCGAGACCGCGCGCGCGCTGGCCGAGTTCCTGTTCGACGACGAGCATGCGATGGTGCGCATCGACATGTCGGAGTACATGGAGAAGCACGCTGTCGCGCGCCTGATCGGTGCGCCACCGGGCTACGTCGGCTACGAGGAAGGCGGACAGCTCACGGAAGCCGTGCGTCGCCGGCCGTACTCCGTCGTGCTCTTCGACGAGATCGAGAAGGCGCATCCTGACGTCTTCAACATTCTCTTACAAATCCTCGACGACGGCCGGCTCACGGATTCGCAGGGGCGCACCGTCGACTTCCGCAACGCCGTCATCATCATGACGTCGAACGTGGGCTCGACCTTCATTCTCGAGCACGCACGCGGCGATTGGGCAATCGTCGAGACGCAGGTGCTCGCGACGCTGCGGCAGCAGTTCAAGCCGGAGTTCCTCAACCGCGTCGACGACATCATCATCTTCCATCCGCTCGGCACCGAGCAGATCGAGCGCATCGTCGACATCCAGCTCAAGCGGCTGGAGAAGCTGCTTGCGGAACGGAAGATCACGCTCGAGGTGACGCCCGAAGCCAAGCGTGTCCTGGCCGAAGAAGGCTACGACCCGGCGTTCGGCGCGCGTCCGCTCAAGCGGTCGATTCAGCGCATGATTCAGAATCCCTTGGCGCTGGCCGTCCTCGAGGGCAAGTTCGGCGACAACGACGTGATCGTCGTCCGGCCGGACGGGAAGGGAGGTTTAGAGTTCTCGAACGAACCGGCGCGCGAGACGGTCGGCGCATAGCTGAACCTCGCGCGGCTGCCGTAGACGCGCGCGCTGTCCGGCTGGCCGGCGCGCGCGAACGCACGGGCCATCCACGAGTCGAGCTCCGACCGAGGCACGTAGCGCCCCATCGCATCCAGCGGCCCCTTGTAGGCGTCGCGGAGTATGGCAATCGCGCCTGGGGCGTCGCCGTGGGCGAGCCGCAGCTCGCCAACGATGAGCAGACTCTCGGTCCATCCCGCCACGCCCCACCGTGCCGCGAGCAGCTCACGCTCGGCGAGGGCGGTATCCGCGTGGGTGAGCGCCACGAGTCCGGCGATGTGGTGGTACAGGCCCCAATCTCGGCCGTAGTAGCTCCGGGCCCCGATTCGGCGCACGGAATCGGCGAGCGCGGCGAGGCGGCTCGTGTCGCCCGCGCGCCACAGTGCATCCGCCTCGAGCGCGTGTGCCCACGCGAACGCTCTCGCCTGTTCGGCCGTCAGTTGCTGGGCATCGCGCGGCGCCTTCCAGTGCCCAGCGGCTTCATAGATCTGTAATGCCTCGTGCACGCGACCGAGCCGCACGAGATTGTCGGCCTGCACGAGGTCGAGGACGCCACTCGCGCCAAGCACGGTTGCGGCGCGGCGATACTGTCCCTCTTCCCGCGCGAGCGTTGCGTCGAGATCCGTTGCCACGGAGATGCCCTCGGCGCCGAGACCGCGAAGCACCCGCACGACCGAATCGGCCGACGCGAACTGCCGCGCCATGATCAGCGTGCGTCCGAGGTCGCTCAAGCGTTCGGCGTCGCGGCTCAGTGTGGCAGCCCGCCGAGCGGCATCGACGGCTTCATCCGTGCTGCCCGCGTATTCGAGAGCCGTCGACAACATGCTCCACGCGGCGGGAACGTTCGGCTGAAGCCGCACCCATCGTCGAGCTGCCTGTGCAGCCCCGTCGAGATCGCCGTGAAAGAGACGCGTCGTCACGAGGCCGATGTATGCCGTGCATGGTGCACATGGGCCGTCGCCCGCGGCGATCGCCAGTGAGTCGAGCGCGAGCGCGCGTTCATAGACGGAGTCCGCCGCAACCGCGTGTCCGTGCGTCACGAGCACCTCGGCACGGATCGCGTATGCGCGCGGATCTTTCGGAAAGCGCGCGACGAGTTGCGTCGCCAGCGCTTCCGCGCGCTCTGCTTCGCCGGCGTACAGTGTTCGATACGTGTCTCGCGCGAGACGATCCCACTCGGACATGCGATCCGTATGATGAGTGATCAACGAATCGAGGGTCGCGGCGACCGGCTCGCCGCGCATCACCGCGATGTCGCGGCGCGCAAGCGCGGCATCGACGAAGCCGGAGTCGAGCGCGATCGCAGCGTCCAACTCTCGTTCGTCGTCGGGCGCACGTCGTTCCGCCTCGGCGCGCAAGCCCAGGACGAAATGCCGGTACGCTTCCGGGTTGGCTGAGCCGGCCGCATAGCGCGGAGCTGAACCGGCTACCGTACCTGAAGCGCTCGCGATCTGAATGAGCCGGCCTGCCGCGAGCGCTCCGAGCTTGACCGGGTCTCGTGAGGAAACACTAAATGACGCTACCTCCGCTCCGTCGTTGACGGAACGAGCCTCGAGATCCAGAACATAGACGCCATGACCGAACGTCACGCCGCCGCGAAGCGCCCACGTCGCTCCGACGCGGCGTGCGACGTCGAGCACCTGCGGAGCGGTGAGCAGCGCGGCCGGTTCACCCCGCCGCGCCAGCACGTCGCGGACACGGACAGGGGCAACGGGATCGAGCAGCGGCGCCTCCGCCAACGCGTCGGTGATGAGTTGTGGAAGCCCCTGTTGCACCCATGCGAGCGACGTGTCGCTACGCAGGTTCTCGATCTGCACGACCGCGACGACCGGCCGCGCGCCCTCCTGCGCCGCCGATGCGTCGCGCGATCGCGCGAAGGCAAAGGCCGCGATTCCCGCGGCGACGAGCGACGCCGCGGTCAGGATCCGCTTCCACGACCGGCGAGTCGGCAGCCGCTCGGCGGCATCCGCCACCAGGGACGGTTGCATGGCGATGATCTGATCCGCCGGCGCGACCGTACTGATTACCGGTGGCGTCGGAATCGGAGCGAGCGAGTCGCGGGCGTCGCCGGTCCGCTCGGCACTTTCCAGTTTGGCCGCAAGGTCGCGCGCGAACGCGCGAACTGCGGCGTCGGTCGCCAGCCCATGCTCCTCCGCGAGCCGGGCGGTCCAGTGTTCGTACTCTGCGAGGGCCGTGCGGAGTGCCGTCGACGTGCGAGGTACGGATCGGCTTCGGAGGAGCGCGAGGAACGCGGCAGGTGATTCCGGAGCGGCGGCGAGCCAGCGACTCGCGAGATCCGCCGCTTCCGTCCAACGCTGGTGGTCCGTGAGCACGCGGATCTGACGCTCGCAGACCGTTACGAACGCCGCAGCGATCCGCGCGCGCTCGCGGTTCAGCCAGAGCTCGAAGCCCGGTGCGTCGTAGGCGACAACGTCGTCGAGCAGCGGGCCGCGATAGAGCGCAAGCGCACGCTCGTCGTCGCCGGTCTCGCATGCCGACCGGAACTCGACCGCATCGACCGCGAGGCGGAGGTCTGGTGAGAGCTCGATCTGCTCGCGTCGCGCGGTGATCGCCGCTCTGCCAAGTGTGACGCGTAGCGTGGAGAGCGCGGTGCTCAACGAATGCTTGGCGCGGTCGTCGGGCTGATCGCCCCAGAACATTGTCGCCAGTGCGTCGCGGCGGGGCGGACGCTCCGAGAGGGCAAGCACGGCGAGCACCGCGAGCGGGCGAGGCCGAACATCGACCGGAACCGCTACATCAACTCCGCATGCCTCGAGCGACAATCCGCCGAGCAGGCGGAGTCGAAAGTGTTTGTCACTGCGCATTTTGACTCGTTGACATCGCGCTGAAATCGCTTTCCGAGCTTCGGCATCTCGAAGTTACCCGCCGTGCGCGTCGTCGCAACCGATGCGTGCCGCAACGCTCGGCGGACGTCTCGCTACCGTCTCGGAGGAGCTGTCATGTCACGGATGTTGGTTCGCTCGTTGGCTGCCCTGGCTGCGGGGCTCACGTTCGCCACCACGGCTCAGGCGCAGGGCGGGTTGATCGGACGGATGAAGGACAAAGCGAAGGAACAGCTCGACAAGAAGAAGAAGGAAGAACCGAAGGCTGATTCGTCCAAGACCGTTGCGACCGCCTCCAAGAGTAGCCCGAGCGAGTCCGCGGCAGACACGTCCAAGGCATTCGTCAACTATGACTTCGTGCCCGGCGACAAGGTGTTGTTCGCCGAGGATTTTTCGACCGACAAGGTCGGCGATCTGCCGAGCCGGGTGAAAGTGGAGAGCGGGAACTGGGATGTCGTGTCGTACAAAGGCCAGCGCTTCCTTCGCGCGACGAGTAGCGGTGACATCATGATCCCGGTTCCATCGACGCTACCGCAGAAGTTCACTGTCGAGATGGATCTGATTCATAGCTGGGGATTGTCACCGAGCATCTTCTTCGTTCCGGATCAGGGGGACCAGCGTCACACGCATCAGTCCGTGTTCGTCGGCAATACCGGAGGCATCGGTGAGTTCTCGTCGCAGCCCCTGGAGAACAAGGACAAGGAGCTATATCACGTCCGGCTCATGGTGGATGGCGAGCACGCCAAGGTGTACGAGGATGGCAAGCGCGTCGCGAACGTCCCGACGGCGAAGCTCGGCCGTTCGAACGGTGTGTGGGTGCACGCGCGGGCGTCCGAAAACGAGCCATTCTACGTCACGAACATCCGCGTCGCCGAGAGCAACACCTCGCTGTTCGATGCGCTCAGCGCCTCGGGCCGGGTGGCCACCCATGGAATTCTCTTCGACGTGAACAGCGATCGCATCAGACCCGAGTCGGCGCCCACGCTGCTCGAGATCGCGGACATGCTCAAGGCCCACCCGGACCTGAAGCTCACAATCGAGGGGCACACCGACAACACGGGGGATGCCGCAGCCAATCAGACGCTGTCGGAGCATCGCGCCGCGTCCGTCAAGTCGACGCTGGTGAGCACCTACGGGATCGACGCGTCGCGACTGGCGACGAAGGGCTTTGGCGCGAGCAAGCCCGCCGCATCGAACGACACGGCCGAAGGCCGTCAGCAGAATCGTCGCGTCGAGCTGGTGAAGATGTAATGCGCGATGTGACAATGTGTGTGGTGCTGTCCGCCGTGATGTCGTTCACGGCGGCGCAGCCGGCGCGTGCGCAGAAGCTGGCGCCGCCATCCCGTCAGGCCACTGCGGCGATGCATGCCGGGAAGCTCGTCATGAAGGCCGACGTCGTGAACGGTGCCGTCGGCGGCAATCCGGCACAGATGCACGCCGCGCGGGCGATGGCCGATGCCATCCTGGCGGTCGTGAAACGCGATGACGCCATTGCGCACCCCATCGGGTACGAGATCGCGCTTCGGCGTGAAATCGGTGTGGATCGAGATGCGTCCATCGGCGCCCCGTTCCAGGCCGGCGCGGCATGGGACGTGTGGGGGTACTCGGCGTTCGTCGACTCTCATGGGGGCGAGTCGATCGACACCGATGGGCGTTTCGGAATGAGTGTTCTCGCAAATTCCGTCGCGTGCGACGCATTGGCGGTCGACGACGTTCCCGATCATGGCCTGCCGGTGGTCCCCGGAATGAAGAAGACCGGAGAGTATCGCGGCCACCCCATTTGGAACGGGCAATGCGTGATCATCTCGAGCAACGCCGACCCGGCCTACGTGCCGGTGACCCGCGAGCGGTTCATGAAGCTGCACTTGCTCGCGCTTCATGACGAGCAGGAGAAGGGACGAAAGAATCTCACGGGTCTGGATGCGGCATTGCGCGCGAAGATCGAGCCTGATCTCGCGGCATTCGATCGTGCGGTCGCTGCTGAAGAGGCGCGGCTCAGCGCCATGAGCGCCGCCGAGCGTTCGCAACCGGCGACGATCGATTGGGGCGCGGGCGGAAATTGGAAGACCGCGCAGCTCGTTCCGCCGGACAAGGACGGCGCGATCGCGCTCATGTCGCCGAACGCAGCGATCTATGACAAGAAGCTGCCGCCGACGCGCGTACAGTTGCTGACCGTCTTCCTTCCATTCGTGCAGCGCGGCGTGAAGCCGCCGCGACTCGAGGAAGACTCCCTCCGCCGCGCGCACGCGGAGGCCATCCGCGACGGTTTGGATTGGGCCGCGCTCGACGCGATGGTGCGACCATGAGATCCATGAAAACTCATGTTCGAACACTCATGACGTGCGTGGTCGCGCTGTCCTGCGCGCTCACGCCACGCGTGCTTCGCGCCCAGCGCGCAGGGATGCCGGATCTCTCGACGGCCCCGGCAGACATCCAGGCGATCTACAAGAAGGTCATGAGCGGCGGCCGCCCGACGCCCGAGGAAGCGAGGAAGCTGGGCCAGTACATGGCGGCGCACGCCGGCGACATCCAGAAGCAGGCCGAATCGCGCGCGGCGGCCGCGCGTGCAGGCGCGCGCGCAAGCGCCAACGCCAAGCTGGCGGCAATCGGCCGAGCCGGCGATAACGGTCCGGCGTGCCCCTCGAGCAGCTCGAATCGGCGCGCGCCGGTCGTCACCGCGGCATCGGCCGCGGCGATGCTCGATACGCTCGAGCGCACGTATCTGGCGCGCGAGACGCCGCAGGGAGGCGCGCAACTCCGAACGAACATCGCAAAGACGAACGATCCGGCGGCCCTCGATGAATCGGGATCGATCTTGTTCGTCGCGGGCTATCACGGCGCGGCAATCGAGTACTATGTCGCCGCCATCCGGCACGAACCGACAGCTGACCCGTTCACGTGGACCAATCTCGGGACCGCGCTCGACGCCGCAGGCGACCCAACACACGCACTCGTTGCCCTCGGCCGCGCACAATCGCTTGGCGGGAAGAGCGCACTGCTCCTGGAGGAGCTGGGCGTCGCGCATGCCGACCTCGGCGACCTCGCCACGGCAACGACGCTTCTCGATGAGGCCACGCGCGCCGGACCGAAGCTCGCCGTCGCGTGGGACGCGCTCGCGCGGGTTCAGTCGTGCCGCGGCGACATGGTTGCGGCGTGGCGGAGTGTGGCGACCGCGCAGGCGCTCGACTGGAATCCGACGCGTGAGGCCGAGATCACGCACCACGAGCCCGAGTCGAACGACCCGAAGGTGGAAGCAGAGAAGCCGCTGCCGCTCCCGGCGACTCCGCCGACCTTTCCGCCGCCGCCGCCTCCGCCATCGTCGAGCGTTCAGACTCCGACGTTCGCGCCGGACTGGAAGAGCGAGCGGGGACACACGGCGGTCTTCATTCAGGCTGAAAACGAGTATGCACAGATCGCAAAGGATGCGCTCAAGCCGGATGCGAACGCCAGCCAGGCTTCAGAGAATTCTGAGCTCTCGACGACGGCAACGGGTGGAACGCTGCTCGTCATGGATATCTCGAACACGAAAGCGGTCAACGCGGCCGTCGATCGCGTCGAGAAACGTGCCGGGGCCAAGTTCGCCATGATGCAGACCGCCTATCATGACAAGTTTCGAATGATTCACGAGGAGGGCAGACAGAAAGGCCTGGAGATCACGGAGAAATACCGCACGTGCCAGGCGCAAACGCGTGCGGACCTGCGCCCCGCCGTCTGCGATCCCCCGTATTGCTCGGCGATGGTTGGGGCGTTCTCGCATCTGTACCAGGAGCAGACGGATGCGGCGCGCGTGCTGATCGGCGGCGTCTCAGGGCTCATGACGCAGGTGAACACCGCCATGATCGCGTGGTTCAACTGGGCGTCGGATCCGCGGACGCGAGCGAGGGTCGATTCGCGGCGCCGGTACACGCTCGCGTGGCTCACGAGCATGATGAACGCCGAGGCGGCCATGGTCGACGATGCGAGCGCCGAGTCGTCGCTCTGTTTCGGGCCATACAACCCGGCAGCCGTTGCCGCGGCGAAGGCCAAGGCCGACTCCGCCGCGGATGCCGGCGCGTGTGAGAAATTCAATAAGAGCATTCCTTTCATCGTGTCGATCAAGGGCAATTGCCACGAGCTGCGCGTGGAGATCAGCGTGCCGCTGCCCGCGACCCCGGCACTCGAGTATCATCGCGCCGAGGGCAATCGCGATGGCAGCTTGTTCGTGGGAGCCGGGAAGGGCGTGGCCGCCGGTCTGGCGAAGGGCGAGGTCGGGCTCCAAGTGAATTTCAACGAGGGTGGGTGGGTGCAGGGCTTCGGCCCCGCGGCGCATGCGTCGGCGGGCAACGAACATGTCGCAGTGGTGAGCGCAGGAGGCATGGTGAACATCCTCGATCATGGATCCGCGGGCGAGGCATCGGCCGGGTTCAACGGCCTGGGTGCGCAGCTCGCGATCTCCACGACCACCGGGTTTGTAGGTAGTCTGAAGTAGCGTTCCCGCGCCAAAGCGCTCCCTCGCGGCGGCCGTCGTCGCGATACTTCGGCATGATCCCGACCGCCGCCGATCTCGAGTGGATGCGAATCGCGCTCGCGCAGGCGCACGCCGCCGGCACCGCTGGCGATGTGCCGGTGGGCGCGGTGGTGGTTCGCGACGGCGTCGCTATCTCACAGGCCGCGAACCGGACGGTTGCCGATCAGGATCCGACCGCGCATGCCGAGGTCCTCGCGTTGCGCGCTGCCGCCGCGGCGCTGCGCTCGTGGCGGTTGGACGGATGCACACTCTACGTCACGCTCGAGCCGTGCGCGATGTGCGCGGGCGCGATCGTGCTCGCGCGCGTCGACCGGGTCGTCTTTGGCGCATGGGACGCGAAGGCTGGGATGGTCGGTTCCGTGGGGGACCTCGTGCGGCACCCGCGTCTGAATCACTGCCCGGCCGTCCTCGCCGGAGTCCTCGCGGACGAGTGCGCGGAAGTGCTCAGCGCGTTCTTCCGCAGCCGTCGGCAAGTCGTTGACACACCATCGTCTACGGCCTAATTTCCGTGGCTGCCCCGGACAGGTGGCCGAGTGGTTGAAGGCACCGGTCTCGAAAACCGGCATACCGGTGAACCCGGTATCGAGAGTTCGAATCTCTCCCTGTCCGCTTCCAACGAGCGACCCTGCAAGACTGACCGGCGCGACGGTGCCTCCACCGTTCGCGCCGGTTCCGTTTTCAGGAATGCCTGGTTCCCAAAGCCTGGTTCTGCCGACGGCTCGCTGCCCCTCGGCTGCTCTTAGAAAATGCTCATTGACGAACCGAGTGCCGGCTGCCGCGCCAGGGCTGTCAGCGGGTAGTGCTTGGCAGGTGCGCGTCGAAGTGGACTGCGTGGCCTACCAGCCGGACGAGATGGCGACTATGCTGCAAGTCGTTCTGGGGCCGAGACGGGCGTGAGCGGCGGTGGCGGCGGTCTGTTTCGCCTGGGGTGGCCGGATTGTTGTGGGCGTTTTAAGTCGCTATTTTGCAACGTCTTGGATGGGTGGCCGAGTGGTTTAAGGCGCACGCCTGGAAAGCGTGTTGCGGCGAAAGCCGTTCGCAGGTTCGAATCCTGTCCCATCCGTTGGCGCCCGTCGAGCGATGTCAGCTCGACGGGCGCCTTTGCATTGCGGCCGAGCGCCTGATTAACAAATGGCCCGCGAGTCGAACGACTCGCGGGCCAGCACTCCTGAGCAGTCAACCAACTCTCAAGCGCGGCGACGCCGGTGTGCGATGCCGAGCACTCCGAGCAGTCCGGTCCCGAGCAGAACGAAGGTCGAGGGTTCCGGCGCGGTGTTGAGAACGAGGTTGTAGTCGACGGACAAGTCCTCGATCGCGTTGGTGTGAAGCCCATCCGCGAGCTTGATGAACTTGACGAAGCTGCCGCTCGCGTCGTAGATGCCGAGCTGGTCATGCTGGATGTCGGACACGAAGTAGTACGTGCCGTCGAACGCAATGCCCGTAGCGCCGTAGGTGGTCGTGATGAGACCAGCCTGCACCGGGGCACCACCAGTCAAGTTGTAAACGTCGTACTGGCTTGGTCCGCCGAAGCCGCCGTCACCCTCGTTCGAAACGAGGTGGCCATTCGCGTACTCCAATCCATCGCAGAAGCCTGCGATGCCTCCCTGGTGGACCTCACCGCACTTCGAGAGCGGAGCCGTTCCCAGAAGCGTACCGGTGGGCGAGTAGTGGTAGGCGTTGTCCGTGCCGCTGTAGTCGCCGAGCCAGAACGACGATCCGTCCCACGCCATCGTCGCCAACCCGCTGGATCCCGCAACCGTGAACGCGACGCCGTTGCTCGTGTTCGTCAGCAGATTGTAGCTATACACGTTTGGGGAGTCGGCGTACGTGTAGTAGAGCGTGTTACCCACGGTAACGACGCCGCGGCCGTTCCCCGAGGTGCCAAGGCCGCCTGCCCCCTGGGAGATGTGCCCGATCAACGTCTCTGTCCCAGCCGCAACGTTGAGGGAGAAAATCTGAATTCCGCTTCCTCCGGCGCTGTTCGCGTACACGATCGTGTCGGCATACGCGGCAGGGGTGAAAAGGACGGCTGCACTACCTGCGAGCATCAATAATCGCGTCAGCTTCATGGAGCCTCCACTGCCCGGTGGGACTTGGCAGATTGTGGAAAGGACGCAACTCGGCGGTAAACGGACGGCATAGCAAATGGGATACCGCGCCGACAACTCCGATATTCTGCTCTTATCCCGCTCTAGACGCGATCACGACGTAGCCACAACCTGCCCACTGTTGCTCGCGCGCATCACACTGCGTGGCCACGCTGCTACAAATCGCTACAACTCACAGCACCGCGGCAGACCACCGAGCTCCGTCGAGCGTCATCGAGTCCCAATCGGGCGCTCTTCGTCGGCGGCGGGCGTCTCGTGGGACGCGAGCGGACGTACCACGGGAGGGGAGACGCGAGCAACGAGCGGACGCGGCTCACGCGAAGTGCGTTGGGTGCTCCGACGGCCGATGCGTGCACCACCGGCCGATCGAACCGAAAGAGTCAGAAACGCTAATGCACAAAAACTGATCTTGAACACAGCCCAGCCGGACGCGATCCAGTACTTCGAGCCCAGGCCGGCACGCACCTGCCCATGCATCTGAACGGCATCGAGCGCAAACGCCCCGGTCCCGAGCAGACAAAGCGCACCCGCAACCGCGCAAAAGCCGGAAACGAGCCACAGAACAAGTCGGTCGCTGGTTATCAGAGCAACGGCAAAACACAGGAACAAACCGACCAACGGAAGGCCGACGGCTCCAGCCAGTGCGTTGATCGCCCCGAGCCGCCAAGGCGGCTCGTGAAGGTGCATTGGGAGCGCGGCGAAGACCGTTTCTACCAACGGCACCATGATCAGCAGGACAGCGATGATGTACGCGGCGCCGCGCATTCGACGTGCATGATCCAATGGACTAAGCACAGTCAGCGATCCTGGATGTGAGTGGGTGATTGACTGCCTGACCAACGATTGCCCGCCCGACGTACCGATCCGCATGTCCGGCGGAACACGTCCGGAAAGAACTATTTCAATGTGGCGAGTGCCCGCTGCGCTTCTTCTCGTTCTGGGAAATCGGCCGTCGATTTGAGCGCTCGGCCGAATGCCCGCCGGGCTCCTTCGAGGTCGCCGCTCTTCTGCGAAGCCACACCGAGATGGAACTGAATCACCGGATTTTCGGGAATCTGCGATGCGCTGAAGGCAAGTAGGCTCGCGGCCCGGACATAAACCGGCGCTGCCTTGGCCTGATCGGTCGAGGTACTGCGGCACAGCAACCAACCCAACGTGTCGGCAATGTGCGGGTTCTTGGGGTCGATCGATAGAGCAAGTTCCGCGAGCTGTATAGCTCGGCCGTCGTCCTGACCAGTGTGGGAGAGCAACACGGCGAGGTTGTTGGCCACGTCCGCCCGCCGCGGATCGATCTGGAGAATGCGTTCATACGCATCCCTCGCCCCCGCGACCACGCCTCGTCGATCCAGCTCGCTGCCGAGCAGCGTGAGTGCGGGCAGATTCTTCGGATCGACCTTCAAGATGTCGTGCAGTGCATTGACCGCTTCGTCCGAATGCCCGACGCGAAGATCGAGCGACGCGAGATGCGAACGCGGTTCGATGACCTGGGAGTCGAGGCGGATGGCAGTCAGGTACGCCTCTCTTGCGCTCTCGTCTTGGTGCGCCTGCTCGGAGACGAGGCCCAGGATGTTCCACAACTGCCAACGATTCGGCACGATCTGCAGTTGCTTCTTTACACGATCGATGGCCTCGCCAGGGTGTTGTTGGCTGAAGTCGACCTGGGCGAGCTGCGCCAGCGCTTCGGCATAGTCGGGTGAACGCTTCAGTGCCTCTTCGAGCTGAGCCTTCGCATCGTCGTATCGGCCTTCGGCCGTGAGTCCGACGCCGATCCAATACGGGCCCTCTGCACTTTTCGGCGCGACTCTCGAGATCTCTCTGAATGCCCTGGACGCCTGGCTCGGCTCCCCGTTCGCTCGATAGGCCCAGCCGAGCAGCGCATAGGTCGCTACGGAATTGGGATCGACGGCGGCCAGCTTGTTCAGTATGTCGACTGCCGCGCTCGCGTTGCCTGCGCGAATGTATGACCCTGCCAGCTCGAGCACGGCGGACGGATAGTTCGGCGCCTCGCGAGTGACAGTCTCGAATTGGGATTGGGCCTGCGCAAGGCTATCCTGTTGCAGCCAGGCGCGCGCCAGCTCGATCCGTGCGGGAGTCAACCACGGATGAGCTGCCAGGACTGCTCTCGACTCGGAGAGCGCGCCTGCCGCGTTACCGTTGGCCCGCTGTAGCATGGTTCGCAACAGACGCGTGTCGGCGTCCGTCGAGTCGTGGCGAAGCAGGGGATCCAGATACTTCGCCGCCTCGGTGAAGTTCGTGTCGGCGAGCGTCAGCTCGCTGAGCTGCCGCCAGGCGGGCATGTACGAGGAGTCCCGGGACGCGAGCTCGCGGAGGGCGACTTCGGCCAGATCGCGCCGGTTCATCAAGAGCTCGAGGTTCACCAGCCTTTCGAGGTCGGCCGGGCTTCCCGTCGGAGAGAGCGTCTTCCCATTGCTCACTCTGACGCCCGAGCTGCTGGGCGCGCTCGAAAGCAGTGCGAGCGCCGTCCGCACGAGCCAGGACGTGTCCTGTCCAGTGACGTCCCGGATGATCCGATTCGCGGATGACGAATCGTGCTTCCGTCGATACAGGCTGGCGAGGACGAATCGCGAGGACGCTCGCTTCGGGAAGTCCGCGGGGCTTTTCTCGATGCGCCGGATCGCCTCATCGACATCGGCTGGGTCCTCCGCCGCCGCCGCGAACAGCAGAAGTGCATCGGCGTTTTGGGGGTCGGCTTGGAGTACGGTCGCAGCTTCTTGTCGAGCCTCGTCCCGCTTCCCGCGGATCAGTGCGATCCTGCCGAGACCAAGTCGGACCGGTGCACTCTTTGGATTCAGCCGCTCGGCCGTCAACAGCCGGCTGTATGCAGAACTGAGTTGGCCCAACTGATAATGCAGCAGGCCCGCCTTCTCGAGCGCGGTGGCGTTGTCCCGGTCGGCCGCAAGGATGCTGTCGTAGGCGATACGCGCGTCGGAATACTTTCCTTCCCGGACGTAGCGATCGGCACGATCCAGCATTGCGCTCGTTTCGGCGGAATGGGAGCACCCCGCCACGATAAGAGCCGCCGCTACCCACCACATGACAGGGCCGAGCCAGCGAGCGCGTTGTGTCATTCTGCCTCCACTCACCGCCGAGAAAGTTGAGCCTCGAATGTGAACGAATGCGCTAACATGCGGTCGGAATCGCTTCGTCGCCAGAACCTGGGCTGGAGAACGTAAACAGTCGACGGCCGCTTGGCGAGATTAGAACAACTTGATGTTCCGGTCCGCGGTGCGATTCGCGACGCCGCCGAAGCCTCAAGGGCGGGCGGCTCGGGTTGCAGCTCGAACCGTTTAGTTTAGAATCGAATTATTCGACAACCCGAACGTCCGAGTCGAGCTGCTGGTCGGCGGCGCCGGTGATTCGCAAGACGATGGCCGGCGATCTCGAATCGCCATCGGCTCGTCCAAGACCGATGTGATCTGCCCGCCGGCTCGAGGTGCCGCGTGCGCAACACCGGGTTACGTCGGCTGGCGGCACGACCGGAGTGTTCACCGCCGAAGCGCGGGGGTGCGTTCCGGTACCAATCACGTGCCGATTCGGAAACGCCGTCTATCGCGATCGGGCGCAAAGTGGCATTGTGGTGACGACGTCGCTGCCTCGGGTCGCCGGAAGCCAGCACAGCAGTCCGCTTCTTGCGTTGCAAATGGCCGAGTCTCGTAGCGCAATCGCTGTACACGTAGGCATTTTTCTCGGTCGACGTGGACCGGAGTTGCCAGATTGCTCTGAATTGCGTGAGCTGGGGCTCATCACGTCTTTGGCCGCATGTGCGTCGTGTGACACAGCGGCTTATCGACATCGACGGCTATGCTCGTTTTCACCGGGACGCCTGGTAGAACGAACGCTCGAGGAATCTCGCATCGTGCTCATCGCATTCGTCATCGTCGCCGCCATCGTCGTTCTGATTGTGCTGGTGGTCCGCTGGGCCTCGGCAGAGGACCGGTTGGCTCATCAGCCTCCGCCGATCTTCTTGCCGTTCGACGACCCGGATCAGCCGCCGCTCGCGCCACGACCACCGCTTGCCGCGCGGCGAGCGAACGGATCGTCGCCGAACGAGCCGCCGTCATCATCCCCGCTCGGCCGGGTCGCGTACGGCTCGTCGTCTTTGACGCCGCAATCCTCGTTCGCTCCGCCCTCATCGCCAACGACACCGTCGCAGATCGGCGTTTCGGTTCCGTCGGTCGGGGGCGTCGGCGCTGCCGCGTCCGCTGCGTTCGCGCCGATGCAGCGCCCCATCATCGAACCGCCGCCGCCCCCACCGGTCAGCGGTCCCACGCAACTGCGCGTCGTCCGGGACTACCCGCCGCCCGAACTGAGCTTGCTCCAAGGCGCCCCGAACTCCGATGAAACGGTACGGTTCCGTCGTCCCTCGGATGAGCCGGTGCAGGTACTGCCGGGCCGCCTCGAGGTCGTGTCGGGCGATCCGCGGCATCGCGAGATCCGGTTCGTGCGTGTGCCTGGCCGGCCCGCCGAATTGATCCTCGGCCGAGAGGTGGGGGATTCACCCCAGCACGTTACGCTGCGGTCGACGACGGTCAGCCGGCAGCATGCACGGTTTTCCTTCCTTGACGGACGGTGGACCGTGATGAATCTCTCTCGTACGAATCCGATCGTGATCAACGGTGCCGAGCTGTCGTCCGGCGACGCGAGCTACAGCCTGAGCGACGGCGACCGCCTCGAGCTCGGCGAAGTCGTCCTCTGCTTTCATGCCCACTGATTCGATGCGATGAGCGCTGAACGGGCTCTTGCCGCGCGGGCCGCGCTCGACGGCGAATTCGAGATCATTCGCGAGCTCGGGGTCGGCGGAACGGCCATCGTCTACCTCGCTCGGGAGCGCGCGACCGGCGACGAGGTGGCGGTCAAGCTGATTCGTGCGACGTTCCTCGAGGATGAAGAGGCGCTCGCGCGCTTCGCCCGCGAGGCGCGATACGCCTCGCGACTCGCTCACCCGAACGTCGTTCCGATTCGCAAAGTCTTTCCGCTGCAGGGCGGCGGCATCGCGCTCGTCATGGCCCACGTTCCGGGCCAGACGCTCAAGCACTACATCCATGAACATGGGCCGCTGCCCATCGAACGCGCGGAGCGAATCCTTCGAGATGTCGCGGCCGGACTTCATGCCGCGCATGCGCTCGACATCATCCATCGCGACGTCAAACCGGAGAACATCTTCATCGATGATTCCGGCGCCGCGCTCCTCGCCGACTTCGGCCTCGCGCGCTCGGCGGCATCGACGGACACGCAGCTCACCATGACGGGAGTCGCCGTCGGGACGCCGACGTACATGCCGCCCGAGCAGATCGACTCTGCCGTCGTCGACGCGCGCGGAGACATCTACAGTCTCGGGCTCGTGTGCTGGCAGATGTTGACGGGCAAACGTCCATGGGATGGTGAAGGGTTGTACGCGCTGCTGTATCACCAGAAGCACGACTATCTGCCAGACGTTCGTGAGTTTCGCTCCGACATTCCGGATCGCCTCGCGGACGTCATCGCCACCGCGATCCAGAAGGACCCCGACAAGCGATGGCAGAGTGTCGGCGAGATGATCGCTGCGCTCGATGGCGTGATCCCGGCCCGGCGTGAGAGTGTCGTGGCTACAGAAGTGAGTGGTGAGACCGTGCGGGTGGCCCGTGCGGCTCCGAGCCACGTCGGGGCCGTGGCCGCGGAGTCTGCGCCGGCTGACGCGCTCCCTGCCGATGCCGTCCCCGCCGACCTCGCGGTGCTCACGGACCTCGCGCACGACCTCGAGGACGGCGAACGAGGATCGGCGCCCTCTCGGTGGCGCTTCGCCGTCATCGGCCTGCTCGGCGCCGTTGCGGTGATCCTCGCCGTCGTCGCGATGGTCTCGGTGCGTTCCCCGCGGCCGGCGCCGTCGTCGGCCACTCCCGCGGGGTTCGCTCTGGCCGGAACGAAGCCCGATGCGCGAACGGATTCGTCGACCGTCGATTCACTCCACGTTCCGGCCGGCGCTCCGATCGCGGCATCAGCCGATTCGGCCACCGCGCGGACGGCGCTCGACTCCGCGACTGGTGAAACCGTCGTTCAACCGGCGCCAGATTCGCGTCAGAGCGGTGCGCTGACGACGACGCTCGCCGGTACGGCCAGACCGTCGGGACTGCGGGGGACGACAAGGCCCGCCGCAGATCTGCCGTCGGCGACTGTATCCGCCGCACTGCCGGCACGTACCAGACCGCAGCCTTCGAAGACATCGGCGAATTCCGTCGGCGGGGCCGCGCGGGCAGAATCAGCAGCGACTTCGCGAACCAATGGTTCTGCTGCAGGCGCACGTGCAAACGTCGTGGTCGGCGGAATGCACACGTGTCTGATCGCAGCCGACGAACACGCGTACTGCATGGGTGCGAACGCGAACGGGCAGTTGGGAGCTGAGTCCAACACGCGCGCGACGGCGTTGACGCCGGTGATGGGGAATCTCGAGCTCACGACGCTCGCCGCTGGGCTCTTCCATACCTGCGCGCTTGCACGTGGAGGACTCGCCTGGTGTTGGGGCGACAACGACCACGGCCAGCTCGGCGATCGCTCATCGAGCGTGCGCTCCACGCCGGTGCGCGTCGCCGATGGGCATCAGTTCCGCGCGATCACTGCCGGCGCCTCGCACACCTGTGCGCTCGACGGCAACGGCACCGCATGGTGCTGGGGAGCCGGCGCGCACGGACAGCTTGGCAACGGATCCGTCAACGACGCCGCCGCTCCGGTGTCACTGGGCCGAGAGCAATTCACCGCGCTGTCCGCGGGCTGGAACTTCACCTGTGCGCTCGATGGCGCCGGGAAGCCGTATTGTTGGGGCGAGAATTCCTCCGGACAGCTCGGGACTCGCGACACGCTCGACCGTGTCGTGCCGACTCCCGTCGCCACCTCGCTGTCGTTTGTCGCGATCGCCGCGGGCGCGAGCCACGCCTGCGGCGTTACCGCCCAGGGCGACGCCTATTGTTGGGGAAAGAATTCGAGCGGGCAGCTCGGCGATGGTACGACCGAGGGTCGGCTCACGCCGGTGCTCGTCAGGAGCGATGCGCGCTTCGTGAGCATCACCGCGGGCGCGATGCACACCTGCGCCGTCGACACGAACGCCCAGGCGCGCTGCTGGGGTCTCGACACGTACGGACAACTTGGCGACGGAAGCAATCGCAGCTCGTCGCAGCCCGTGCTCGTCGCCGGCGGTCATCGGTTTTTCGCGCTTCGGGCGTTCGGATCACACACCTGCGGCTCGACGCCGACGGGGGATGCCTTTTGCTGGGGATACAACCTCGAAGGTCAGCTCGGTGACGGTACTCGGACGAATCGCTCCCGGCCCGTGTATCTCGAGCCGCCCTCCGGGAAATGATCGATAGCCGGAGACCCAAATGAAATCCGACTCGACGCGCGTTGCGCGTCCCGCGATGCGGCGGCGTCTGGTATTCTGGGTCGTCGCGCTTCTGACGCTGGCGTGCAGCGGCGGCCTCACGGACGTCACACCAGTGTTGAGCAACGCGGTCAACACGATCGTCATCACTCCGTCGACCGCGACGCTGGCCTTGGGCGAGCAACTTCCGCTGCAAGCCGTCGCCACCGACATCGACGGCAAGGTCGTCGCCGCGCCGGATCTGATCTGGACCGTCCGTGATTCGGCGATCGCCAGTGTGTCGTCCACTGGCGTCATCAGCGCAAAAGGCCTCGGCAGCACGCAGGTCGCCGCGAGCGCGAACGGCCACTCGGCCGTCGCGACGATCACCGTTGCCATACCAGCGGTCGTGAGTGTCGTGCTCACGCCCACACACGTCGATGCTGTCGTCGGCGCCAAGACGCAATTCACCGCGGCTGCGCTCGACGCGTCGCAACGGCCGCTCTCCGGGCGCACGATCACGTGGACGAGCACCAACGAGCTCGTCGCCACGGTCGATGCGACGGGAAGCATGACCGCCCGCAGCGCGGGCACCGCGAGCATCATCGCGACGTCCGAGGGAAAAAGCGCCAGCGCCACCGTCACGGTGACTCAGGCGCCCCTCGCCTCCGTCGCGATCACGCCGAATCCGCTGTCGATGTCCGTTGGACAATCGACGCAGTTGACGGCGGTCACGACTGACACCGCCGGAAATGTCGTCACCGGCCGCGCCGTCACCTGGTCGACCTCCGATCCGGCGATCGCGACGGTTTCCGCGTCCGGCGTGCTGGCCGCGATCGCCCCGGGTTCGGTGCGCATCACCGCAAGCGTCGAAGGCAAGAGCGGCACGGCAGACGTCACGATCTCGAACTTCGCCGTCGGCAGCGTTTCCGTGCAGCCGCAGACGGCCTTCGTCGTGGAGCACTCGAGCACGCAGTTGTCCGCGGTCGTTCTCGATGTCACCGGCGCGACCACCACCGGCCGAGTGGTGACGTGGGCGACGAGCAACGCGTCGGTGGCTACGGTCTCGAGCAGCGGGCTCGCGACCGGCATCGCGCCGGGCACGGCCACGATCACCGCGACGAGCGAGGGAAAGGCTGGCACGTCGACGGTGACCGTGACGCCGGCGCCCGCAGACCGCGTCGTGCTGTCCGCGCCGGCGACGAACATCACTGTCGGTCAATCGCTGACGATCGGCTACGTGGTGCTTGATGCCGGCGGGCTCGCCCTCCAGGGGCGCACGCCCGTATGGGCGAGCTCGAACACCAACGTCGCAACCGTGTCCGCCGGTGGCGTCGTGACTGCCGTCGCTCCCGGCACGGTCGTCATCAGCGCGACGTTCGAAGGAAAGGTCGGTACCGCTCCGATCACGGTCGTTGCGATCCCGGTTGCATCGGTGACGATTGCGCCGTCGTCGGCGAGTGTTACCGTCGGGCAGACCGCACCGCTGTCGGCGACGCCGAAGGATGCGAGCGGCAATGTGCTTTCGGGGCGCGGCATCGCGTGGTCGACGAGCGATGCGACGATTGCCTCCGTGTCGTCGACCGGCGTCGTCACCGGAGTCGGGGCGGGAAGCGCGACGATCACGGCCACGAGTGAAGGCAGGAGCGGGACGGCTTCGGTGACCGTGACGCCGGTTCCCGTGGCCAAGGTGAGCCTTCCCGCGACGACGTCGCTCGTCGTCGGTCAGACGACGACGTTGACTCCCACGGTCACGGACGCAAACGGTGTCGTGCTCACGAATCGCGTCGTGACGTGGTCCAGTGACAACGGCGCTGTCGCCACCGTCTCGAGCTCCGGTCTCGTGACCGGCGTTTCATCGGGGACGGCGACGATCACGGCGACGAGCGAAGGGCAATCGGGAAGCACCGTGGTGACGGTGAGCCCCGCGCCGGTCTCGTCGATCGCAATCAATCCGGGCAGCGTGAGTCTCGTTGCGGGACAGACGACGACGCTTCTGGCCGTGCTGAAGGATGCGGCGGGCAACACGCTGACTGGCCGGACGATTGCCTGGTCGTCCAATGCGACCGGCGTCGCGACGGTTTCGTCCGCGGGCGTCGTTACTGCGGTCGCTCCCGGTACGGCGACGATCACCGCGGCGAGCGAAGGCCAGAGCGCGACGGCGAGCGTGACGGTGAGCGCGATTCCGGTCGCGAGTGTCGCGGTGACGCCACCGTCGGCGGACATCGTCGTCGGAGGGACCGCGACATTCACCGCCGCAGCCAAGGATGCGTCGGGAAACGTTCTGACCGGCCGTGAGATCACGTGGACCGTGGACAAATCCGCCGTCGCCACCGTGTCATCGACGGGTGTGGTCACAGGGGTCGGTGCCGGCACGGCGAAGATCACCGCGGCCAGCGGGGCCGTCTCCGGTTCGGCGAACGTCACGGTCACGCTGGCGCCGGTCGCGAGCGTCACACTGACTCCGAACAACGCGAGCATCGTCGTCGGCGGCACCGCACCATTGACTGCGACGTTGAAGGACGCCGCGGGCAATGTGCTCACGGGTCGCACCATCCAGTGGAGCTCGAGCACGCCGGGGGTGGCGACGGTCTCGTCGACGGGCGTCGTTACGGGTGTCGCCGCGGGGAGCACGACCATCACCGCGACGAGTGAAGGCCAGAGTGGCACGGCGACGATCACCGTGTCGCCGGTTCCCGCCGCGAGTGTGAGCATCGCGCCAGGCAGCGTCACGCTCGCGAGCGGCGCAACGGCGCCGCTCACCGCCACGGTGAAGGATGCCGCCGGTAATGTCCTCGCGGGTCGTGCCGTCACATGGAGTGCGGCGCCGACCTCGGTGGCGACCGTGTCGGCGACGGGCGTCGTCACGGGTGTCGCGCCGGGTACGGCGACGATCACCGCGACGAGCGGCAGCGCATCGGGGACGGCCAGCGTCACCGTGACGCTCGCTCCCGTTGCGACGGTGGCGGTCAACCCCGCCAGCGCGACGCTCACCGCGGGCAGCACCACGACGCTGACGACGACACTAAAGGATGCGAATGGGAATACGCTGACCGGCCGCACGGTTGCATGGAGCACGAACGCCGCGTCCGTCGCAACGGTGTCAGCCACAGGTCTAGTCACGGCAGTCGCGCCGGGCACGGCCACGATCACCGCGACGAGCGAAGGCCAGAGCGGCAGCGCGTCCATCACCGTCACTGAAGTGGCCGCGGCCAGCGTGACGATCGCTCCGCCATCGGCGACGCTCGTCGAGGGCGCGACCGC
>Ga0070679_100000924_pt1 | contig 25545 bp, 25 predicted proteins | sample KBSC63BmetaG_FD_65652 | JGI IMG/M metagenome (GOLD analysis project Ga0070679, IMG submission 65652) | Corn rhizosphere microbial communities from Kellogg Biological Station, Michigan, USA - KBS C6-3B metaG | ecosystem: Host-associated > Plants > Roots > Rhizosphere | place: USA: Michigan... | reverse complement strand
GGCGACTCAGTGCCCTCCGCAGGCCCAGTCGATTCTGCCGATACTGCCGGCAGAATCGCCTCGGCTCCTGCTCGGGCACCGAGTCGCCTCCTCGTCTGGCCGGAATTTCGTGCGCCAGACGGTTCCGCACGTTGCAGGCTTCGGAAGCGCCGCGTGCTCTAAGAGGAGCCGTATGCGCATCGATCGCTTTCGTGCGCTCGAGCGCCAATCCGGCGCGCGATCGCTCGTGGATCCCGGTTGGGACCGCGAAAAGCTCGATCGCGTTTCGCTCTAGTAACCGGCGAGGCGAGGGAGTCTCCCGAACACGAGCCGAGGCGAAACTGCCGGCAGTATCGGCAGTTTCGACTGGGCGTGCAGAGGGAGATTCCCTCGCCTCGCCACGCGCACCACCACTCAACGCGTTCGCCCCGACGCACGTAGCTGGTGAGCCAGCACTCACCCAACGTCATGACCAGCGCCATCGACCTCGTCGAAGCAAGTCTCGCCGCGATCGCCGAACACGGCGAACGAACCAACGCATTCATCCTCGTCGACGCCGAGGGAGCGCGCGCCGCCGCGCGCACGGCTGACGACGAGCGCCGGCGCGGAATCGACCGCGGACCGCTGCACGGGATGCCCATCTCGATCAAAGACCTCATCGACGTCGCCGGACAACCGACCACCGCGGCCTCGCGCGTACGCGTGGGACATGTGGCCGATCGCGACGCGACAGTCGTGCGGCGACTGCGTGATGCGGGCGCGGTGCTGATTGGCAAAACCAACCTGCACGAGTTCGCGCTCGGCACCACGAGCGAAGAGTCGGCCTTCGGTGCCGTGCGCAATCCGCACGACCTTTCACGCTCAGCAGGCGGCTCGAGTGGCGGCTCGGCTGCGGCGGTCGCGACGGGCATGGGTGCGGCGTCGATCGGATCCGACACGGGCGGCTCCATTCGCATTCCGTCCGCTGCATGCGGCGTCGTGGGACTCAAACCGTCGATTGGCGAAGTGCCGGTGGACGGCGTCGTTCCGCTGTGTGTCACTTTCGATCACGTCGGACCGATCGCGCGATCGGTCGCAGATGCCGCGAACATCTGGTCGGTGCTGGCCGCGAAACCCGCGCGCATCGTTTCACCCGAGCCGCGCGACGTCATACTCGGCGGTTTGGACGATTACTTCACCGCGCTGCTCGATGGCGACGTGCGCGCCGCGTTCGGCAACGCGATCGAACGTCTCCGAGCTGCGGGAGTCTGCTTCACGCCGCGCAACGTGACGGGTACGAACGCGATCGTCGACACCTACATCAACATTTCACTTCCGGAAGCGGCGCACTGGCACTCACCCACACTCGATGCGCGCGCCGAGGATTATCAGCTGCCGGTTCGCGAGCGCCTCGACCGAGGACGAAAGATCTCGGCGGTGGACTATCTCCGCGCTCGCGACACGCGCATCGTGCTCAGAAGCGCGGTCGACGCCGCGCTCGAGGGATGCAGCGCGCTCGTGCTGCCGACGCTGCCGATCGTTGCACCAGTGCGCGGCTCGAGCGACGTGACGATGGACAACGGCGAGACGCTTCTCGTGCGTGCCGCGATGCTCCGACTCACCCAGCTGTTCAACATGACGGGTCACCCGGCGATCTCTCTTCCAGTGCCGACGAGCGGACTACCGGTCGGCCTTCAGCTTGTCGGCCGTCGAGAGAAGACAGTCGAGCTGCTCGGGGTTGCCACAGCGTGCGAGCGCGTGCTCGCGGAACAATCGTAAACGGCTGACTCGGCTGCATCGGACTGATCAACGCATCTCACGGTTGCAGCGCACGGCTGACCACCGCAGAATCGTGGATGCTCAGTCCATCCAGCACTATGTGGCCGAACGCGGGGGAAACATGATTGGCGTTTTCGTGACATTTCATTACACCGATGGCTTTAGCGCCGAAAAGATCGAGAAAATTGCGACGAGTGCCAGACAGAAATTCGTACGTATGCCCGGCCTACGGTCGAAGGCGTTCACGTTCGACACGGCCGCGAAAACGGCGGTCAATTTCTACGTCTGGGAATCGCGCGCCGCCGCCGAGGCGTTCTTCACGCCACAACTCGTCGAAGGAGTGACAGCCTTGTATGGCGTTCGACCGGAAATTCAGTTCGTCGAAATCGCGGCGCTCGTCGAGAACGAGAACGAGCCGCTCACTGCGCCCGCAACCATCAACGTCGAATGACACACCGCACGATTCACGCAGCGAACCTTCCGAAGCCGGTTGGACCGTATTCGCCGGGAATGGGATTCGAGCGACTGATCTTCGTTTCGGGCCAGGGCGCAACCGATCCATCGACCGGCAAGCTGGTCGGAGACGACGTTGCGTCGCAGACGGCGCAGTGTCTCGAGAATGTGCGATCGATTCTGCGCGCCGGCGGATCAGATCTCCAGTACGTTCTGCGATGCGGCGTGTTCTTGCTGGACATGAAGACGTTCAACGACATGAACGCCGTGTATTCACGCGTTTTCGGCGATCATCGGCCGGCGCGTACGACGATTCAAGCCGCTGCTCTTCCGGGCGACGGATTGCGCGTGGAGATCGATTGCATCGCCTACGTGCCCTGACGTTCAGGCGCACGCCACGGTGTTTGGGCATGCCAATGCTGGCGCCTCGACGGACCATGTCGTAGCGTAGCATTCATGTCGAGCGTCGCAGACGGATCAGGACCCAGCGACGAGCTGTACGAGCGTGTCTACGACGAGCTGAAGCGCATGGCGAGTGCGCATCTGCGCCGGCGGGAGTTGGCGACACTCTCCACGACCGAGCTCGTTCACGAGGCGTTTCTCAAGCTCAAGGGCGACGAAAGCCGCTGGCAGGGGAACGCCCATTTCTTCGGCGCGGCGTCGCGCGCGATGCGGCAAGTGCTCGTGGACTTCGCTCGACGCCGGCGGGCAGCGAAGCGTGGAGGTGCCGCGACGCGCGTTTCGTTGCGCGATGACCACGCTTTGCTCGAGATGGAGCTGGACGAGATCATCGCCATCGACGACGCGCTCGCTCGATTGGACGGCATCGATGAGCGCCTGCGGCAGATCGTCGAGCTGCGCTTCTTTGGCGGCTTCGGGGAACGCGAAGTCGCCGAGATGCTCGGTGTCACGCCGCGGACGGTGGAACGCAATTGGCTCAAGGCGCGTTTGTTCCTGCTGCAGGCCCTCGCACCGCACAGCGACCCTCCATCGGCGTAACGAACGATGGATTCAGAGTACTGGAAGCGAGTCGAGCGCATCATCGATGTCGCGCTGGAGAGCGATCCATCGCGATGGTCGGTCGTACTCGATGAAGAGTCCAAGGGCGATACGAAGCTACGCGCCGACGCAGCGAATCTGCTGAGCCGCTATTCGTCCGCGCGTGGTTTTCTCGACTCTCCACCCGCCGTTGCGGCGGCGGCGCTCGTCGCCGAAGCTCGCGACCCAGCCGAGCAGCTCGAGGGCCAACGAATCGGCGCGTATCGCATTCTGCGTCAGATCGGACGCGGCGGCATGTCGCGCGTGTTTCTCGCCGAACGGGCCGACGGCGCCTTCGAGCAACACGTCGCCCTCAAGCTGCTCAGGCCCGGGCTCGACTCCGAGATCGACCACGATCGATTCCGCGCCGAGCGACAGATCCTCGCCACGCTCAACCATCCGAACATCGCGAGACTGCTCGACGGCGGCATCAGTGCCGAGGGCGTTCCCTATCTCGCGCTCGAGTTCGTCGATGGACAACCGATCGACGACTACTGCGAGGCGAAGAGCCTCGGCGTGCGACAACGGCTGGACCTGTTCCTATCCGTCGCGCGAGCAACCGAGTATGCGCATCGCAGTCTCGTCGTGCACCGCGATCTCAAACCGTCGAACATCTTCATCACCGCCGACGGCGTCGTGAAGCTTCTCGACTTTGGATTGGCCAAGCTGCTCGAACCCGTGACGGCGATAGTCGCGCCCACGACTCACCCGGGCCAGCGGTGGCTGACCCCGGAGTATGCGGCGCCCGAACAGATCACCGGCGCGCCGGTCACGACGCTCACCGACGTGTATCAGCTCGGCGCTGCGTTGTACGAGCTTCTCACCGGCGCACCGCCGTTCGGCACGCGCGGTCAGAGCGTGCACGAGCTCGAGCGGAAAGTGCTCGGCGGCGATCCGCCGTTGCCGTCGTCGGTGGCTCCCGAGACATCGAGGCGCGCGATTCGCGGCGATCTCGATGCGATCGTCATCAAGGCGCTGAGCCGCGAGCCGGAGAAACGGTACGCGTCGGTGCAGGCGATGATCGACGACGTGCGGCGCCACCTGTCGAATCATCCGGTGCTCGCGCGGAGGCAAACGATCGGCTACCGCACGCGACGTTTTGCGCGGCGACAACGATCCGGTCTCGCCGCCGCGGCGGTCGTGTTGCTGCTTGGCGCGACCTACATCGTCACGGTCGCGGCGGATCGACGGCGCATTCGCCACGCACTCGACGAGGCAACGATCGGAACGCACCGCGCCGAGCAAGTCACGGATTTCATGCTCGGGTTGTTCGACGCGAGCGCCGCCGGCAAAGCACTCGGCGACACGGTCGAGGCACGCGCACTCCTCGATCGCGGTCTCGCGCGTGCGCACGAGCTGTCGGGACAACCCGCGCTGCAGGCGCAGATGCTGGATGTCGTCGGGCGCGTGGAAACACAGCTCGGAGAGTACCAACGTGCGCGGCCGGTGCTCGAGGAGGCGCTCGCGCTGCGACGAAAGCTGTACGGTGACGAGCATCCCGACGTCGCGACGAGCCTCGAAGCGCTGGGCAACGTCGCGTACTCTCAGGGCGACATCGCGAAAGCGGTCGCGATTCGGCGACAAGTCCTTGCTTTACGCCGCCGTCTGCTCGGCGACACGAACACCAAGACGACGACCGCCCTACGCGAGCTCATGGTGGCGATGCACGCCCAGGGCGACTTCAAGGGTGCGCAGCCACTCATGGACGAGTTGGTGGCGATCATGAGTCGTCAGCCGGCGGAAACCACTGATGTTCGCGCGCACGAGCTCATGGATCTCGCGCAGATCTACGAGTATGAAACCAGGCTCGATCTCGCGAATCGACTCGGCCGCGAGTCCGCCGACATTTACAGAGCTCTCTACGGCGAGGTACACCCGAAGTATGCAGACGCGCTGAACAACCTCGCGTCGATTGCCGACAACGGCGGCAATCCAAAACTGGCGGACAGTCTCATGCAACGCAGCGTCGAGATTTTCCGAGCCGTCTATCCGAACGGCCATCCCGACCTGGCCGGTGCGCTCCACCAGCGGGCGATCATCCTGGAGCATCTCCGCCGGTACGACGAGTCTGTCGCACTCCTGCAGGAAGACATCGCAATGGCGCGTCGGTTCTCGGGCAACGAGACATCGTTGCTCGACGAGGCCGAGGTGACCCTCGCGGGTGTTCTCACGCGAATGAACCGATCGGCGGAAGCAGTTACCGTGGGTCGCGATGCCGAACGTCTGCTGCGCGCAAAGTACCCGCCGACGAGTCCTCTCGTGCACAGGGCCGACATCATGCTCGGCGATGCGCTGACCGGAACGAAACAGTTCGCTGAAGCGGAGTCGTTGCTCGTGTCGGCGTTCAAGGCCTTCGACAACAATCGTGCGTTCTCTCGCCAACCGCGGGAGAACGCAGTTAACGCGTTAGTGCGGCTGTATGAAGCTCAAGGCCGCCACGCGGAAGCCGCGCACTACGACTCGCTCAAGCAGGCCCGACCCTGATGTCGCATCCACTGCGGCAAATACGTATGGTCTGATTGGCGGGGTCGTGTCGGTCCCGCTGAGCTGTGCCTCGAGGCGCGGCTCACCGTGACTGGAGCTCCGTCCATGCGCCGTACGCGCTCTGCGACCCTCTCGACCACGTTCATGATCGTCGCGCTGGCCAGCGCCTCGATCACCGCCTGCTCCGATCGAACTGTTCCGACGTCGCCGCTTCGGCCAACGAGCGCGTCAGCGGACAAACCACCAACGCCGCCGCTCGCGCAGCTCGTTCGTCAGCTCGCGGCAGAGCGAGGCATCGTCCCCCTGCGACAACCGCCGAAGGTGCGTCCGACACTCGTGCGACTCGGACAGGCGCTCGCGTTCGACAAGATCATTTCGGGGCCGCGCAACATCTCGTGCATGACCTGCCATCTGCCGCAGTTCGCGACGGGCGACGGACGCTCACTGTCCATTGGGCAAGGCGGGGTTGGACTTGGACCATCACGCATTCCACCAAACGGCGTGTTCATTCCGCGAAATGCGCCGCCATTGTTCAATCTCGGCGCGATGTCCCACATGTTCTGGGATGGACGCGTGCAGGTCGACGAGAGTGGCTTTCACACGCCGGCTGGACATCTTCTCACACCGGCGATGACTCGCGTGTTCGAGTTCGGCGCACTGTCGGCGCAACCGATGTTCCCGCCGACGAATCGCTTCGAGATGCGCGGTGCATCGGACAACGAGCTCGCCGCCATTCCCGATGCTGATCTCACAGCGATTTGGGCCGGCATCATGAAGCGACTCGGCGCGATTCCCGAGTATCGCGCGATGTTCGAGGCCGCGTATCCGGGAACGCGGTTCGAGAACATGACGTTCGCGCATGCCGCGAATGCGATCGCCGGCTTCATCGTCGATCAATTCACGTTCACGAACACGCCGTGGGATCGATTCCTCGCCGGCAATGACAACGCGCTCAGTCAGAAGCAGCTCGTGGGCGCGCAAACATTTCTCACGCTCAAATGCTCGATCTGCCATACGGGCGCGACGCTCAGCGACGATGAGTTCCACGATGTTGCCGTCGCTCAGATCGGACCGGGCGAGGGCAACGGCGCGACGGGGCGCGACGACTTCGGACGCATGAACGTGACTGGGCTCGCGTCGGACCTTTATCGTTTTCGCACGACGCCGCTTCGCAATGTCGAGCTCTCGGGGCCCTATGGACACGACGGCGCGATCACGAGCCTGCGCGCGTTCATCGGTCATTACAGCGAATCAGATACGAGACTGCTTTCGTACAACGTCGATCAGCTCGAGCCGGCGCTCCGAGGCACGCTGCTCGACAATCAGTCGGCGATTCTCGCGCAGCGCGATACGCTGCTCAACGGCGTCGTGTTCGGCGACGATATCCTGAACAAGCTGATGGACTACATGAGCGCGTTGACGGATGAAGCGGCGCGCAATCTGTCGAAGTCCGTGCCGGCGCGCGTGCCGAGCCGGTTGCCGATCGATCGACCGTAGCGGCCGACTACCACGGAATGGCCCGGCCGTCGCGGAAGAATCCGCCGGTCGGGCCATCGTCGTCGAGTGTCGCTGCCCACACGATGCTTGCGGCGCCTTTGTCGACCGGACGTCCGCCCTTCCCTCGCTCGGTCTCGACCCAGCCGGGGCACACGGCGTTGACGAGAATCTTGTCGGGCGCCAGCTCCGCGGCGAACATACGCGTGAGCGCGTTCAGCGCGACTTTCGACATCGCATATGCCGGCGTGCGCGCGCCCATCGACACGAGCGATCCCGCGCCGCTCGACACGTTGACGATGCGTCCGTGTTTGCTCTCGCGAAGCAACGGCAGGAATGCACGCGTCATGTGCCACGCGCCGAGGGTGTTCGTTTCGAACGCCTCGCGAACCTGCGTCATGTCGGCGTCGATCACACGCTGCCAATCATCGTAGTGAATGCGCGCGTTGTTGATGATGACGTCGAGTCGTCCGATCTCGTCGGCCACGCGCTGTCGTGCGTTCTCGATCGAGTCGAGATCCGTGACATCGAGCTGATACGGAATGACGGTGAGGCGTTCGCGAATCAGCCGGTCCGCGGCCTTGATGCCCTTGTCTTCGTCACGCGCGCTGAGAATGACGATCCAGCCAAGTTGGGCGAGCTGTCGGCAGACCTCGAACCCGATCCCGCGGTTGGCACCCGTGACCAGGGCAACGCGAGGGATCGAAGCATCTTCGCTCATAATAAGTGAACCAATAACTTCGTTTTACGCCGAGCGCCATAGCAGGAATCCGAGTGTGACCTTGAGCACAATCTTTCGCGGATTCCTAGAGGCTCGTGCGGGGCGCGAAAGACTCAGCCCGAAAGCCAAAGAAAGATGTCGTTCCGCGCAATTCCGCGAGATCCGCCAATTCCGCGTCCAGTGTCGGTGTGGCGTCCAAGGGCCGATCCGCTTAGCCAGCCACGATGACCTGGATTGCGGAAATGTGCGGAGCTCGCGGATCTACGCGGACAAGACTCTTTGATCCGTCACGACCTGGCCGCTCCAAGCCGCCGTCACTAACATCCCGTGACCGCAAACGCGAGAGCACATGAACATCACCGTCGGCCAGCGAGCAGAGCGAAGCTTGACACTCACGGCGGCACACGTGAAGACCTTCGCCGAGCTGACGGGCGACTACAATCCGCTGCACTTCGACGAAGCCTTTGCCGCGCGCACGAAGTTCGGGCGGCTCGTCGTGCAGGGCGGGCTGACCACCGGTCTGCTCCACGCGCTCGTGGCGATGGACATGCCGGGACCGGGCACCGTCTTTCTGAGCCAGAATTGGAAGTTCACCGCGCCCGTCTACATCGACGACACGATCACCGCGCGCGCGGAAGTGCTGAGCGTGCACGCCAGCAAACCGGTGACACAACTCGCGATCCGCGTCACACGTCAGACCGGCGAGGTCGTGCTGGACGGCGAAGCCTGGTGCTATACCTTCGGGTGATCCGTTCGTCGCACGCGCATTCACAGGTCTGAAACGAGAGCGCTACGCGTCGCTCGGCGCAGGTTGACCGTTGGCCGGCGCCTTTCGCCGGTAGTCGAGAACGATATAGATCACCGTATCCCACGCGTTGCGGATGCTCAGCAAGAGGAGCGAGAGCGCCACGCCCGCGATGACGAACAGCATGTCGATTTCGTGCGTCCGAAGGAGAAACGACGACGTGAGCAGCGCGGTGTAGATGACGAACGGAATTGCGTTGTGAAATAGCCAGTCCTGCCACACCGGCTCGTAGTCATGCTGGCTGCGCGCCCGCCACAGCGTTAGTCCAGCGTACAACACACCAAGCACCCCGATGACCCGCAGCGCGATCGTCATCCCGGTCAGCGACTTCCACGGCGCGCTCATGATGGTTGACACCAGCAGTGCGGCGCCGAAGTGCATGATGGTCGGCGTCGCGAACGCACGGATCTGCGCGTGCGTGCTGTAAATTTGGATCTCGGCGATCAGCGTAAGGACGACGAACTGCAGGCCGATCAGCGCGGCGCCGGACGAGCCGACGATGACGTAGAAGCTCGACCAGTCGGCGAGTGGAGTGGTCTGCGGGTCGACCATGGCGAAGCCGAGGTCGCAAGACCCACGCCTCGCGCCGGCTCTCTCGGTCCACGAGCACGCTCGGCGAGCCTCTTGCTTTGGTTGAATCGCGTGACACACTCCGACATGCCCGACCATGTGCCCGAGATCTCTCGATCGCGCGTAGGCGCGCGACGACTCGGCATCGCCGGCGTGCTCGCGGCCGTTGCCACGCTTTCCGGCTGCGCCGTGCTCGGACGTCCGTCGCTCAGCCACGTTCCGCCGCCGCCGGCAAAGCTCAACGCGCGCACGGTGGTGTTCGCGAGCGCATCGGGGAGCCTTCTGCACGCATGGCTCGCAGCCGGCCGGCCTGGCGCCGGCGCTGTTCTCCTCCTGCACGGTGTTGGATCGAATCGCGAAAGCATGCTCGGCCGCGCCGAGTTCCTTCACGAGCAGGGGTTCACTGTGCTTGCGCCGGATTTCCAGGCGCACGGCGAGTCGCCGGGAGAGCACGTCACGTACGGAGCGCGGGAGAGTCTCGATGCCGCGTCAGCGATGGCCTATCTGCACGAGGTCGCGCCGCAGGAACGCGTCGGCGTCATCGGCGTGTCGATGGGGGGCGCGGCCACCCTGCTCGGCCCGGGTCCAGTTCCCGCGAATGCGTACGTGCTCGAGTCGGTGTATCCGACCATCCGCGACGCGCTGAGCGACCGCTTGTCGACGTGGTTCTGGCCGTTGAGTGCCGTAGGTCGGTTGTTCACGTCGCCGCTGCTCAACATGGTGGGTTCGGAAGTCGGCGTCACCGAGTCGGAGCTACAACCGATCGACCGCATCGGGCAGATCAGGGCTCCTCTGCTGCTGATCTCGGGAACCGCCGATCCGTACACGCCGCTGGCCGAAGCGGAGTCGCTGTACGCGCGAGCGCCGGCTCGGAAGTCGTTCTGGGCAGTCGTCGGCGCTGGTCACGAGGACATGCATCAGTTCGCGCCGCGGGAATACGAGCGGCGAGTGGGATCGTTCCTCGCTCGATGCCTGCGTATGGGCGCTGATTCCACGAAGGCCGGCTGCTGATCCTGTCTTGCTCGTTCACCCCGCCTGACGCAACGACGAGCGCTGCAGTCCCGCCGCGATCGTCTGCTCTTGCTCGGACGCCAATTCGACTTTCGTGATGTCGGGGCGGAAGAACAATGCGATCGTCCAGTCGAGCACGATGCGAAGCCGACGATCCCAGCGCGGCATCTGCAAGAGGTAGTACGTGCGCCGGAACCACCATGCCGGAAAGCCCGTGATGCGCGCGCCCAGTACCATCGCGACCGCGCGCGTGTGTCCGAGCGACGCCATCGAGCCGAGCGAGTCGAAGATGAAAGGCTTGGGCTCGCCGTTGTCGATGACAGTCATGATGTTCCGCGCGAGCTGTTTCGCTTCGCGAACGGCGTGCTGCGCGAGCGCGGGATATGGGCGACCGTTCGGCGAGGGAATCGATGCGCAATCGCCCAGCGACCAGACGTCGGGATGGCTCAGGCTGCGCATGCTTGCGTCAACCGCGATGCGGCCCTTTCGATCGTGCTCCACCGCCATGCGTGCGGCCTCGGCGTTCGGTACGATGCCAGCCGCGAGGACGATCGTCGCGGCGTCGATCGACTCATTCGCGAGGTGAACGTGCGTGCGATCGATCGATTTCACCGGCGTCGACGAGCGGATGTGAGCGCCGCGCTTCGTGAGTACCTGCTTCGCTACACCCGCCAACTCCGAATCGATCTCCGGCAAGATGCGGTCACCGGCCTCGAACAGATAGAAGTTCATCTCGTCGCGCTTGATTCGCGGATAGTACCGCAGCACATCTTCGGCGAACGCGGTGAGCTCGCCAAGTAGCTCGACGCCGACGAGCCCTCCACCGATGACCGCGAGCGTGAGACAGCGGCGGCGATAGCCAGCATCGATGGCGGCGTCGGCGCGCTCGAACTGCTCGATGACGTGGTTCCGCAGGAGAAGCGCGTCCGCCATCGTCTTGAACGTGAACGCGTTGGATGAGCCCGGAATCATGTTCTCGTTCGTCGATGCGCCGAGCGCGACGACGAGATGATCGTACGGGAGATCGTAGAACACGCCAGCCGGTGCGACGGCATGAACGATTCGACGATCGACATCGATGCGGTCGACAGTCGCTTCGATGAAGCGAGCTCGACTCAGCGCAGGCCGGATGGGCTGCGCACAGTGTCGGAGCTCGAGACGCCCTGAGCACGCCTCGAACAGCAGTGGCGTGAGGACAAAGAAATTGTCCCGGCTGACAATCGTGATCTCCACGTCCTGTCGATGCCGGCAGAGGTGGTCCAGATGTCGCGCAACGCCGACTCCGCCGAAGCCCCCACCCACGACGACGATTCGTTTTTTTCTGTCCCACGCCATGGAATTGCCTTAGTGTGTCAGATCGAGCCTTGAGTGATAGAATATCCCGGCTTGCAATGCCCGGGCGCGCGCGTGTCCAGAACGTTTCTCTCCGTGCGCGAGTTCCGCGGGCATGCTCTCCGCGTTGGGAGCCAATCCCATGACAGCGACACAGACAGCGGTTCAGCGAGCGCGGCCATCCGATCCGCGCGTAGAGGCGGCCCGGACTGTTGCGGCGGATCTCTTCGGACCGCCGGATCATCGCACGTTCGCGGTCCGCTATTGGGATGGAACCACGGATTGGCCGCCGGGCGCGGCGCCTTTCACCCTGCAGGTGAACCACGCGGCGGCGTTCCGGCACATGCTGCTGCCGCCGACTGAGCTGTCGATCGTGGAGACGTATCTCTTCAACGACGTCGATATCGTCGGTGACATCGAAGCCGCAACCGATTTGGCGAACATCGTCGAAAAGCGGATCGCACACACAGGCGCGGCGCTCCAGCTCTTCCGACATCTCCTGTCGCTGCCGCGACACGATGATCAGCAGACTCGGACGAGCTCGGGCGCTGCACACGTGGCGAGGCGTCTCGTTCGCTTCGGGCGCATTCATTCGGTGGGCCGCGACGCGCGCGCGGTGCGCTTTCATTACGACGTCGGAAACGACTTCTATCGCCTGTGGCTCGACTCGAATCTCGTGTACTCGTGCGCGTACTTCGAACGGGGCGATGAGTCGCTCGACGTTGCGCAGATCAAGAAGCTCGATCTCGTCTGTCGCAAACTGCGCCTGCTCCCCGGCGAGCGACTCCTCGACATCGGGTGCGGCTGGGGCGCGCTCGTCATACACGCGGCAAAGCGCTACGGCGTTTCAGCCACGGGCATCACGCTGAGCGAACAGCAGGCCGCGTTCGCGCGCGACCGGGTCGCGCGTGAAGGTCTCATGGATCGTGTGTCGATCCAAGTGCGCGACTATCGCACGCTGGACGAGAGCCTGCGCGTCGACAAGGTCTCGAGCGTCGGAATGGTCGAGCACGTCGGCGAGCGCCGGCTGCGCGACTACTTCGCCGCTGCGTACCGCGTGCTGTCGCCCGGCGGTCTGTTCCTCAATCACGGGATCGTGAGTCTCGAGGATGCGCGCCCGATGCCGCTGCTCGATCCGATTTGGCGGCGCCTATGGCAACGCGACCAGTTCATCCGCCGATACGTCTTTCCGGACGGCCACCTCGTTCCGTCGAAGATGGTGATCGCGAGCGCCGAAGCGGAAGGCTTCGAGATGCGCGATGTCGAAAGTCTGCGCGAGCACTACGTCACGACGTTACGGCATTGGGTGCACCGCCTGGAGGAGCGCGCCGAGGAGGCGCGGTCGCTCGTTGGCGACGTTACGTATCGAGTGTGGCGACTCTACATGGCGGCGTCCGCGCACGGCTTTCGAACCGCGAGGATCGGGGTGATTCAGACGCTTCTCGCAAAGCCCGATACGGATGGAGCAGTCGATCTGCCGAGAAATCGTCGAGATCTATTCTCGAGGTAACACGCCGACCTCACTCCGGCTGGGCCTCGAAACTGAGTGGGTGCTCAGCGTTGAGCTCTCAGGCCGGCAAAGGCGGTGGCTTGGCCGGCTCGGATCTCGACATCGCTGAATGAGTCCAGCTTAGAGATGCCAGCAAAAGCGATGTCATTGCCATTCTGAAATCTGTCAACGTTCGTAGAACGCCGGCGGCTCGATGCCGAGCGAGCGAAGGTAGACGTACCCTTGGCCCCGATGGTGGATCTCGTTGTCGACGATGTAGAAGAGCAGCGCGAAGATCGGCATCTCCCACTGCCCAAACGCCTTGTCCGTCTCCTGAAAGCGGTCGGGCGGAATGGTGGGCCACAGCCGGTTGATCTCCGCGGTCGCTTCATCCCACATCCGGAGGATGTCAGCCTTCGTCTTCGCTTCTCCTTGCGAGTACGACTTCCATTCGCGCGTGATCACACCCTGAAGCGTCGGCACGGCCATGCCGATGAACTCCATCGCCAGCGTCGAGAACGGACGCATTCCGCCGATGGAGTAGGTGAACAGCTTGTCCTCGGGGAAGGCGTCGATCACACGGCGCGTCAAGCCGCGGTGTCCTTGCCAGTGATGGAGAAACTGCTCCGGTGTAACGAGCATAGCCGATGTAGACGTGGGTGACACGGTGGCTCTCCTGAGGTTGGCCAGTTAGAGATATCTTTCAACATATCCAGGAGGCCAACTGTGTCTGATGAAGATCTGAGAGCGGAACTGGAGCGACTTCGCAAAGAGAACGAGTCGCTCAAGAAGGGTGCGTCGCGCGGCGTGTCGCTCAAAGTCAGCGAGAAGGGCGGCGTGTCGGTGTATGGACTCGGGCGATTCCCGATCACGCTGTACAAGGAGCAGTGGGCCAAGCTCCTCGACATGTCGGAGCAGATCCGCGACTTCATTGCCGAGAACGAATCGAAGCTGAAAACGAAGCCGTAGACATCGTGTCAACCGCCGAAATTCGCGGTTGACGGCGTGGGAAATTTTTGCCTCCGACCGTGCGCGCGGGATCAGTGCGGTGGCGCACCAATGTCCTGCCACGGATCGTTCCACCGCAGGAACGGGCTGCTCGAGGTGAGCCGATAATGATCGAGTAAGGCGTGGTATTCGAGCCACGCGTCCCTCTGGCTTGCTTGGGAGCATCTCGGTGAACGACGCATTGACAGGATTGCTGAATTCGGCCGCGTTCCGGCTGATGGTAGAACATGAGCTCCTGGTCGCTCGACGGTATCAGCGGGTCGATACGTTTCTCGTGATCGACGTCGAGAACATGCGCGCCATCAATGCCGTGTTCGGCCACGAGGGCGGCGACGAAACGCTCCGCGCGGTCGGTCAGCTCTTGCAGCGCACGGCGCGCGAGTCCGACATCGTCGGCCGAATCGGCGACGACGAATTCGCCGTATTCGCGCTCGATTGCACCGGCGACGCGCTCGCGAAACGCATCTCGACCGCGGTATCGCGTGCGACGACACGTGGCCCGGGCGGCATTCAGCGCCCGCTCGCCGTGCGAGTGCGTATCGGGATCACCGAGATCCAGCCGGGCGAAGAGTTCGACGAGCTCATCACCCGCGCCGGACCTGATGCATTCATTCGCGCGAAGGAACGTCGCTAAGAGTCTCGTTCACGGACTGCCGGGCGACGCCTCGTCCGGTCGCGAACGGTTCGCACTTTCGCCTGCGCTCGAGCGCTGATCGGCCTTGAACTCAGGGCGTCGGTCGCGCTGCGCCTCCGCGAGTCCCCGACGAACACCGTCCGCATTGAGATCGGTGCCGTAGACCGGTGTGCCCGGCTGCTGGCGCCATGATTCGCTGAGGTCGCCCGCGTCGACACCGTCGAAGCCCAGCTGATCGATCAACTCGATCACCTTCCGCTTCGCGTCGCGCGAGTCGCCCGCGACGGGAAGCGCGATTCGTCGCGGATCGCCGGCAGGGCGCCCGTCCTCCATGAGGTGCTGTGCGTAGATCGTGTTGAACGCCTTGATCACTGGATGGCCAAGCTGCTGCTCGACCCATTGGCTCTCCGGCATTCCCGATTCGATCGCGTCGATTCGCCCGTCGCGCTGCTTCGGGTAATAGTTCCCGGTGTCGACGACGATCGTTCGATCCGAATCGAAGAGTGCGTCCGGTAACTGCGAAATCGCCTTCTCCGGAATCGTGACGATCACCAGGTCCTTTCCGCGCGCCGCGTCCCGCACCGTCGCGACGTGAGCGCCGGTTTCCGCGGCAAGACTCGAGAGTGTCGCTGGTCCTCGTGAGTTGGCGACGGTGACGTCATGTCCGAGCGCGCGAAGCCGACGAACGAGCGTCCCGCCGATGTGTCCTGCGCCGATGATGCCGATCTGCATGAAACAGCTCCAGAAAAAAGTGGGAATCGAGACGTGCGATTCCCCGCAAATTCCCGACCGAGCTTGGACCAAGTCGGCCGAGCCCGCCGCGGTACGCCGCGTTAAGAAGTCGAGTGCTCGACACTGCGCGGTCCCGCGGTAGCTTACAGGCGGCAAGCTCCCTCCTCCGCCTCCCAACGCAATGGACGTCCCCGAATCCGGCGATCGCGCCAAACGCGGTCGACGGGAACGATTTCGCGATCGCTACGAGAGCGGCGTTGCGCTGCTCGTTTCCGCCTGGACAGCCGCGTTCGTGATCCGATCGCGCCTCGAGCAGAGCGGCCGCTTGACCGAGATCGGAAACGAAGCGCTCTTGTCGCTGTTGTTCGTCGTTCCGATCATGCTGGTCGGTTGGGGCGTGCTCCTCGTTGCCGATCGGCGGTACAGACTCGGGATCTTTCCACCACGTGGGCGACGATAGGCCACTCTCGACATGAGCAACACCGCAACCGACCGCGTCCGGCAGGATTGGGACGCGCAAGCGAACAACTGGTACGCCGAACGCGAATCGCTGTTCACCGCGTCGCGACCAATTCACGAGTGGTTGGTGGAACACCTCGATCCTCGCGACGGACACCGCGTGCTCGAGATCGCCGCGGGTCCGGGCGACACGGGCTTTCTCGCCGCTCCGCGATTGGGGAACGGACGCCTTACCTCCACGGATCTGGCTCCTGCGATGCTCGCTGCCGCACGAAAGCGCGGCGCGGAGCTTGGAATCACGAACGCGGAGTACCGTCTGCTCGATGCGCAGGCCATGGACTGCGCCGACGCGTCGTTCGACGGAGTGATCTGCCGCTGGGGATTGATGCTGATGCCCGATCCCGCGGCCGCGCTCCGCGAGTGCAAACGCGTGCTGGTTCCGGGCGGTCGGCTCGTTTACGCCGTGTTCACCGGCCCCGAGGAGAATGCGTTCGCGTCATTGCCGGCGCGCGTGTTGATCGAGGCCGGGCACCTGCCGAAACCGAGCTCCGAGTGGAAACCCGGCATTCTCGCGCTCGCCGATCGCGCGCGTCTCGATGCTCTCGTCGCCGGCGCTGGGTTCGCGTCGACGAGCGTAGAAACCGTCGACATGACTTGGCGCTTCGCCGACGCGAGCGCCTATTGGAGTTTCCTCGTGGATCTCACGGCGCTGGGCCCGCTCGTGCGTTCTCTTCCCGACGCCGCGCGCCAGTCCGTGCGCGCGACGATCGATGAACGTCTTGCGCGCTTCACGCGCGATGGCGAGATCGCCATGCCGTCGCGCTGCTGGTGTGGTGTCGCGATTCGTTAACGGCCACTACGTCGGAAAGGGGCGCCGTGCTGCCTCCGCACGCCCAGTCGAAACTGCCGATACTGGCGCCAGTTTCGCCTCGGCTCGTGCTCCGGCAGCACGGTGCCCCTTTCCGATCGACAGCCCCAACGCGCGACACGCTCTTAATCGGTGCATGCGCAGCCGCGCTCGAGCATGAAGCGTTCGTGCGCTGGGCTTCATGCAGCGAGCGCGCGCGCACTGTGGGCGCGGCGACGTCGCCCACGCGTCGCGACGCTACTCGAGAGCTGAGGCGGCCGTGTGCCCGGAGCGCGAGCCGAGGCAGTATTGCCCGGCAGTTTCGGGCAATACTGACTGGGCGCGCGGAGGGGACATGGCCGCCTCAGCCCGCGAGGGAAGTTCCGTCTTTAAAGCGCGCTAGTTGCCACCGCGCCCAGGACGAGGCAGGGCAGTCGGCGGAAGCATGCCGTTCAACCGCATGTAGTTCGCGATCTGGCTGTAGTGGTCCTGCATGTCCATCGCATGACCGAGCACCATGCTGACGCGCGTCACCGTACGCTCCTGATTGCCGAACTTCACCGTCGCCTGCTCCGGCATCTTCGCATCGTCGAGCTGGCCGAATGCATCCTCGCAGAACGCGAACGACGCCTTGAGCTTCGCCACGAGCGTGTCCTTCGGCCACTTCGCCTTCACGGAATCGGGCGTGGCCGTGTCCTTCTCTGGAATGTTCGCCTTCTTGTCGCCGAAGGTATTACAAAAGAGATAATTGTCACTCGCCAAATGCTGCGCGATGTAACCGATCGTGAGCTGCGCAGGTGTCGGCTTGTAGTTGAACTTCGATTCCGGAATCGAATCGAACGCCTGCGCGATCGTGCGCTGCAGACCGATCGTGCGGCCGCGAAAGGCCGTCGTGATCGGGTTCGCCGGAGCCTGACCGGTGGATGGCTGCTGTGCCACAAGCGTCAGCGGCAGAGCAAGCGCGATGAGCGCTGTGTGCAAGGTTTTCATGTCGTTCTCCGTTCGTTCTTCCGTGAGTTTTTGGGGGCGGGCGAACCGTGAAAGTCAGGGGCGGTCGGCCTTTCCGCAACGTCGAGGGTCAGGCTCGCCGACGCTTCGGGACCAACAGGCCTGAACCTGATACGGAGTCGCGTGCCGAAGCCGGTCAGCGAATCTTTCGCAGCTCGGTCGTTCCGAGGCGAAGCTCACGCCACTCCACGTCGCCCCGGCGAATCGCGTCGCGAATCTTGCGCTCGCGCACCGAGAGCGCCGCGTCCCCAGTCTTGATCTCGACGAACACGATGCGCCGGAGCTCACCCTCGTCGAGTCCGTCGAACACGACGAAATCGACTGGCTTCCCAATGAACTGTGCGTCTTTCGGGCTGAACTCGAAGTCGGGGAAATACGCCGCGAACTGCTCGAACACTTGTCCGCGCGTCACCGCTCGGCTCTGACTCACCGCGTGACGCCGAATGTCCCGCGCGCGTCGCATACCGACGAGCGCCGAATACATCAGCGCGAGCCCGGCGCCGGCCAAAGCGCCGAGCAGTAGACCGACGATCAGGTTTGTCACTCGTTCTCCCAGCGCTTCTCGGTGGAGACGTTTGGGTGAGGAGGCCGCAACCAGGTAGAGCTCGCTCGCGAAAAGTGTCCGCGCGAGCACCCACTCGGCATCGATTACGCGTTACTACGTTTAAACATGGTACGACTCAGCAGCATTCTCGTTGGAATTCTCGGATCGGCGATCGCGGCGTGTGGCGTCTCACCCGACGCGAAATCCAGCACGCCGCCCAAGGACACGGTCGCCGCGGGCAACGTCGAGCTCCCACTCTCGGTCCCGCCAGTTCGGACGACGCCGTCACGGACGGCCACGACGACTGAGCCCGACACAGCGCATCCAAAGCTCATCAGCGGCCGGAAGAAGCACGACTCGGTCGCCTTCGCGTCGACCGTCGCCTTCGGCCGGCATCAGATGAAGGAATGGCCCAAGTCGCCGACGCCGCTTCCGGGCGCCATTCTGCCGAGCCAGCGCATCGTCGCGTTCTACGGCAATCCGCTCTCGAAGCGCATGGGCGTGCTCGGCGAATATCCCGAAGAGACGATGCTCGCGAAGCTCGACACCGCGGTTCGCGAGTGGCAGCGCGCCGACCCCGAGACGCCGGTGAAACCAGCGTTGCAGCTCATCGCCGTCGTCGCTCAGGGCGCGCCAGGCAAAGACGGCATGTGGCGCGCGCGCATGGACTCGGCGATGATCGAAAAAGTGTATGGCTGGGCGAAGTCGCGGAACGCGCTGCTCTTTCTCGATATACAGGTCGGAAAGAGTACGATGCAGCGCGAGCTGCCGCGCCTCATGCCATTTCTCTCACGGCCCGACGTGCATCTCGCGATGGACGCGGAGTTCTCGATGCATCACGCCAAAGAGGGAGAGCCGCCGGGCAAGAAAGTCGGCGTGTTCGATGCGACGGACGTCAACTGGGTCTCGGAGCAGCTGCGTCAGCTCGTGACGGACAAGAAGCTGCCGCCCAAAGTGCTCGTCGTACATCGGTGGCTCAAGCCGATGATCACGCACGCCGACAAGATCACGCTCGACCCGCGCGTGCAGATCGTGATGGACATGGACGGGTGGGGACCGCCGTGGATGAAGTTCGAGTCGTATCGCGACTACATCGACCTCGAGCCGGTGGAGTTCACGGGGTTCAAGATCTTCTTTCACAACGACGTCAAACGGCGCGATCCGCTGCTCACGCCCGCAGAACTACTGTGGCTTCGGCCGCGGCCGTTGTACATCCAGTATCAGTGATCGAGCGTGTCGCGCATGGCGAGGCGGGCGAGTGTCCTTCGCGGCCCAGTCAATGCTGCCGATACTGGCGGCAGCATTGCCTCGGCTCCGCTGCGGACACCCGCCCGCCTCGCCTGCAACTCCCTCAGAGGAGCTAGTGCGGCGTAATCACGCGCTGGCGAACGCGATCACGCTCTGACACGACAACTGGCTCCATCGGGCCAGCTCCCAGAGCGAGCGGTGGCTTCGCTGAGGAATCGCTCGCCGCCGGAGCACTGGCCTGCGCATTCGAAGACGGGCGCTCGGCCATGATCCGCGTGACGAAGCGCTGACCTTCAGAGATTCGCTCTACTTCGATCGCCACGGTGTCGATCGCCTGCTCCATGCGCTCGAGTCGCATCGTGACGTCGGATGGCAGCCCGGCTGGCTTCGGCGACCCGCGAAGGATTCGCTTCGCCCACGCGATGGAGATCGGCACCGCCAGAATCACCGCGACGATCGTGACCGCTGGAATGGCCTGGTTCTGATTGCCCCTGAAGGGTGGATTGATCACGATCTCCGGCACACCGACAGGTCGCCCCCGCAGCTGCGAGATCCGCGCGTTCGCTACCGCGATATCCCCCTTCACCTTCGCCATCTGAATGCCGACGTCCGCCCATTGCTGCTGCACGCCGGGACGCGCGGGGTTGTTCCGCAGCATGTTGTCGAGCTGATTCCTGAGCCCATCCCACTGCGCCCTCAGTCCCGCATACTGGACGTTCAGCTCCGCGACCTGCGCTTGGAGCGCCCCGAGGTCCGCCGCTTGAACCGGGATCGGAATAGGCGGCGGTGGAGGCGTTGGTGGCGTCGGTACCTGCTGCATGGCGGCTCTTGTGTGAAAGGCTGTCCCTTAACCTACGGACCGCGCTCGCCTGGGTTCCATCGGGCGCCCTTGGGTTCACCAAGTAGCGGACCGCCTGAACGGAGCCTAGCTTGCGCGCCCATGAAGGTCTTGGTCTACATCTCGTGGCCGGTGAAGGCGTGGTCCATCCGCGACGAGCACGTCGCCATGCTCCGCGACCGATTTCCCGGGGTCACGTTCATGCACGAAACTACTCTCGACGCCGCCGGGCGCGCGCTCGAGGATGCCGACGTCGCCTTCACGCCCTTCCTGAAGCCGGACATGATTCCGGCCGCGCAGCGGCTGCGTTGGGTGCACTCGTCCGCGGCCGCCGTCGAAGGCTTGCTGCCGCTCGCGACGCTCGCCTCGCGCGGCATCACGATCACGAACTCTCGCGGCATACAGGCTGTTCCCATGGCCGAGCATGTGATGGGCGGCCTGCTCGTGCTGTCACGACGCTTCGACCGCATGCTCGCCGCGCAGCGCGAGCGTCGCTGGATCCAGAACGATCTCTCGAACGACTGGCCGTGGCTGCTCCACGGCCGATCGATGACGATCATTGGACTCGGCACCATCGGTCTCGAGGTTGCGAAGCGAGCGCACGCGTTCGGCATGCGCGTCACCGGCATTCGTCGTCGCCTCGATCAACCGCGTCCGGACTTCGTCGACAGCGTGCTCACGCCCGACCAGCTCGGCGAATCGCTCAAGGCGTGCGACGTACTCGTGCTGTCAGCGCCGGGCATCGCGGCAACGCAGGGTATGATCGGCGCGAAAGAGCTCGCGCGACTCAACCGCGGCGCGATTCTCGTGAACGTCGCGCGCGCGCAGATCGTGGACGACACCGCCATGCGCGATGCGCTCGCGAGCGGACACCTCGGCGGCGCCGTGCTCGACGTCTTCGAGCGCGAGCCGCTGGAGGCTGAAAGTCCGCTGTGGTCGATGCCCAACCTCGTGATCACGCCGCACTCGTCGGGGTTCCGCGAGTCGCACTGGACCGAAGTCGTCGATCTTTTCTCCGACAACGTGCAACGCTTTCAGCGCGGTGAGCCACTGCGCAACGTCGTGGACGCACACGCCGGCTATTGAGTGTGGACGGCTGAGACATTCGTCCACTCGTCCGCTACGTCTGCATCTACCTCCGAGGGCATGCGCGATGCCCTGACCGAAGTCATCGGAGGTTTTTTGTGAACAAACTATTCTCGAGCGCTGTTGCGATCGCCGCATTCATTCCAGGCGTTCTCATCGCGCAGAATCCCGCGCCGACATACAGCCATTCCGCGATGCCGGCCGAGGGCGCCGCCGCGCCAGCCGCGCGACGAATGATGGCCATGCGCATGATGGACGCACGCGCGATGGCGCCGGCAATGACGATGGACGCCGCATCGATGTTCCTCGGCTGTACCGGTGAGCTGCAGCTGACGGATGCGCAGGTCACGAAGCTGGCCACGATTGCGCGCCGGTCGCAGGCGCGACAGGCCGCCATGCGGGCGCGCATGGACTCGGCGATGACGACGGCGCGGATGTCGGATGGCGGTCAGGACGGCGGCGCTCCAATGATGATGGTCGTGCTTCGTCGATCCATGCCGACTGATGCAGAACAGAAAGCACAGCACGATGACGACCGCGACGCGTTCGCGATCCTGACGCCGGACCAGTTGGCGACCGCGTGGGAAACGATGGGAATGCACCATGCGATGAAGGCCCGCCCATGAGCCTCGAGCTTCAATCGAGGATTTGAACAGGCTTCGAGTGGCGCGCCGCGGCGCCGAACTGCGAGATCAGCAGTGCGGCGCCGGCGCTCCACGCCTTCGCGGATCGCGATGGAGCGTTCGCCATGATCCAACATCACAACGATGTCTCTCGCCCATTCCACCTCCACGCGGACCGAGCACGGCGATGAGCGTCGGTCTCGCACTGTTCGCGGGAATCCTCGCTGGTTTCACTCTGGGTGTGCTGTTCTGCTACCGAGGAGTGAAACGACACGATGATCTCGCACAGCGATGGCAGGACGCCTACATCGATCAGCTCCGCGAGTTACGTCGGGCGAGGTTCGCTCGGCGTCGCGTCGTGCCCGTCTTCGAGGACACGGTCGAGCATCTGATTGGCCCGACCGTGGAGGTCGAGGACTAGTGATCGGTCAATGACCGCCTTCGCCCGCGGCGAGATAGAACCAACCTGAGCTCTTCGTTCCGTCAGACCATGTGGCGCAGACGAAGTAGTAATGCCCTACGACGAAGCCCGACGGCGACGTGTCGAGAACGTACGTGTAGAATCCCTCGAGCCGACCAATGAACGCGTTCGCAATCGACAGCACGGTGACCGGACCTCCGAGTCCGTCGGTGCCCCTGTCCTGCACGACGAGGTCCCCTGTCGCGTTCGTGACAGCGGCTCCTGTCCCCGTCAACAGCCTGCACTGGATCTGGATCGTCGATCCTTTCTGCCGCGGCGAAGTGGTCGGTGGCATCGCGCTCGAGATCGGTGCCGCGAAGCAACCCGACTGCACGTACTCGACTCGGAACGTCGCGGACGCGGTGCTCGCCAGGTAGTTGCTGCTTCCGCCGTAGTTCACGGTCGCGGTTGCGAGTCCCACGATGTTGTTGACGTAGGTTGGCGTGAGAGTTTGTGAAAGCCCCGGCCCCGACACAGAACCCTGGCACGGCGTGACCGGCAGGCCGCTATACCCCACGGTTGCCGGGCACGAGATGAGCGCTGTCGTTGGCGCGGGCGTGATCTGCTTCGCCGTCGCGGTGAACGTGAACGTGCCGTTGAAGAAGACGCCGAGCGGTGCGTCGCCCCCAGCCGACGGCGTCGCGATGACCGTGTTGGTTCCCGGCGTCGCGCCGAGCGTCCAGCATACGCTCGCCTTCGCATTGGCATCCGTCGACGTCGACGCGGTCGAGCCGAACGCGCCGCACGTGTGAGCGGCCGTCACTTCCGGCGCGATGACGCCGCCGCCCAACCCGATCGCCCAGCCCACCGGCACATTCTGCATCAACGTGCCTTGGAACGTCTTGATCGTGACCGTCGGCCGGCACTCCGTCTCGACTGCCATTCCTACCGCGGCATCGATCGCCGTGCAGACGCCGTTGACCACCGTATTCGACCGGCCTCCCGGCGCGAACGATCTGCTCGACGCCGCGCTCGAGGCATTTGGCGTCGTTGGCAACAGGCGGAGGCCGAGGCTGTCGGCGTTGGGAAGTCTTTGGAACTCGGTGCGGGTACCGCCCACACCCGAAGACAGGAACAGCTCGTCGTCGACGGGCCCGAACGGGCTGAACTCAGTCGCGAGGCCGGCGACGCCGCTGCCGAAGAACGTCTTCGCGTAGAGCGGTGTCGGCAGAACGAGACTGGCCAGCTTGTGCAGCCATCCAGACGCACGGCTCTCACCCACCACCGCCGAGCAGTCGAGGAAGCTGCCATCGGCCGCCGGAGTGATCTCGAATCCTGTCGATGCTTGGTGTCCGAGGCGCAGGCGCCCGAGGACTTGCGCTGGCACCGTCGACGACGGGCAGACGGCGACGATCGCGGGTTTGGTGAGCGGCGAGGACTGTGTGAGCGCGATGAAGCCCGGATATTGATCGAGCTTCGTATCGAGCGGCGGCGCGTTGTTCGGCAGGATCGCAATCGTGATGACCGTCGGCACCGTGACGCTGTTCGCCTGAAGCGAGATGGCCGCCTGGCCGCTCGTGGCCTTCAGAATCTGCGCCTGGTCGCTCGGAAGGACGACGAACGTGTCCTGGGCCAGGCCGACGTAGCAGAGCACTGCGTTCACGAATGCCTGAACCTGGGCGCTCGTACCCGGAGGGGCCTTTGACTGGACGAAGCTGACGATGTTCTGCGCCTGATCCTGCGCGCCGGCGAGATCGCCCTTTTGAATTTTCTTATTGAGATTATCTAACTTGCCGAGCACCGAATTGACGTTCGGGCCGCCGCCGGCGAAGATGGCGTTGGCCATCGCGACGAGGTTGTTGAAGCTCGTGCACGTTCCAGGAGTCACCGTGGAGCGCCGACTCTGCGGGGCCAGCGGGGTGGTCGGTCCGTCGCGGCGGGCGTCCTGGCCGCACGAGGCAAGAAGGACGGCGCCAAGGAACACGCCGAGGTTGGAAACGATGCGGCGTCGCATAGGTCTCTCCGGAGGTCTGCTGGCGATGGCGCGACACACCACGGGAGCAGGGTGCGTTACGGGCCGTCAATGTCAGCCGCGGAGAGCAGACGCGCAACTGTGGCGGCGACACTGCGGCGCCCTCACGGCACGATTCGTCGTCGGAGAGCTCGAGATATCATCATTCTGTGATAGCTCGAGCCGGGATTGAACTACGAGTCTGGTGGACGCGGCACCGGGTCTGTGTCCGGAGCGAAACAGACCCGGTGAGCGCGTGCTACTTCACGTAGAAGAAGCCCGTCGTCGTAGAACCGTCGGACCAGTTCGCGCTGACGAGGTAGAAGTGGCCGGAGACGAAGCCGGACGGGTTCGTGTCGAGCCCGTACGCGTAGTTGCCGCTGCCCGAGCTCTTGAACGCGTTCGCGAGCGAGAACACGGTGAGCGGCGATGCCATCCCGTCCGTTCCCAGATCTTGCACGACGAGGTTTCCAGTCGCGTCGGTGACACCCGCGCCACTCGACGTCAGGAGCGTGCACTTGATCGGGACATTCGAACCCTTCTTCTGGAACGACTTCGTGGGCGGCATCACGCTATAGATCGGCGACGCGAAGCAACCCGACTGCACGTACTTGATCTGGAAGGTCTTGCTCGCGGTGCTCGACTGATAGTTGCCGCCGCCCGGGTACGTCACAGTGGCCGTCGCCGTGCCGACGACGTTGTTCACGTACGTCGGCGTTAGACTTTGCGAAAGTCCCGGACCGGTCACGGAGCCGGTGCACGGCGTGACCGGCGAGCCGGTGTAGGTCACCGAGGCCGGGCACGACACCGATGCCGTCGTTGCGGCTGGCGTGATCTGGAATGTCGTTGAGCCGTTGCTGCCGGCGTAGTTGCCACCGCCCGCGTACGCGGCGCTCGCCGTCGCCGTTCCGACGTTCACGTTGTTGCCGTACGTCACCGAAACGGCCTGGTTCAGCCCCGGTCCGGTGACCGT
>Ga0070679_100000923_pt1 | contig 25576 bp, 21 predicted proteins | sample KBSC63BmetaG_FD_65652 | JGI IMG/M metagenome (GOLD analysis project Ga0070679, IMG submission 65652) | Corn rhizosphere microbial communities from Kellogg Biological Station, Michigan, USA - KBS C6-3B metaG | ecosystem: Host-associated > Plants > Roots > Rhizosphere | place: USA: Michigan... | reverse complement strand
GGGATCGTTGTTCGGATCGTCGGTCACTTTTGCTCCGTAAGAAAGCGTTTGCTACGGTGGTGCGTACAATGCCCATGACCGGCCATGCGCGCAACACCGGCGAGCGGAGCGTAGCGACGCGAGGTGCCTACGTCGAGGCTGTGCCGAGACGGATGCCCGCTTTGCGTCGAGCATTTACGTACTTCAGCGTGCTCGCGGTCCTGACCGGCTGCCCCAAGCGCTTCGATCCGCGCGCCGAGACCGTGCGGCAATCACCCGATCCCGACGCCGATCACGAGTATCGCGAGGCCAAGGCGCGCCTCGACATCGGCGATGCGCGCGAGGCCGAGACGCGCTTCTCCGACTTTTTGCGCAAGCATCCGGGCGATCCGCTGGCGCCGTCGGCGCGCATCGGCCAGGCGCGCGCCGAGCTCATCTTGAACCAGCCCAAGAAGGCCAAGGAGATCCTCGAGCCGGTGGCGCTGCCGCAAGATGACCCGACGGCGGCGCGCGCGCGCTACCTGCTCGGCATCGCGCTGCACAGGACCGGCGACTGGTCGCGCTCGCGCGAGCTCTTGCGTCCGTTCGCCACGTCGATCGCCTCGGGCGACGACGCCACCGAGCTGCACGCGGTCCTCGCCGACGACGCTGCGCACCTCGACGACACGGAGGGCGCGCTCGTCGAGTATTCGGCGTTCTTCAACGCCGCCCGACCGGCGGAGAAGCTGTACCTGAAGGATCGCGTGTCGGAGCTGTGCAGCAAGATTCCGCCCAACGAGGCGCTGCGGCTGTGGAACGCGCTGCCGCACGATACGCTCGCCGCCGCCTACCTCGGCAAGCGCGTGGCGGCGATGGCCACCAATCCGGCCGACGCCAAGGCCGTCCTCGACGAGTCGCGCGGCGCCCGCGAGCGCGCGGGCATGGAGGATCTGAAGGAGCAGCACGCGGCGCGCAAGGAGGGCGGCGGTCGCGTGATCGGGTTGGTGCTTCCGCTCTCGGGGCGGCAGCGCGCGCTCGGCGAGCGAGCCCTCCGCGGCGCGCTCCTGGCCGCGGATCTGATGGCGCCGCCGAACCTGCCGGGCGGCGTGCCCGTCGAGCTCAAGGTGCGCGACACCGGATCGGACCCGTCGAAGGCGGTCGCCGCCGTGGACGATCTGGTGAAGGAGGGCGTGGCCGCGATCGTGGGCTCGCCCGATCGCATCGAGGCGCAGTCGGCGGTGCCGCGCGCCGCCGAGCTCGGCGTGCCCTTCCTCGAGCTCGCGCCCGACGAGGCGCGGCGCGGCGACTCCACGTTCAAGCTGGTGCGCCAGACCGACGCGCGCGCGCGGGCGCTGGCCCGGCTGGCGGTGCATCGCGGCGCCCGTTCGGTGGCGGTGCTCGCGCCCGATTCGGCGTACGGGCGCGCCATGGCCGCCGCGTTCGTCGACGAGGCGCGCCGGCTCAACGTGCGCGTCGCCGGCGATCTGCGCTATCCGGAGACGGCGACGACGTTCATCGAGCCGGTGCGCCGCCTGCAGCAGGGCTCGCCCGAGGCGATCTTCGTGCCCGCGCCGGCGACGCAGCTGCAGCTGATCGCGCCCCAGCTGGCGTCGTCGGGCGTGACGCGCCTGCCGGGCGTGAAGCCGACGACCAGGGTGGCGCAGCTGTACGCCACCGCCGACGGGCTCAACGATCGCTTCGTGCAGTCGACCGCCAAGTATCTCGACGGCGCCATCCTCGCGCCGGTCTTCTTCCCCGACACCGGCGATCCGCGCGCCAACGAGTTCCTCGACCGCTACCGCGCCGCGTACAACGAAGAGCCGTCGAGCCTCGACGCGCTCGCCTTCGACGCCGTGCGCGCGGCGCGCATCGCCATCGAGCACGCCGACGGCTCGACCGCGCAGCTGGCGACGGCGCTCTCGCACCTCGGCGAGAACGGGCTCACCGGCGAGATCGCCTTCACCGCCGGCGGCGATCGCGCCGGCGCGCCGCCGCTCTACACCGTCGACGGCGCGGCGGCGGCGGTGCACGCCTTCAAGTGATCATGGCGCGGATGAGGTGCATCCCGGCCTGACCGGCGCGCATCCTGAGCTCGGACCAGAAGAAGACAGACACGAGGAAGAACACGATCACCACGAGCGCCGCGCGCCATCGGGAGACGCGCTGCGCACCGGCCAGCAGCGCCGTCGAGTAGATGGTGAAGAGGAGGAACATGACGAGGCCGCACAGCGCCGATACGATCGCGACGCGGCGGTCGTGTGGATGGAGGAGCTGCTGCAGCTGCAGCGGCACCGTGAAGATGCGGAGCAGGTGGATTGGCCCGCCGGCGTAGAACGACGCGCCGATGGTGGTGCGCAGCCGGCGCCTGCCGCCGAGCGCGCGCAGGGCGAAGTGCACCGGCACGAGCCACACGAGGTTGTAGATCCACGGCAACAGGGGCTTGAAGAGCTGCGCCCAGAGCGGCAGCACGTCGTCCTCGATGCCGGCGAGGTGCACGAGCAGCGCCGTGGCCGGGCCGGCGACGGCGAGCGTATTGAGCGAGTAGGCGAGCGGATTGAGGGGACGGATGTCGCCCGAGGCCCACGCGGCGCCGAAGCGGCGCGGCGTGGCGAGGACGGCGCCGAGCGCGCGCAACCAACCGAGGAACTCGTGGGCGATCGCGCCGGCGGCCTCGCGCGGCCAGGGCGGATCGGGCTCGCTCGCCATCGGCCCATCATATATAGAAGAGACCGTGCGTAGCTCGCGCTTGTTCATTCCGACGCTCAAAGAGGCGCCGCCCGAGGCGCGTGGGGCGGCGCGGGCGCTCCTGTGGCGCGGCGGCTTCTGGCGGCGCGAGGCGCTCTTGCCGCTCGGGGCGCGCGTACGGGCGCGCGCGGCGGCGATCGCGCGGCAGGAGCTCGCGGCCGCCGGCGCCGACGAGGCGGCGGGCGGGCGCGCGACGTTGCGCGAGATCCTGCGCCGCGAGATCCGCTCGCCGAAGCAGCTGCCGCAGGCGCTCTTCTCCGTCGGTGACGAGCTGGTGGTCGCGATCGCGGGCAGCCTCGCGATCGAGGCGCCGATCGCGCACGTGGTGGCGCGCGCCGGCGTGACCACGACGGCGATCGCGGCGCATCCCGCGGGCGGCGCGCACGCGCTCGTGGCCGCGAGCGACGACGGCGACGATGCCTGGCTCTCGTGCGACGGCTGCGGCGTCGGCGCGCTCGAGTCGGCCGCGCTGCTCCACGCCGGCGGGGTCACCGCGGCGACGCCGGCGACCGAGGCGCTCCTCGAGGTGCACACGCCGGGCGCCTCCAGCATCGCCGACGTCGCCGCGCTACTCGGCGGCGGCGCCGCATCCTTCGTCAAGACGCTGGTCTACGTCACCGACGACAACCGGCCGCTGATGGCGCTGGTGCGCGGCGATCGCGCCGTCGAGGAGCGCAAGCTGTGCGCGCTCGCCGGCGTCGACCACGTGCGGCTCGCCGCCGACGCCGTGGTGCGCGACGTGACCGGCGCCGAGGTCGGCTTCGCCGGCGCGCACGGTCGGCGCGTGCCGGTCTACGCGGATGTCGAGGTCGCCGCGCTTCCGAGCGCGGTCACCGGCGCCAACCGCACCGACTACCACGTGCGCGGCTTCAACCTCGGGCGCGAGGTGCCCGACGCGCGCATCGGCGATCTGCGGCGCGCGCTCGCGGGCGACGCCTGCGGCCGTTGCGAGGGCGGGCGCCTCGTCGCCGTGCGCGGCTTCCTCGTCGCCGAGGCCGGCGCCGACGGCGCGCGGCTGTCGTTCGAGGCGCTGGTGGCCGCCTGCGTGGCCCAGCACCACGACGGCGACGGCATCGTCTGGCCGCGCGCGCTCGCGCCGTTCGACGTGTGCATCGTCGCGCTCGGCGGCGAGCCCGAGATCGCGGAGGCCGCGGCCGCGCTCGAGGCGGAGTGCACGGCGCGCGGCCTGTCGGTGCTGCTCGACGACCGCGACGAGCGCGCCGGCGCCAAGTTCAAAGACGCCGATCTGATCGGCATTCCCGAGCGCGTCACCATCGGCAAGCGTGGGCTGGCCGAGGGCGCGGTCGAGCACAAACGGCGCGGCGACAAGGAGGCGACCATGATCCCGAGGCAGACGATCGTCGATGAGCTGGTCCGTCGCGTGAGCGAGGTGCGTTCGTGAGCCGCGAGCGGTTGATCGTCGCGCTCGATCATCCCAACGCGCGCGCCGCGCTCGAGCAGGTCGACGGGCTCGGCGAGTCGGTCGAGCGCTACAAGGTCGGGCTCGAGCTCTTCATCGCCGAAGGGCGCACGCTCGTCGACGCGCTGCACGAGCGTGACAAGCGCGTCTTCCTCGACTTGAAGCTGCACGACATCCCCGAGACGGTGCGGCGCGCCGCCGAGGTGGCGTCGAAGATGGGCGTCGAGCTTCTGACCGTGCACGCCGGCGGCGGGCGCAAGATGCTCGAGGCCGCCGTCGCCGGCGCGGGCGCGACCAAGGTCCTCGCCGTGACGGTGCTGACGTCGCTCGACGCGGGCGACCTGGCCGCCGACGGCATCGCCGGCAGCGTCGAAGAGGCGGTGACGCGCCGCGCGCGGCTGGCCGAGGCGTCGGGCTGCGCCGGCGTGATCGCCTCGCCGCACGAAGCGGCCGCCATCCGCGCGGTGGTGAAGCCCGGCTTCCTCGTGATCACGCCCGGCGTGCGCCTCGCCGCCGCCAACGACGATCAGAAGCGCGTGGCCACGCCGCGGGCCGCGCGCGCCGCCGGCGCCGACGCCGTCGTCGTCGGAAGGCCGATCCGCGACGCCAAGGATCGTCGCGCCGCCGCCGACGAGATCGTGCGCGAGCTCAGCTGATGGCACGAGTCGTCTACGGCGTGCATCCGGTCAAGGAGGCGCTGCGCGCGGGCCGCGTGCAGGCGCTCTTCGTCGCCGAAGGCGACACCGGCCCGGCGCTGAAGGAGATCCTCGACGCCGCGCGCGCCGCCAACGTGCAGCCGGTGCCGCACGTACGGGCGCAGCTCGACGCGCTCGCGCACCACGGCGTGCACCAGGGCGCCGTCGCCGTCACCGGCGAGTACAACTACGCGCAGCTCGACGAGCTCATCCACGTCGGGCAGCGCCTCGGGCAGCCGGCGCTGCTGCTCGTGCTCGACAGCGTGCAGGATCCGCAGAACCTCGGCGCGCTGGTGCGCACCGCGCACGTCGCCGGCGTGCACGGCATCGTCATCCCCAAGGATCGCGCCGTCGGCGTCACGCCGGCGGTGGTGAAGGCGTCGGCGGGCGCCACCGAGCACCTCAAGATCGCGACCGTGGTGAACATCGCGCGCGCGCTCGAGGAGCTGAAGGAATCGGGCGTGTGGATCGCGGGCGCCGTCGCCGCGGGGGGCTCGAAGGCGCCGTGGGAGATCGACTTCAAGGTGCCGATCGCGCTGGTCCTCGGCGCCGAAGGCAAGGGGATCCGTCCGCTGGTGCTGCGCGGCTGCGATCTGCTCGTGAAGATCCCCATGTTCGGCAAGGTCGCGTCGCTGAACGTGGGGGCGGCGGGTGCGATGCTGTTGTATGAGATCGTCCGTCAGCGTACTGCTGGGTAACCGATGGCTGCTTTGGTGCGCGGGCGGGTGTTGGAGATGCCCGCCCGGCGTCGGGAAACGGCGCAGTCCGCCCGCCTTCGCGGGCGGTGCGCCTCCATCGGGCGCGCCTATGTCGCGCTCCCGCGCGACGCGCGCCCTCTACGCCGCCGTGCGGGCATCTCCAACACCCGCCCGCTTCTATCGCCTCCGGTGCGATTGCCTCTGAGCCGCAACGCACGACGGTTACGCACGCCGCAATTCGGACCCACGGCGATAGAAGCGGGTGGGCACTGGAAAGGGTCGCTGACGGCGGCGTAGAGGGCCGCGGTCGCGCGCAGCGCGACGTAGAGCGGCCCGATGGAGGCGCACCGCCCGCGAAGGCGGGCGGACTGCGCCGTTTTCCGACGCCGGCGGCGACCCTTTCCAGTGCGCGCCCGCGCACCAAAGCTGACCGCGCTCAGTCGCCCCACTGGTCGAGCGCTTTGACGAGCCAGGCCCAGCACTCGCTGGCGTCGAGGAGCTGGAAGGCGAGGCGGGCGAAGCGGACGCGGTCACCGGCCTTGAGGCGGCTCATCTGCTTCGGCACCAGCTTCTGGTCGCCGACGAAGGTGCCGTTGCGCGAGCCCGCGTCGGCAACCTCGACGAGCCCGCCCGGGCCGATACGGAAGAAGGCGTGGAACTTCGAGATCGACGTGTCGCCGACGACGATGTCGTTGTTCAGCGTTCGCCCGAGCATGATCATCGACGGAAACGTCTCTTGCACCTTGACCAGCGGCGCCGCGAACGGCGACCCCGGCATCGGCCCGGTGTACGACTCGGTGTTCTCCTCGGCGGCGAAGACTTCGGTCCGTTGCGGCCGCGTCGCCTTGCCGACCTCGAGGTCGGCGCACAAGAAGAAACAATCGAACCGCGACCCGAACTGATCCCGCGTGAGCGACAAGGCAAGCGTCGCTAGATCCATCCCCCGACCCCCCGCGCAAGATCATAACACTGCTTGAACCGGCGCGGACGTGTGCTTACGCTGCGCACATGTCGACGAAGTTCGTCTATCGATTCGGAAACGGCCACGCCGAAGGCGAGGGCGCCATGAAGAACCTCCTCGGCGGCAAGGGCGCGGGCCTCGCCGAGATGAACCGCCTCGGCATCCCCGTTCCGCCCGGCTTCACCATCACGACCGAGGTCTGCACCTACTATTACGAGCACGGGCAGAGCTATCCGCCCGAGCTCGATGCGCAGCTGCGTGAGGCCGTCGCGCACGTCGAGAAGCTGGTCGGCTCCAAGTTCGGCGACGCGTCCGATCCTCTCCTCGTCAGCGTCCGCTCCGGCGCGCGCGTCTCGATGCCGGGCATGATGGACACCGTCCTCAACCTCGGCCTCAACGACACCATCGTCGAGGGACTGGCCCAAAAGATCAAAGCGGCGTCGGGCTCGCCGCGCTTCGCTTGGGACTCCTATCGCCGCTTCGTGCAGATGTACGGCGACGTCGTGCTCGGCCTCAAGCCCGAGTCGAAGACCGAGGCCGATCCGTTCGAGGCGCTCCTCGAGAAGAAGAAGGAAGCGCGCGGTGTGCATCTCGACACCGAGCTCGACGAAAAGGCGCTGCGCGAGCTGGTCGCCGAGTTCAAGGCCGAGATCAAGAAGCGCAAGGGCCGCGACTTCCCCGACGATCCGTGGGAGCAGCTGCGCGGCGCCATCGGCGCCGTCTTCGGCAGCTGGGAGAACCACCGCGCGGTGACGTACCGTCAAATGTACAATATCCCGTCGAGCTGGGGCACCGCCGTCAGCGTGCAGGCGATGGTCTTCGGCAACCAGGGCGACGACTGCGCCACCGGCGTCGCCTTCACGCGCGATCCGTCGACGGGCGAGCGCCGCTTTTTCGGCGAGTACCTGGTCAACGCGCAGGGCGAGGACGTGGTCGCCGGCATCCGCACGCCGCAACCGATCAACAACGCGAGTAAGCGTCAACCTGACGAGAAGTCGCTCGAAGAGCTGATGCCCGCCGCCTACGCGGATCTCGTGCGCACCTACGAGCGGCTCGAGAAGCACTACCGCGACATGCAGGACATCGAGTTCACCATCGCCAAGGGCAAGCTCTGGATGCTGCAGACGCGCACCGGCAAGCGCACCGCCAAGGCGATGGTGCGCATCGCCGTCGAGATGGTGAAAGAGGGCATGATCGACGCCGACGAGGCGGTGCTGCGCGCCGACGCCGGCAAGCTCGACGAGCTGTTGCACCCGATGCTCGATCCGAGCGCGCCGAAGAAGATCATCGCGCGCGGCCTGCCGGCGTCGCCCGGCGCCGCCGTCGGCAAGGTCGTCTTCCACGCCGACGAGGCCGTCGCCGAGGCGCAGAAGGGCGAGCGCGTGGTGCTGGTGCGCGTCGAGACCTCGCCCGAGGACATCCACGGCATGACCGCCGCGCAAGGCATCCTCACCGCGCGCGGCGGCATGACCTCGCACGCCGCCGTGGTGGCGCGCGGCATGGGCAAGTGCTGCGTCGCCGGCGTCAGCGCCATCAACGTCGACTACGGCAAGGCGCAGATGAGCGTCAACGTCGACGGCAAGGTCGTGGTCGTCAAGCGCGGCGACGTCCTCTCGCTCGACGGCGGCAAGGGCGAGGTGATTCTCGGCGCCGTCCCCATGTCGGCTCCCGCGCTCGACGAGGATTACGCGCAGCTCATGAAGTGGGTCGACGAGCGCCGGCGCTTGAAGGTGCGCACCAACGCCGATACGCCGACCGACGCGCAGACGGCGCGCAACTACGGCGCCGAGGGCATCGGGCTGTGTCGCACCGAGCACATGTTCTTCGCCGAGGACAAGATCCTCGCCGTGCGCCAGATGATCCTCGCCGACAGCGTCGGGGAGCGGCGCCGCGCGCTCGACAAGATCCTGCCCATGCAGCAGAAGGACTTCGTCGGCATCTTCAAGGCGATGGATGGGCTGCCCGTCACCATCCGCCTCCTCGATCCACCGCTCCATGAGTTCTTGCCGACGGAGGACGCGCAGATCGCCGTCGTCGCCGAGGAGCTCGGCGTCAAGCCCGACGTGGTGCGCGCGCGCGTCGCCGCGCTGCACGAGTCCAACCCGATGCTCGGGCACCGCGGCTGCCGCCTCGCCATCACCAACCCCGAGATCTACGAGACCCAGGTGCGCGCCATCATCCAGGCCGCCGTCGAGGTCAAGCGCGCCGGCGTCGACGTGCAGCCCGAGATCATGATTCCGATCATCGGCCACGAGCGCGAGCTCGCCATCATGCGCGCGCTCGTCATCAAGGCCGCCGACGCCGCGCTAGCGGATGCGCGCGAGAAGATCGCCTACACGGTCGGCACCATGATCGAGCTGCCGCGCGCGTGCATGGTCGCGGACAAGCTGGCCGCCGAGGCCGACTTCTTCTCGTTCGGCACCAACGACCTCACGCAGACCACGCTCGGTGTCTCGCGCGACGACGCCGCGCGCTTCCTCGGCGACTACGTCAAGCGCGGCATCTACCCGGTCGATCCCTTCGTCGCCATCGATCAGGAAGGGCTCGGCGCGCTCATGCGCATCGGCGTCGACAAGGGGCGCTCGGCCAAGCCCAAGCTCAAGATCGGCATCTGCGGCGAGCACGGCGGCGAGCCCTCGTCGGTGGCCTTCTGTCACAGCCTCGGCTTCGACTACGTCAGCTGCTCGCCGTTCCGCGTGCCGATCGCGCGCCTCGCCGCCGCCCAGGCGGCGCTCAAGGATCGGTAGCCCGGATCGCTTTACAACCCGTACGGTCTCGGGCAACCTTCCGCCCACATTGATGATCCAACCCCTCGATTGATGCGCACTTGTGTCTTCTTGCTGGCCGCGCTCGCCGTCGCCGGCTGTCACTGGGATCTCAACGACAAGAGCACCGATCCGGAGACGGACCAGCTCTACTTCCCCGCGGGCATCGTCATGGATCCCGACGGACGGTTCGCCTACGTCTCCAACGGCAACGCCGACCTGCGCTTCGGCGGCGGCACCGTCCAGATGGTCGACATGCTCAGCTTCGAGTGCACCATCGCCGAGTACCGCAAGTACTCCAAGCCGGCCGATCCGGTGAACGATCCGAACACGCCGATCCCGACGTGGTGCAACTTCATGTCGGATCAGGATTGGATCCAGTTCGCGAACTACAACGCGAAGTGCGCGCGCAACGCGCTCGATCCGTCGATCGTCGAGTGTGACGAGAGCGCCTTCATCCTGCAGAACTCGACGGTGCGCGTCGGCAACTTCGCCGGCGCCATCCGGCTCGTGCCCGATCCGTCCGATCCGCTGCACCGCACGCTCTTCGTCGCGGTCCGCGGCGATCCATCGGTCACGCGCATCGACGTGCACTTCCCCGGCTCGACGTCGGCCAACCCGGGCGCCAAGGACATCTACACGCCGACGAGCATCGATCAACCGGGCGTGCTCCAGTGCGTCTCCTCGCCGTCGACGCTGGCGACGCGCCCCGAGTACAACCCGACGACCCACGAGACCTCGTCGCCGGCGCCGTGCGACGCCACGTTCCTCGTGCAGGACTACTACTGCCAGTACCAGCCCAACTGCACCGTCGGCGTGAACAACAACGGCAAGACGCAGCTGCCGGGCGAGCCGTTCGGCATGGTCGTCGACAACTCCAACCCGACCAACCGGCGCCTGCTCGTGTCGCACCTGGCGACCGGGCAGGTCTCCGTCATCGGCGTCGACGTGCCGCCGTCGCAGGCGCTGCTCTCGGAGTCGACCGAGTTCTTCCCGCCCGACCCGACCGGCCGCCACGGCGCCTTCGCCCTCGCGCAGCAGTCGCCGTCCGATCCGCACTCGCTGTGGTACGTGACCTCGAACGTCAACCCGCTCGTCGCCACCTTCCGCGTCGCCGACGCCAACGTCATCACCGTGGCGCAGCAGTCGCAGTTCGTGCTCTCGTCGACGTTCGCGCAGGGCACCGACGTGCGCGACTTCATCTTCGACAACGACGGCAACCGCGCGTTCATGACCGAGAACAACCCGCCGTCGCTCCTGGTGGTCGACACGCGCAACGATCCGAGCAACGCCAACCAGCCGCGCAACGTCATCACCGACGTGGTCGACGTCTGCCTGACGCCGTCGCACATGGGCATGCGTCAGATCGGCGGACAGACCAAGGCCATCGTGGTCTGCTTCCTCTCGAGCCAGGTGATGATCGTCGACCCCAACCGGCCGGGCGTCGACGCCACCATCTTCAGCGGCTTCTCCGGGCCGAACGACATCACCTTCAACTTCAGCGATCCGGGCGTGACCCCGGTGACGCAACAGATCATTCCGAACAAGCACGCCTACGTGACCAACTACAGCGAATCGACCATCGCAGTCGTCGACCTCGAGCCGTCGAGCCCGACGCAGAATCGCGTCATCGGCAAGCTCGGCCATCCCCTCGACGGGATCAACCCATGACCCGCGCCAAATCGATCGCGGCGATCGTCGCCGGCGCGCTCGCCTGGGCCGCCACGACCGCGTGCAATCAGCAGACGATCCAGACGCCGACGCGCAGCTTCGATCGTCCGTCGGACGTCGCGCTCACCTGCGTGCAGTACTTCGAGAACGACATCAGCGAAGCCACGCCGCACGGCACCTACAACGTGCGGCCGCTGTCGGACTGCGAGACGGTGCGCGCCAACGAGCTGGCCATCCCGGTCAGCTACCCGCTGCCGATCAACTTCATTCCGCCGCTCGGTCCCGGCAACTTCGTGCCGTTCCTCGTCGCGCTCGTGCCGCAGTCGGCGCGCGGCGAGCTCGCGCTCGTCGACACCGAGCAGAACAAGCTGATCGATCTCGATCCCTACACGCCCGACTATGGCTTCGTGCCCGTCGGCAAGCTGCCCGAGCACATCCGCGCCTCGAGCGACGGCTGCGTCGCGGTGACCAGCAACACCGACTCGTGCAACCTGTCGCGCGTCGACGTGTCGACGGTGCTGCACGCGGCGCTCCTGTCGCTGTTCCCCGAGCAGACGGCCAACACCATCGACGCCAAGGGCGTGACCAACCTGCCGTTCACCGTGCCGTCGGCGACGGCGGGCGCGCCGCCCAAGCGGCTGTTCTCGCGGCCGGCGTGGATCGAGATGGCGCCGGCCAACGACGCCGGCGGCTCGCCTGCCGAGCACGGCTACGAGGGCGACGGCTCGCACGACGGCTTCTGCAAGGGCGGCACGCACAACGCCTGGGTGGCGCTGCCGGCGTGCGGCCTCGTGGTCAAGGTGTCGCTCGAAGCGGGCGACGATCCGACGCAGCCGACCATCCAGCAGGCGCTGCGCGTCGACGGCAACGGCGTCGCGCCGGTGACCGATCTGTCGACCATCGACTGCCCGATCGAGTGCACCGACGAGAGCGGCGTCGCGACCGCGTCGGATCTCTCGGCGCCGACGGGGCCGACCGACATGGGCTCGATCCCGAGCAACCTGCCGTCGGGGCCCTATCCGGCGGCGATCGCCATCGACACCGAGCCCGACGCCAAGGGCAACGCCACCACCGGTCGCATCATCATCGGTGACGGCTACGGCGAGCGCATCGACATGGTGCCATTCGACGTCAAGTCGGCCACCTTCGGCACGCCGACGGCGGTGACGCTCGAGCCGCCCGACAACGGCATTACGCAACAGGGCGTGCGCGTCCTGCGCATCGGTCCGCGCGGCGAGGCCGGCAAGTTCCTCTACGCCGTGGCGCGCGACGGCACCGTGCGCGTCATCGATCTCGATCGCACCGTCGAGTGCGAGACCAACCCCGATCCGCGCTGGAAGAGCCCGACCTTGAACTTGCAGCAGACGCCGACGTTCGATCCGGCGTCGGGCAACTGGTTGACGCTCAATCCCAACCCGCGCACGCTCGGCTGCTTCCCGCTCGGCGATCCGTCGACGCCGCGGCGCTCGCCGTTCGCGACGTCGCCGGGCATCCAGCTGGCGCAGGGGCAGATCCCCACCGACGTCGCCTTCGTGCACGTCGATGCGCCGCCCGGCGATCCGACGCAGACCACCGCGCCCCCGGCGGCCGCGCCCGGCCTCCTGGTCGGCGACTTCGCCTGGATCATCACGTCGAACGGGCAGGGCACCGTCGTCGACATCTGGGACGCCTGTCCGCAGCCGAACCAGCAGCCGCTGAACGCCGAATCGGGCAACTACACGCGCGCCTGCATCCCGCAGAACGTGCAGCAGTCGATCAAGGACACCGTGATCCAGTTCGGGCATCCGCAGGCGATGCTCAACGATCTCATCTCGCACCAGGTGCGCAGCGGCCATCCGCGCTTCTTCTTGCCGACGGCGGAGAGCGACGCGACCGGCATGCCGCGCGTGCCCGACCACACCAACCCGTGCGGCGTGGCGGTGCCGTCGACGTCGCCGGGCGTCCCCGACGGCGGCGTGCCCGACGCCGGCGGCTGCGGCAGCAACATGGGCAACCTGCCGAGCTTGTACGTCGAGCCGGTGCCGTCGGAGCTGTTGTCGTCGACACAGCAGGGCGAGACGCGCGCCATCTACTTCACCGATCCCGATCACGCGCGCAACGAGAACTGGGTGCTGACGTGGGAAGGCGTGCTGCCGGGCAGCGATCGCTCGACGGGCGCCGCCTTCGTCGTCGGCGGTGATCCGACGGGCACCGACTTCGGCGGTTACGTCAGCGACCCGGGCGGCGCCTGGTGCAGCCGCGGCGTGCTCGCCGGCGACAAGCTGCTCTTCCGCGGCTGCACCGTCGACAGCGAGTGCGACAACGCCGGCGGCTTCCAGTGCGTGCACGATCCCGGCGCCTTCCTCGACGTGACGCAGGGGATGTGCCTGCACATCGACAACAAGATGTACACCGTCGACTACTGGGCGCATCAGTGCGGCAAGCTCTTGCGCTCGCAGCGCAAGTACCGCGTGCTGTCGGCGCGGCAGGGCGCGCCGGTGCCGCAGTCGGGGACCGGCGGCATGACCACGCCGGTGGGCGGCTCGACGACGGATCTCTTGAAGGTCGGCGAGATCTACGAGCCCGAGTATCCGCAGGAGACGCACACCTGCGATCCGAACTGGATGAAGGTGCCGGGGACGCCCGATCCGTGCATGGACATCAAGATCACGACGCAGTTCAATCCGCAGTCGCGCTCGACGCAGTGTCTGCAGGACTTCGACGGGCAGTTCCGCTGCCTGGCGAGCTGCACCGACGCCTCCAACGACAACGAGTGCGGCGCCGACTTCGAGTGCGCGCCGAGCCAGTTCACGACCGATCCCAACCATCCCGATCTGCGCTGCATGCGCGCGCCGCTGTTCAACAACTCGCCGACGTTCTGGCAGACCTGCATGCCCGAGCTGCAGCAATACGAAGTGCACGTCGGCGACGCGTTCACCATCGAGGGCACGTCGAGCGGCTACCTGTCGAACGAAGTGGCGAACGACGGCAAGGCGGACCCCAGCAAGCTCGGTGAGTGCGAGGTGCCGCCCGAGACGCTCGAGCGCGTGCGCCTGGCGCAGTGGCGCATCCCGCTCGACCCGCCGGCGTGCACGCCCGACGTCGACGCGGAGCCGCTGGCGACGTCGATCGATCCGGCGGTCCTACCGAGCAACATCTGCAAGGTGAACGCGCTCAACGAGTCGACGACGCGGCTCATCCACTTCGAGAACCCGATCTTCAACATCGTGTTGCAGCTGCCGCTCAACGGCTCGAAGCAGCCGTTCATCCCGCCCGACAACACCTCGGTCAGCCTCGGCATCACCGGCGGCGGATCGAACCTGGTGTCGCTGCTCGGCGTCGACGTGCAGGCGCAGCAGCCGCGTTACGCGGTGGTGGCGCCCGACGGGCAGACGGTCTACGTGGTCGACGAGGGCAAGAGCCCGCTGGCGACCGGGCTGCGCGGGCAGCTCCTGAGGCTGTTCTCGACGAGCCAGTCGATCGACACCACCTTCATCGTTCGCTGAATTCGACCAAAAAGTTGCGCGATCCCGGGAACGGTGATCCAATGTAGGTGACTGTAGGAGTCACCCATGCGCGACCTGGATCGATGGAAAGACAAAGTCGAGATCTCGCTCGACGGGCGACAGATCTTCTTCCTTTTCTTCGGCAGCGCCGTGGCGGCGTGCCTGATTTTCGTCGTCGGTGTGCTCATCGGCAAACGAATCGAGGCGCGCGCGCTGGCGCTGGCGCCGGCGGCGATCGAAGATCCGCTGGCGGCGCTCGATCAGCTCGGCGACGCCGATGAGGCCGACGAGGGGCTGACGTTCCACAAGGCGTTGACGCCGGCGAAGACGGACAAGCCGGTGGCGGCGAAGGCGGCGCTCAAGCCGCCGGCGCCGATCGCGGAGAAGAAGGTCGAGCCGAAGAAGGAGCCGGCGCCGGCGGCGGCCGACGACGAGAGCGACGACGAGGACAAGCCGGCGACGGCGGAAGCGTCGAAGCCCGAGCCGAAGCCCGAGCCGAAGAAGGCCGAGCCGAAGAAGCCGGAGCTGGCGAAGGCGCCGGCGCTGCCGGCGGCGCGGCCGCAGGTGGTGGCGGCGAACGGCGCGTCGGCGAAGAAGATGGACGCGACGGCGTCGCACTTCACGTTGCAGCTGTCGGCGTTCCCGGACAAGTCGGACGCCGAAGAGTTCATGCGCAAGATTCAGGCGGCGGGCTACAAGCCGTTTCTGGTCGCGAGTGAGATCCCCGGCAAGGGCGTGTTCTTTCGCGTGAGGGTGGGGGATTACGGGTCGCGGCAGTCGGCGGTCGACGCGAAGACCGAGTTCGAAAAGAAGCAGCGCATCATCGCGTACGTCGCGAAGCTCTAGCGAAAGCACGAATCACTTGCGTTGATCTACTGCGGCGCGCGTGGCCGGCTGCCTTTGGGCGGACTCATCGCTGCGCTGCTCCCAATACCGACGGGTATTGTTGCGCTGCTCGCTCTTCGTGCGCCCAAATCCAACTCGGCCTCGCGCACCTCGCTACGCTCAACGCAAGTGAATCGCGCTTTAGCGGATCGTCGCCATCGTGGCATCCACGACGCCCGGATCGAGCGGCACCGTCGGATCGCGATAGCTCGGCTGGTCCTGCCCCTTCTTCGCGTCGTGCTTGAGGATGTGGCTGACGTCCTTCAGCACCACCAGCTTCGCCCCCGGATGCGCTGCCGCCAGCGCCTTGGCGTCTTTGTCGACGGTGATCTCGACGTCGTTGTCTCCCTGCACGACCGTCAGCTTGCCCTTGTAGCTGCGCGCGAGCGGCCGCGGATCCGTCATCAAGAGGCCGCGCATGAACTTCGCCAGCTCCGGCCGGAACAGCCGCTGCAGCGACGCCGCCTTCGGCTCCGGGCTCTTGCCCGCCTTCAACGCCGCCAGGATGCCGTCGAGCTCCTTCAGATCATCGGCGTCTAGCTGCCGCGACAGCTGCTCGCGCATGACCTCGCCCATCGGCCGGCCCGCGCCCGCCGCGCTGATGATGCCGTCGACCTTGGTCGTCGCCGCCACCTCGAGCGCGATGAGCGCGCCCTCGGAGTGCCCGAACAGGTACACGCCGTCGAGCTTGTCGTTGACCCGCGCCATCGTCACCAGCGCCGCCGCGTCCGACACGAAGTCGTCGAAGCCGAGATCCTCGAGCTTGCCGCCGAAGGTCGACCCGCCGACGCCGCGCTTGTCGTAGCGGATCGTGGCCACGCCGCGCCTGGCCAGCGCCTCGGCGAGCATGCGATAGGCGTCGGAGCGCAGCACGCCGCCGGCGTTTCCATCGCGGTCGACGGGCCCGGAGCCGGCGATGACGATCACCACCGGCACCTTGCCCGTCCGCTTCTCGGGCAGCCACAGATCGCCCGCGAGCTTGGTGCCGCGGTTGTCGATGGTGAACGGCTCCTCGACCACGCCCGCCGGCGGCTTGCGACGCACCGGCGGCGCCGAGGCGCTCGTTCCCGGCTTGACCTCGATGCCCTGCATCGGCACCGACGCATGCGTGACCGCGCCCGCTTTGTCGACGGTGGCGTGGACCTCGAGCGGCCCGACGGCGACGGTGACCTCGCGCCCGCCGTCGGCGGTGCCGTGCACGGTCACGTTCGCCTGGATGATGCGATCCTTGCCGAGCACCGCCTCGAACGGCGTCGGCGTCGAGGCGTTCTTGAACTCGGAGGCGAGCACGCCGTACGCCGCCCAGTTCAGGTTCATGAGCGCGGCGCCGCCCGGCGGAATCGCGATGTCGATCGGCTGCCCGCTCTGATCGACGTGCAGGTTGTGCTTCTTGCGATCGATCGAGATCGTCGCCTTCTGACCCATCACGGTGATGTCGCTCGTCACGACCTTGCCGTCGTCGCGCCACGCTTCGCGTCCGATCTCGGTGCCGTTCTGCGTGGTGACCAGAATTCCCGATAGAACGAGTGCCAACATGGTGCGCGAGCATATACCATCGCTCCCACGATGTCGGGAGCGGTTCCGGATTCGGCAGATACGCCGCTCATGCGGCAGTACCTCGAGATCAAGGAGGCCTACCCCGACTGCGTCGTCTTCTTCCGCCTCGGCGACTTCTACGAGATGTTCTTCGACGACGCCGTGGTGGTCGCGCGCACGCTCGATCTCACGCTCACCAGCCGCGACAAGGGCAAGGAGAATCCGGTGCCCATGTGCGGCGTCCCGCACCACGCCGCGCGCCACTATCTCGGCAAGCTGGTCGAGCGCGGCTTCAAGGTCGCCATCGCCGAGCAGGTCGAGGATCCCAAGGTCGCCAAGGGCATCGTCAAGCGGCAGGTGGTTCGCGTCGTCACGCCCGGCACCATCATCGACGACGAGCAGCTCGAGCCGAAGGCGGCGCACTATCTCTGCGCGCTCATGGCCGAAGGCGGCGCCGTCGGCCTTGCGCACCTCGACGTGACCACCGGCGAGTTCGCGGCGGCGCAGCTGCCGCTCAAGGATCTCGTCGACGAGCTGGCGCGCCTCGAGCCGCGCGAGATCCTGCACGCCGGGCTCGACGACGCCGAGCTCGCCGCGCTGCGCGCGCGCATCAAGACGGCGTGGACCGATCTGCCGGCCCCGGGGCTGTACAACGCCGCGCGCGCCGAGGCCGAGCTCGTCGCCGCGACGGGGCGCGAGCTGCCGCGCGGAGACGACGGCGCGCAGCTCCTCGGCCCGCTGGCGTTGCGCGCGGCGCTCGCGGTGGTCAAGTACGCGGCCGAGACGCAGCCGGCGGGCACGCTGCCGCTGACGCAGCTCGTGCCCTACGCGCCGTCGGAGCACCTGCTGCTCGACGAGTCGACGCGCGCCAACCTCGAGCTCTTCTCGACGCTCATCGGCAACAAGAAGGAGGGCGCGCTGTGGGGCGTCCTCGACGAGACGCGCACGTCGATGGGCGGGCGCCTCCTGCGCCGCATGCTGGCCGCGCCGCTCGTCGACGTGGCGCAGATCCGGCGGCGCCACGACGCGGTCGAGTGGCTCGTCGAGCACGCGGCCATGCGCGCCGAGCTGCGCCTCGGCCTCGCCGAGATCTACGATCTCGAGCGGCTCGCCGGCCGCGCCACGCTCGGCGTGGCCACGCCGCGCGACCTGGTGGCCCTGGCGCGCAGCCTCGAGCGGCTGCCCGGCCTGCGCGCGCTCATCGCGGCGTCGTTCGACGGCGACGCGGCCGCGCGCCTGGCCCATCCCGAGCTGCTCGAGCTGCCGGCGGGCGACGAGGCGCTGTGCGGCGACGTCGCCGCCGAGATCGCGCGCACGCTCGCCGATGATCCGCCCGCGCAGTGGCGCGACGGCGGCTTCATCCGCCGCGGCTTCGACGCCGAGCTCGACGAGCTCTCGGCGCTGTCCGAGGGCGGCAAGGGCAAGATCCTCGAGATCGAGGCGCGCGAGCGCGAGCGCACCGGCATCTCGTCGCTCAAGGTCCGCTACAACCGCGTGTTCGGCTACTACCTCGAGATCACGCGCAGCAACCTGTCGCGCGTGCCGAGCGACTACATCAGAAAGCAGACGCTGGCCAACTCCGAGCGCTTCGTGACCACCGAGCTGGCCGACTACGAGGCCAAGATCCTCGGCGCCGACGAGCGGCGCGTCGCGCTCGAGCTCGAGGCGTTCGATCGGCTGCGCCGCCGCGTCGCCGAGAGCGCGCGCCGCATCCTGCCGCTCGCCGAGCAGGTGGCGCGGCTCGACGCGCTCGCGGCGCTGGCCGACGTCGCGCACAACTCGGCCTACGTGCGGCCCGAGGTCGACGGATCGCTGCGCCTCGAGATCGAGGACGGTCGCCACCCGGTCGTCGAGAAGCTGGCGGCGGCGGGGCGCTTCGTCCCCAACGACACGCTGCTCGATCCCGACGACGGCCAGCTCGTGGTCATCACCGGCCCCAACATGGCGGGCAAGTCGACGGTGATGCGGCAGGCGGCGCTCATCGTCGTGATGGCGCAGATGGGCTCGTTCGTGCCGGCGCGGCGCGCGCGCGTGGGGGTGGTCGACCGCGTGTTCACGCGCGTGGGGGCGTCGGACAACCTGGCGCGCGGCGAGTCGACCTTCATGGTCGAGATGCGCGAGACGGCGCACATCATCGGCCACGCGACGCGGCGCTCGCTCGTGGTGCTCGACGAGATCGGGCGCGGCACGTCGACCTACGACGGCGTGTCGATCGCGTGGGCGGTGGCCGAGCACCTGCACGATCGCATCGGCGCCAAGACGATGTTCGCGACCCACTACCACGAGCTGACGGCGCTGGCCGAGACGCGGCCGCGCGTGCGCAACTTCTCGACGGCGGTCAAGGAGTGGAAAGAGGACATCGTCTTCTTGCACAAGCTGGTGGCGGGCGGGGCGTCGCGCAGCTACGGGATCCAGGTGGCGCGGCTGGCCGGGCTCGACAAGTCGGTGGTGGCGCGCGCCAAGCAGATCCTGGCCAAGCTCGAGTCGGGCGACGAGCTCGGGCCGCACGCGGTCGCCGAGAGCGAGCAGCTGTCGTTGCTGGCGCCGCCGCCGGCGAGGGAATCGCAGAGCGCGGCGCCGGCGAAGGCGGGGCCGACGAAGGCGGGGCCGTCGCCGGTGGAGCAGGCGCTCGCCGACGCCGACCTCGACGGCATGTCCCCGCGCGAAGCCCACGCCTTGCTCTCCGAGCTCCAGTCCCGCCTCCGCCGCACCTAGCGCGCGTTTCGTGATATTTTCCACGAACCGATGGCGCTCTCCGTCGCCAATTCGACCGGCCGTCTCATCGAGGTGCGCGTCGTCCCGCCGGTGACGATGGACGAGGCGACGCGCTTCATGGGCGAGATCGTGCGCATCATCAGCGCGCACCCCGGCAAGATCGTCGCCTGCACCGACCTGCGCGCCGGCTCGCGCACCATCGATCCCGACTCGATCGACTTCATCGCCGGCATCATCCGCTCGGAGAACCCGCGCCTCGAGCGCAACGCGCTCATCGTTCCGTCGCTGTCGCCGACCTTCGGGCTGCAGATGGAGCGCATGGTCAAGGCCTCGGGCGCCGGCGCCGCGCGCCGCGTCTTCCGCAGCCGCGGCGAGGCCGAAACCTGGCTCGGAGGGGTGCTCACCGACGGCGAAAGGCGGCGGCTCGCGTCGTTCCTCGACGAGCAGCCGTAGCGCGCATGTTCTCCGCCGAGATCCGCGTCGGCCGGCTGCTCGAGGTGCGGCTCGCCTCGCCGCTGCCGCTCTACGAGGCGCAGGCGCTGGTGCAGGCGATCCGCAAGCTGGTCAAGGCGACCAGGGCGCCGTCGCTGGGCGTCATCGACATGCGCGGCGTGCGCATCCTCGATCCCGACGTCGTCGACTTCCTCTCCGAGCTCATGCGCCGCGACAACCCGTGGCTGGCGCGCAACGCGTTCCTGCTCGCCGACGCGGGCGCGCTCAAGACGCTGCAGATCGAGCGCATGCTCAAGGAGGGCGGCTCGGTCGCGCGCAAGGCGTTCCGCGCGCGCGCCGACGCCGAGGCGTGGCTCGGCGAACCGCTCGACGCCACCGAGCGGGCGCGGCTGTCCGCGTTCCTCGACGAGCATCGTTAGCACGCCGGCGGCGACGATCGGCGCACAGGTGGGCGCGCCGAGCCTGGCCGTCTCGGCAAAAGCTGCGAGGCACGCCGTGAAGCGATGTCCACACCTGCCCGCCGCCGCCACGCGCGACGCGGAGATCGACGCGGCATGGCGCGTGCTCTTCCCGTCGCCATGCGCCTTCGCCTTCCGCTTATGTATGTGCTCGTCGCTGCTGCGCTCCTCGGCGGCTGCAGCTCGCTGCGCCCGGTGGCGCCGGTGGCCGACGGCCCCGACGGCGTGCGCGTCCTCGTGCGCGCCCAGAAGGACGATCTCTTCAAGCTCGAGGTCGTCAACTACGGACGCGCGCCGATCGTCGTCGACCGCGATCGCGTCGTGCTCTTCACCTCGCGCGGCGCACGCGCGCACGTCGACGGCGGCGTCGACACCGTCGACTGGGTGCCGCCCGGCGGGCACCACGCCGTCAACGTCCGCTTCGACCTCGGGAATCTTCGCACCGGCGAGCGCGTCGCCATCAGCCTCGCCGGCGCCGTCACGCTCGACGGACGGCCTCTATCGGTGCCGAACCTGGAATTCGTGGCGGATTAGCTGCATCGAGCTGCGACCGGGGTTACAATGTCACGCAGATGTTACGGAGGGCCGCCAAGCCGGAGCCGCCGCGACGCGCCGAGGACGTGCGCCTCTGGCTCGGGGTCCACGATCTATCTCGCATCGAGTGGACCGCCGCGGTGCAGATTCCGACGGCGGCCGATCGCCGCTACGACGTGCAGCTCGCGATCGAGATCCCGCAGACGACCTTCCCCAGCCACAACGTCTGGGAGCACCTGCAGATCTTCACGCGCCTGCAGAGCCCGGCCGAAGAAGGGCCGCTCGAGATCGATCGCGAGGATCTCGAGGAGCTGCGGCGCGACACGCTCGGCGTCACCCATCGCCTGAAGCGGCTCGGCCAGCGCTTCGAGCGCATCTGCGTGGCGGCGGCGGCGCAGCTGCGCGAGGTGCCCGATCCGCAGCTCGCCGACACGCTCACCAACCTGGTCACGCAAGCGGTCGAGCTCATCGCCGAGATGCGCGCCGCGCTCGCGGTCGGTGAGAGCGCGCGCCAGGAGGTGCGGCGCGAATGCGCGCTCGCCGACGAGTTCCTCTCGCACGCGCTCATCGACTTCTTCGCCGGCTGCGAGCACGTCGTCGACGAGACGCTGTTCGGCGACCAGTCGATGCTCAAGGCCAGCGACACGCCGTGGGGCGAGGCGCTGCGCTGCCTCGTCGCCGAGGGGCTCTCGGAGGAGCTGGTCTACCGGCGCGGGCGCGGCTACATCACGCCGCACGCCGACGGTCACGCCGAGCTCGCCGCCTTCCTCGAGCGTGCCTCGCGGCTGAAGAAGCACTTTCAGGACGTTTTGTACCTCGACGTGCAGGCCTACTTCGTCGACACGCGCGTGCGCAACTACACCGCCGTCGTCGGCGCCTGCCTGGCGGCGTTCATGTGGCTGTCGTTCACGCTCCTGCCGCTCAAGCCGAACGCGCGCGCCGGCATCGGCCTCGGCACCTTCGCCGTGCTCTCGGCGATCGCCTATGCGATCAAGGATCGCATCAAGGAGCTGTCGCGCGGCTGGATCACGGGCCGCATCATGCGGCTCTACGGGCAGCGGCAGGTGACGCTGCGCCTGCCGCGGCGGCTCGAGGCGGCGCAGCCGGTGCTGCTCGAGACGCGCGAGACCTTCGACGTCGACTCCGAGCCGTTCGCCGCCAACGACCTGCGCGACCTGCACGGCATCGGCGCGCCCAAGCGCGTGGTGCAGCTCAAGTTCCGCATGCGCGCGACGCTGCATCCGGCGCCGGCGCTCGAGCGCGCGCACATCTACAGCATCAAGCACATCTTCCGCTACGACCTGTCGCCGATCTTCGCGCGGCTCGACAACGCCGTGAAGCAGGTGCCGGTGCTCGACGCGCAACGGCGCGTGCGCTTCGCCGATGCGCCGCGCGAGTATCGCTTCCCGGCGCGCATCGTGTTCACCCCCATCGGCGGCGAGACGATCGAGCACCACGCCTACTTGATCGTGTCCAAGCGCGGCATCGAGCGCATCGAGCCACGCGCTTGAGGCACAGGTGGCCCCCCGATTGCACTAAGGGTAGGCCATGAGACACCTCCTCTTTGCACTGGCGGTCGCCTCGATGGTGGGTGGGTGCGCGAGCGTGGATCACGAGCGCGCCGAGCGTCACCATCAATCGGCCAAGAACGAGCTGAAGCACGGCAACGTCGGCAACGCCATCGACGAGCAAAAGGCGTCGAATCGCGCGAAGGACGACGAGCGCCACGATCGCTTCTAATATTTACCGGCGAGGCGCTCTTTGGGCGGCAGGATCTCGAGGCAGGTGGTCCACCACCCGGTCTCGATGGTCGCGACGAACTCGGGCGGTAGATTCTCGCTGCGCATGGCGGCGGCGAGCCGTTGCCAGTCGTAGGCCACCGGCACGAGCTCGGCGTCGAGGCCGCCCGACTCGCGCTCGGTGACGACGGCGTACCAGACCTCGCGCCGTCCGTCGTTGGCGGGGCGGCCGATGGCGCCGACGTTGACCACGAGGCGCCCGTCGGCGAGGCGGCGCTGCCACGGGATGCCGGTGTGGGTCACGAGCAAGAGGTCGCACTCGTGCGCGGTCATCATGCGCGCGAGGAAGGCGTCGGGCGACGTCGACTCCCAGAGAAACTCGTTCACGCGTCGCGGCGAGCCGTGCGCGGCGAGCACGCGCCGGCCGCCCCAGGTCGCGCGTAGCGACGGCGGCAGCGCGCGCAGCCAGGGATGCCACGACGGCGACGTGCGCGCGCGCGTGTAGTCGTAGGAGAGCTGCGCGTAGTGGTTGTCGCGCGGATCGGTGTAGCCGCAGCCGCAGTCGGCGAGATCGTGGCCGATCGAGTGGTCGTAGTTGCCCTGCATGACGACGACGCCGCGATCGCGCAGGATGGGGAACACGCGATCCGGATGCGGCCCGAAGCCGCCGAGATCGCCGAGGCACCAGACGTCGGTGCAGCCGCGGCGCCGGGCGTCGTCGAGCGTGGCCTCGAGGGCGAGCCAGTTGTTGTAGACGCCGCCGATGACCGCGTGGATGGCGGGCTTCAGGTGCGGCACGTGAGCCCCTCGACGACGCAGGTCTTGCACGCGCTCCAGCGCAGGCGGATCGGGCCGAGCGCGCCGGCGAGCGTATCGGCAAGCGCGGCGCCCGGCGCGTCGAGGAGGATGGGGCAGGTCATCACGCCGTGCGCGGTCACCAGGCGCGACGAGCTGCAGACGATCGCCTCCTGCGCCTCGGGCGTGAGCGTCAGGTCCGCGAGGGCGGCGACGTCGGAGTCGGAGTATCCGGCCGTGCGCGTCGGCTCGCGTCCGATGCGGAGCAGCGGCAAGAACTTGAGGCGCGGCTGCGCGAGGCCGAGGCTGCGCGCGAAGTCGAAGAAGGCGGCGCGCGCGTCGGCGGCGGCGAGCCCGGCGCGATGCTCGACGACGGTGATGGCCGGCGACAGGCCGACGGCGGCGAGCGCGCGCAGCCCGTCGACGATGCGATGGAAGGTGCCCTTGCCGCGCACCGGATCGTTTTCGTCGGCGCTCATGCCGTCGAGCGAGACGCGCAGATCGAACGAGTAGCGCGCGCGATCGAAGGCGCGGCGCGCGCGGGCGGCGGCATCGCCGTCGAGATAGAGCCCGTTGGTTAGCACGGTGAGCGGGCCGCGCGCGAGCGTGTCGTCGACGAGCGGCCAGAAGTCGGGGTGCATCATCGGCTCGCCGCCGGTGAAGTAGTAGTCGCGCGCGCCGAGCCGCTCGGCCTCGTCGAGAAAGCGGCGCACCTGCGCGGCGTCCATCATCGGCACGCGCCTCTCCTCGGGGCCGCAGCTGATGAAGCAGTGGCGGCAGGCGATGTTGCAGACGGTGCCGGTGAGCTGGAACCAGACGGTGTCGAGCGCGCTCAGCGGCACCTCGGGCGCCCGCGCCGCGTCGAGGATGGGCAAGAGCGGCAGGACGGGAAGGCGAGAGCTCACGGGATTCGAGAATAACACCGTGCTAGTGTTACGCCATGGCGAGGCGCGCCATCGTAGCGCTTTGGATCGTGTGCGCAGCGGCGATCGCGTGGGTGTGGCTGCGCCCGATGCACGAGGGCACGCTGCCGCCGCCGGTGGTGCGCGCGCCGCGCCAGGCGCGGGCGGCGATGGATCCGCGGCACGCGGCGGTGGCGCAGCCGGAGGACGAGCCGGTGGCCGAGGAGCCGGCGGCGCAGCCGGTGCAGGCGGGACCGCCCGAGCAGCTCAACCGGCACGACCTCGAGAGCGCGATCGATCGCTACCGTTCGAAGGTGATGGCGTGCAAGAGCGTCGAGCAATACAACGGCTTTCTGACGGTGAAGCTGGTCATCGAGCGCAACGGGTCGGTGCGCTCGACGTCGGTGATGCCGCCGCTCGACAAGACGCTCACCGCCGACTGCGTGAAGCACGCGCTCCACGGGATCTCGTTTCCGCGCTTTCGCGGCACGTACATCCCGCAGATCGAGTGGACCTATCCGTTCCTGTTCGGTGAGCCGGCGACGGCGCAGCAGCAGCCGTTGCAGTTGCCGCAGGCGAAGTAGTCAGCGCGCGTCGTCGTCGAAGATGGCGATGCGCTGCGCGAGCAGGCGATCGGTGAGGCGATCGATCTCGCCCTCGACGTACGAGGCGCGGAGGCCGCTCGGGACCTGGTCGAGGTAGCTTTTGTAGAGCTCGATCGCCGAGAACAGGTCGTTCTCGTGGACATAGGCGCGCGCCAGGAAGACGAGCGTGAGCGGCTCGCCATCGAGCTCGTAGCTGGTCTTGAAGTTCGCGATGGCGGTGGCGTAGTCGTTGACCGTGATGGCGCGGCGCGCGATGCGCAGGTGCGCGGCCGCGTCGGCGCAGGTCGGATCGTCGGAGACGACGCTGTCGACGCCGGAGCCGGCGGCGCGCGCCGTCGCGGGCACGACGAGGGGAGCGGCGAGCACGAGGAGCGCGGCCAGCCGGCGGTACCACATGCGTTCAGTGTAGCGCGCTAGCGCTTCGCCGCAGTGAATTTGTCTGGTTGCCGATCCGGCCTTTCAAGGCGCCCAAGGCGTCGTCGGCCGGCAGTCCGGCCGTCAGCGGGAGGGAGGCTCGGCGGGCTCTGCCCGACGAGGGAGGCGGCACGCCTCCTGG
>Ga0070679_100000922_pt1 | contig 25584 bp, 20 predicted proteins | sample KBSC63BmetaG_FD_65652 | JGI IMG/M metagenome (GOLD analysis project Ga0070679, IMG submission 65652) | Corn rhizosphere microbial communities from Kellogg Biological Station, Michigan, USA - KBS C6-3B metaG | ecosystem: Host-associated > Plants > Roots > Rhizosphere | place: USA: Michigan... | reverse complement strand
CGATAATCGCCCGGCGATTGGCCGACCCAGCGCCGGAACGCGTGATTGAACGCGCTGACTTCGGCATAGCCGAGCGAAAACGCGATCTCGCTGAGCGCTAGCGTCTCGTTCTCCAGGAGATTCAGCGCCAAGGCCTTGCGCACGTCGTTTTGCAGATCGGAGTAGTTGACGCCCGCATCCTTCAGCCGCCGCTGCAGCGTGCGCACCGAGGTGCCGGCCGCCTTGGCGAGGCGTTCGATGCTGCTGTCGCCTTTGACCAGCAAGCGGGCGATCTCGCGGCGCAATTGCTCGATCTCGCCGCGCCGCTCCGGCAAGGCCGCGAGCCGAAGATCGCCATAGTGGCGCATCAGGCTTTCGATCATGGCATCGGCCGTCGCCATCGGCCGCGCGAGCAGGCCGGCATCGAACCGGATGCCGGCCCAGGGATGGCCGATGCGGATAGTGTCGCCCATGATCGCCGCGCGGGCGCGGCGCTCGGCCGGCGTCTCGTCCGCCAGCTGCGGCAGCAGGACTTCCTGCGGCGTCCAGTGCAGATCGCCGAGCCCGACGCGCATGAGGTTGCAGGCGAAGGCGATCGTCCAGTCGGCTTTCTGCCGATACGACATCATCAGCGGATCGATGTAGTAGAAATAGACGAAGACGACGCCCTCGCTCACTTCGACGCCATGGACCGCGGCGTCGACCATGGTCGGCAGGTAGCGGCCCATGGCGTCGAAGGCCTCGCCGACGGTGCGCGAAGCGAGAGCGATATTGCCGACGACGCCGGCGTGACGCGGCTCGTATTGGGCGCCGAACTTCAGGCCGAATTGCCGATCCGCCAAAAGCTCTGCGCAAATCTCCAACAGCTCCAGATAGCGGATCAGCGGCACGCGCCGATCGGGATCGGCGAGGTCCCGGGGCTCGAGCCCGGCGCGGCGCAAAGCCTCGCCTGCATCGGCGCCGCGTGCACGCATATAGGCATCGAGACCATAGACAATGCTGGCCAGATTGATGGTCGGCGCGGCAAGCCTGGCCGCGGCGGGTCGTTCCGTCGCCATTGGCGCGATCTCGCAAGGCTTTGGCGGAGTATATCAAGACCGCCGCCCGGTTTCCGACTACCTCATCGGCCTCGACTATCACGACGCGTCGATCGCGACCGCGCGCCGGCGCGCCGCCGAGCAGGGCGTCGCCGGCAACATCGCCTTCGAGGTGAAGGCCGCGACGCAATTCGATGGCCGCGACTTCGACTTCATCTGCTTCATGGACTGCCTCCACGATCTCGGCGATCCGGCCGGGGCGCTGGCGCGCTGCCGCAAGGCGCTGAAACCCGGCGGCAAGGTGATGCTGGTCGAGCCTTATGCCGGCGACCGGCTGGAAGAGAATCTCAACCCGATCGGCCGCATGTATTACGCCGCCTCGGCCATGGCGTGCACGCCGAACTCGCTGTCGCAGCCGGTGGGGCTCGGCCTCGGCGCGCAAGCGGGCGAAGAGCGTCTGTGCCAGGTGGCGCGGGACGCTGGGTTCTCGAAGCTGCGCCGCGCCGCGCAAACGCCGGTCAATCTGATTCTCGAGCTGACCCCCTAGCCGCAGCGCGCGCCATGCGGCCGCGTAGGCGGTCGCTGCGCGCGCGGCGCAACCATCTGCCTGGGCATATCGTTCCATCACGAGAGGCCGCCGGTTCGAGATCTGCCTCCTCATGGATCCTTCCGCGCTTTTGGAGTTCGCTTTATGTCCTCGTCCTCGGCCGACCAAACCGCCGGCGCGCCAAAGCGCCCCGCTCGCCAAACCCTCCACGGCCAGAAGGCGCTCGTCACCGGCGCAAATTCCGGGATCGGAAAAGCCATCGCCATCGCGCTTGGCGAAGCGGGCGCCGATGTCGTCGTCAATTATGTCGCAAAGCCGGAGGCGGCCGAGGAGGTCGTGACGCAGATCCGCTCTGCGGGACGAACGGCGTCCTACGCACATCAAGCGGATGTCGCGCAGGAGGATCAGGTCGAGGAGATGATCCGGCGAATGGTCGAGAAGCTCGGCCGGATCGACATCCTCGTCAACAATGCCGGGCTGCAGCGCGACGCGCCGATCGAGGAGATGACGCTCGCGCAGTGGAATACCGTCATCAGCGTGAATTTGACGGGCCAGTTCCTCTGCGCGCGCGCCGCCGTCCGGCAGTTCCTCAAGACCGGCGTGGTCGAGGGCGTGTCGTGCTCCGCGGGCAAGATCATCTGCATGAGCTCCGTGCACCAGGAGATCCCCTGGGGCGGGCATGCGAATTACGCGGCGTCGAAAGGCGGCATCATGATGATGATGCAGAGCATCGCTCAGGAGGTCGCGCCGAAGCGCATCCGCGTCAACAGCATTGCACCCGGCGCCATTCGCACGCCGATCAACACCGCCGCCTGGGAAACGAAAGCCGCCTATGATCGGCTGATGACGCTGGTTCCCTATAAGCGGATCGGCGAGCCGGTCGATATCGCTCGCGCCGCCGTGTGGCTTGCCTCGGACGATTCCGACTATGTCGTCGGAGCGACGCTTTTCGTCGATGGCGGCATGACGCTGTTCCCCGGCTTCGCCACCGGCGGCTGAGCGCGCCGCGGTAGCAGCCGATCCGGCCCGCCGCAAGCTTGCGGGCGGAATCGGGGACATGTAACGATATCCGCATGAGCGGAAGCTGCCCCATCGCGATCATCGGCGGCGGCCTCGCGGGCCTCGCCACGGCTCAGGCGCTCGCCGCCTTCGGCCTTGAGGCGGAGATATTCGAGCGGGCCTCGAGCCTCGGCGAGATCGGCGCCGGCATCAATATCAGCCCGCAGGCGGTGAAGGCGCTGGCGGCGATCGGGCTCGGCGAGCGCCTTGCCGCGGTCGCCAACGTGCTTCCCGGCTTCATCACCCGCGACATGCACACGGGCGAGCAGCTCGAAGCTTACGACCGCGGAGTCGACCGCGCGCGGTACGGCGCGCCGCATCAAACCTTCCACCGCGCCGATTTGATGCAGGCGCTGGCGAGCGGAATCGATCCCAATCGGCTGCATCTCGACCACCGCCTCGTTGCGCTCGAGGAGCGCGCCTCCGGGACGCTGCTCAGCTTCGCCAATGGAACGACGCGCGAAGCCGCGATCGTGATCGCCGCCGACGGCATTCACTCGGTGGTCCGCCGCGCGCTCTATGGCGAGGACGATCCCTCCTACACCGGTCAGATGGTGTGGCGCGCGCTCCTCAAAGGAAGCGAGGTCCCGTCCTTCGTGATGGAGCCGCACGGCCGCGTGCAGTGGCTCAGCGCCGGGCGGCATTTCTGGGCCTATTACCTCCGCGGGCGCGAGGTCGTGAACATTGTGACGCAGGAAGACACCGACAAATGGGTCGAGGAAGGCTGGTCGATCCCGGGCGATCCCGCCGAGATGCGCTTGAGCTTTCCCAATCCCGAGCCGAACCTCAAAGCGCTGCTCGATGTCGTGACCGAATGCTCGAAATGGGGCCTCTTCACGCGGCCGCTGACCGAGAAATGGGGACGCGGCCGCATCCAGCTCATCGGCGACGCGGCGCACGCCATGCTGCCCAATGCCGGCCAGGGCGCGTGCCAAGCCTTCGAGGATGCCTACATCCTTGCGCGCTGGCTCGATGCGCGGCGCGACGATCCGGCGGACGCGCTCGCGCATTTCCGCCGCATCCGCATCCCGCGCGTCCATGGCGTGCAGAAGCGCTCCTTCGCCAATGCACGCATCAAGCACATGCATGACCGCGCGGCGCAGAAGGCGATCCTCGAAACCGACCATAAGACCGGCCGCGGCAGCGAGATGAGCATGGATTGGATCGTCGGCTACGATCCCGTCGCGGATTGGAACAAGGAACCCGTCGTGCCCGCGATCGCATGACGCGGGGCATGCAGCTTACGCATTGATGCAGCGACGCGGGACCCCCGGCTATTTGAGCGGCGCGCCGCCCGGTTGCGTCAGCCAGACAAAGGCTTTTGCCGCGGGGTCGTAGCGCACGACGATGGCGCTGTCGGGGCCAAGCCCGCGCTCCGGGTTTTCCTTGAAGTTGTAGAACCCGTCGACGCCGGCAAAGTTGGTGAGGTTCGCGATGTAGTCGCGGATCTGCTTCGCCGTCGCGTTGGGGCCGAGCGTCCTCAAAGCGTCGACCACGATCAGCCCCGCATCCCAGCAGGTGGCGACGAGATTGTCCGGCTTTTCGCCATGCGCCTTGAGGGCGGCATACATGTCGCGCTGCGCCGCCTCGATCCGCGGGTCGAGCTTCCAGATGCCGTCATGTTCGGGAAAAACCGCCGAGCCCATGACGAGACCCTTGGGAAGGAAATCCTTCCATTGCTCCATCTGCGCGACCACTTCATTGCCGCTGGTCGGCGAGACGGGGATGTCGAGGCCGGCCTGAACCATGCCCTTGAAGACGGTGGCGGCGGGCGAGCCGGTCACACCGGCAATGATGGCCTCGGCGCCCGACGCCTTGATGCGCTCGATCTGCGCGGCGACGCTGATATCGGCCGGATTGAAATGCTCGCGCGTCACCAGCTTCACCGCCTTGTTCTCGGGGAGAGCGGCGACGAGGTCGGTCGCCTTGTCGTTCTGCTGGCCGGTCGCGTCGGTGTTGTTGAGCGTCGCGATCTTGGTCCATCCCTTCATGCGGTAATAGCGCATCACCGCCTTGGTCTGGTCGATTGCCGAGGCGCTCGACGAGAAGACATAGCTCCCGGCTTGCGGGTGATAAGCGGGCGACAAGCAGTAATCGACCGGGCCGTCCTTCAACAATGGCGCCACGGCAGCGCACATCGCCACAAGGCTCGATCCCAGCATCACCGCCGGCTTTTCGGCAAGAACCAGGCCGGCGAGCTGCACCGCGGTTTGCGGGCTCGATTCATCGTCGTGAAAGACGAAGTGCAGCGGCCGTCCCTGGATGCCCCCGGATTTGTTGACGATCTCCGCGAGCATTTCGAGACTGTCCCGATGTCCTTTGCCGAGGAAAGCGCCGTTGCCCGTCAAGGGCAGGATGACGTGAATATTGTATGGCTCCGCGGCGAGCATGGGTTTCGCCGTCGCGCAGGCCACCGCAAAGACGAGGGCGAGCACGGCAATCGTTCGTTTCATGGACTCCTCCCCTGCATGGTCGGAATGCCATGCTTGACTTGTCATATAATTCTACATCGCGTTCCGAATACGGCCAACGGATTCGCGCAAGGCGCCCTTTGTTCCGGCTGGGGCATGATCGGTCGGTACGGTTTCCGGCATTGACGAAAAGCCGCGGGCGCATCGTTATGGTACGTGCAGACGAGGCGCGCCTCGGCGCTATCCGGGCCGCGCCGCCCGCTACCGACGAAGGACGCCCTGATGACCGAGACCGAAGCACCGCCATCGTCCATCGAGGTGTCGATCGAACGGCAGATTGCCACCATCGCGCTCAAGCGCCCCCAGGCGCGCAACGCCGTCGATGACGCGATGCGCGGCGAGCTCGTCGCGGCGCTCGACAAACTCGCCGCCGATACTGCTGTGCGCGCCGTGATCGTCACCGGACGCGGCGCGGCGTTCTGCGCCGGCGGCGATATCGCGGGAATGCAGCAGCGCCTCGAAGCCCCCGCCGGGGAGATCGCCATCAATGGCTGGCACAGGCAGCAGCGCACGCACCGGCTCATGGCAACGCTGCACGATTTGCCGAAGCCGACCATCGCTGCGGTGAATGGCGCGGCGGCGGGACTTGGCTGCGATCTCGCCCTGTGCTGCGATTTCATCATCGCCTCGGACGCCGCGAGCTTCATCATGAGCTATGTGCTGCGCGGTTTGATCCCGGATGGCGGCGGAATGTATTTCCTGCCGCGCCGCGTCGGGCTCGCCCGCGCCAAGGAGCTGATTTTCTCCGGCCGGCGCGTCGACGCCAAAGAAGCGCTCGAGATTGGCATGGCGGATCGCGTCGTCAGCGCCGACCGCCTTCTCACCGCGGCGCGGGACTGGGCCGAGGAACTCGCGCAAGGATCTGCCGCCGCGATCGCGCTCAGCAAATCGATCCTCAATGCGAGCTTCGAGACGACGGCCGACGCCGTCTTCGCCGCGGGCAGCCAGGCACAGGGCATCTGCTACACCACGCGCGAGCATCGCGAGTCGGTTGCGGCCTTCTTGGCAAAGCGCCCAAGAGCCGCAAAAGACCCGCCGCGATGAGCGCGATTGCGCGCCTTCTCAATCCGCGCTCGATCGCGGTAATCGGCGCCTCGGGCGATCCCCAAAAGCTCACCGGCCGGCCGCTCGCCTATCTGCAAAAGCACGGATTTCGCGGCGCGATCTATCCGGTCAATCCGCGCCTGCCGGCGATCCCCGGCCTGATCTGCTATCCGGATGTCGCCGCCCTGCCCGTGGCGCCCGATCTCGGCCTCGTGCTGCTCGGCGAGGAGCGCGTTGAAGCAGCGGTGCGCGCGCTCGCCGCGAAGGGCGCCGGCGCCGCCATCGTGCTCGCGAGCGGCTATGCCGAAACCGGCGAAGAGGGTGCCAAGCGACAAGCGGCGCTCAAGGAAGCCGCCGGGCCGATGCGCCTCTTGGGTCCCAACGCTATCGGCTTCGTCAATGTGACGGACCGCGTGATCGTCTCGGCGAGCGGCGCGCTCGAGCTCGGCGATTTGCCGGCGGGGCGCATCTCGGTGGTATCGCAAAGCGGTGGGATTCTGGGCGCGCTGCTCTCGCGCGCGGCCGATCGCGGCATCGGCTTTGCGAAGCTGGTCTCAACCGGCAACGAGGCCGATCTCGACACAGCCGAGATTTTGGAAGCGCTGCTCGACGACCCGAGCACAGCCGTGCTCGCCGTCTATATGGAAGGGCTGCGGCGGCCCGCGGCCTTCCGCCACGCCGCCGAACGCGCGGCGAGGCTCGGCAAGCCGATCGTCGTCTTCAAGGTCGGGCGCTCGGAAGCGGGCGCGCGCTCCGCCACCTCGCATACTGGCGCGCTCGCCGGCACCGATCGTCTCTATGATGCGCTCTTCGAGCAGCTCGGCATCATCCGCGCCGAGACGTTCGATGCGCTCATCGACATTCCGGCGGCGCTCGCCGCGGGATATCGCGCGAAGGGCAGCCGCGTCGCCGTGCTCACCTCGACCGGCGGCGCCGGCACGCTGCTGGCGGATTGCTGCGGCCTCGCGGGGCTGGAGCTGCCGGCACCCGATCCACAAACCCAGGCGCGGCTCGCGGCGCTGCTAGGGGGCGGGAAAGCCTCGGCACCGACCAATCCTGTCGATGTCACCCTCGCCGGGCTGCGCCCCGATTTGCTGCGCGCGGCGATGGCGGCGCTGCTCGAAAGCCCGCTTTATGATTCGCTGATCGTCGTCGCCGGCGCGTCGGCCCTGGCGCAACCAAGTCTCGCCGCCGATGCCGCGCTTGCGTGCCGCAGCGCGAGCGACAAGCCCATCCTCGCCTTTGTCAGCCCGCATGCGCCCGAGGTCGTGCGGCTGTTCCAGGCGCGCGGGATTCCGGCGATGACCGCGCCCGAGACCTGTGCCTCCGTCCTCGCCGCGCTGTCCCGCCCGCCGGCCGAGCGCGCGCCATCCGTGCCGCGCCGCGTGATGGGGAGCACGATGCCGCCCCTGCCCGCCGGGCCGCTCAACGAGGCCGAGAGCAAGGCGCTGTTCGTGCGCTTCGGCATCGCCGCCGTACGCGGGATCGTCGCGACCGATGCGGCGGCAGCCGAGGCGGCGGCGCGCCAATTGGGCGGCAAGATCGTGCTGAAGCTCTTGTCGCGCCGCATTTCGCATAAGAGCGATCTCGGCGGGGTGAGGCTCGGTCTTGCGCCCGGCGAGATCGCGCCGGCTTGCGCCGCGATGCGCGCGGCGGCAGCGGCGCGCGGCCTCGATCTCGAAGGCTTTCTCGTCGAGGAGCAGATTGCCGGCGGCATCGAGATGATCCTGGGGCTGCAGCGCGATCCGCAGCTCGGGCCGGCCGTGCTTATCGGCTTCGGCGGCATCGCGGCGGAGCTGCTCGGCGACACGGCTCTCCGCCTTCTGCCGATCGCACCCCGCGACGCCGCGGCGATGGTGGAGGAGCTCAAATCCGCACCGTTGCTCGCCGGCTATCGCGGCGTGCCGAAGCGTGATCGCGCGGCGCTTATCGATGCGATCCTGGCTTTCGCGGAAATGGCCGAGGCGCTGGGCGACCGGCTCATTGAGGCGGAGATCAATCCGCTTTTCGTGCTGCACGATGGCAACGGCGTGCGCGCCGCCGACGGAGTCATCGTGCTGCGCGATTGACCGCGGCCAAACGGTCCCGGGATTGTCGGCCAGCCCTTGGTGGTGAAAGAACAGGGCCGCGGCACGCATCTGACGCCGCTCGGCGCGCGGCTGCTCTGGTTGCGCGAGCGGATCGAGGCGCGGCTCTTGCCTCATCTCGAAAGCGCCGCCTCCGAGGTCGAGCAGCAGCTCAGCGTCATGCTCGACGAGCCGCAATCGTCCTCCTCGAGCCCGCCACCCCGTCTCGTTCCCGCACCCCACCCAACTCCTAAAATGTTCGCAAATGACTTGCATTCGCAGCTTGACCTGAGACGCGACAGTGCCGAGACTGATTATCAGTCGCAATTACAACATCGCGAGGTTGTGATGGTCGCGGCTGCGATAGGCTTGCACGCCACTTCGGGAGGTTTTGCGTGATGGATCAGGTGAAAGGGGCCGAGGGGGTGATTATGGGCACTCGGCGAGGCAGATCCTCATGATTGTCTCCCGGCGGAACCTGTTCCGATTGGGCGGGGCAGCGGCCCTCCTCGGCGGCGCGCGGGCGACCGCATGGGCGCAAGCGCGGCCCGGCCACCCGATGGCTCCTGTCGCGGCATCCGGCAGCGCAAGCAACGAAGCGGCGGACTATACGCTTCGCATCGCCACCAGCCTCGTCGAGCTCGGGCCCGACACCACGGTCTCGACCAAGACCTATAACGGCCAGTATCCGGGCCCACTGCTGCGCATGACGGAAGGCAAGCGCGTGGTCGTCGATGTCCACAACGACACCGACACGCCCGAGCTGGTTCACTGGCACGGGCAGTTCCTCCCCGCTGCGGTCGATGGTGCCGCCGAGGAAGGCACGCCGTTCATTCCGGCCCATGGCATGCGCCGGATCGCATTCGTGCCGGGACCGTCGGGGTTCCGCTTCTATCACAGCCATGTGACAGCCGGCATCGATCTATCGGCCGGCACCTATAGCGGCCAGTCCGGGCCGCTTTTCATCGCGCCGCGGCACGATGCGGGCGCCTATGATCAGGAAATTTTCCTCACGCTCAAGGAGTTCGGCCCCTATCTCACGCGCACCGAAATGCCGTCCGACATGCTGGCCCCGACCGATCAAATTCCCGGACTGAGCGATGAGGCGGAGGCGGCGATGAAGGCCGCACTCGAGGCCGGCCGAAACCAGGGCTACGAGCTCGCTTATAATTTCTTCGCGGTGAACGGCCGCATGCTCGGCGAGGGCGAGCCGATCCGCGTGAAGCCGGGCGAGCGCGTGCTGTTCCATGTCCTCAATGCGAGCGCCACCGAAATTCGCAGCCTGCATCTCCCCGGCCATACATTCCGCGTGGTGGCGCTCGACGGCAATCCGGTGCCGCGTCCGGCGGAGGTGCCGGTATTGTGGCTCGGAACGGCTGAGCGCGTATCCGCCATCGTCGAAATGAAAGAGCCCGGCATCTGGGTGATGGGCGACCTCATGGACGAGGACCGGACACGCGGCATGGGCATCGTGGTCGAATATGCCGGCGAGAAAGGCGAGCCGCGTTGGGTGAAGCCGCCGGCCTTTCGCTGGGACTATCGCCGCTTCGCGAAGAGCGACGCCAAGGCCAAAGAGCCCGACGAGACCATCGACATGGCTTTCGCGGCGCGCATCGGCGCGCGCCAGGGGTTCGATGAGTTCACCGTCAACGGCGTTCCCTTCTCGATGGAGAAGATGGAGCCGCTGTTTCGCCTGACGCGCGGCCGGCGCTATCGCCTCCACATGACGAATGGCACGGACGACGTCCATCCGGTCCACCTCCATCGCCACAGCTTCGAGTTGACCTCGATCGCCGGGCATCCGACGGCCGGCGTGATCAAGGACGTGGCGATGATCGGCAGCTTTCAGGAGATGAGCGTCGACTTCACCGCCGATCAGCCGGGCCTCAGCCTCTTCCATTGCCATATGCAGCAGCACATGGATTTCGGCTTCATGGCTTTGTTCGATTGCCACGGCTGAAAAGCGCCAGCGAAATCCCCGAAACGGCTATTGATTGATTTCGGGCTCGACGAGCCTTGCCAGGTTTCGCAACGAATCCTGCCAGCCGAGATAACACGCCTCTGGCGGAATGATGTCCGGGATGCCCGCCTGGACGATGTCCAGCTCGGTGCCGACCGAAACCTTCTTTAAGGTCACGGTCACCTGAATTTCGCCCGGCAGGTTGGGATCATCGAACTTGTCCGTGTAGCGCAAGCGTTCGTTGGGAATGAGTTCGATATATTTGCCGCCAAAGGAATGACTTTTGCCGGTCGTGAAATTCCGGAAGGACATTTTGAACGAGCCGCCGACGTTCGGCTCGAGATGATGCACGGTGCAAGCAAAGCCGTTGGGCGGCAGCCATTTCGCGAGCGCATCCGCCTCGAGGAACGCGCGATAGACTTTCTCCGGCCTAGTGGCGAGAACGCGGTGCAAGCGCACGGTGCTGGGCATGATGGTCTTTCCTCTCGTTGCGTCGGTTGAAAGCGTCGTCGCCGATCAGCCGGCCGGTATCGGCAGCACCGGCATCACCTCGACGGAGTCGCCCGGAAAGATCGTAAAATGCGGATGGTTCTCGAACAGCCTCGCGGCCGCTTCCGGCGAATCCGCGCGCACGACCATGAAGGCGCCCATCGCGTTGCTCACATCTTCGACGCCCCGCTCGGTGATCTTCTTCGTCTTGCCGAGCGGCCCGCCGATCGCCGAAACCGCCGCCTGATGTTGATCGATCCATGCTTTCCAGGCAGCGATGCCCGCTTGTTCCTTCGCGTTCCTTTCGGCTTCAGGAAGCGCCATCCATGCCTTCATGCGAGCGCTGGTTTTGCTGCCGAGAAACACGGCGAGATAGGTATCGTTCGTGCTCATGTGGATTCCTTTCCTGAGCGAATCGCGGGCTGAAACGAGAGCTCGACATAACGGCGCAGATGATCGACGCACGCAGCAGCGATCTCCGCATTGCCTTTGGCCTTGGCCAAGATGAACGCGCCTTGCAGCACCGCTTGGGTGTGAAGCGCCAGGCTTCGCGCCGTCCAATCACCGCGAATGCCGTGACGGTCCATGGCTTCGGCGATATCCGCCTCGACCTCGGCCGCGTGGCCGCTGATGCTGGCATCGCACGCATCGCGAATCTCGGGGCAGGTCTCATAGACTTCCTGCACCATAGTTCCGACAAGGCAGGTGAATTCGGGAACCGTGCCGGTGAGGATCGCCTTGCGGAAATCGATGTAGCCGAGAACCCGCTCGAGCGGATCAGCATGGCGGTGGTAAGGCGCGGCCGCGAAGAAGGCGCCGGTCATGTCCGACCAATACTCGGCCGCGGCAACGCCGAGCGCTTCCTTGGTTTTGAAGTGATGAAAGAAGGACCCCTTGGCAACACGAGCTTCGGCGCACAGCTCGTCGATGGTCGTGGCCGCATAGCCCTTGGTGCGGATCACCGACAAGGCCGCGTCGAGAAGCTTTTGCCGGGCGGAGGCCATGGGACGCTGGGTCAAAGGTTCATTGCTCATGGGCGAATTATACTGACTAGTCGGTATAATTCCAAGCTTCGATTTGCTTGCCGGAGATGGGCCGAGACGCATGATTCGCGAATTTCACCCAAACCTTTGCCGTCGCTGGCCAATCCGCCTCGATCAGCACCTGCCTGCCGAAGGACATTCGACAGCCGCGCGCGATCGGTGCGAAGCTTGGAGCATTCTCTGATCGAGGACGGCGCGATCTCTTGGAGGTGTTATGAGTCTCGATCCGGTTCTGCTGTCACGCCTGCAATGGGCTTGGGTGATCGCCTGGCACATCCTGCTTCCCGCCTTCACCGTCGGCCTCGCCTCCTATATCGCCGTCCTCGAAGCCTTCTATTTCTTCACCAAGCGGGAAATCTGGTTCCGGATCTCCGGCTTCTGGATCCGGATCTTCGCCGTCACCTTCGGCATGGGCGTCGTTTCCGGCATCATCATGCCGTTCCAATTCGGCACCAATTGGAGCCGCTTCACCGACGCGACGGCCGACGTGCTCTCGCCGATGATGGCTTACGAGGGGCTCATGGCTTTCTTCCTCGAAGCCTCATTCCTGGGCGTTCTCTTGTTCGGGCGAAAGCTGGTGCCGGCTTGGGCGCATTTCGTCGCGGCGTTCATGGTCGCCTTCGGCACGCTCCTCTCCTCGTTCTGGATTCTCGCGACCAACAGTTGGATGCAGACGCCTCAGGGCTACAAGCTGGTCGATGGGCGGTTCGAGCCGGTCGATTGGCTGGCGATCATCTTCAACCCGTCCTTCCCCTATCGCCTCGCACACAACGTCACCGCCTTCTACATCACGACCGGCTTCGTCGTCCTCGGCGTCGGCGCCTATCTTCTCCGCCGGGGCAAGGCGGCCGAGGAGTCGCGGCTGATGATCCGGATGGCACTGGACCTGCTGATCGTGCTGGTGCCGCTGCAAATCTTCCTCGGCGATCTGCATGGCCTAAACACGCTCGAATATCAGCCGGCCAAGATTGCCGCGATCGAGGGACGCTACGATACCGTCCAACCGGTGCCGTTGACGCTGTTCGGCATTCCCGACGATCGCGATGCCGTCATGCATGACGCGATCGACATTCCCGATCTCGGCAGCCTGATCCTGACGCATTCCTGGAACGGTACGATCAAGGGGTTGAAGGAATGGCCGCCGGATGAGCGCCCGCCGGTCGGACCGCCCTTCTTCGCCTTCCGCATCATGGTCGGTATCGGCTTCATCATGCTCGCCGTCGCCATTGTCGGACAGGTGCTGCTGCGGACCGGCGAGCGGCTCTACCGCACGGGCTGGTTCTTGCGCCTCTGCCCATGGGTGGCGCCGCTGGGCTTCATCGCAGTCGTCGCCGGCTGGATCGTGACGGAGGTGGGCCGTCAGCCCTGGACCGTCTATGGCCTCATGCGCACGGCGGACTCGGTATCCCCCTCGCTCACGGGCTCGGATGTCGCGATTTCGCTCGCCTTCTATGTGATCGTCTATCTCGTGATGTTTCCGACGGGCATCGCCTTCATGGCGGGGCTGGTGCGGCGCGGGCCTCAAGCCGCAGACGCCGAGCCGTCAGCCATCGAGAGCGGGCGGCCGGAGCGGCCTTTCGCGGCCGCCTCGCCACGGCCCGAGCCGTAAGAACGGAGACGCATCGGATGGCGCTCGATCTCGTTCCGATCTGGACCGCGCTCCTGGCGCTCGCGGTCTTTTACTACGTCGTCTTCGACGGATTCGATCTCGGCGTCGGCATGCTTTACGGCTTCGCGCCGGACGAGACGGAGCGCAGCATCGTCATGAACTCCGTGGCGCCGATCTGGGACGGCAACGAGACTTGGCTCGTGTTCGGCGGGCTCGGGCTGCTTGCGGCGTTTCCACTCGCTTTCGCGATCATCATTCCCGCGGTCTATTTTCCGATCTTGATCATGCTGCTGGCGCTGGTGTTTCGCGGCGTCGCCTTCGAATTTCGCTTCAGGCGTTCGGGGCTGCGGCGCTTTTGGGACCAGGCATTCTGCGGCGGCTCGATCGTCGCGACCTTTGCCCAAGGGGTCGTACTCGGGACGTTCATCCAGGGCTTCAAGGTGGACGGTCGCCACTTCGCCGGCACCTCTTTCGACTGGGTAACGCCCTTCGCTCTTCTCACCGGTCTCGCTCTCATGTTCGGCTACGGCCTGCTCGGCGCCGGCTGGCTCATCCTGAAAACGGAAGGAGCGCTGCAGGACTGGGCGCGCAAAGCGGGACGCGTCTGCCTAATCGCCGTTCTGATCGCGATCCTCGCGGTCAGCATCTGGACACCTTTGGCCGAGCCGGAGATCGCCCGGCGCTGGTTCAGCTGGCCCAATATCGGTTTTCTCTCGCCCGTCCCCTTGATCACGCTGCTGATCGCCGCGGCCGAGTGGCACGCGCTGCAACGCAATCACGAACTCGTGCCGTTCCTCGGAGCGGTGGGGCTGTTCCTGATGTCCTTCATCGGCATTGCGATCAGCCTCTGGCCGATGATCGTTCCCTATCACTACACGCTGTGGGAGGCGGCATCGTCCGAGAGCACCCAGGCTTTTCTGCTGATCGGCACTTTGTTCCTCCTGCCGATCATTCTCATGTACACCGCCTGGTCCTATTGGGTTTTCCGCGGCAAGGTGCGCAGCGATGTCGGCTATCACTGAGCGTGGCCGGCGACCCGCCCGTTCACGGATCGGCGAGGCGCTGTTGCCGCCGTTGCCACCATCAACGATTGTGTTAAGCTCTTGCTAAGACGCGATTTCGCGGGAGGTCTGCCATGATCACATTCACCGTCAACGGGACACAGCATCAAATTGATCTCGAGCCCGACACGCCGCTGCTCTGGGCCTTGCGCGACGCGGTCGGCCTGACCGGCACGAAATTCGGCTGCGGCATCGCGCAATGCGGCGCATGCACCGTGCATATCGATGGACAGGCGATGCGCTCCTGCTCGGTTCCGATCGCCGCGGTCGCGGGCAAAAACATCACGACGATCGAAGGTCTGTCGCCGGACAGCAAGCATCCGGTGCAGCAAGCTTGGCTCGCCGAAGACGTACCGCAATGCGGCTGGTGCCAATCCGGCCAGATCATGGCGACGGCGGCGTTCCTCAAGCAGTACCCGACGCCGACGGACGCCGAGATCGACGCCAACATCACCAATATCTGCCGTTGCGGCACCTATGAGCGTCTCCGTCGCGCGATCCATCGCGCCGCCGAGCTGATGAAAGCTTGAGAGAAGGGAGGACGACCATGGACGGATATCGCACCACTTCCTCGCTAAGCCGCCGCCACTTCCTCGTCACCGCGGTTACCGCGGCTGGAGGCTTCGCCATCGGCATCAGCGCCCTGCCGCATCTTGCGCACGCGGTCACCGTCGCGGCACAGCCCTGGGACGATGATGGCCATGCGCCGAACGAGATCGACGCGTGGATCGCGATCGATCCCGATGATTCCGTGTTGATCCGCTATCAGCGCTCGGAAATGGGCCAAGGCAGCATGACGGCGCTGCCGATGCTCATCAACGAAGAGCTGGGCGCCGATTGGTCGAAGGTGCGTATCGAATACGCCTCGCCCAACCGCAATGTGCGCGAGAAGAAAGTTTATGGTGACATGTTCTCGCATGGCAGCCAGTCGGTCCGCGCCTCGCAGAAAAAGGTTCAGCAGGTCGGCGCCAGCGCACGCGAGCGGCTGATCGCGGCGGCGGCGGCACGCTGGGGCGTTCCGGCGAGCGAATGCAGCGCGGCGAGCAGCGTCGTCACCCACACGCCATCGGGCCGGACCTTGCGTTATGGCGAGGTCGCGCCCGATGCGGCAAAGATCGCCCTCAACAAAGAGCCCGACATCAAATCGCCCGACAAATTCACCTTTGCCGGCAAGCCGATGCCGCGCGTCGACGTCATTCACAAGATCGACGGCTCGGCCCGCTTCGGCATGGATGCCCAAGTTCCGGGCATGGTGTTCGCGGCGATCCAGCAATGCCCGGTTCCGGGCGGCACGCTCAAAAGCGTCGATGAATCGCCCGCGCAGGGTGCGCCCGGCGTCATCAAGGTGGTGAAGCTCGACAATGCGGTGGCGGTGGTCGCAACCGGCACCTTCTGGCGCGCCAAGCAGGCGCTGGCGAAGCTCCAGCCCGAATGGGATGTCGGCGCCGCAGGCAATGTCGACAGCGTCGGCTTGTCGAAGGAATTCCACGCCGCGCTCGATGGCCCCGCCGTCGCCGCGCGCAGCCAGGGCGATGTCGAGAAAGCCATGGGCGGCGGCGCCAAGACCATCGAAGCGGTCTATGAGACGCCGTATCTCTCGCATTCGCCGATGGAGCCGATGAATGCGACGGTGCATCTGCAGCCCGACCGGCTCGATGTGTGGTTCAGCACCCAGGATGCGCTGGACGCGACCGAAGATGCCGCCAAGGACGCCGGGCTGAAGCCCGAGCAGGTCTATGTCCATAACGGCTTTGTCGGCGGCGGCTTCGGACGCCGCGATGCGAATGACGAGCTGAAACAGGCGATCGAGATCGCCAAGGTCGTCGAGAAGCCGGTGAAGCTGGTCTGGACGCGCGAGGAGGATACGCGCCACGACAAGTTCCGTCCGCACGCCGTGGTGCGCTTCAAAGCCGCGGTGGGCGCCGACGGCATGCCGACCGCGATCTCGGCGCGCGTCGTCACCTCGTCGATCTTCCACACCACCGGCATCAAATTTCCGCCCAACAAGGTGGAGCCGATGGCGACGGCGGGAATCTCCGACATCGGCTACGCGATTCCCAACTTCCATGTCGATGCGGTGATCAAGAACACCCATCTGCCGGTATGGTTCTGGCGCGCGCCCGGAGCGAACCAGCATGTCTATGCGATGGAGAGCTTCATCGACGAGCTCGCCACCGCGGCCGGACAGGACCCCTATCAGTTCCGGCGCAAGCTGCTCCAAGGCAAGCCGGACTGGCTCAAAGTGCTCGACACGGCGGCCGAGAAGAGCGATTGGGGCAAGCCCTTGCCCAAGGGCCGGGGCCGCGGCATGGCGATCTGCACCGATACCGACAGTCTCTGCGCGCAGGTCGCCGAGGTGACGGTGAAGCCCAACGGCACGGTCAAGGTCGACCGCGTTGTCGTCGCGCTCGACACGCGCTACGTGGTCAATCCGCAGACCATCGCCGAGCAGGCCGAAGGCTCGGTGATCTTCGGGCTCAGCGCCGCGCTCTACGGCAAGATCGAGGTGAAGAACGGCGCTCCGGTGCAGGGCAATTTCGACACCTATCGCATGGTGCGCCTTGCCGAAGCGCCGAAGACCGAGGTCTATCTGGTGCCGAGCGGCGGCGCCAAATGGGGCGGCGCGGGCGAGCCCGCAACGCCGCCGATCGCCGGCGCCGTCGCCAATGCGATCTTCGCCGCGACCGGCAAGCGCATCCGCACCCTGCCCATCATGGACACCGATCTCTCGAACGGATCGGCGTGATCTGACGGAGACGGAAGGACTCGCGGGGCCGCCGGGCAACCGGCGACCCCGCCCGCGCCGGCCTCGATCGAGGCCGTGGCGTGATTGCAGCGACAATAAAGAACATCGGGGGCGAAGAGCATGAACCGGATGATATTTCTCGCCGCGGCGCTTGCCGTGCTCGGCTCCGCCACGCTCGCGCAGGCACAGCCCTCGGCGAGCGGCGCCGAAACGCCCACCGATAAGGGCGAGTATCTGGCGCGCGCCGGCGATTGCGTCGCCTGCCATACCGTGCCTGGCGGCAAGGCCTTTGCCGGCGGCCTCAAAATGGGCACGCCGCTCGGCGCGATCTATTCGACCAACATAACGCCCGATCCCGAGACCGGCATCGGCCAATACAGCTTCGAGGATTTCGAGCGCGCCGTGCGCCGCGGCGTCGCCAAGGACGGGCATCGGCTCTACCCGGCCATGCCCTATCCGTCCTATGCGAAGATTACCGACGACGACATGCACGCGCTCTACACCTTCTTCATGAAGGAGGTGCCGCCGGTCAAAGAGCCGAACAAGCCGAGCGAAATCCGCGGCGTGCTCAGCTGGCGCTGGCCGCTCGCGATCTGGAATGTTCTCTTCACGAAGAGCGGCGCCTATACGCCGAATCCCGATCACGACGCCGCGTGGAATCGCGGCGCCTATCTCGTCGAGGGCCTCGGCCATTGCGGCGCCTGCCACACCCCGCGTGGCTGGGCGTTTCAGGAGAAGGCGCTCGATGCGTCGAGCGGCGCCTATCTTCAAGGCGCCGAGCTCGACGCCTGGTCGGCGCCCAATCTGCGCGGCGATGTGCGCACGGGGCTTGGCTCCTGGTCGCAAGAAGAGCTCGCCACCTTCCTCAAGGACGGCCACAACATGAAGGGCGTCGCATTCGGCTCGATGCTCGATGTCGTCAACAACAGCACGCCCTATCTGACCGACGAGGACGTGAGCGCGATGGCGGCCTATCTGAAATCGCTGCCCGCGACCGCGCAACAGGCCGCCTATGTCTATGACGACGCGACGACGAAGTCGCTCCAGAGCGGCAAGCCGCAAGAGGCTGGCGCCGCGATCTATCTCGGCTCTTGCGTCTCGTGCCACGGCATCGACGGCAAGGGACAAACGCCCTTCATGCCGCCGCTCGCCGGCAATCCGGTCGTGCTCGACAACAATCCCTCCTCGCTCATCAATCTCGTCTTGAACGGGGCGGAGCCGCTCATCGTCAAAGGCACGCCCGATTCCTACCGCATGCCCCAATACCGCGTTCAGCTCACCGATGCCGAAATCGCCAGCGTGTTGAGCTTCGTGCGCAGCGCCTGGGGCAATGGCGCGAGTCCGGTGACGAGCGATCGCGTGAAGACGCTGCGCCCGATCACCGACCCGAGCAGCGACCGCGTCCTCATCCTGAAGATGCGCTGAACGCACGGGCGCCCCGACGGCGGCGCCCGTCGCGGCAATGCGGGGACGCCCCGCCTTGCGAAAAGGATGCCATTGACGGGCCGCCGCACTATCATGGCGCCATGGAATTGCGGCGCCTTCGCTACTTCGTCGCCGTCGCAGAGACGGGCCATTTCGGCCGCGCCGCGGAGCGGCTGAGCATCGCCCAGCCGGCGCTGTCGCGGCAGATCAAGGCGCTCGAGAGCGAGTTGCGGGTGACGCTGTTCGAGAGGCTGCCGCGTGGCATCCGCCTCTCCGAAGCCGGCCGGCTCTTTCTTCACGAAGCGCGCCGCATCGTCGGCGAGGTCGATGCGGCGGTCGACCGCGTCCGCCGCTTTTCCGAAGGATGCACCGGCAGCTTGCGCGTCGCCTTCAGCGAAGCCGTATCGGGCCATCCCGCCGTCACCGAAACGATCCGCTCGTTCCGCACCGCCCTGCCCGAGGTCGAGCTGGCGCTGCAATCCATGGTTTCATCGCAGCAGATCGACGCGCTCGCGGCTGGCGAGATCGATGCCGGCTTCGCCTACCGCACGCCCCATGCCAATCCTGGGATCGCGCGGCACGACATCGACACTTTGACGCTGCTGGCCGCGCTTCCCTCGGCGCATCCCCTCGCCGGCGAGACGACGATGAGCCTGGCGCAGCTCGCGCGCGGCCCGCTCATCTTCGTCGGACGGCAGATCAATCCGCCCCACTACGACAATGTCATGCGCGCTTTCGCGCAGCAAGGCCTGGTGCCGCACATCATTCAGGAGGCGAACAGCGCCGTCATCGTCAATCTGGTCGCCGCGGGCATGGGCATCGCCCTCATCAGCTCGGCGATGCGCTCGCGCCTGCCGGTCGGCGTCATCCTCAGGCCCGTTCGCGATCTCGAGATCGCCACCACCTTCGGCCTGATGTGGCGCGCCGACAATGATTCGCCCGTCTTGCAGCGCTTCATCGGCGTCGCCAAGAACATTGGCGCGCGCAGCCCGGCCCGTGTCGATTAGGGCGCGGCGATCACAGTGCGCTTCCTCGCCACGGCCCAATAGAGCGCGACAAACGGCGCCATCAGCACGAGCATCATCGAGGCGACCGCGGCGGCATCGCCCGTTCCGCCGCTCAACCACAATCCCCAAACGATCACCGGCAGGGTGATGCTGTCGCGCGTGGTGATCATCACCGCGAGGGTGAGCTCGCGCGCGGTGAGAAGCGCGATCCACAGCCACGCATAGGTGATGGTCGGCCGTAGCAGCGGCAGGATGATCATCCGCAGGATCCCGCCGGTGCCGGCGCCGCTGAGCGAGCCCGATTCCTCGAGCTCGCGATGAATTTGAATGAGGCCGCTATTCGTCATGCGCGTGGCGTAGCTGGTCCGCGAGACGACGAAGACCAGCAGCATCAGCCAGATCGTGCCGTAGATCGGTAGGAAGTTCTGGAGAAAGAACAGCGCGAGCAGCAGCGCGCCTATGCCGAAGACGATGTTCGGCACGGCGTGGGGGAGAAACGCGACGAAATCGAACCAGGCGCGGCCCGGCACGCGCGAGCGCAGCACGACCCACGAGAAGCACAGCGCGACCGCCAGCGCGAAAGTCGGCGTCAGGACCATCAGCAGCACGGTGTTGCCGAGTCCGGTCAAGAGGTAGTGCCATTGCAAATTAAGGTAGTGACCGAGCGAGATGCTGTGGAGCGCGGCCGCGGAGGGGAGCTGGAAGAAGGGCAGCACCGACGCCCAGAACAGCACCAGCACCGGCATGATCTGCGCGACGAAAATGTAGCCGCCGACCAGCGTCCATGCCGCGAGCTTGCCGCGCCGGCCCAGCTTGACCAGCACTGGGCGATAGGCCTTGCCGGTCACGACCTTGTAGCGATGCGCCCGGCTTTGCATGCGCCCATACCACCAGCTGAAGAGTCCGGCGAAGCCGACGAGGCAGGTCGAAAGCGCCGCGGCAGAGCCATAGCGCGGCAGGGATTCGTCGGGACTCAGCTGGATCACGAGATAGGTCGCAAAGGTGAACAGCCGGCTTCCCCAGCCGATGATCGCCGGCACGTCGAAGGCGGCGAAGCCGAGGGTGAAGATGTAGATGCTGGCGGCGAGGATGCCGGGCCAGGCGATCGGCAGGGTCACGCGCGTCAGCGTCCGGCAAAACCCGGCGCCCGACATTTGCGCCGATTCCTCGAGCGCCGGATCCATCGCCCGGAACACCGCCGCGGTCATGATGAAGGCGAGAGGCGCGAGGTTGAGCCCCTGCACCCAGCCCATCCCGGCGATCGACGAGATGTTGAAGGGCGGCGCGCCGAGGCCGAAGACGCTCATCAGCCAGACATTGACGAGGCCGATACGCGGATGCATCAGGAAGAGCCATCCCATCGCCGCCGCAAAGCCGGGAACGAGGAGCCCCACGGCCATCAGGGTGAAGATCGCGGATTTTCCGGGAAAATCCGTCCGCTCGACGAGCCAGGCGATGGGCAGGCCGAAGGCGAGCGCGACGATCAGCGCAACGAAGGAGAATCCGAAGGTATTGGCGATCACCTTGTAGGTGAAGGGATCGAGAAAGACCTCGGTATAGTTCGCGAGCGAGAACGGCTCATGCGAATCGCCGACCGCGCCTTTGTGCAAGCTCAGCCAGATCACGACGGCGAGAAGAGCAAGGATGATGACGCTCGTCGCCGACGCGATCGAGACGAAGACCCCCGGCCATGCATCGTAGGGGCGACGCCCGCCGAGGCGGCGGAACGTCGATTCCGTTGCGGAGACCATCAACGATCTCCGACGCGCGGGCTACGCCCGCGGCTCACGGCGCGGCGACCGTCAAAATCCGCCATTCCGCAGCGATCGGCCCCGGCGACATGCTTCAGCTGCCTCGCAGAATCTTGATGATCCGCTCTTGCAGCGTGCGCAAATCCTTTTGCTTCTCGAGCCAAGTCACCGACAGCTCCTTGAACTTCACGCCTTCCTTCTCATAGCCGGCCATCACCTGCGCCATTCCCGAATCCGGGAAGGTGTGAAGATCGTAATCGTCGTGATTCCAGATGATCTTCTGGCCGGCGCTCGTCAGCGCATAGGCGACGAACAGCTTGCCGGCATTCGGATGCGAGGCGTTTTTCGGGATCATCAGATAGTAGTAACGCTGCGCCGCATAATCCTTCGGCACTGCCATGTCGAGCGGAGCGCCCTCGCGCTTGAGCTTCACCCATTCGCGGCCCGAGCAGGCCATGGCGAAGGCGATAAATTCGCCCGAGGCGACGCGCTCGACATCCGGGCAGCCAATCAGGCCGCCGATCTGCTTGCTGAATTTCTGGGCGAAATCGAGCGTCTTGTCGGGTCCCCAGAAATCGTCGGAAGCGAGGTTGTCGAAAGACGCGGCATAGGGGTTGGTGGCGATCTTTCCCTTCCATTCCGGTTTCAAGAGATCCGCGAGGGTCTGCGGGCGCTCCGGCGCCAATTTGGTGTTGTAGATGATGCCGCCGGGAAGCGTCGTATAGATGCGCACCGCGAGATTGCTCGCTTCCACCATCTTGTCGGTGATCCGGCCCGGCAACAGCGCCGTCCAATCGACGGGTATCGCCGCCTGGCGCTTTTCCATGATGAGAACGTGATTGGTGGTGCCGATAAAAACGTCGCTCGGCGAGGGCTGATGCGCCTGCGCCGCCACCAGGATCTTGTTCAAATTGCGCGGGACCGAGCCGGGGTCGGGCGTGAAGCTGTAGGCGAGGTTGGTACCGAACGTCGCGTTCATGCCCTTGACGAGCTCTGCGACGCCATCGGCGCCGAAGAAGCTCGGCAGCCAGCTCAGATCGAGCCGGCCCTCCTTCTGGGCGTCCTTGATGACTTGGTTGAGCGCCGGGCTCGGCTCGGCCGCGCGCGCGGCTTGCGCGGTGGCAGCCGCCGCCAAAAGCGCCGCCAAAAGCGCCAATCGGAGTCTCATGACCACCCTCCCCGCTGCGTTTTTTTCTTCATCGCGCCGCACCGGCTCCCGATGCCGAACGGCGCCGCGGCGGCGGCTTGCGCCCCAGCGCGAGCCGCCCCCATGAAACCATTTGTCGACGCGGCTTACAAATCGAACGGCGACGCCGCCTGCACTTTCAAGCCATGCTCCGGGTTGCGGATTTGTCCCGCGACCGCGCCGAGCTCCGTCTTATAGGCCCAGAGATCGATGACCGCGTGGTTCGGATCGCGGAAGACGCCGCGCGGGTCCTTGCCCGCCTGCACGGCTTCGATCGCCTCCTTCACCATGCGGCGCAGGATCACGACGCCCTTGTCGCATTGACCCAGATGCTCGCGCGAACGGTCGGCGATCGCGCCTTGGCTGTCGCATGCCGCGTCGTCCTGGTCGCGGTCCCAAATGTTGAACCAGCCATCCTCGATGCGCTTGTAAACGCCCAGCTCGCGGGTCTGGAACTTCGCCGTTTGCAGCGTGAACGGCGCCTCTTCGAGCTCCGACGCCCAGACCTGGTAGGAGATGCAATGGGTGTCGTCGGTCGGAACCGCCCATTGCATGAACTGGTACGGCTCGCGCCCGGCGCGGGTCACGAACACCCGGTTGATGAACGGGAACACGTAATGGTGCTTGTCCTTGGTGCCGTTCTTGTATTCGAGATAAATCTCGCAGCCATAGGGCTGCTCGCGATATTCGAGCGTGGTCGGATAGCTCATGGCCAGCTCGGGATAGACGCTCGCATGCAAGCACATGACATGCAGCGCATCCATCATGTTCTCGGCGCGCTGCAGCCAATTCGAGAGCTGCTCGCGGCCTTGCACGACCTTGTTGCAGTTGGTCTTCACCAAAAGATCGTATTTCGGGAATGCCGGCACCGGATCGGGGCCGACATAACCGAAGATCAGCCCCGATTGCTCGTGCACCGCGTAGGCTTTTTGGCGCACGCGCGTCTTCAAGGTCGAACCGGGCGGCTCGCAGGGCTGGTCGTGGCAGCGCCCCTCGCGATCGAACAGCCAGCCGTGATAGCAGCAGCGCAGCCCGCCTTCCTCGACCCGGCCGAATTCGAGCGAAGCGTTGCGGTGGCAGCAATGGAGATCGAGCAGACCGAGCTGACCCTCGAAATCGCGGAAGAGGACGAATTCCTCGCCGAGCAGCTTGATCGGCATCGGCGCTTCCTTGAGGTTCTCGGCGAGCGCGATCGGCCACCAATAACGCCGGAGCATCGCGCCGCAGGGCGTGCCGGGCCCGACCCGGGTCAAAAATTCGTTTTCTTCGCGGCTGAGCATGATTTCCTCCCGGAGGATGTGGCGGCGGATGAGGCTTCGTGAGAACGCGCCGAAAAACGCTAGACCCGAAGCGGCTTTACCGTCCAATAACGAAAACGGCCTTGACCGATAGCAAAACGGCATCGGTCGCTGCCAAAGCCCGGCCGGGCGATTGGCGCCGAAGCCTGCCCTCGGCTAGGAGGCCCGTCCCCACAGCCGCTTCGTAGCGATCCGGGCCCCTTCGACCATGGCTTCGAGCTTCTTGTCGACGATCCGCGCATCGACCGCTCCTCGTCCCGCAAAGGTTTCGAAGCCGCAATCGACCCCGGCGATCACCCGTTCGCGGCCGACCCCGTCGGCATAGAGGCAGAGGCGCTGCGCCACCAGCTCGGGATGCTCGACGAAATTGGTCGTGGTGTCGAGGACGCCCGGCATCAGCACCTTGTCGTCGGGCAGTTTGACGCGGCGCCAAACCTCCCACTCATGTGCATGGCGCGGATTGGCGCCCTCGAAGGACAAGACCTGCGCCTTGGCTTTCAGCGCCGCCGGCAAGATTTTCTCGAGCGCGATGTCGTGGATGTGCGGGCCCTCGTAATTCCCCCAGCAGAGATGCAGCCGGACCCGCTCCGCCGGCACGTTCCGCAGCGCATCGTTGAGGATTTCGATGCTGACCTCGCATTCCCGCAGGAATTCATCGTCGCTGAGGGCTGAGAACACGCTAAGGCGTCCGGAGGCGAGATCGGGGCAATCGACTTGAAGAATGAAGCCGGCAGCGACGATCGCTTCATACTCCTCGCGCATCGCCGCGCCCACGGCACGCCGGAACGCCGCGCTGGACGGGTAGTAGAAGTTCGGGTGAAAGCGCGAGACGACACCCGGCGACGCGGCGGTAACGAACGCGGCCGTAGGTTTCGCCGCCTCGACCGCCGCGCGCAGATGCGCGAGATCGCGTGCGACGGCTTGCCGGTCGCGCGGAGTCACCGGACCAACACAGCCAAGGAGCCGACGCGACGCTGCCCCGCTCGCGGCAGCGGTGCTGCGGTAATACTCGGGGAAAGCCTCACGATCGGGGTTTCGCTCGACCGGCCATTTTGCGGGGTCGACCGGGCCGAAGCCCGAGAGTCGGCGTTGAATATAGGTCGCGTAGGAGGGTTTGCTCATCTCGCCGTCATTGACGACATCGATGCCGATCGCGACCTGCCGCGCCACCACCTCGGCGACGGCGCTGGCCACCACCGCGTCCATCGCCGCGGGATCGACGGCTTCGTCGCGATCCTCGCGCTTCAACAAATCCACCACTGCCGGCGGACGCGGCAGGCTGCCGACATGAGTCGTGAGGATGCGATCGCGGCTGCTCTGCATGGCTGTTCTCTCTCTCGCGCGCCGATGGGTCGCATTTTTCTATCAGCCACGGGGCGGGCGCGAAACGGAATTTGCGAAAGCCTATACTCGGTGCCATGGGAAGGCCGCATCGGCGGCCGAATCCATAAGCGGCCCGATTGGAGGCGAAGGAGGCGACACGCCATGGCAGAATTCGATGTCCATCTCGTCGGCGGGGTTCCGCTCGCCAATGCCGAAGAGGTCTTCGCCACCGCCGGCCGGATTCTGGGACCGGTGCTGCCGCGCATCCCCGATGGCGAGGTCGGGCGGCCATGGATGGCATGGTTCGCGCCAATCATCACCGAGAACGCGCAGCTGGAGCGGACCGATGAGGAGTTTCGCCCTCACCCGCAAGGCCAAGCGAGCTTCCGCTATCGGCTTCGCCGCGGCATAGCACCGGAAGATGTGAGCTTCACCGGCTTGCGCCACGCGGCCATGGCGCTTGAAAGCTATGGGATTTTCAAG